>Ga0315316_10000407_pt1 | contig 28168 bp, 23 predicted proteins | sample M160m3416metaG_FD_203702 | JGI IMG/M metagenome (GOLD analysis project Ga0315316, IMG submission 203702) | Ammonia-oxidizing marine archaeal communities from Monterey Bay, California, United States - M1 60m 3416 | ecosystem: Environmental > Aquatic > Marine > Intertidal zone | place: USA... | reverse complement strand
GCTGCGGCGCGTGAACTTCGACAAAGACAAAGGGCCGCGGCTGCTCGACGTGATCTCCCCGAAGCGGTTCACGATCCTCCCCAACACCGCCGGCTGCTACACCGCAGACGACGCGGTCACAACCGCGCGCCTGGGGCGAGAGCTCCTCGATACCGAGTTGGTCAAGCTCGAAGTGATCGGCGACGAGCGAACACTCTTCCCCGACGTCCCGGCCACCCTCGAGGCGGCTGAGCGCCTGATCGCGGACGGCTTCACCGTCCTCCCCTATATCACGGACGACCCGGTCGCCTGCCAGCGCCTGGAGCAGATGGGCTGCCCGGCCGTCATGCCCCTGGCCGCCCCGATCGGCTCGGGCATGGGCATCCGAAACCCGGCGAACCTGCGCATCATCCTGGAGACCGTCGAGGTCCCGGTCATCGTGGACGCGGGCGTCGGAACCGCGAGCGATGCGGCCTACGCGATGGAGTTGGGCGCGACGGCGCTGCTCATGAACACGGCGATCGCGCACGCCAAGGACCCGGTGAAGATGGCCCGGGCCATGCGGCAGGGCGTCGAGGCGGGGCGCGCGGCCTACGAAGCCGGGCGCATGCCGAAACGGCTCTATGCCTCGGCCTCGAGCCCCCTCGACGGCACCGCGAGCTTCTGAGCTCCCGCGCTCCCACGGACCCCATGCGCCCGATCCTCTGTGTCGTGCTCGATGTCGCCGGCCTGGGCCCCGCCCCGTCGTCCCGTGGCCGAGCCCTATTCGCCGCCGGCGCTGACTGGATCCAGCTCCGGGATCGCCAGGTGGACGATCAGCAGCTCTTCGAGACCGCCCGGGCACTGGTCCAAGCTCGGAGCGAACGGGATCACCCCTCGCCCGACCCGAAGGTCGTCATCAATCGCCGCGCCGACATTGCCCTCGCTGCGGGCGCCGACGGGGTCCACCTGGGCTTCGATGGCTTTCCCCCGGCGATCGCGGCCCGCCTCCTCGGGTCCAATGCCTTGATCGGCTGCTCGCTGCACGCGCCTTCGGAGTTCACGGCCGCCGCCGAAGCGGGCGCGCACTATGCCCATCTCGCTCCGATCTGGGATCCTTTTTCCAAGCCGGCCACGCGTCCCGCGCTGGGGACCCAGGCGCTCCAACACGCCCGCCGAATCCCCCTGCCGATCCTCGCCCAGGGCGGGGTGGATCCAGAACGAGCTGCTCTCGCGATCGAGGCCGGCGCGTCCGGCATCGCCGTCAGCGGTCCCCTCGCAGCCGGAGCCGAGGCGCGACAAATCCTCAAGCCATTGAGAGCTTCTCTCGACAAAGCATCCCAAGGTACTGGAATTAAATAGAAGTTTGTGCTCACAGCGAAATAAAATTCATCCCACGGGTGAACCGATCACACCGGTGTGGCTTCACACCGGCGATACTCCACTCCCCGCTGAGCCCGGCCAGCGAAGACGACCCGAGAAATCGATGCAAGCCCGCCCTTGGACTCTCGCGACCGCATCCCGCTGCCCTACGGCGAGGGCCATGGCGTGGGCCGCGAGCTGGATTCTGGCATTGAACCTCGTCTCATTCGCCCCCGCCCACGCCGCCGATCCCTTCCTGCGCCGGACGGCGGCGGTCGACGTCGTCCAACGCATCGGCCCCAGCGTCGTCAACATCACCACCGAGCGGATCACCGAGACGCCGAGCCCTTTCCGCGGCCGCCCGGAAGGCACCGACCCGGTCTTTCAGAACTTCTTCGAGCACTTCTTCGAGCCCCGCGCTCGCACGGTCCGGAGCCTCGGCTCGGGCGTGATCTTCGACCGCGACGGTCACGTCCTGACCAACGAGCACGTCGTCGCAAGGGCCGACCGTGTGCGCGTCGCGATCGCCGACGGCCGAGAATTCGACGCCGAGCTCGTCGGCGCCGACCCCAACAACGATCTGGCCGTGCTGCGGATCGTGATGGAGCAGAAAGAGACGCTCCCGTTCACTCGGCCCGGCGATTCTCATGATCTGATGGTCGGAGAGCCGGTCATCGCGATCGGCAACCCATTCGGCTTCTCGAACTCCGTCACGACGGGCGTGATCTCCGCCGTGAACCGTTCCGTCAACGCCGAGGGGGGGATGCCCTTCCACGGACTCCTCCAAACGGATGCGCTGATCAACCCCGGCAATTCGGGCGGCCCCCTGCTCAACGCCGAGGGGCGCTTGATCGGGATCAACGTCGCGATCTACGGCGGCGCGCAGGGCATCGGCTTCGCGATCCCCATCGATGTCGCCAAACGCGTGATCCACGAGCTGCTGCTCTACGGAGAGGTCCACCCCGTCTGGCTCGGCCTCGAGTTTCAGGAGATCGACCCCGCCCTGCGACAGGTCCTCGACCTGCCCGAGGGCAAAGGGGGCGCCCTCATCAACCGGGTCCAGCCCGGGAGCCCCGCTGCCCAGGCGCAGCTCCGCCGCGGAGACATCGTGACCCAGATCGACGAGCGCGAGGTCGAATCTGCCCACACCCTGCAGGACATGTTCTCGAGTCTCGTCGACGGACAAGAGATCCACTTCGAGCTCTTTCGCGACGGATCCCTGCGCCAACTCGTCGCTCACGCCGAGGAAATGCCCGCAACGGTCGTCGCCAACATCGCGAACCGGATGCTCGGACTCGACCTTCTGCTCTCCGAACGGGACGAGGCCTACGAGATCGTGGAAGTCCGTGACGAGTCCGCGGCGCAAGCCCTTGGACTACGCCCCGGCGATTTCCTGCTCGGAGTGAACGGGATCCCGCTCAGAGACGAAGAAGCTTTGCGACGCGCAGTCGCCCGGTTGCGCGGCCGTACGCGCGCCCTCGTCGTGGTCCAGCGGGGACCCGGCCGGTACCATCTCACGCTTCCTTTGCAGTAGTCGCCCCTGCAGCGGAAGCCCCTTCAGGAGACCATCCCATGAGAAGACTGATTTTCCTCACGACCGCGACCGGATTCGCGCTCTTCGGCCTCGCCGGCGCCCAGATCCCCGCCCCCCCCCTGAGCCACGTCCTCTTCGGCCCGAAGAGCGCGACGGCCATCGACCTGTTCGGCAGTCACGACGAGGCCCCTCAAGCCGACGACACACGCGGCGCTTTCTGGCGAAGCGAGAGCGGCATCCCCGCGACGCAACCCGCTGGAATTCCCACCAGCTTCGCCGACCTCGCGGAGCGGGTCGCCCCCGCAGTGGTGAGCATCCAGACCCGAGGTACGGTCTCAATGGGTCAACCCGGCCTACCTCCCGGCTTCCAGGAGTTTTTCGGAGGTAACCCCTGGCATGGCACGCCGCGCGAGCACAAGAGCCAGGGGGAGGGCAGCGGATTCGTCATCTCCCAGGACGGCTATCTCGTCACAAACAACCATGTCGTCGAGAACATGGATGAGATCCGCGTCCATTTCCTCGACGGCAGCGAGCTCGAAGCACAGATCGTCGGTCGGGACCCCAAGACGGACATCGCGCTGCTCAAGGTCGACCCCGACGGCGTAGAGCTCACCACCATCGCCCTGGGCAACTCCGACGCGATCCGACCCGGTGACTGGGTCGTCGCCATCGGCAACCCCTTCGGCCTCGAGCATACGGTCACCGCCGGCATCGTCTCCGCCAAGAATCGGCGAGAGGTCAGCCCCTCACAGGCCCAGTCCTACGACGACTTCATCCAGACCGACGCAGCGATCAACCCGGGCAATTCCGGGGGACCCCTGATCGATCTCGAGGGCCGGGTCGTGGGGATCAATACTGCGATCCGCAGCAACGCCAACACGATCGGCTTCTCGGTTCCGATCAACCAGGCCAAGCAGATCCTGCCCCAGCTACGCGCCGACGGACACGTGACCCGTGGCTGGCTCGGCGTCCAGATCCAGGGGGTCGACAAGGAGATTGCGGAGGCTTTCGAACTCGACGCGGCCCGGGGCGCCCTGGTCGCAATGGTCATGCCCGACACGCCCGCGGATCGCGGCGGGATCGAGCGGGGAGACGTGATCGTCGAATTCGACGGACGTCCCATTGAGGAGTGGAAGGATCTCCCCCTGGTCGTCGCAAACACGCCGGTGGACAAAAAGGCCAAGGTCGTGGTGATCCGCGAGGGCCGAGAGAAAAGCTTCCGGATTCAGATCGGGCGACTCGACGAACCGAACGAGCTGGCGTCCCACACCCCCGAAGAGACCGGCGCCGAGGCCTTCGGGCTGCGTGCCCAGGACCTCACGGCGGCGATCGCCGACCAGCTCGGACTGGATCAATCCAAAGGCGTGATCGTGACCGAGGTCGAACCCGAGGGTGCCGCCGCAGCGGCAGGCATTCGGCGCGGAGACCTCATCATGGAGATCGACCGCAAGGAGGTCGCGAGCGCGAAGGACCTCTCCCAGCGGCTCGAGGGAACCGAGAAAGTGCTGATCCTCCTGCGTCGGGGCGACGCGACGCTGTGGGTCCCACTCAAGAAGGCGGGCTGACCGGAGCACGCACAAGGCGATTCGATTCAACACCGCCCGCTCCTCGGAGCGGGCGGTGTTGGTATAGACGACCCTCCCGGAAGCCGCGGCGGCGGTAATAGTCCCGCGTGCCGATCGCCGAGATCACCGACAAGGTCTGGTAGCCCGAGTCGCGGGCAATCTCCGCCGCACGATCGAGGAGCCGCGCTCCGAGACCACGATGCTGCGCCGCCGCCCCCGGCGCGTGGCCGAGCCGAACGCTGCCCCCGTAGACGTGGAGCTCGCGAACGAGGGCACTCGACCCCAGCTCTTCCATGAACGAGGGCGCCTCGGGCAGCGAGAGCCTGAGGAAACCCACGATCCGATCCCGGTCGGTCACGAGTTCGAGAAAGAGTTCCTCACTGCCGGTCGCCCGATACCGCTCCTCGATCAGCGACAGCGCCTCGGGATCGAAGGGTTCACCCCGAATCTCGCGTGCGCGGATTTCGACCAGGTGCTCCCCTCGGCGCGCAATCTCCTGCTCCGCGATCTGGCGAAAATTCGTCCGTTTATTGCCGACCACGATGTCGTCCGAAGAGATGTCCCGGATCACGCGGGTGACACGGCAATACCGGGGCACCTTGGGCAGGCAGGCCGCGACCAACTCGAGCAGCTCCGCGTCGTCGTAGGGTCGCCACGCCCCGCGCTTCCACTCTCCCATCAGCTCGGCGGTCTCGACCAGACTACAGGGATAGAGCTTGAGTTCGTCGGGACGGAACGCCTCGTTCTCGAAGAGGCGCAGGAAATCTTCGGCGTCGCCGTCCGGGGTGGCGCCGAGCAGATTGGCCATCCAATGGACATGGAGTTTGAATCCGGCGCGCCGCAGCCGATCAAAGGCGAGACGCGTCTCAGCCAGACCATGCCCCCGCCGGTTGGCGTCGAGGACGGCTTCGTCGAGGCTCTGGACGCCGAGCTGGACCTTGGTGGCGCCGAGCCGTCTCAAGCGAATCACCTCGTCCTCGTCGACGTGATCCGGGCGCGTCTCGAGGACGAGTCCAACGCAGCGTGCGCCAGCGCGCTCATTGTCGCGCTGAGCGGCTTCCAACGCCGGCCAGTCCGCGCCTTCGTGCTCGAGCAGAAGCGCCCCGCCCTGCTGCGCCTTCAGAAAACGCGTGACCCGCTCGTTATAGGGATTCCGCTTGAAGGCCTCGCCGCGGATCTCGGCGTCGATCGTCTCGAAGTCGGGCATCCCCGAGGCGCAGTCCGCCCGGCCGTCTCGGCTCGCCCCGAAGTCCGTCATCGCCTCGAGACAGCGCTGCACGAACCAGATCTGGTAGGCCTCGGGATAGAAAGACCAGGTCCCACCGAGCACGATCAGCTCGACCTTGTCGACCGGATGACCCGTCGCATCGAAGGCGGCGAGCCGGTTCCAGGTCTGCAGGTAGGGATCAAATCGGTTATTGGCGGCGCGCTGAGCGCCCGGCTCATCGGACAAATAGCTCTTGGGCATGCGCACGTCGTTGGGACAAAAGACGCATTTGCCCGGACACGGAAAGGGCTTGGTCAGCACGGTCAGCGGAGTGACCCCGCTCTGAGTCCGCACGGGGCGACGCTGAACTCTCCGGCGGAAGCGCGCCTCATCGAGCCGAAAACCCGCGTCGGGCGCGTAGGCGCGGAAGCCCGCGATCAGCTGACTGCGAGAGAAAAACCCGCCTTCCGGGCGCGGGTGACGCCGCAGCAGCGGCTCCATCTGCTGCGTCGAAAAGGGCTCGGGCGTCGCATCCGGGACGGCGTCGATCGCATGGATCAACGACAACAACACCGCGCGTTCCGGCTCGAGATCGGGATCGAAGTCCCGCTCCGGACCTTTCCCTCGAAAGCGGCCCGCCACGCGCTTTTCCGACGGCTCCGGGGCCACCGGCGCGTCGGGCCCCGCTCGATCTGCACGCGCATCGTTCATGGTCGGCGGCCTGACCCCTATGAGATCTAGCGTGATCTCGAGAGACGACGAGTGTAGGCGCCCCGACGATGGACCCCAACGCACCCGGGTTGCCTGGGTTCGAACTAGACTGGCACCGTGAACGAATTCACCTGCCGACAACTCCGCACGCTCTCGCTCGACTTCTACGAAGTCTCGGCGGGCAGCTTCGACTCGAGCCGGGTCGATTTAGCCTGGCCGGGCTGGGATCGGCTGCTCGACCAGCTCCCATCAGGACAACACCAGGTGCTCGACATCGGCTGCGGCAACGGGCGCTTCGCAGCCTACCTGCGCGCTTCGGGTGTCGACTTCGAATATACCGGCGTCGATGCCAGCCAAGGATTGCTAACGGCCGCCCGGGCTCGGCAAGGCGCGGCGCTCGGGGACGCCGCGCACTGGATCGAGCAGGATTTCTTGGACACGGACGACCCCGGGGATGCGCTGCCCCCCGGCCCCTATTCGCTCGTGGTGCTGATGGGCGTACTGCATCACGTGCCCTCGGCAAGCGCCCGGCGCAAGCTGCTCACCGCGGCGGCGGAGCGCCTCTGCGCCGGTGGATGCCTCGCGCTCACGACCTGGCAATTTGAGGGGCGCCCCCGCTTCGAGCGCCGCCGCGTGCCGTGGCCGGCGATCGGACCGGTCCTGGGCGTGCCAATCGACCCTGAGGAACTCGAACCGGGCGACACATTACTCCGCTTCGGAGCCGACCCGACCACACCGCCCCGCTACTGCCATCAGGTCGCCGACGCGGAATTCACCGCGTGGCCCGACTCGCTCGGCCTCGAGGTGCTCGACCGTTTCGAGTCCGACGGCGCCCAGGGAGATCTCAACCGCTACTGGGTCCTCGCCCGACGATGACACCGCCGCCCGGCGCGCTCCGTCCTTCAGAGCGTCGTGCGCTCCACGGTTCCCGACGCGGGCTCCGCCTGGTCGCGGGCGAGTTCGGCGGCGACCTCCGCCTCGAGGGCTAATTGCTCGCGAGCAGCGCTGCGGTGTCCCTGTTCGCTCGCGCGACGAAGCCATTCGAGGGCTTCTTCGCGCGTCAGCTCGCTCGAAAGCGATCGGGAGAACATGCCGCCCAGATTGTATTGAGCCGCAGCATGTCCCTGGGCAGCGGCCATGCGCCACCAGTGCTCCGCCTCCTTCGAGTCGACGGCGACCCCCTGACCGGTGAGATAGATCGTGCCGAGCATGTTCTGTGCCCCGGGATGGTTGTGCTGGGCCGCGAGTCGATACCAGCGCAGCGCTTCCTCGAAGCTCTGCTCGACGCCGAGCCCCTTGAGATAGAGCACGGCCAGGTTATTGCAGCCGTCGGCATCACCCTGCTCCGCTGCCATCTGACTCCAGCGCAGCGCCTCGTCGTAGCGCTGGACCACGCCGTCTCCGCGGGCATAGAGGTAACCGAGTTGCGCCTGCGCGGGCGCATGTCCCTGCTCCGCCGCCATTCGGTAGTACTTGACGGCTTCGAGCGGGTCGCGCGCCGTCAGAATGCCCTCGTCAAAGATCACGGCCAGGTGGTATTGAGAGTTGATGTAGCCCGCGACTGCAGCCTCGCGGAAGAAGCCCATCGCAGCCTCGATGTCCGGGTCGACTCCCAAGCCCTGCTCACGCGCCTCTCCCAAACGGTGCAGCGCGCCCGGATGACCGATCGCGATCGCTTTCTCCCAAAAGACGACCGCCAGGACCGGATTCGGCGGTCCGCCTTCACCTTTCCTCGCGAGTTCACCCAGAACGAAATAGGCAGAAGCTTGTCCCGCCTCGCCTGCCCGTGTGAGCCAGCGCCGGCCGTCCGTGACGTTGCGGTCGGGTCCTGCGGCGCTCACGAGCATGAGCCCCAACTCGGTCTGGGCCTCGGCGTGCTGCTGCTCTGCCGCCAGAGTCAACCAGCGGAGCGATTCGGCCTCACGGCGAGCGCGTTCCGGGCCGACGGTCGCGTCGGCTTGGTTGCGGTAGAAGCGGCCGACCGACAACTGCGACGCGGCATCCCCGCTCTCGGCCCGGGCCAGAAGCCCTGGGGCCGGTTTCTCCACGGGACCACCCGACTCGGACGCGACCTCGACCTCATTGCAGGCGACGAGCCCCGCGAGTGCCAGGCCCATCATCCCCACCAGAATCCCAGACTCCCGAATCCGCATCCCAAGCCCTCCACGCCGGCAAGCGGCGGTGTCCTGCTTGCGTCATCGGCGCGGCGGGTCTGCCGGTTGAGCACGGATCGGGTCCGCACCCGGCGGAGGCCGGAGCCAGCGGCCGTCTAGCGGCGGGGAACCCCGATCCCTGCAGCCTGGCGACAGCCCTCCAGGACCGGCTGGGCCAGCGCACGGGCTCGATCTGCCCCTAGGCGGAGGATCTCCTCGAGTTGCTCCGGGCGGTCTTCGTATTCAGCGCGTCGGGCCCGCATCGGCTCGAAGACATCCATCAGCCTCGCGAGCAGGTCCTTCTTGACGTCCCCATATCCCAGTCCCCCTGCGGCGGCGCGCGCGAACATCTCCGCCCGCTCGGGCTCGCTCGCGAACAGACTCCACAAGTCGAATACGGCCTGGTTCGTGTCCTTGGGATCCTCGACGGGCGTCGAGTCCGTGACGATCCCCATCACCTCTTTCTTGACCTGCTTCTTCGGAGCGAACATCGAGATCGTATTGCCATAGGACTTCGACATTTTGCGCCCGTCGGTCCCGGGTACCGTCGCCGTATCCTCGAGGATAAAGGGCTCGGGGAGCACCAGCGCCTCGCATTCGTAGAGACGATTGAAGCGCTGGGCCATATCCCGCGCCATCTCGATGTGTTGTTTCTGGTCCTTGCCCACCGGCACGAGGTGAGACCCGTAGAGCAGGATGTCCGCCGCCATCAGGACGGGATAGGTAAAGAGACCGTGTTCGACGTCCTCGCCCTTGTCCATCGCGGCCTTATAGGCGTGGGCACGCTCGAGCATGCCCATCGGCGTGATCGAGGTCAGGATCCAGGTCAGCTCCGTGACCTCGGGCAGATCACTCTGGCGAAACAGGATCGCGCGCTCGGGGTCCAGGCCCGCGGCTAAATAGTCGAGCGCGACCGCCTCGCTATTGCGGCGCCGCTCCGCGGCGTCCCGGACGGAGGTCATCGAGTGATAGTCGGCGATGAAATAGAGCGCCGTATCGTGCGCTTCCTGCAGATCCACGAATTGGCGGAGCGCGCCAAAATAGTTGCCCAGATGGAGGTGGCTCCCGGTCGGCTTCGTGCCCGAGAGGACGATCTGCTGCCGCTCCGGCGGAAGCGCCCGTGTGTCGCTGGACTTGTGTGTCTTGCTCATCAGGCATCGGGTTGTAGCGAATCCGGCCGCGAGTTGGAGGGGTGTCGAATTGCGCTCCGGGCTTTCGTGGGCGCTCAGCCACCGACCGGGGTCAACCAACCTGCAAACTCGGGGGCTCCCCCCCGCACGACCCGCCTAAACCGCTCTCTCAAGCGGGACGAGAGCGGGCCTGGGCAGGGCTCCAATGGACGACGGTCGACCGACGAAACGGGCCAAACCCCAGCCGTGGTCCCGGTCAGGAAGGCCTCGCTTGCCTCGAGGAGCGCATCCGGACGCAGCGCCGCCTCACGCACCGGGACCCCGTCCGCTCTCGCCAATTCCAGCACCGAGCGGCGAGTCACTCCATGCAGCACCTTGGCCGCCGGCGGCGTGCACAAAGTGCCCTCGGCATCGACCAGAAACAGGTTCGTTGTTGGCCCCTCCGCGAGATCGCCGTCCTCGTCGACGAGCACGATCTCGTCGAAGCCCTCGGCCCGCGCCCGGGCCTTGGCAATCATGGGCGACGCGTAGTTCGCCGCGACCTTCGCCTGCGGTGAGACGATGTCCTCCCTCCGGTTGGCCCGCTCCTTCTCGATCCAGAGTGCGAGATGAGGACGCCGGGGCGGCGGCGGGGACGGCAGCCGGTCCTGGATATCCGTCTGAGGATCGTAGGCGGCAATGGCCACCGTCACACGGGCGTCGATGGGTACGACATCCACCTCGACGGACGCGAAATAGGCGCTCAGCTTCACGGCCCGCGCGCCGGGATTGGCGCGGACCGTCTCACAAACGGCCGATCGCAGGTCCGCGGCGTCATAGGCCACGTCCAAGCCCATCAGGCGGCACGAATCAAAGAAGCGCTCCACGTGTTCCGCGAGCCGGAACACGGCGGGCCCGGCTGGAAGACCCGCCGAGTTGTCCCCGGGAAGCTCGTGCAGGCCCATATAGTCGAAGACGAGCGAGCCACGCTGGACCGAATGCGAGAGCACGTGGACGGTCGCCGTAGCCCAGGGACAGAGTACTCCGTCCACCCAGATCAGCCTGTCGGATTCGTTATAAGGCATTAGAATACAAGGCTTTTCTCTGCCGTTAACCGACTCGTGGCCAAGTGAGGTGCCCGGATGGGTCCCCGTCCGGGGGAGCAGGGTATCAGATGAAATCACCCGCCCGCGAAATTCGCGCGCCACTTCCCATGCCTCCAGGGTCACTTCCCTGTAGGGCCGCCGTACGAACCATCTCCGAGTCGGCCTCGCCCACGACCGAGAGGACCTCCCGATGAGCCAAGCCATTCGACAGGCCAGTAACGCGATCATCGTCGCCGCGCGGCTCTACCGCGAGATGGCGATCTCTGCGAGCGACTTGCTGCGACCGGAGACCTACCGCGGCTGAAGGCCCTTCCCCGGTCTGCAACGGCTCAGGCCCCGGTCTGCAACAGCTCAGGCCCCGGTCCGCAACGGCTCAGGCCCCTCGTGAGGCAGACCGGACCGAGTCGGCCGTTTGCTCTGGCGATTCGCCCTCTTCACGGTGGAGCGCGCGATACGCCTCGAGGGTCTCATCCCGACGACGGACCGCAGACCGAGCCGGAGCCTGACTGGCGACCCAGGTCCGTGCCGCCAACGCGATGGCAAAGAGAAAGGCCGCGATCGCGATCATCAGAAAATCGATGGGCGTGAGCGAGAAGAACGTCGGCCGGTAGTGAGTCAGCAGGTAGACCACCTTCAGCACAAAGCCCACGGCCAGGGAGGTCCAACCGGCCAGGAGCATCAGGTCCATCAGCGGAAGCACGGGCATCGCGATCTCTCCGTTCGTCTGTCCTTTCACTCTAATCTGGACGCGCCCACCGGGTCAAACGCTTCCAGTGTGTTGCCGTCACGCTACGGGGGATCTGCCGGTCGGCTACACCCGACCTGCGAGCTTCGCCGTCAGGAATGGCAGCAGGGAGGGCTCGCGCTACATTCCGCGCCCCGGTGACCCGACAGGTCATCAGCCTGACCGACGAGCGAGGCCTGCGCACAGGCCAGAACCTCGCCGGGTCACGGGCAAGCCCAAAAGGATTGACGGTAGACGAATCTCGCGAAGGAAGTTCAGGAGAGGCTGAGCGTGCTCCCCCTCCCCTTCCTCCGTTCGTCGGCGACGGCCGACGAGGGAACGAGAAGACCCTCCGTCCCCGGGGCCGACGTAGCTCAGCTGGTAGAGCAGCTCACTCGTAATGAGCAGGTCGTCCGTTCAAATCGGATCGTCGGCTCCATTTCGCTCCTTGTTTCTAGACCGCGGGGGGCGGCACGGAAACTCCGAGACGGCACGCGGGCCCGAAAATACGTAGAAAGCTGAGGAGCGACATGCTGGGTCCCGGTCTCGTCATCGACGATGAACAGGCGGTCGAAGGTCCCGCCGGTCCGATTCCCCGGCGCCTGGACCGCTCGATCCGACGGACCACGACGATGGACATGCTCTGGCCCGAAGGGGCGGCCGGCCCCCTCCAACTGATGGGGCGCGCCCGCGACGCCCTCACCCGGGACGCGAACCAGCCGCCGCGGATCGTCCGCGACGCCGCGATGGACGCAACGCTCCGGGATCGTGTCATCGAGACCCTCACCACGGTCCCCGATTCGCCCGGCATTCCGAAACTCGTCGGGCAGCGGGGCGGGGGACACCTACGGAGCGCCCTCGCCGAGCTGGTTCCTGAGGTGCGGGGCTCGGGATCGCCCCTCTATCTGCTGCTCGACGACATCTCCGGGACGAGCCTCATCGCGGGGGTCGCCTGGATCCGACAGCCGGGCGCGATCGAGCGCGCGGGGCGCCGCGGACCGTCGCCCTCGATGGAGGGGGTCTGCATCGGCTTTGCTCCGGGATCGAGCGCACTGCACGAAGTCAAGGATTTCTCGGGACCGCCCCGGGTCCGCCCAGTCGGTCACCTGATGGACCCGGCCGACCCCCATGGATGGCACGCACTCCCCGAGTTGCCCGAGGTCTCTACGCGGCGCGCTCGTTTCATCGACGTGCGCTTGGACGGCGACACGGCCGTCATCGAGAGCGGGTTCCAGGATTCGGCGGGGGATCCCGATCATGGGCGCGTCGGCATCCACGAGTACCGGATCCACGCCACCGCCAACCTCGTGAGCGGTCGTCTCGAGACCCTCGATGCGACGCCCCATATCCTTCCCTTCCGCGAGTGCCCGTCCGCCGTCGCAGCAGCGCAGGCGATCGTCGGCTCACCCATCAACGCATTGAGGGACGTCGTCCTCGAACGACTGGCTCGAACGGACGGCTGCACCCATCTCAACGATGCGCTGCGGGCCCTGGCGGAGGTCCCCGTGCTGATTCGAGACCTCGAGGCGAAATAGCGCTTCGCGTTCGCAGCGCGCCGAACCCGTTCTCGGAACAAGCCGGGCTCTTTCCCGAGTCCCGACCTGCTGCACTCACGCAAAAAATCGATCGATCGACTAGGCTCCGGCGCGCCGGATCCCACCGCGCCCAGCGGGGTTCAGAGAAAGCCTAACGTGATGCCCCGAGCGCATGATCCGGACCGTCTCGTGCCCCGCCCTGCCCATCCCCTTCGCCTCCTGCACGAGAGCGAAGTTCTCGCGGAAGAGATCGATGCGCTGGGGCATATGAACGTGCGCTTCTACGCCGCTCGGGCCCTCGCCTCGACGGACCGACTCCTCGCAGAGCTCGGCCTCGAAGCGAGTGACCTCGGGGCGACCGGGCCACTGGCCTACGACCTGCCGCGCCTATTCACGCGCTACCAGCGCGAGCAGCACACGGGCTCCCCCCTCGTCGTGATGGGTGGCTTGATCGACGTCGATTCGACTGGCCTCCGCTTCTATCACGAACTCCGCAACCCCGAACGCGACGAACTCGCCGCCAGCTTCGTACACGACTTACGGCTTCGTGGTTCGGGGAAAGCGGGTGCGTTGATGCTTTCCGACGCGCTCGTGAAGAAACTCGCGGAGGCGCAGGTGGCGTTTCCAGAGGCGGGACGGCCCCGCACGGTCGACCTCGATGCCGAGCCCGTCGCGCCCACGTATCGGGAAGCCCTCAAAGAGGGGCTCGCGTTCCGGATGCCGCGCACGATCGATCAGAGCGATTGCGACGCAGCGGGGCGCCTCTCCCCGGAAACGCGACCTTTTTACATGTGGGGGGGAGACGTGATTCCGCCCGCAACGCCCCAGGAGGGTCCGATGCTGATCGACCTGCCCGATGGCGGCAAAATGGGCTGGGCGTCGATCGAATCCCGGTCGGTCATGATCGACCAGCCGATGGCGGGCATGCAGGTCCAAAGTTTCGCTGCGACCGTGCGACTCGCCCACAAGACCCACATGCGACGCTACTGGGTGTTCGATGTGGCGACGGAGCGCCTGCTCCTCTCCAATGAGGTCGTCGAACTCGCGCTTCATCTCGGCGCACGACGGGCCATCGAAATCCCCGAGCTGATCCGAAAAGAGATGCAGGTCTCACTCCGGCCGGATCTCGCGTAGAGACTCGAGTGACCTCGCTCGCCCCTGACGCGTGGAGCGCCGACTCAGGGAGACCCATCACGTCTCTCGATCTCGCGTGGGGAAGCCTTGCCTCGATGTTGGCAGAGGTACACGGCAGCCGTGTGAGTGCCCGCTATTCTCCCGCGCCCAACCCATTTCGCAATCAAGCAGGAGAAATTCATGTTCAGCCATGTAATGCTGGGGGTCAGCGATATCGAGGCCTCTAAGAAATTCTATGACGCAGTGCTCGGCGCGATCGGCGTCAGCCCCGGTGTCGACAATAATGGCCGTTATTTCTACATCAGCCCGGCCGGCCTCTTCGCCATCACCGTGCCGATCAACGGCGAGCCCCCGACACACGGCAATGGCAGCACGATCGGATTCGCGGTCGAGTCCGAGCAACAGGGCAACGCTTTCCATGCTGCGGGTCTCGCCAACGGCGGCACGAACTGTGAGGACCCGCCGGGCCGCCGAGAGAATGGGATGTACCTCGCGTATCTGCGCGATCCCGACGGCAACAAGATCTGCGCGCTCGGTCGACCTGAGTAGTCGAACAGCCCCTCTCGGGACTCGGGCCGGCGGCCGCAAGGCGGCCGCCGGCCCATCACCCGCCCCAGGGAATAACCCGGCGCTCGCTCCGCCGGGTGGCATCGGGGTTCGAGGCAATAAGGCCCCCGCAGCCCTCAGGAGGCCGCAACCGATCCGAGGACGAATGACGGCCGCTCACATGAGGTGTGGAGTGCTTCTGGAGATGGCGCAGAAATCGCCGGCTCGACGTGGAGAGCACGCCCCGTCTGCGATGCGCAGATGCGGCAATACACTGACCCTGGGTTCACCCCTGGCCCTTCGACTTGCACGCATCGCCGAGACGGCATGAGGTAGCGTGCCCGGTCATGGTGAGCGCTATTCATCACGCCTCGAGCCCTTACCCACTCGACAGGAGCCTCCCTTGACCGCAACCGTCACCGAACCAAGTCAAGCGGACTCGCCCGCGTTCCAGACCCCGGAGCAGGAGCAGGCGAGCAAGGGGCGGGACATCGCGGCGGCCGACTCGCTTGCGATCGAGGACATCAATCCCCTGAACGCACACCTCTTTCGCGACGACCGTTGGCAGCCCTATTTTCAGCGGCTGCGGAAGGAAGATCCCGTCCACTTCAACGAGTTGGAGTCGTCTGGGCGATATTGGTCCGTCACGAAATACGAGGACATCAAGACGGTCAGCGCCGACTGGGAAACCTTCTCCTCCGCCCACGGCATCACCCTCGGCTTCAACCCCACCGCCGATGCCCCGACGTTCTTCCCCCCGAGCTCGCCCTCCTTCATCGCCCAGGACGGCGCCGGCCACGACGCCCAACGCAAGACGGTCCAACCCTCCGTCGCGCCCCGTCATCTCGCGAAGCTCGAGTCGGTCATCCGGGAACGCACAATCCATGTACTCGACGCTCTGCCCGTGGGCGAGACGTTCGACTGGGTCGACACCGTCTCGATCGAATTGACGACGATGATGCTGGCCACGCTCTTCGATTTCCCCTTCGAAGATCGCCGTAAGCTGACGCGATGGTCCGACGTCGTCTTCGCCATTCCGGAGCCTGGCGGCGTGGTCGAGTCCCAGGAGCAGAGGCGCGACGAGATGATGGAATGCGTCGAATATTTCTCGGGGCTCTGGGAAGAGCGGCGCGAGAAGCCGGGCGAGGACCTGGTGTCGATGCTCGTCCATGGTGAGGCCACGAAGCATCTGTCCGCGGCCAACCATCTCGGCAATCTGCTCCTGCTGATCGTCGGCGGAAACGACACCACGCGAAATACGATGTCTGGCAGCGTTTACGCCCTCGACCGTTTCCCCGAACAATTCGACAAGCTCGTCGCCGACCCCGGACGGGTGAAGCAGATGGTCCCCGAGATCATCCGGTGGCAGACCCCGCTGTCCTACATGCGACGAACCGCGACCCGCAACTGTCAGCTCGCAGGCCGCGAGATCCGAGAGCACGATCAGATTCTGCTCTGGTATGTCTCAGCCAATCGGGACGAAGACGTTTTCGAGGACGGCGACGCCCTCGACATCGAGCGACCCAACGCCGCACGGCACCTCTCCTTCGGCTGGGGCCCCCACTTCTGCATGGGCAGCCGCCTCGCTGAACTTCAGCTGCGCGTCCTCTGGGAAGAGGTCCTTGCTCGATTCGAGCGAATCGAAGTCAAAGAAGAACCGCAGCGAACCTTCTCTTCCTTCGTGAAGGGATACGCCTCCCTGCCTGTGCAGCTCACACGCAAATAGCGCGCAACAGGAGTCCCGAGACGCCACATCAATCGCCCGTGCTCGTTCTTCGCCCCCCGCCGCCCGGCACGCTGTAAACTGGGGCTAAAAGAATGGACCCCTTTGAGATTCCTCACACTTTGCTGCGTCTTCCTGATCGTATTCCCTCTCAACGCCTACGCATACGGCCAGTTCACATTCGCGCTGTGGGACGATCTCGACCCGAACGAAGGCTGGACGCCCTACGCCGGACAATTCACCAGCTCGGGTCCGTTGGATGTCGCGTATTACCAGGAGACCACGGGCACGATCAGGGTCGGAGTCGGAGATGGCACCCAATTCGTGACCGCCCTGACACCCTGGGCGATGGTCTCCCCACCCCAGGGTTGGCTCTTGGCCGCCGGCGACTTCACGGGCGACACACTCGACGATCTCGTCGGCTTTCAACCGAGTACCGGCTCGGTCTGGCTCCTGGAGAATACGGGCTCGGGATTCGACGCGGAACCCTGGGGCTCGATGACCAGCAGCTCGATCCGAGCCCTCCTCGTAGGCGACTACGACGCGGACGGCGAAAACGACGTCCTGCTCTATGACGATGCGACGGGACAGTTGTGGGTCGGCATCGCGGATGGGTCTTCCTTCAACTTCTCCGTGTGGCAGACGCTTTCGCCCGCGGAGGGGTGGAACCTGGCCGCCGGGGAGTTCTCGGGAACGCCAGGAGACGACATCGCCGGATATCACGCGTGCAATCCCTGTAGCAGCGCCAGTGTATGGATCGGGAACAGCACGGGGACCCACTTCGATTTCAACGAGACCTCCTTCGTCGTCGGGAGTCCGGCGGCCGCGAATTGGCAGCTGCTCGCGGGGGACTTCGAAGGCTCCTCTCTGTCTGATCTGGTGCTTTACCAGGACAGCGACATCCCGGGTGGCGGAAGCGTTTGGGTCGCCCGCAACACGGGGAGCGGCTTCGACATCACGCCGACCCACTGGACACCCGAGTTGCTGACGCCCGCCCGGGGGTGGCGCATCTCGGGCGGAGACCTCGACGCGGACGGAAGGCTCGACCTGATCGGCTACCACCCGTCCAACGGCGCGGTCTATGCACTCATCCAGAAGGACCACCGCGCCCTGGGCTACGCATGGCCCTTGTCCGGTGCCCCGGGCGACGGCATCGACTTCATGATCTCGGGCGCCGTCTCGCCGACGGTCCGGTTCTACCGACACCTCTCCATGGGCGTCGATGTCTCGTCCCAGCTGATGGGCAGCAGGACATTCGCACCAACGGTCCAGCCCATCCAAGACCAGCCCGACCGCAATGGCGCGGGGTGGTCTCCGAGCCTGAGGCTGACGATCCCGGAGAATTGGCCATCGGGCATCTACTCCGCAGAGCTGACGGCCACATACGGCCCCGATTTCAACATCACGTTCGTCGTCCGACCTGCGCCGGAGGAAGCGCCGACGGTCGCCGTGCTCGCCAATGTCAACACCTGGAACGCCTACAACGCGTGGGCGGGGCGCAATAAATACAGCGGCAACGAGCGACAGAGCTTCCTTCGGCCCAATCCGTCCGCCGGACCGATCGGCGAGAGCTTCGGAAACCACCACCTCACGAGGGCGGAGTTATGGGTCCTCGGTTGGCTCGACTCCGTCGGCTACCGGCCCCACGTCTATACCGACATCGATTTTCACAACGGCCTGGCCGACTCCGCTTACGACCATATCGTCCTCAGCACACACCCCGAATATTTCACGACCGAGATGTATGATCGACTCGCGAGTCATCTCGAAGCGGGAAGCTCACTCCTTTACATCGGTGGAAACGGGCTCTACGAGAGGGCCGCCTACGCGGAGGATCAGCAACAGGTCGTCTACCTGAACGGAGTCCCCGGCGGCGACCGCGCGATGGAACTCTTTCGCCGACTCACTCCCCCGCGACCCGAGCGAAGTCTCCTCGGCGTCGCCACCGAGGCATGTATCGCAAAGAACGCCGCGGTCACCGGAGACGCGTTCCCGCGAAGCTTCTTCGCGCTCGAACCGAGCCACCCGCTCTTTGCAGGAACAGGCATTCTCGAGGGCGAGACGTTCGGAAACCTCAGCCTGAATAACGGCGGCGGTTTCTATGCTCCAGGGGGCGGGAGCGCATGGGAATTCGACACGAGCCTCGGTCTGGGTGCCCGCAACGGGGGCTGCGGCCCCGACGCTCCATCCGTCGTCGACTACGGGCTTCCAGCCGGGCTGAGCCTCCTGGCCTCCGCGGACCCCGACCCGACGCCGGGCGAACGAAGCAAGGGCGGAGACATCGTGCACTACACACACCCAGAGGGCGGGAGCGTGCTGTCCATCGGTTCGATCACCGCAGGCGGAAGCCTCGTCGTCGATCCCGTCCTGCAGAGGATGGTCTACAACCACCTGGGCCCGCCGACTCCGAGCGGCTCCTGCCTGCCCCCCTGGCCGTGGCCATGGCCCGCACCAGAAGATTACGACCTACTGCTCTGCCCCACGAGCGTTCGCACGCTCAGCGAAGCCGCACTCGCCTTTCTCCTGCTCATACTCCTGAGCGTCACCGCCTTCTCCCGCATGGCCGTCGCTCGCGACTCTGCATGAACCGAGGTCGCACCCAATGCGCGAGGCTGGGATCCTACGCGGCCTGCTGAGACAGGGAACACCTTCCACGACAGGGAGAGGCGCAGACAGGGTCGTCAGGATTGCCAGGGCGCCCCATACTCGCACGAATGAAACCGGAACCCTTCGAGATCGCGATCCCTGATTCAGCCCTCCGCGATCTCCGGGAACGCCTTGCGCAATCGCGCTGGCCAAACGATCCCGGCAATCCCGATTGGCGCTACGGCGTCCCGCGTTCGGACCTCGCCGCCCTCGTCGATTATTGGCGCGACGACTTCGACTGGCGTGCGCAAGAAGCCGCGATGAATCGCCATCGCCACTACCAGACCGAGATCGACGGCGTCCCCATTCACTTCATGCACGTCCCTGCCGTGGGCCCGAACGCCATCCCCCTCGTCCTGACCCACGGCTGGCCCTGGACCTTCTGGGATTTCCGCGACGTGCTCGGCCCCCTCTCGAACCCAGCCGCCTACGGGCAGCCCGACGCCCCCGCCTTCGAGCTGATCGTGCCCTCCCTGCCCGGCTTTGGATTTTCTTCCCCCCTGGATCAGACCGGGATCGGCTACGCCCGAACCGCTGAACTCTGGGACTGCTTGATGAGGGAACAACTCGGATTCGAACGTTATGCGGCCTACGGTGGCGATTGGGGGGCCCTCGTCAGTGCGGCGCTCGGCCACGCCTACGCTGAACATCTGATCGGGATCCACGAGAGCCTGCCCGGCTTCCTGGGCCTCGACTACGCCGCGATCCGAGAAGAGGATTTCGCCGAAGACGAGGCCGGCTGGTGGGACCACCTCCAGTCGATTCAACCCCACATCGCGTCTCATATGGCGGTCCACTCGCTCGACCCCCAGACCCTCGGCTACGCCCTCCACGACTCCCCTCTCGGACTCGCCGCCTGGATCCTCGAACGAAGACGCGCCTGGAGCGACTGCGAGGGCGACGTCGAGCGATGCTTCTCCAAAGACGACCTGCTGACCACGATCTCCCTCTATTGGTTGACGGACACGATCACCTCGAGTCTGCGCTTCTACTGGGAGAACGCGCATCATCCGTGGCAGCCCTCTCATCCGAGGCAACCGCCCTGCGAGGCGCCGACGGCGATCGCGGTCTTTCCCAGGGACACCGTACTCGTACCGCGCCGGCTCGCCGAGCGACACGCGAAGATCGAGCGCTGGACCGTGATGCCCCGCGGCGGACATTTCGCACCGGCAGAGCAGCCTGAGCTACTCGTCGACGACCTACGCGCGTTCTTCGCCGGGCGCTCCTGAATGAAGAGACAGGGTCACGTGGAGCGCTAGCATCGGGCGAGGCGGTGAGCCTAGACCTCCGCGCGAGACCGAGGCTTCGCAAGCCCCTCCCCTCTCTCTATATCGAGGATCCCCATGACCGAGTCCAAACTCCACGTCGTCACGGGCGCCGCTCGCGGCATCGGACGCTGCTGCGCGGAACGCCTGATGGGCGCAGGCCCCCTTTTGCTCTGCGATCTGAACCCGGACGCGCTCGCCCTCGCGGCCAAGGATCTCGAAAGCGGGGGGGGCGAAGTCGACATTCTGGCCGGCGACCTGACCCAACCGGACGTGCGCGACGCGCTCCGATCCCGGGTCGAGGCGGCCGGTGGACTGGGCTCTCTCATCCACGCAGCCGGCGTGAGCGGAACCCAGGCCGAATCCGACCTGATCCTCGACCTCAACCTGATCGCCTCCGCGCACCTTCTGCGAGACCTACTTCCCTTCGCCGCAGAGGGGACCGCCGTCGTCCTTCTCGCGTCCCAGGCCGGTCATGTCTTCCGTCCCCAGGCCACCCGCGAGATCACCGCCCTGCTCGCGGACCCCCTGGCCGAGGGCTTCCTCCCCGCGCTCCGCGAGCGCGTGCCCGACGCATGGCAGGTGCCGACCCTGGCCTACTCGCTCTCGAAATACGGCGTCCACCGCTTGTGCGCGGTCCAGGCCAACGCCTGGGGCGAGCGAGGCGCGCGGATCGTGTCGGTCTCACCCGCCCTGATCGACACACCCATGGGCGAGTCCGAGCGCGCGGGGCAGCCCGCGATCGACGGTCTGCTCCAGATCTCAGCGCTCAAGCGCGTCGGGCGCCCCGAAGAGATCGCCGCCGTCGTCGCCTTCCTCTGCTCCGAGGATGCGAGCTTCGTGACCGGCGTCGACTGGCTCGTCGACGGCGGGGGCACCGCGCCGATGCTCGACGCGATCGCCGCCGGCACGGCCGGCGGCTGACGCGCGGCTCAGCCGGGACGCCCCGGGCCGGACCCCACCGTCGGGAGGCCTGGATCCGGTACCTCGAGGACCCGCTGGGTCCAGTCCCGAACCAACTCTCGGTGTGCAATCCGCCAGACACCGTCGCGGCGCTCGAATCGATCCAGATAGCGCGCGCTGGTATGGGTCGCGTAGACCTTTCCCTCCGCATCCGGCGGTAGCCGAGTCGTGTTCAGCGAATAGGTCTCCGCGCGCGCCTCGCCGGCTTCGAGGTCGAGTTCGATCCGCGGCGCGCCAAAAAAATGGCTCGAGCCCGCGAGACGCGGGAGCGCCTCCTCGAGCCAGGAAAGCGCCTCGTCGCGTGTCCCGTCCGCGAGTCCGCCGTAGAGGATCGTCGCGTCGGGATGAAAACAGGCGCGGACCCGCTCGAAGTCGAGTCGATCGATACCGTGGGCATAGTCGAGTACGCGCTGTTGGATGGCGCGCTCCGCGAGCAATATTTCGAGCAAGGCCGATTCGCCCAAATCCCCCCCTTAAGTGCGCGGTGCGCCCGCGCGAGGAGTGAGTATAGTCGAACGTCATGCAAGAATTGAAAGACCGGGTCGCCGTCCTGACCGGAGCTGCCAGCGGGATCGGCCGGGCACTCGCCGACCGACTCGCCGCCGAAGGCATGAAGCTCGTTCTCTCCGACGTCGAAGCCAGCGCGCTCCAGACCGCCGTCGGCGAGCTCGAAGCCGACGGCGCGGAGGTCCTTGGCGTGCCGACCGACGTCTCGTCGGCCGACTCGGTCGAGCATCTCGCCGAAGCCGCCTGGAGCCACTTCGGCGGCGTCCAGCTCGTCTGCGCCAACGCCGGAGTCATGCAACCACTGGGTCCCGCCTGGGAGCGTCCACTGGACGACTTCGAATGGGTCTTCGGCGTGAACCTCTGGGGTCCCCTCCACTGTGTCCGGAGCTTTCTCCCCCGCATGCTCGAGCGCGACGAACCGGGCCACCTCGTGATCACAGGCTCGATGTCGGGCGTCACCGTCGTCCCGGGCAACGCCGCCTACCAGATGTCCAAGCACGGGGCCGTCGCCCTCGCCGAGACGCTCTACCACGAGCTCGAGGGGACTTCGGTGGATATCTCCGTCCTCTGCCCGGGCTTCGTCCAGACGGGCATCCTGACCTCGGAGCGAAACCGACCCGAGGCGCTCGACCCCGCCGATGCCCCCCCGCCGCGCCCGATCGGAGGCGGCTGGTCCGGGGGCGTGACCGACGAACTGAAGGCCGTCGTCGTGTCGGCCGAAGACATCGCGGGCCAGGTCGTGGATGCCGTCCGCGAGGCACGCTTCTGGATCTTGACCCACTCCAACGCACAGGAGCGGGTCCAATCTCGCTTCTCCGCGATCCTCGAAGGGCGCAACCCCGTCCTGGACCCCTCGGTTCCGGGCGCAAAGGACTGACGCCCCTTTCCTAATTCGCCCCGGTCGTCCCGGTCGCCCCGATCGGGCGTCCCCCCACAACTCAGGAGACTGGAATGCGCCCTGCCTCGACCTTCCTCTCATGGCTCGTCGTCCTCGCCACCGCCCTCGGCGGATGCGCCTCGAACGGGGCACGGCCCACCGCCCAAGCCGCCCCCCCGACCGACCTCGAGAGCACGCCCATGCCCGGCGCGAACCTCGAGAGCACGGCCGCCTTCGACCAGCTGATCGCCTCGATCCAGGAGACCCGCCGGCTCTATCTCGGCCAGGAGAAGGAGTGGATGAACACGGGCAGCGTGGGCATGAGCGACGCGGACATCGCGGACGGCAACCGCTCGCTCCTCCACGTATTGCAGCAGGCCCTCGTCCTGGAGCTCGAATCCGACCCGGTTCATCCCTGGTTCCAGAAGATCGTCACGCCCTGGCGCAAGGTCGGCGGCGACAACGCCGACGCGATTTACCACGTCACCCCCATCGACGGGAGCCTCTCCTACCGGGTCACGGGCAATACCGTCGGCGCGGTCTACACCTCGGTCACGATCGAGGCGGGCGCCGAGCGCGGCGGCTATGCCGGACGCATCGCGGGGGTCATCAACGACACGATGTACGAAGTCGACGAAGACGGAAATTTCGAGGTCTATCTCGGCGGCGAGGCACGGGAGCGCAACTGGATCGCGCTGCCGGCCGATGCCTCCCGGCTGAGCGTTCGCCACTATTTCGAAGAGGATCCGCCGGCGGCCAGCGTGATGGGCAAACGCGTCCCGATGTCGATCGAAGTACTCGACCCGGCCCCGCCTCCCCCGACGCCCGACGACGCCTCGATCGCGGCCGCGCTGCGCCGAGTGGAGCGCCATTTTCGGTCGTGGACGATCGACCAGCCCCAACCGAACCCCCTCCCGACATGGCTCTCGCTCACCCCGAATCACCTCGAAGATCCGTTGAAGCCCGGCACGATGGCCTATGCCGCGCAGGACGCGGCCTATACCCAGGCCCCCTGGTCGATCGAGGATGATCAGGCGCTCGTCATCACCGGGCGATGGCCCGACGGCCGCTTCGGCAACGTCACGCTCTGGAACCGATACATCCAGAGCTTCGACTTTCGCAACCGAAACATCTCGCTCAACCGCGCCCAGACCGTCCTCGAGCCCGACGGCTCGTTCCGGATCATCGTCGCCCACCAAGATCCCGGGCTGCCGAACTGGCTCGACACCGAGGGCCGCAACAGCGGCGTGATGTTCTGGCGCTTCATGCTGCCCGAAGGCGACATCGAGACGCCAAAGATCGAGGTCGTCCAGTTCTCGGAACTCACGCAATAGTCCGGTCCTCCAGACAGCGTTCAGGTCACGCCCCCTTCGCGTTCCCTACCCAGGAAGCCCCATGGCCCCGAACGATGGAACCCGACCCGACGCACTCCCCTCGCGGCAGGCCTCGCTCGAGCGGCTCGCCGCCCTCGGCGCGCGCATCGAGGCGAGAACCCGTGTCGCGACGCTCCCGCAGTGGTGGGAGGAGAGGGTCTCCCTACATCCGGATCACGTGGTGCTCCGCACACCGACTCGGACCCTGTCCTACCGCGAACTCGACCAGCTCTCCGACCGGGTCGCTCGCGCAGCCTACGCCGAGGGGGTCCGGCCCGGAGACGCGGTCGGGCTCCAACTCCCCGCAAGCGGCGTCTTCCTCGCCCTGATCCTGGGGCTCGCCAAGGCCGGCGCACGGCTGGCGCTCTTGAGCCCCGGCCTGCGAGGCCGATCGCTACGTCACGCGCTGACGGAGATCCCGACCACCCTGCTCATCACCTCTGGCGAGGGAGCACGCGCCGCCGCCGCACTCGAGGATTTCAGCCCTCCCCGCATCGTCGTGCTCGACGACCCCGAAGCGGCGGCGCGCGCGCCGACCGAGCCGCCCCTGGAGGTACTCGAGCGGTGGCTCGAGCCCTTCCCCGTCGCGGTCGAAAGACTCCCCCCCACGCCCGCCCGAAGCCCGGACGAGACACTCTTTTATATCTTCACGTCGGGGACGACCGGGCTCCCGAAGGCGACCCAATGCAGCCATCTCCGCTATGTCGCGGGGGCCACCTCGGAAGGCGCCCTCTTCGAAATGACCGACGCCGATCGCATGTACGTGGTCCTGCCCATGTTCCACATCGCGGCGCTCTCCGCGATCGGAGCGGCCCTCAGCGTCTGTGCCTCCGTTGTGATCCGCTCGAAGTTCAGCGCGTCCGCGTTCTGGCAGGACGTGCACGCGTACTCCGCGACGACCTTTCAGTATCTGGGCGAGATCCTCCGCTACCTGATCGCCCAGCCGTCCTCTCCCCTGGACCGGCCCAACCCGCTCCGCGCCCTGCTCGGCGCCGGCGTGACCGAGGAGGTCTGGCTCCGCTTCGAGCAACGCTTCGGACCGGTCCAGATCGTCGAATCCTACGGCTCCTCCGAGGGCGTCATCGGCATCTTCAACGCCGACGGGGTGCCGGGATCCGTCGGCCGCGCCGCGCCGTCGCTGGAGGAACGCCTCGAAATCGTCACCTACGACGTCGGCGCGGATCGCCTCGCGCGGGACCCCGAGGGCCGACTCATCGCCTGCGCCGAGGGCGAACCGGGAGAACTCCTGGCACGGCTCGACGACCGCAATCAATTCGAGGGCTACTCCTCCGCCGAAGCGACTCGCTCCAAGCTGCTCGAAGACGCGTTCGAGGACGGCGACGGCCGCGCGCTGCTGACGGAGACCTATAAGATCGGCGTGGCCGAACTGAAACGCCAGGGCTACGCCACCGAGGAGGCCGAGGACCCCGTCTATCTGTTGGACGCGAGGGCCGGACGTTATGCCCCGGTCACGGACGCAAGCCTACGCGAGGCTCGACTGCCTCCCTTCCAAGGGGAAACGGCCGGGCCCACGCCCTAAGCCGTCCCAGCGGGCGTGCCACGGGGGGGCCCACGCCCTAAGCCGTCCCAGCGGGCGTGCCACGGGGGGCCCACGCCCTAAGCCGTCCCAGCGGGCGTGCCACGGGGGGCCCACGCCCTAATCCGTCGGCGCACTCCGCGAGAAGACGATCTGCTCCCAGGCCCGAACCCAGAGTGAGGGCAGCCGTCCGAGCCGCGTCTCGTCCACGGGCAGCGCCGGCCATCTCGACAACACCTCCTCGAACGCGATGCGCGCCTCGAGCCGCGCCAGCGCGGCCCCGATACAGAAATGGCCCCCGTGCCCCAGGGCCAGATGCCGCGGGATCGCGCGATGGAGATCGAATTCGTCCGGATGCTCGAACTCTCGGGGGTCGCGGTTCGCCGCGCCCCATTGGAGTCGCACCTCAGCGCCCTCGGCGAGTTCGACGCCATGCCACGTCCGATCTCGCGTGACCCGCCGCGAGAGCGACTGCACCGGCGACTCGAAACGCAGCATCTCTTCGACCGCGCGCGGGATCGCCGACAAATCGCCGAGAAGCTCTGTCCGGGTCTCGGGCCGGCGTGCGAGCAGCACGATCCCGTTGCCGACCAGATTCGTCACGGTGTCGGTCCCGGCGAGGACCAGGTTGCTCACGATGCCACGCAGGTCCTCCACCGTGAGTCCACCCGCGCCGCTCTCCGCCCGAAGCGCCCGAAGGATCCCTTCTTCGCCGGGCCCTTCCGCCTCGCCCACGATCTCCACCGTCAGCTCGGAGAGGGCGTTCATCAAGCGCCCCAGGGTCTCGGGCTCCCGCGCCGAACCGATCCCCACCGCGATCGCGCGCATCGGCTCGTCGAAGACCGGCGGGAGACCCATCAAACGGTGGATCACCTCACTGGGAAAGCGCGACGTGAAGCGCTCGACCAGGTCGAACTCGCCCTCCCCCTCGAGCGGCTCGAGCAGCCGCCGGCAGATCGAGCGGATCCGGGGCTCCCATTCGGCGATCCGGCGGGGCGAGAAGGGCCGGGCGACCGCCGCTCGGAGCCGATCGTGGTCGGGGGGGTCCATCGACGCCATGTGGCGAAGCTGCGAGATCGGACTGCTCGAAGAGAAGCTCTGCCAATCCGCGCTCGCCTCCCAGACATCCTCGAAGCGGGACAGGAAATAGCTCCCCGACGGCGCATGGAAGTGAACCGGCTCGACGTCGCGCAGCCAGCGGTAGTAGTCCGAGGGGTCCTCGAGGAAGGGCGCGTCATCCGGATTCCATTCGAGGCCCGTGATCGCGTCCCCTTCTCCTTCTTTGAGCGGACTCGCCTCGCTGACTTCCGAGCGACTCACCCCTTCGCCACGCCTGCGACGGCACCGAGCTCCGGGAGGAGCTCCTGCGCAATTTCTTCGACGCCCTCTAGATAGTCCGCGAGACCGCGAGAGCGAGCCAGAGGCCAGAGTGCGACGTGCCCCACGCCGATCTCCCGCATCCGGAGCAGGTCTCGGATGACCTCGGAGCGTGTCCCCATCAGGGGCGCAAAGCGTTCGCTCTCGGGAATCGACTCTTTCGTGATCACGACCTGGGAGCGCATCGAGACGACGACCTCCTCCGGATCACGACCCACCTCGAGACACGAGGCGCGAAGCGCTCCGATCCCCGCCTCGAGTTCCGGGAGCGGGACGTCGATGACGTGCCAGCCGTCGCCGAGCCGCGCTGCCCGCCGCCGCGCCGGACCGCTATTGCCCCCGATCAGGACCGGCAGCCTCGATTGCACGGGCTTCGGTTCGAAGCCGATGTTGTCGAATCGGTAGTAGTCGCCTTCGAAGTGCGGATTTTCCTCGGACCAGAGCACGCGCAGGCAGGCAATATGCTCGTCCAGCACACGTCCCCGCTCGGAGAACTCGATCCCGAAGGTCGCGTACTCTTCCGGGATCCAGCCCGCCCCAACCCCGAGCCGGACGCGTCCCTCGGATAATCGGTCGAGCGAGGCGACCAGCTTCGCCGCCACGATCGGGTGACGGAGGGCCGAGAGATAGACGCTCACCCCCAGCCCGATCCGACGCGTGCGCGTGGCGATCCCCGCCAACACGATCATCGGGTCCAGGATCGGGTGATGCGCATCGAGCCGAACATCTGCGCCGCGGACGTAGGGATAGGAGGTCTCCGACTCCAGTGGGAGCACCAGGTGATCCGCGGTCCAGACCGTGGCGAAACCGAGTTCCTCGGCGCGCTCCGCGATCGCGAGCAGCGACTCCGGCGTGGCCAGGTCGCCCGTGTTGGGCAATACGATTCCGATCTCCACTTCGACCTCGAGGTTAGGGGTGAGCCGGTCTCAGGACGCGCCCCGGCGCGGCGGGGCCGGCGCTCGGGAGATCCGCTCCCGAGCGCCGGATCGGCACTCCGCCGACCCAGACGTGTTCGATGCCCTCGCTTCTCGCCACCAGGCGATCCGCGCCGGCCGGAAAATCGTAGACGCGTTCGAGCCCCCGCGTACCGACCCTTGCTGGATCGAAGCAGACGACGTCGGCCACGGACCCGGGCGAGAGAGAGCCCCTCCCCTCCAGGCCCAGAAATTCGGCGGGCTGGCCCGTTAGGCGCCAGATCGCCTTCTCGAGCGAGATCGCCTCTTTTTCCCGCCACCAATGCTGCAGCAGATACGTCG
>Ga0315316_10000405_pt1 | contig 28179 bp, 15 predicted proteins | sample M160m3416metaG_FD_203702 | JGI IMG/M metagenome (GOLD analysis project Ga0315316, IMG submission 203702) | Ammonia-oxidizing marine archaeal communities from Monterey Bay, California, United States - M1 60m 3416 | ecosystem: Environmental > Aquatic > Marine > Intertidal zone | place: USA... | reverse complement strand
GTCTCGATTCTTACTTTCTTCAAAACGATATAAAAATTCAGGCGATACCAAAATCATTTCGAACGTATGGAGTAGGCTTACATTACAGTCTTTAGAAATTTGGACGTGTTTCTGATACAGACTATAGTAGACCTTCACATACTCTTGTAGTTGTTCAGGCTTGCTACGGTAGGCTCGCAATAAAAATTTAGAAATGATCTTCTGAATTTCAGCGACACTGACATCTGCGGGGATTTCCGCCCGACCTAAAACAGTTTTTCTAGCCATGGAATTGTTGCTGAATTCCGACAAAGCGTAATGTACCGCATTGGCCAATTGGTTGAGCGGTGGCTTGAGTTGTTCCATATATAACGCATCATTGTCGAATCCAGATGCTCCAGGAATATCCGAAGGCACGATAGACTCAATTCTGGATTCATCGATACGGTCAGTGATTACATCGCGATAGGGAACTTTAAGCTTAATCGATAAGACATCTTCCAGAGTGTTTTCAAATTCATAACGTGTTAAACGGCGCAAGGGCGTTCGACCTATATGCGATTTTCCCTCCCGTAAAACAAAAGATTCGTGAAACCAATGCTGAATGGCGTGTTTCTCAGAAGGCTTGAGGGGATTTTCATTCGGAGGTGGCATTTCGCCACGAGCCACCTTGCTCTCGAGCTTGATCCACAGATTAGTATATTTTCCGTAGGAACTATTTTTTTTCTGTAGCAAGGGGGTTAAGTCGACTTCACCCTCTCGAGTCTCACTGTCATGGCAAGACATACAGCGAGTCTGAATCATATCAGCGGCAGCGGCAAAACTCCCATCCCAAGCTTGGGTTGGTCGCGAACTCATCGCAAATACTAAAACGCATGCGGTGAAAGCTACTACGTCAAACCGTTGTGTCTTTATCACCGCTATTCCAGTTCTGCCTTAGTGAGGGTAACAATCGTTTTCTTACCCTCAACCGTTTTATAGAGGCCTGTTACGGTCACCACCTTACCAACACACCGATCGAATCGTAACTTGTGGTTATTCATAAATGGTATACGAATTTCCAAATCGCTCTTATCAGAAAACCGCAATTGATAATATTCATTGTCGGCTTCGATACTGATCCGCAACAACCCCTTCGCAGTAAGTGTTTTTTCATCACTGCTGACGAGTCTCCAACTACCGTCGTCCGGATTGGTAGGTTTAAAATTGGCCTTTTCCATAATTCCCGAAAGTTGTCCTGTTGAATTCCCAATGCTTTTAGCATTGGCCCCCATCATGCTCATAATGGACAACAGTAAATTTGCGTAAGGTTGAGATTGCGGATAACGAACGTGTCGTCCCAGATCCAATTTCCCACCGCCACCTCCAGTTAAAACGAGTGGAAGATCCGTCAGCGAATGATAGTCTCCATGCTTGATCCCCGAACCCCACATAATCAGAGAGTTGTCAAACAAAGTCCCACTGCCCTCGTGGATAGATTTCATCTTGTCAATCAAATACCGCAATTGCCCCGCGTGCCAGATATTGATCTTGTCATAAGCAGGAATAACTTGTCGATTACGAACATGGTGCGACACGTGATGAAATTCAGCGTTCACGCCCATAAAATCGTAGTGGACACGACTGTTGGTATTAGCAAGCATACAGGAAACTATTCTGGTCGAATCCGTCCAGAAAGCAAGCGTGATTAAATCAAGCATAGCTTTGATTCTCTCGCCGAGGTTACCCACTTGTATGTTGGGATCAAAGGTTTCAGTTGTTTTGTCCAACTGGACATCGCGACTATTTTGCCTGGCACGTTGAATGTTTTTTTCCACATCTCGTATGGAGTCGTAGTACTGCTGCAGAACCTGTTGGTCGCGCGTACTGCCTCTCCTTGCCAACGACGACGAAGCTTCTTGGATTCCATCTAAAACGCTAAGTAATTCTTGCTGACGAACGGTCCGAGTCTCATCTTTAAACATCGTATTGAATACAGCCTGCGGATCGTACTGCCCTCGCATAGGTTGATCGTTTTTGTCATACGACAAAATATTCAGCCAGGGATGCTGTTTCCAAACATTATCGGCCGTCAATTGCATTGACTTGATAGGCGTGTCGCTTTCGATTTGATCGGCAATTCTCTGGTCAAATGAATACCGATTTACACGATTACGTTGTGTACCACTCATAAACGTTGTCGGCGCGTCGAGATGACTCGATGAGCCCTCATTGTCAAGATTGCCAATGACAAGAATGTCATCTTGAACACCTGCTAGCGGCTGCAGGATTTTAGATAGCTCAAAGTCCGTTTCCGTTCCCCCGACAATATCCCACGCATGTGGGTTAACACCGCATCCTTTGTACAATACGCACAACCTCGGCGGAGGCGATTCGCTGGGCTTCGCATAGCTGATCGCGGGGGACATAATGTCCAGCAATGGCAGCGCCACGGACATTCCAGCACCGCTTAACATGGTTCGCCGTGGGATCAGGTAGGAATTACGCCTCATCAATTAATCCTTAACTTAAAAATATGCTTTAGGGCGCGAATTGAATAATTGAAAAGCTTATTGGTCGTCTAAGTATAACCAATTGCCACGGCGACTACCAATAGCTGCTGCTTTTGCCGCCCGCAGAGCGGATTTAGACCTGCCTGCGAACAATAAAACTATTAAAGCAGATTGATCGGCAAGGTTAAGATCAAAAAGTAGCAATTGTCACCATGTTCGATCATACTGTAATATTTAGACACTATATTCAACGTTAGCAAAACGGTTACAACACGATGCTCACGATTTTCACAGAAAATAATAATGAGGTAACGCCATCTCGGCGAGACTTTTTGCAGATCGGCTCGTTAATGCTGGGTAGTTTATCGCTGCCTCAACTATTACAAGCACAGGCAAATAATTCCTCGTTTGTAAAAGACAAATCTGTTGTCTTGCTCTATCTATCAGGAGGAGCCAGTCAAATAGAGACGTTTGACCCTAAGATGTCAGCGCCTGCTGAAATCCGCAGTGTCAATGGTGAAGTATCCACCAGCTTGCCCGGCGTGACATTTGGATCCGCGCTGCAAAGACTGGCAACTCGTGCTCATCATATGAGCGTGATCCGCAGTCATAATCATAAGATCGGCGGCCATGAACAAGCCCACGTTCACGTGCTCACTGGTGGAATGGACCCAACTGGAGATGGAAAGGTCGGGTTTGGTATGGGAGCTCTTTACGCTCGGCTGCGTGGCACCAATCATCCAGCTACGGGTATCCCAACCAATTGCTTGCTGACTGTACCCGAGATAGACGGGCAGTATCGTAAAGAGTTGGGTCGTGTTCGCAAGGGATCGCGATCGCTAGAACTAGGTGCATCCTATGCTCCATTTGAACCAGGCGGTAATAGCTCAGCACTTAACAATATGAAGCTCAGCATTCCGTCCAGTCGCTTCCAAAACCGCAGAGCTTTATTAGCATCGATTGATTCCTGGAAACAACAAGTTGAGGGTCTCCGATCTGTGGATGGAGTCGACCGTTTTAATCAACAAGCAGTCGATCTGTTGACAGGCAAAGCGGTTGATGCGATTGATGTCACCAAAGAAGATCCTGCTGTTGTTGCTAAATATGACACCAGCGAAATGCAAATAGGATTCAAAAAGTTTCGACCATCTATGCTCGGCCATAAAATGTTAATGGCGCGGCGATTATGCGAAGCAGGTGCGGGATTTGTGACCGTGCACAGCGCTGGTTGGGACATGCATGCGGACGGGAATAACCCTGGGATGCAAATAGGAATGGATATGTTGGGTACGACCTTAGACCACGCGGTCTCCGTGTTTATGGATGATATCGCGTCACGAGGATTATCTGAAAAAATATTACTCGTCATCACGGGTGACTTCGGTCGGACCCCCCGCCTCAATAAGAAAGGGGGTCGTGACCACTGGGCACGCCTCGGCACGTTGGCATTTGTCGGTGGCGGTCTGGAAATGGGAAAGGTCATAGGCCAGTCAGACCGTCAGGCGGGTGAACCGATTACTACCCCTTACACAACGGCACATCTGATGGGCACGGTCATGCAAACGCTCTTTGATGTAGGCCAGATGCGGCTCGTGTCAGGCATTCCGCCACAGTTACGCCGACTCGTCGAACAAAGTAGGGGCATTCCTGAATTGACGTCTTAGTGAAAATATTCAGACGGTTACTCGTAGACTGTCGGTAGTAGTGGTATTTCCTTGTTGTGCTTTGACGGAAACCTCAACGCTACTACTAAGTAAATGGTAGCATGAAACGACTGCTCAACAACCACGTGGGGTTGATGTCGCATTTTTTTGAATATTTCCAATTCTGGATAGGTTTACACATATAATACGATGACCATGAAGCGAATACTCTCCATTTGTCTATTAATGTTACCAATCGGTTTGTCGTTACCGGCCGACGAGGTTCCCAGACCGGCACCCTTTATCGTCGCCGAGGGACTGGCCATCAAGCCATTTGCAACCGACCAGCTAGCCAACCCGTCCAGCATTGATGTAGACGACCGCGGGCGCGTCTGGGTTGCCGAGGCGCTTAACTACCGTAAAAAGATCCGCAAGGAAGGTGATCGCATCCTGATTCTAGAGGATACTGACAATGACGGCCGTGCTGACCTAACAAACGTCTTCTATCAAAACTCGGATATTGACGGCGTGCACGGTGTCTGTGCTCTTGGCAATATGGCAATCGTTTCCGCGCCGGACCGAATTCTTCTGTTAACCGACACGGATGGCGACGGCAAAGCAGACGAAAAGAAACTATTATTCATGGGCAAGGTCATCAATCCATTGCATGGTCAGCATGACCATGCAATTCATGCGGTAATGTTTGGTCCAGATGGGCGGATTTATTTTAACTTCGGCAACTTCAATGCCGAACTACGTCGCGAGGACGGAACACTGGTCCAAGATATTTTCGGCCATCCGGTCAACAACAGCCGCCAGCCTTATCAGGAAGGGATGGTCATCCGCTGCGAGTTGGACGGCAGCCGCGTTGAGGTACTGGGGCACAACTTCCGTAATAATTGGGAAGTGACCGTCGATTCCTTTGGTTCCATGTGGCAATCAGACAACGATAACGGGTCGAGCTCCTGCCGCGTAAATTTTATCATGGAACATGGGAATTACGGTTATCGTGACGAGCAAACTGGGGCGGATTACCAAACCCGACGCACCAACATCGAAGCCACCATGCAGCGTCGCATGTGGCACCAAAACGACCCTGGTGTTGTTCCCAACCTACTCATCACCGGCTCGGGCGCACCCACCGGGATCTTGGTTTATGAAGGCGAATTGTTGCCGCAGCCTTTTCGTGGGCAGATGATCCATGCTGAACCCGGCCGCAATATAGTATGGGCGTTTCCGACAAAGCAAGTTGGAGCCGGTTATTCCGGTCGGATCACAGAACTGGCGCGCAACGATGTGGACCGTAACTATCGACCGTCGGACGTTTCCGTGGCACCAGACGGTTCCTTATTTATCGCCGACTGGTTTGACCCGGTTGACTGCTGCCATCGTACGATCAACGACGCAGGTCGTATTTTTCGTGTTGCTCCACCCGGGCATCAATACAAGATAGTAGCCTACGATTACCAAACCCCTGCTGGGGCCGTGCAGGCGCTGCGAAGTCCAAACCTATCAGCACGATACAGGGCTTGGACTGCCTTGGTCAGCATGCAAACCAACGCTCGGCCTATACTGGAAGAAATGGCATCTGATCCAAACCCACGAATGCGGGCACGGGCCCTCTGGCTATTGGCAGCTCTTAAAGATGGCACTGCGTTAGCAGTCGAGATGGCGTTACGGGATAAATCCGATGACGTGCGTGCACTTGCTTTGCGTATCACACGTCGGCATCGTTTGCCCGTGGAACCGGTTGTCCGTAAATTGGTTCGCGACGATTCAGCTCTAGTGCGGCGCGAATGTGCCATTTCCCTACATCGGCTTGATACGCCCGAGTCCGTTCAGCTCTGGGTGGAACTGGCGACACAATACGATGGTCAGGACCGCTGGTATCTGGAAGCACTAGGCATTGGTGAAGTTGGCAAGGAAACTGCCTGCCTAGACTCCTGGCTAATGAAGGTGGGCGATGCCTGGAATCGCAAGCCTGGACGGATGCTCATATGGCGGTCGCGGGCACCGCGGGCGGCAACGTTGCTAGCTAGACTTTTACTTAATCCTGCGGTACCGACAACCGAGCATCCACAACTGTTGCGAGCTCTGGACTTCCATCGCGCAGAGCCAAAGCAAGCGGCCCTGACGATGCTGCTACAGGGTGATTCCAATCGCAACCCAGCGACTTACCTAGAAGCTTTTCAACGTGCCACTCCCGAATTGCTCAAAGCACACCCCAACGCAATCACTCAAGTGGAGTCTGCTTTGATCGCCAGCAAGGGAACGGTCACTTTCGTGGATCTGGTGTCGCGTTACAATCGGCGCGACCTGATCAGCCATTTAATGGACATGGTGAAGAGTGATCCCGAAAAGGAAGCAGGCATTCGCGCCGTTGGACAGATTATCGCATTCCAACAATGGGATCCTATTTGGAAGGCACTGGCAGATCCGAATCGCTCGACACCTTACATCAAGGCACTCGCTTACATTAACAATAAACATTCGAAAAATTATTTGACGGCCGTTGTCACCAACGAATCTCAACCCGAGGCGACTCGCTTGCTCGCTATCGCGGCGATGGGACAAAGTTCGACTCCGGCGCGAGAACTCATGGCCCTCGTCGAGCAGAATAAATTGCCAAAAGAGTTTCTGGCTCCTGCCATCCGGGCACTGACGCTCTCCCCAGGACCGGATACCCGGATGTATGCGGCTGAAAAATCTGACCTGCTTGTTCCAATTAAAAATCGCTGGCCGCTGGAAAAATTGTTGGTCGCCACGCCTGATATCACGAAGGGGTTTGCCGCCTTTCAAAAAGGTGGGTGTATCAAATGTCACAAGATTGGTGACCAGGGTCAGGATTTTGGTCCAGCACTCTCCGCCATCGGCGCCAAACTTACTTCCGAGCAACTGTTTCTGTCCATTCTGAAACCCAGCGAAACGATCAGCCTCGGCTACGAGAGCATCAGTGTCGTAACCAACGAAGGTACTTTGCACACGGGTTTCGTCGCCACAGAAACGAAAGAGACGTTGACTCTGCGAATTCCCGGAGGACTGCAAAAGGTGATTCCCCAGCAACTCATTGATGTTCGTAAACGCTCGCAGACATCTCTGATGCCCGTCGGTATCGACGCCGTGCTTTTGCCGCAAGAACTGGTGAATCTCGTTGGTTGGTTGAAGACACAGCAAACAGTAAAACCAAAAGAGTGAACTCCTACGATGGCTCTTGTTAAAGCTGTCCGGTTCCAGAGGCGAGCGACGTATCAACGATAGAGGTGGAATCGTCCTGGTGAACACTGGCGCCAAGGGCTCGCCGTAGACTGGGCTCCCCTTAAGGGGCGCTGGTCTGTTTTGCAGTAGGTTGCATCGCGGTGCATAACGCTCTGAGTAAGAATCATTTTTTCCATACAAAGGCTGGCGGTCGAAACGCCTTCACATCACGATCATTTTGGAGACGTGGGCCGGGTGTGGATCGACCATCGCCGATAATCTTTTGGTAGTCTGCCAGCATCTTTTTGAATCGATCTAAATTCTCCGCCGAGAGATCTGTTGTTTCTCCTGGGTCGTTTTTAAGGTTGAATAATTGGACGAATATCGGATTCTCCAGTTCCTTGTGGTTCGACGGACTCCGGCCAAATTCCTCGATCGCAGTTTTCCACGCATCTTCAGATTTCGGTTCACTATAAAAAGAGCCGGAACTTCCGCTACCAGGCCCGACGATCAACTTCCAGTCACCATCGCGAAACGCATCGGAACGAGTTCCGCGCGTCACGAGGGTATTGCGACTACTTTTGACGGAATCTTTCAAAACCGCGAGAAAACTCACCGAATCGGGAGCCTGTTTCGCAGACAGTTCAATGCCAGCGATGTCCGCCCAAGTCGCCATCAAGTCATTGAGACCAATGAGTGCGCCGGTCTCACTGCCCGGTTTCACGACGCCAGGCCAAACGGCGGCAAAAGGTACTCGCAGGCCACCTTCGAAGGCAGAGAATTTATATCCCCGCCACAGACCAGTAGAATAGTGGCCGTCCTTCTGCATCTTTTGCATCTGATTGGTAGTTGCCTTGTGTTTCCGGCCGGAATAATGACCGGGCCCGTGATCCGATGAAACCATGATGACCGTATTCTTCTCCACCCCAGTAGCACGAAGATGATCGCGAATCCGGCCAATACAGGCGTCCGTGTTCATCACAAAATCTCCATAAATACCGATACGACTCTTCCCCTGAAACCCAGCTTCCGGAGCAGTCGGCGTATGCGGAGCGGTTAACGCGACATACAGAAAGAATGGCTTGTCTTTTCCGGCTCGGGCCTTGATGAAACTTCCCGCTTCGTTACAGAACGTAGAAAGCACCTCGGTGTCCAAGAAATCTTCAGCGGCGGGCCCTACCCTGTTGAAAGCACTCCAACCTTTCTGCGCCGTGACACTTCCCTGCCATTCTTTTCCACGTATGTAGGCATAGGGAAACATATCCAGAGATCCGGGAAGAAAGAAACAATCTTTAAATCCGTAGTCGCTGGTTCCGATCTGAATTGGTTTTGTAAAATCAGTATTCTCCGGTCCCTGGACCTTTCCGTCTCGCGTCGTCATCCGCGTGCCGAGATGCCATTTCCCTACATAGCCCGTGGCATAACCGCCAGCTTGAAACATGTGCCCCAGAGTATGCTGAGTGGGTGGAAAGCGCAACCCGGTGAATCCCCACGGGCCACCCTGCTCCGCTTTCCCGAAACGGAACGCATAACGCCCCGTCATGATGGAAGTGCGACTGGGAACACATACGGAATCGGTCACGTGAGCGTCCGTGAATTTCATGCCCTCAGCACAAAGCCGGTCAAAATGTGGCGTATCAATATTACATTTTTCACCACCAAACGCTTTGATATCGCCGTAACCCAGATCGTCAGCAAGGATGAACACGATGTTGGGACGATCAGCGGCAACAGTTCGGTATGGAACGAAGGTGCACAGGACTGTAATCGCGGCACACAAGATGGTTATTTGATAGTTCTTCATGGTGATCTCTAATTAAAAACTCTCTACCGTTTTGTTGTATCCTATGATGTAAAGCACTACTGCCGGCTGCGTAAAAAAATCACCCGATGCTCGGCACGGCTGATACCGACCAACCCTCCAAGCGGATCAACTGCAAATCCCTGCCCTGTGAATGGGACCGGTGTTTTACCGTCATATTTCAGGACGGTACCCGATTGAGGAATACGTAAATAGTAAATTTCCTGCGCATCGTGACCGGTAACCAGTAAACGTTGTTGATAAAACACCCCCCCCGACAAGCTGTATTTTCCGAGTTGAGTAATCATTTCCTGTGGATACGTCCAGCGTCGCGTTTCGTTCCAGTTGCGATCAAACTCACTTAAGAATGTGTCACCGTTGTTTTCACCATATTTGGCAAAATTACAGAGCCAGCGGTTTCCTGCGCGGACGACCCAAGTGAGACTCCCGCCATAATCTCCAAAATCATGAAATGTCATCAATTGCATTGATTTCGGATCAAGCACCTTAATTTGACTTTGCTCGGGAATCTGTGGGTAATTGGAATGAGCACACAATAAAGATCCTCTGTAACTATACCCACTATTTAAATGGTGCGCGTCTCCAACACTCACCGCCAGTTGTTGTTGGGTCGTTCGACTATATTTGGCGATTACTTTATTGGTAATGGCATAGATGAATTTCCTATCCGCAGCAGCAGCCTGATGTGCTTCTGGAGCCGAGAATGCCTCCGTTTCACGAAACAGTGGCAACTTAAATTCATCACCACTGCATTGAACCATGCCGAAGCACAACCAGTTCAACATCATACAGCTCAGATATAACCAACCAGTCCGTTTCATGGTAATCCCTGTTTAAACATCTTACAATTTGGCGCGACACCTCATCCTACCACGCGGCACCTCCGCCGAGCAAGGAAGACGATTTTAGCAAATCACATCGATCACCACTAAATTTCACTATTAAATTTGGATGGCAAACCTAGACTCGTTTTTATCGAACGACTTGCACACCCCACTTCCTACGGCGAAGATGGGGTTGTGTTAGGCTAACGCATTAACCTCGCTAGACAGATGAATCCATTACAACCATAACTCGTGTCCAATGAATCGGCTGGTCAAAATGAAACCCATACTTCCTGTAAGCCTCGTTTCGCTGCTACTTCTCTGTTCATCGTCATGGGCTGACGTTCGTCTACCGCGACTCTTCGGAGACAATCTTGTCCTCCAACAACAAACGAGCAACGCCATCTGGGGCTGGGCTGACGCTGGCGAACGCGTGACGGTTACCGCCAGTTGGGGAACAACCGCGGAAACAAAAGCAGATAAAGACGGACGCTGGAAATTATTCCTGACCACCCCAGCGCAAGCAACAAACCACTCACTGGTTATCGCAGGCAACAACAGGATCAGAATTCGTAACGTTGCCATCGGCGAAGTTTGGCTGTGCGCTGGCCAATCGAATATGGGCTGGGCAATGGGTAACTCGTTCGAAGCGGAGCAGGAAACCGCTGTCAACCTACCAAACTTTCGCATCTTCAAGTCACAACGGGAGCACTGGCACAAACCTTTGGAAGAATCCCGCGACCGATTGCAACAATGGAAGGTCTGTAATCCCAAGTCAGCAGCTGAAACATCGGCCGTCTCGTACTATTTTGGAAAGATGCTACAACAACACCTCAATGTTCCTGTCGGTATCATCGTACAGGCCTATGCAGGAACTCCGATTGAAGGATGGCTACCATGGGATCTGCAAAAAGACGACCCTCGGGCTATTGCACATAAGAAATTGCTTGATCAAAACGCACGGCGGTTAATCGCTCGGGGGGAAACGGTCGAGAAATCTCTGGCGGCCTATCAACACGAATTCAAACTTTATACCGCTAAAATTGACGCCGGCGAAACTATGAAGAATGCTTTCCGGACGTTGCAACCACCATTCATTACTAAACCGGCATCGTTGGGTCACCAGTACCCCGCTCACATTTTCAATGCGATGATACATCCGGTTAGGCCCTACGGGATCCGCGGCGTAATCTGGTATCAAGGCGAACGCAACTCCAAGAACGTCCCACAGGCGGTCCATTATCGCCAGCAACTCATACAATTGATCCATTACTACCGTTCTTCGTGGCATGCCCAGTCCGCCGGAAACGTACCAGATGATTTCCCCTTTCAAGTCACGCAATTACCCAGTTGGAATCCACCACAAACCAAACCAGTGGAAGGGCCGGAAGCGGCATGGGCGGCAAACCGAGAAGCTATGCGGCAAGTTGAACAGGACGTCGCCGGCGTTGGTTTGGTTGTTTCCATCGATACAGGTGATCCAGTGGCCCTGCATCCCAAGAATAAGAAACCGATCGGCATTCGGCATGCCTTACTGGCACTGCAGCAGACCTATGGCATGACGATCGTCGGACAGGGTCCCCGCTATACAGGCCACCATATCCAAAATGGTAACGTTATACTGAAATTTGACGCAGTTGGCTCAGGGCTAATGCCCGCCAGTCGCGGACCGCTTAACGCGTTCGCCATCGCTGGGAAGGACCGCCAGTGGTACTGGGGTAATGTTAAAATCAAAGGTAAGACTGTCGTGGTCTCTTCCGACAACGTTGCTCAGCCAATTGCCGTCCGTTACGCTTGGGCGATGAATCCATCGCGCCGCAACCTACTCTACAACAGGGAAGGCCTGCCCGCTTCGCCATTCCGTACTGATAACTGGCCATTATTAGAAGTCTCTGCCCCGCTGATCGAAGTAAATAAGCCCGCCAAGCCAGACGATTACCAAGCTGAGGATTGGAAACGGCCATTGATGATCCAAGCGATTGACTCGCAGTGAAGTGTGCAAGCAGCGAGGTAGAATATCTCACCAACACAATTGGCAGGGCACGCCGTTAAGCAGCGATCGATAGTAAACCTGCTTTAACCGCAAAGCCTCTAACATGTTGGTAATCCAAGGTACCAAACTAGTCCATGGTCCTACGGTTAATCTCCAAGTCACGGCTTTGGTTTTATAAAAAGAACCTCACCACGCTCGATCCATCCGGATCGCAAGTCAACTCGAAACCAACCGTCGCTGTTTTTTTTGTGGAATCGCACTGGCGAACGAGGGCCAAATTGCTTCAGATCGTATTGTGCCCAAGTCTTACCCATGTCCGTCGAGATAATGAATCCCGTGTTGTAGGGCGACGCAGGTGCATAATGCGCAGACAGAATGACACCGTCTTCAATGATCATATTTGCAGATTCGTATTTTGGATTGAATAACATCGTATGTTTTTTGGGATCTGTAAGATCCGCTGGGTCGCAGCGGAAGATGCCTCGATCGTGAGGCAACGTGCCATTGTTTCCGTTCGCATCCGAAGCCCAATAGAGTTGGCCGTCTACGAAATTAATGCCGCCCGACTTGTAACGTGAGTTTGAGTTGACTGACACGAGAATTTTCCACTTCCACGAATCTTTTTTTCCATCGTAAGTGCCTCGTAGCCAATGGCACTCTTGCAGATTTCCGCGATCATGGTCGCCAGTGCATGCATAAAATGCATTTTCGACGGGGTTGTATACTACCGAATGAATATGTCGACAAATAACCGGATTGTCCGAGTTGCCCAGTGGCGCCCCAGTCTTTGCATCTCGATCATGAAAGCTCGGATTGTGTCCAAAGGCATACGCTATCTTCACCGTCTGTCCTTGGTCGGTGGAGTAGTAAATATTGATCGGTACCGGTCCGCCGAGCACATTACAGTAGTTACCCCATACGAGCATTTCTTTCCCCTGAACATCCCAGGTGTGAATACCATCGAGTGAGTGGAAGTACCAACCTGGCCGATTCGGATCGGTCGGAGTGTGCGGCAGATAATCGTGACCGTCCCGATCCTGAACGATGATCTGTTTATATGTCTTCAAATTATCGCTACTCAAATACAGTTTGGTTCGCGTGGCGAAGAGGATATTTCCATTCTTTAAAATACAACTGAAGGTGATATTTTTCGCGTTGGGAAACTCCGAGCTATACGCCCAAGTGCGGGCATTATCTTCCGAGAGAAAAATTTTTTCAGTACTGAAGCCAAAAGCCTTATTATCACGCTGCGAGTCGATATAAGGTTCGGCCGCCGCCAGTCGATACCAGAAATGATCAGTTTCGCCATCCGTGGATGCGATGGACATCGGAGCCGCATTAGATCGCTGGGTGACAACAATAAAGATGGCACCTACAAATGGCAGAGCTGAGAGGATTAACACTATGTTAACAATTCTATTTTTTTCCATACGAATCCTCTTCTTGTTTCTGACGTAGTCAATTAAAGTTGCAATGAGATACTCGGTTGCAGGTTGAGTCTATTCTAATCATCAGGGTTCTTTACGTGTCCTAGCAAAGTCTCGCAATACGGCAAATTCTCAAACTCAACGACCCTTCCCACGACGCTAGCAAAAGTTGCCAGTTGCAAAATAACCTTCTGAGAGATTATAAACATGAGTTGAGCTATACAGGTTCTAGCAAATCGATTGCGAGAAACTAGGTTGGAATCAGATTTTTCGATCTGTATATTTACCAAGTTCCCTAATTTTTTGACTGACTACTCAGCGTATAAAACAAATGAAGATCACTACCTCCAAGTTGATTGCCACATGTATCGTATCTATATTTATTTTGCCTTTCATCATTCAAGCTGCCGAACCGGTAGTCCCAGGATATGAAAGATTTTATTCGGATCTGCAGCGCCCATCCGTTCCGGGTGGGTTATTACTGCTAGGCGAACTGAATTGTATCTCCTGCCACGAACCTGACGCAGAGGTATCTACAAGTCTCCATATCAAGACAGCGCCGAACCTTGACAACGTCGGTAGTCGCGTGCGTAGCGGTTTTATTCGGGACTTTCTTTCTAATCCGCATCAGGTCAAATCAGGATCCACGATGCCGGACATGTTTGCCAACATGGAGGCAAACGAAAAACAAACGGTCATCGATGAATTGACACATTTTCTGGCATCCACTGGCACGATGGGGGATTCACCCGTTAAGGCAGACGACGTTAACAAGGGACGAGTCTTGTTTAATCAAATCGGTTGCCTAGCTTGTCATGATCCTCAGGAAGCAACCGATGGGAAAACAACAGCTATCAGCGGATCCATTGCCTTCCCAATGCTCAGTCACAAATACACCCTGAACAGTCTTACCGAATTTCTGGCGAATCCCCATACAGTCCGACCGGCTGGACGGATGCCATCATTGAATCTCAAAGGTAATGAGGCCCGCGAAGTCGCTTCGTTTCTGCTTCGAGATTTAAAGCTGCCCGATAACCTAACCTTCAAATACTATGAAGGAAACTGGGCAAAACTCCCAGAGTTTGCAAAATTAAAACCAAAACTTGAAGGGACGGTCAGTGGCTTCGATGTGTTAGTGGGTTCCAAACGAGAACAATTCGGAATCGTCTTTACCGGAAAAATGGTCATCCAGAAAGCCGGTGAATATACGATTTGGCTTGGCAGCGATGACGGTTCACGCCTGCTCATTGATGGCAAGCCACTGATTACCGTTGACGAAATACACCCCCACAAGGTTGTTTCTGCCAAAACACATCTAACTCAAGGTGAGCATCAATTGGTCGTTGAATACTTTGAAGCGGGTGGACAGGAATCTTTGCAAGTGGAAATTGCCGGACAGGGATTGAACAAACAACCCATGGACGTGGTGTTGTATACACCTAAACCCGAGAAACAAAATAATACCAAATTGGCTGCCGTTGACCCACAAAAAGCAGCACGAGGTGCAAAGCGGTTCACCGCTTTGGGTTGCGCTGACTGCCATCAGTTAAAACAAGGCGACCAGATACTCGCTTCAACTGCAGATTTTCGAACGCTCGCCTTGCTCAAGGGAGACGGTTGCATTTCTGCGAACGCAACGCTTCCGAATTATCAATTGTCAAATCGTCAGCAACAGGACTTGAAGGCAGCAATCGCCTATCTCCATAGCGAACCAGAATTGAAATTAACCGGATCGGAACAAATCGATCATACGTTTGTACGGATGAATTGTTATACCTGCCATGAGCGGAATAAAAAGGGTGGAGTCCTCGAACAACGCCAAGCATTCTTTCTAACCGATCAAAAAGAAATGGGAGACGAGGCCAGAATTCCTCCGCCACTAAGTGACACCGGCGAGAAACTACAACCGAGTTGGTTAAAGGATTTGTTAGCCAATGGAACCAAGGTACGTCCATACATGTTTACCCGCATGCCCAGATTCGGTGAAGCCAATGTAGCACATTTGGCTGCTCAATTTACAGAGGTGGATCAAGCTAAGCCTGTAAATCACCAGACCGATGCTTTCAACGACAAAACACTAAAATTAACAGGTCGGCGACTGGTCGGTTCGAAAGGTTTTTCCTGCATTAAATGCCATACCTTTGGCAATCACAAAGCGACCGGAGTTCAGTCGCTAGATATGACACAGATGACCAAACGTCTCCAATATGACTGGTTCCATAAATATGTTCAAGATCCAGTGGCATTACGACCCTTGACCCGCATGCCTTCGGCATGGCCTAACGGACAGGTTCTACTACCCCAGGTGCTCCAAGGCAGTATAGACCAACAGATTTACTCGGTCTGGAAATATCTTGATGATGGTCCCAAAGCATCAATCCCTCAGGGCATCAGTCAGAATTCAGAAGAGCTCTATGTTTTTGATGAAGCAGTCATTTATCGGAATTTCATTGAGGGTGCCGGACCGCGGGCGATCGGCGTCGGCTATCCGGAAACCGCAAATCTTGCATTTGATGCGAATCAGATGAATATCGCATTATTGTGGCACGGTTCCTTTATAGATGCCGGAAAACATTGGAACGGGCGCGGACAAGGATTCCAACCACCGCTGGGTGACAATGTGCTATCGTTTCAACAAGCCCCTGTCCTAGCGCTACTGGAATCCAACGACAGCAAATGGCCTGCCGGGGACCTAAAAAAACAGGGATATCGATTCCTAGGATATCGACTTGGCGACAATCGAAAACCAACCTTTTTATATCAGTTAAATAAAATGCGGGTCTTTGATTTCCCCAATCCGGATGCCGACGGCGGTGAATTTCCGGCGCTCACACGGACCATTACAGTCAGTTCCGATACCGAAGAACACAATCTCTTTATTCGGGCGGTTGTGTCAGAGAATTCACTGGTCATCAATAGCGATGGAACCGTTACTGTAGACGACCAATGGATACTGACGATCACTGGAAATGTGGAAAAACCCGTTATCCGCGGGAAAGAATTGATCGTTCCGGTAGACCTATCCAACAAGGACAAACACCACGTGGCCCTAATTAAAATCCACTACCAGTGGTAAAAGCATACGGATCATTATTGAAACCAAATTGAGTCATTAGAAAAAGAAAAACATGAACCACAAAACCAAAGCGCTCGGAATCCTGTTCATAGTACTATGCTCATGTACTGTGCAGGCACAAGATCAAACGTTGCCGACGGAAGATGATTACTACCCGTTGCTACAGTTACCTATTCCAGAAGGGGTGGTATTGGAATCCAGTGCCATCGAAATGATGCCTGATGGGAAACTGGCTGTTGCCTCTCGTCGGGGCGATATCTATCTGGTCGATCATCCACTAGCCAAAACAGCAGCAGAAATGGAATTTAGTTTGTATGCATCTGGTTTACACGAGATTCTCGGATTGTCTTTCCACGACGGAGGTTTATTTACCACGCAACGTTGTGAAGTAACCAAAATTATAGACTTAGACAAAAATGGAACAGGAGACCTTTTTCAGACAATTTCCGATAGTTGGGAAATCAGCGGGGATTATCATGAATATGCTTTTGGCAGCAAGGTGGATCATCAAGGTAATACGTGGGTGGTGTTATGTCTAACGGGCTCATTTAACAGCAACGTTCCCTATCGTGGTTGGTGCTTAAGAATCGGAGCGGATGGAAAAGTGACGCCGACCTGTTCGGGAATTCGCTCGCCTGGAGGCATTGGCACAGATCATTTGGGAAATACGTTTTACACCGACAACCAAGGTCCGTGGAACGGGACGTGTGGTCTCAAATGGTTAAGACCCGGATCGTTTCAAGGGCATCCAGGAGGTAACCGTTGGTACGACTTGACCGCCGCGATTGGCGCCCGTCCGGCAGACCCTACCAGTGGCAGTCGCATCATGACCGAGTATGACAAGAATCCCATTCTGGAACCAACCGCTGTATTGTTTCCCTACAACAAGATGGGAAAGTCAGCCAGTGGTATTATTTGTGACACAAGCGGAGGAAAATTTGGCCCCTTTAAGAATCAATTGTTTGTCGGAGATCAATCATACAGTACGGTCATGCGGGTCTTTCTAGAGAAAATTGACGGGCATTATCAGGGCGTCTGTTTTCCATTTCGAGAAGGGTTTGCTAGCGGCAGTCTGTCCATGCAACTAGATCCATCGGGCGCGATGTTTGTCGGGGGTACCAACCGTGGTTGGGGATCTCGAGGAAACAGACCCTTTGCGTTGGAGAGGATGAACTGGAGCGGCAACATACCGTTTGAAGTTCATGAGATGCGAGCTAAACCAGACGGCTTTGAACTGACGTTCACCCAACCCGTTGATAAACAATCTGTCGAGGACCTGAAATCCTACAAAATCAGCACCTATACCTATATTTACCAGTCCTCTTACGGCAGTCCCGAAGTGGATCATACCGAACCGAGCATCAAGAGTGCGATCGTCTCTTCAGACGCTAAAAGCGTACATCTGACCATTGACGGATTACAGCGTGGGCACGTACACGAACTACACATGGACGGCATCCGAAACTCTGCAAACCTTCCGCTGCTCCACAAGCAGGCTTACTATACGCTGAATTTCATTCCCAAGAAATAATGGGGTTACCCGCTATTAACTTGATTGAATTGCATTATCGCCGCCGAGAATCACTAGGACTAACTACCGTCGAGATTCTTTTCAATTTCAATTTTGGATGGCGCTGGAGACGGACAACCATTGGGCGGCACATCCACTTTCGCTGTCCAAAGAATCGCATTTAGCATGATGGTTCGAAAACCATCGTCGCGCCAACTATCATGATTGTGAGCACCGGTAAATCCAAATCCACGTCCTCCACCGGGGCGTTGATAGGCCCAAGCAACATGTTGCTTTTCCCCTGCCGCAACAGCCCGACGCACGGTGGGATTCCCGCTGCGCGCGCCGTCACCACGACGAAGCGTTTCCGGAGGCGGCAGATCCGAAAGAATCGGTGTGACTCCCTTCAATTCTTTGGTAAAACGCATATGGTAATACCATTCATCATTCACTCGAAATGGCTTGACGCCGTTACAGATCGGATGGTCGGGAAATTCTTTAAAGTTCGGTGTCCAATGTGGATTAACCGACCAATCCAAGTCACAAAACCCACCCATCCATTTGAGAAACATCTGACCGGGTTTTCCTTTTTCAGCTTCCGTCGCCCAGTGGATCATCACCACTCCGGTACCTTTATCCATCAATTTATCAAATTCATCTAGATGCGGATTCAACAGGTGGCCTCGATGCCCCGTACAGAAAATCACGACGGTCGCCGCCCCCTCGAGGATGGTCTTATCTTTTGGGTAACCGTAGTCGGGAACCACGACGGCGTTGACCTCAAGTCCAGAGCGGTTGAGTGCCTCGGCTAAGATCATATTGCCAGCACGGTGTTCGTGATGCATACGACCATGACTGGGTGTGCCAGACAGAAAAACGATCTTTGGTTTTTCGTTACCCGCCACCACAGAGGTGAGCAACAGAATTGCCAAACAACCGAGGTTTAAAAAATAATGTCTCATTCTTAACTCCTTTACGCAGGGCGTTTTCGGAATACCGTTTTTAGATCAGTCACTTACAATCTGGATGTTATGCCAATATGCCCACTCATTCTTCCAATCATTCGCCCGATTCTCGATTACAAGGTCGATCTTTTGTCCGGCGAAACGGGACAAATCCACAGTCACCTGCAGCCACTCCTTGTCGACTTCGGAGGAACGCACAATTTGTTGTTTGAGAACTTCCTTGCCCACTAGGACTCTGAGTTGCCAGTCGCCGTGTGGATGGTGACTGACGCTTATCTTTAGCTGGGTTTTTGCCTCGGCTGGCACTTCCACCGTTCGAGAAAGGACACAGGGTGTTTCACGATTTAAAGGGTGCGTCTGAACAGCGGTGCGATTGCGGAATACAGCATGATAGACAACCCCACGTTCCCCGACATTTTGCACCTTGAAACCCGCAGCCACCCGCTGGATGGTTTGGTTTTGTTCACTAGCACTTTGTTGTTTAGCTGGCTTTCGTTGTCCAGTATCTGCTTCGCCGAGCAAACGGCGGGCAACAAATCCGGACAGTTTTGGGTACTTCCCGCCAACGGCCAACTGGAGTGCCTGTTGCGAGTGCTTTGGTACCATTGGTTCTAGCCCAAACCAAACCATGCGTGGCAGATTCGGATCTTCAACATCTTCTTCATGACCAGCAAGTCCTGTCAGAATCGGCCAGCGATTTTCGAAAGGTAGTCGTTGGGCAATGGAAGCCAGATACAAACGCACGATGGCCGAAGAATCCTCGACGGCCATCTTAGACAGTTGTTTCAACACGGCAGGGGTCAGGACTGGCTTATCTGTTTCCTCCGCTACTTGAAATGCATTCACACTGCTATCTTCGCCCAGCAATTGAATAGCCCAGGCACGAATATAGGCATCGGAATGTTCCAAATAGTTTACTAGCTGTTGCGAATCTAACCCTCCGGTTACATGTAATGCCCAAAGAGCCCGTAGCCTTTTGGGAGAAGTCGTTGCTGAATCAAATTGTTTTTGCAGTAATAAATGGACACCCTGTTTGTCCAATTGACCAGCTGCGGCACGTGATTGCAGCAACACCCGCGACTGTCGCACATACCAATCATTGGAATGCGTCTGCATAGCGACGAGTTCTGCGTCGGAGAGTGATCTCAGATTTGGCGCTGAAACGGCCTTGGCACCGCTCGGTGTAATACGATAAATACGGCCACTGTTAGGGAAATTGATCGTATTGCCACAGACGTCAGTGTCATGCCAATCCAGAATGTAGACCCCTCCTTCCGGGCCAACCTCAATACTAAAGCCCACCCAAGCCAGATCATTAGTGGGCATAAAGTCATCCCCATGTTTTCCGATAAAGCTACTTCCGTTGGGAACCAGCACATCGGTCAACACAGCATGCTCGTGAATATTACACATAAATAAACGATTACGATATTGCTTAGGAAAAGCATCCGCCAAATATATTCTGGCACCCCCATGGGCTGAAAGGTGTGTATGGTCGCGAATCGTCTTGATGTCGTCATAAATATGCGGATTCACATGGGGTCGACTTTGCTTATGGTAAACTCCGCCCTGGACGACATGGAATAGATGAGGGATGACACAGCAGGTTGCAAACCCCTGCCCATGATCATCAAAATCAAACCCCCACGGATTCGACAATCCACGCGCAAAAACCTCAAATTTTTTCCGTGTGGGATGATAACGCCAAATTCCACCGTCGATAAATTGTCGAGCCGAGTCGTCCGCGTTTGGTTTGGCAACTTGGGATTGAGTAAATACACCATGGCATCCATAAAGCCATCCATCTGGGCCCCAATTGAAACTGTTTAATGTCTCGTGTCGATCGTTGATTCCCCAACCGTTAAGCAAAACCTCAGGAGGACCGTCGGGTACATCGTCCCCATCTCGATCTGGGATAAATGACAGATTGGGAGGCGAACCAACGAACACTCCTCCAAAGCCTAACGCAATCCCTGAGGTGAAAGTTAACTTATCGGTAAAGGTTTTCTTCTTATCAAAGACGCCATCACGATTGGTATCCTCCAGAATTTGAATCCTAGTTACTTTCTCGTCAGTATGTGCTCTTCGCGTCTGGTAGTTATAATTTTCAACCACCCAAATTCGACCACGGTCATCAAAACAAAATGCGATGGGCTCGCCGATATCCGGTTCAGCAGCAAAAATTGAAACATCAAAACCGGCGGGGATGGCCATCTTCTTTACTGCTTCAGCAGGCTTAAGAAACGGTGCGTTGCTGGTCTTGTGTTGTTTTTTAGGAAGCTGGTTTTTTGGTTGTTGCGCCGTCACCATCCACGGCCTGAGCGCTACCGTACCCAGAACGACTAGGCAGATTATCACCAGTGGAGAAGCTATCCGTTGCTGCCATCTGTAGGGATTGGGATTTTTAGAGCATTTCATTTTATTATGTGAGTTCATTCTGCCAACTCCACCTGTTCCGTTGTTTGCAAATACTTAATAAGGTCCATGACTTCCTGTGGCTTCAGTTTGTCCAACTGACCGTCCGGCATCATGGACTTGGATGATATTTTTCGGGCCTCAATGTCACTCTTAAGAATAACCACGGTCGGTTGCTGAACGGTCTTCAAAACGATCCGTTGAGCGTTCTCTTCAGCAATAACACCGTTAAGAACACGACCATCCACCGTCTGAATGATGACCATTTTATATCCCAAGGGAACATCGTAGCTAGGGTCAATGCTATTTAACAGGATATAGTCCAGATTAGCCCTGTTGGAACCGGTAAGATCTGGACCGATTTTTCCTCCCGTCTCATAAAGGACGTGGCACGCTGCACAGGTCTTTTTAAAAATAAGCCGTCCGCTGGCAGGATCTGCATTGTCAAAATCAGGAGAACTTAGCAGGTTCTTATAGTGGTTGATCTGCTTAGTGCGATCGACTGATAACTGCCGAACATCTCCATATACTTTGACAAACGAATCGCCCAAAATCACGCTGAGCGATCGAGCGACGTGTGATGGAATATCAGCTCGTGGAATCTTTCTCGCGATGATTGCAGCCAATAGCGATTCTGCATATTTTCGTCGAGTCGCTAGTGTTTCAATAATTGCCTTACGATATTCAGACGGCCACTTTATATAACGTGCCAATAGAATATCAGGGGCACGATCATTTTCGATCGCAGCGTAACCCCGGATCGCATCTAATCGTAATTCCGACTCATCTAGCATTTTTTCCAGCAATGCAGAAACACTTTCGTTTTTTTGGCTCAACAGCGAATGCAATGCGCGGCGGCGGGCATCGATTTGGTTGGAGCGATCCTGCACGGTTGCCAGCGCCCGCCGCATGGCGGCTTCATCCCCAAAAATCTGCGACAATTGTGATGCCAGTTCACGCACCTGCGCGTTATCGCTTTTGGCAAGTTTTGTTCCAACTTTGGACCAAGCAACGGGAGCAGGCACATTGCGTCGGCCATCAAGGCCATTTAACATTCCCTGCAGCAAAGCAGTCTGGACCGCGGGATCTTCGATGGTATCCAGCGTCTGTACCAATAATGCTAGTGACTCCTGTTCATCCACCGCACTTAACTGGTCAGGCGTATAGATAATCAAGCTTATCAGGAGAATCAGGAACATAATCAAACGCTGCATTGTGTCACTTTCACGGTGCTTATTTTTTACTAGCCTAGAACCACAATATGTCATGACATCTTAGCAGAATCTAGTCGAACCGTCGGGATAGATTCGGAGATTTAGCCAGCGGCGTGACTATGGTACTACCCAACGAAAACTCTCACCCTCGATAATCAGATTCCTCCGCGCGTTCAATTTGGTACCCGGTTCAGCAAATGTTTTGGGCGCCAGCGCCCGCATTTCCGCTTTTAGACTTTCATATTCCAGTCGCGAGGCAAGGTTCGTCCACTCATTAGGATCGTCTAGTACGTTGTAGAGTTCCTCACCATCTTCTCCATAGCGGATATAACGCCAGTTGCGATTGATGATGGCGTATTCATATGGATTCATATGCGGCAGAAAAACACTGCGGTCTTTCGCTAATGCGGGATCTGCAAGCGTTGTGGCGATAGACTCACCTTCTAACTTCTGATTGGGTTGCGGCAGTCCGCACATCTCGAGAAGCGTTGGATACATATCGATCAGGCTGACCGTAACATCCGTCTTGCTACCCCGCGCAACTCCGGGACCAGCCCAGATCAACGGTACATTGGAGGTGCGTTCCCAAAGAGTGTGCTTGCCCCAATCTCCTTTTTCACCGTGGTGGTAACCATGGTCGCTCCAAAGAACCACAATCGTATTGTCTTGGTGTGGTCCCGCTTCCAATGCATCGAGTACTCTCCCCATCATCGCATCCGCATAGCTCATACTGGCAAGGTAGCCGTGAATCGCATCCTCAATCGCATCGAGATCTTCGAGTTTTTGGTGAATCCGCGAACGTGCTGTCTTGATCTTTTTTATCTTCGGTGGCAAGTCATCCAAGTCATCTGCTTTGTAGGGAGGATGCTCGATCTCATTGACGTCGTACAGGTCAAAGTATTTCTGAGGGCAATAGTTCGGGAAATGCGGAGCGTAAATCCCGACTGCTAGAAAGAAGGGTTTTTCCCGTGGCTGTTGTAATTTTTCAACGGCCCAATTAATCCGTTTCGTATCAGCCATATCTTCTTCCCGTTCATTAGGGATCGCACCCCACTCCAAAAACAATCCGCCCGTGATCTGCTGACCGCGGTTGTAAATACTATTAGGAAAGGGTTGTGGAAACGGAGTTTCTTCGCTCCAGGAATTCAGTGGCCACCCGCTTTCCCGCTGACTTTGATTGCGGAGAAAGAATTTGGTCCATCCTCGTTGATCAATCGCGCCGGCGGGATGATGGAAAAGCTTTCCCGCACCGAAAGTTTCATAACCTGCTTTTGCAAAGCTGAGTTGCAGCGGTTCGATTTGTGGATGGTCGTAGAAATAAGTGGCCGTTTTATAGCAACCAGTCGTCGAGGCAAACTGGCCTGAAAAAATCGCAGCACGTGAGGGTGCACAAAACACACCGGCTGTATGGGCATTAGTAAAGTTGACGCCCCGCGCGGCAAGTTGGTCAATATTAGGCGTGATCGCACGAGGTGTAGTTTCCAGACACCCGAGCCAGTCGTTCATATCATCGACGGCAAGAAATAAAACATTGGGAGTTTCAGCCTGCCCAGAAAACGCCATTCCCAACAGTAGTACTAGGGCAAAGCTAAATTTTTGAAAACACATTGTCTTCCTCAGGACGAATGATCAAATACTGGCGGCTAGCGATTTCACTATCCTAACACCCTCCCACAGCGAATGAAATCCCTCAGACAAATCGACTCAGTCACGCATATCCGCAAAAAAACAACAAGACATATTAGGAGGCGCTACCTACACCTAGAAAATTGTTTGCAGCGGGGTATATTACAGAATAAGAAATTCAAATCTGGTCATTTACTATTCGTTACTCCACTCGACAATCTTCTCCTGAGAAATCAATGAAAAACATTGTTAGATTACTAGTCTGTCTGATATCCCTACAGGTGTTGCCGGTCACGGTGACCGCGACCGATACCATTGCAGCACGCAAACCCAACATTGTCTTTATTTTTGTTGACGATCAGGGTTACTACGATCTCGGTTGTTATGGTGCGACCGAGGTAAAGACACCACATATTGACGCAATGGGCGCTGGTGGTATGCGATTCACAGACTATTACGCAGCAGCACCCATCTGCAGCCCGTCCCGTGCAGGCCTATTGACCGGGTGTTACCCCCGTCGTGTGGGCAACGAGATATGGGTGCATCGAGCAGATTCGTCGTCCGGTATTCATCCTGACGAATTAACGATTGCCGAGTTACTGCAGGACAACGGTTATGCGACCGCTTGCATCGGAAAATGGCATCTCGGCTTTCACGATCCTTTCCTACCCCGCAATCAGGGGTTCGATTACTATTTTGGACTACGACACAACCTAGATCCAGTAGAGATCGTTTATTTCGAGCAACAGGGCGGCGTGCCCTTGATGCGCAACGACAATGTCGTCAAGCGTCCAGCCGATCCGGCGGAACTTACAAAGGTCTACACCGACGAGGCGATTCGGTTTATCGAGAAGAACAAGCAAGGCCCGTTCTTTCTCTATCTGCCGCATACCATGCTCCACGTTCCTCTAGGAGTCAGTGAAGCCTTCAAAGGCAGTTCAAACTGGGGTGAATACGGCGACGCCATTCAGGAACTTGACCACAACGTAGGTCGAATTTTCGATTCCTTGAAGCGGCTTCAAATCGAAGACAATACGATCGTCGTCTACGCCTCAGACAATGGCCGCGGTCCCGGACGTACCCCCGAGCAGAAGATTCGTGGGCGCAAACTGTCGACCTACGAAGGCGGCATTCGTGTACCGGCAATCGCCTGGGGACCAGGGTTAGGCTTACAGGCCGGAGGGAAGTCGCCGGCAGTCGTACGAGCCATGGACTGGTATCCAACGCTCGCCACGTTCGCAGGAATCCAGATTCCCGAAGGCCGCGTGATCGACGGCCGCGATATCAGCCCACTCCTAAAAGGTGAAACCACGATGGTACCGCCTCCCGGCATGAAAAAATCACTCAACGCGTCAATCCCGCTTCGGCGTCGATGGAATCCCCGTGGCGAATGGGCTCCCCTGATCCATCGTAACGAATACAACGATGCTTTCTTTTATCATGGCAGCCAAGGCGCGTTGGCAGCCGTTCGCTGGCACAACTGGAAACTCTACTTAAATCCGAGCCTCCAACTGTACAATCTTGCAGAAGATCCGTCTGAATCCAAACTGGTACGTAATCAGGAAATCGCTCGTAAGTTGCGTGGTATGGCAATTTTGTTTCAGGAGGAAATGCGGCTCGACGCTCGACCAGCGGGCGAGGCGGCACCACAACCTCGAGCTGACGGACGTACCGAGATTCCCCAAGTTACACTGAATCGTTTACATGTGAAACCGAATGTGACCTACGCGCGATATGGTGATCGCACACTGGAAATGGATATTTATCGACCAAAGGGAATCTGGGGACAGATGCCCGCGGTTGTTTGCATTCATGGTGGCGGTTGGGCCAACGGAAATCGAATCAGTCACGAAAAGGTTGCTCAGGCACTTGCAGCGCGGGGGTATGTCGCCGCCACAATTTCATATCGTCTCAGTGGTGAAGCGCCCTTTCCCGCTGCGATCTATGATTGTAAAGCAGCCGTTAGATTTTTGCGGGCAAATGCAAAAGAGTATGGTATCGACATCGATAATATCGGCGCGATCGGACTTTCCGCTGGCGGACACTTGACGGCCCTGCTCGCGACGTCGGCTGGTGTAAAGGAACTTGAAGGTGCAGGTGGAAATACAGGATTCAGCAGCGCGATACAGGCGGCCATACCTATGGGTGCTCAAACGGATTTGCTTTCCGAAAGAACGCGGAGAATTTCTGCGGTCGAGGATCGTGGCAAAATCTGGAGACAGTTTCTCAGCGGCTCACAGCAAGATAATCCAACAACCTATCGACTAGCATCGCCGCTGCATCACCTCGATAAGACTGACCCACCCTGCTCTTTCCTTGCGGGGGAAACGGATGTTCCCAGTACGCATGCAGATATGTTCCGCCGGCAAATGGAAAAGTTCGGTATCCCGTCCCAACTAACGGTCATCAAGGATGCGCCGCATCCGTTTCTTGGAAAACAAGTCTGGTTTGACGAGATGATTGAAACGGCGGACGCCTTCTTTATAAAGCAACTTAAGAAGCCAAAACTGCCATAGAGGCACTATATGGTTTAGGAGTCATCACTCGATGCCACATTGGTAGAAAATGAGTATGGCCGTAAGATTTTAATAAATATCGTGTTTCGATAATCCACCCAGGCGATTTATCCGAAACAAAGCCTTTTTGTGGGTGTTCAAGTAACTTATCATAAAACCTCATCGACTCAGAATTCCCTATTCGTAGAAACAAACTATAGATGGAAGATCAACTAAACGCTTTCTTGGATGAATTGAAGTCTGTCGGCAATACCGCACACACTTCATCAGCTTTCAACTTATTGATATATCTGACTTTAGGTGGACTGTTGGCACTGTACGTACGATTCATCTTTCGCCGGTTTAATGCCCCAGGTTCCGAGGATACCGTTTCCGTTATATTCCCCCTGTTAACGATCGTAACGGTCGGAGTTATTGCTACAATCAAATCCTCACTTGCATTGTCTCTGGGCATGGTGGGTGCATTATCCATTGTCCGATTTCGTACAGCAATTCGCAGGCCTCAGGAGCTGGTCTATTTATTTCTCTGCATTGCCATTGGTCTAGCATTGGGAGCAGAATTCGTACTTCTCGCATTAATTTTGGTCGCCATATCGACGCTGTGTGCCATCTGGATGGGTCGTCAACAAGAACCGGTCGCAGATGAACCTGTTCTGCTCACAGTCACCGATGAAACCATCGATCCATTGATACACCATGAAACAGGTGTCACAGCCACTGTCAGTAAATTAGTTGGCGATTTTTCAATTAACCGAATTGACAGTCAACAAGGAAATTCACAAATTCGCCTTGAACTACGCGGAATTCAACTGGAGGAAACATCCGATTTAATCCAACAACTGCGTCAACTTTTTCCTCTGGCGCGTATCAAGATTCAATAACCTACAACACTTCTTGGAGTTTCTAATCCATGCGTATACTCGTTCACTCTATCATGGTCTGCTTGCTGGCAACGAATGCTTTCGGCCAGCCACCGCAAGGAACAAATCCGAACGATCCATTTCGGCCACCCTTAGATCCGCTTTCATTAAAACTTGACACCAATAACGATGGTGAGCTTTCAACAGAGGAATTGTCGAAAGCACCTGCGGTACTTCAAGCGTTAGATCTAAATAAGGACGGTAAACTTACTATTGAAGAACTCTTACCAGGTTTTCAGGAAAGACGTCCCGGTTTCGGTCGCCCAGGTGCCATGGGGACAAGTCAGGGACCTAACCGAGCGGAACAAAAGCTTACTGAAAAATACGACGCTGACAAAAACGGGTATCTCGACCCTATTGAACGCCAGAAAGCCTTGGCGGAAGTACAATCTTTTGGTGGAGGGGGACGTCGACCCGGCGGTCGTCCCGGAGGTACCGTAGCTCAGAACGGTTCCGCAGGACCTAAAGTGTCACCTAGTGATGTCAAAAACTTTCCGGACGCGTCACTATACGACTCGACTATTCTCCGAACCATTTTTATTGAGTTTGATACGGACACATG
>Ga0315316_10000404_pt1 | contig 28245 bp, 20 predicted proteins | sample M160m3416metaG_FD_203702 | JGI IMG/M metagenome (GOLD analysis project Ga0315316, IMG submission 203702) | Ammonia-oxidizing marine archaeal communities from Monterey Bay, California, United States - M1 60m 3416 | ecosystem: Environmental > Aquatic > Marine > Intertidal zone | place: USA... | reverse complement strand
ATAACACCAGTTATCCATAAAATTTCATTTCTAATTTTATAACGTCCACTAAAGTATTGATAATACATGTGAAGTAATGCAAGCATTACCATTGCGTTCGAACCATGATAGTGTATGTTACGAATATGAAATCCAAATGGGACATCATTGTTGATAAACTCTACACTATCCCACGCCCTATCAAGAATCGGCTCATAATAAAACATCAGTAATGCGCCAGATACTCCAAGAATAATGAATGTGATGAATGTAAGCATTCCCAAAAATCCAAATGGACTTACAAATCTTGCAGGGAAAGAGAATTTTATTGCAGTAAAGATAGTTCTATCAAGACCATCCCAGATCCAATAGATTAAGGCAAGAGTGCCGTTGCGTCTATTTAGGGAAACGGCCATATCCTACTACTCCATTTTTGTTTGGTCCCCATGTTGGTGGTGTGACAAATAGATTACCTTCAGCATCAGATTCAAAATTTAATTCCGGTAAAGTATTAGATGGTGGCGCTTGCAATGATGCAGGTCCTGCAAATGCAGTTCCAGTAACAGGATCATACATGCTTCCATGACATGGACATTCACCTCTCATACGTCCTTCTTGTGGCCAGTATTTCCATACACACCAAAGATGAAGACAAATCATACTATAAGCTCTAAATGATGAAATTTTATTTTCATCTCCTCCAAATTTTTCTGGTAGTCTAATGAATTGCCATTTTCGAAATGCTTCTTCATCAAGTACTGCATCACCTGTTTGTGGATAAGTAATAATTTCAGCATGATTAATAGGAAAAGTGAAAGTGTTTGCTTGAGAACCATCAGGCAAGATTACTGGTACTCGTTCAGCAGCAGCAGATGATGGATTTGGAAGAAAAGTTCCCCAGGGTACAAATGGTGCAAAGGCAAGACCGGTACCTGCAGCACCCATTAATTTAAGAAAATCACGTCTGGATAAAGATTTTTTTTCAGATGGTGCCGACAACTTAAGTTCAAATCTTGACGGATTGGTTATAAACCTTATTTCAGTTTTTTTGAGGAATTTTTGATTTTTGTTTTAAAATTACCAAAACAGAAACGATCGCGATAGCAATTATTCCAATAATAATTATTAATAAATAATCAATACTGCTTTCTGCAATTTGCGATGAGATATCAGCCTGGGATTTTGGCAAATCGATTATCGAGTGATCAATTTCAAACATTATTTTTGAAGATATGGTGTTTTCAGCCTCATCTTTTGCAAATATATCAATGAAATATTTTCCTTCTTCTAGATCACGTGTATCAAATGAATGAGATTTTTCATCAACTATGCGTTCTCCATTAGGTAAGAGATATGATAAATAATTAGATTTTGGCAGATTTTGATCAGAAACAGAAACTTGGATATCAAGTCGTTTTGAAACTACTGTGTTGTTGGCGGAGAGTAATTCAACAATAGGTGATGTTTTATCAACTATGAATTCAAATGTTTGTGAATTTTGTAATCCAAATTTATCTATTGCAGTAATGATCAGAGTGTGTGAGTCATCATCTAAAGTTGAGACATCAATACCAGAAGCATCTATTTCAATTATATTTCCATTCAAAATGTACACCACACTAGAAAGATTATCTTCAATGATTTCAGGAATTATTATATAATCTGATTTTAGAAATTTATTTAGCTCAAGAATTATTTCAGGAGCTTTTTGATCTGCAGTGAGTGTAGTGAATTTTCCAACTAACGTAATTGGTTCAGTAATAGTAGTTCCTTCAAACAATGTTGAGTGTATCAATAAGGAATGAGTTCCAGTTTGATTAATTGGTGCAAATATTAGAGTTGAAGTATTATCTTTATTTTTTACTGGAAAAAATCCACCACCTTGACTAAATGGAGAATTTCCAAGCCAATCTAGCGATGCCCAATTCATAAAGTGACCAAATACGCCTGTTGGCATATTAGTTCCAATAATTTTCCCTTGAGGATCTAAAACAAAAGCTGAAAAATTGGAATTATCATTTTTCCATGAAAGATCAAATGATGCAGAATTAATTGTGTTGTCATCTATGCTAAGATAGAATTGTCTCCAATCACCAGCCATGTAACGATTTGTCATATCAAAAGCACCTTTAACATATTCATTACCAAAGTTCACATCGCCGTCACTACCAACAAAGACAAATGGAATATCTTTTTGTATTTTTTCTATAATTGCATATGAAACAGGAACATTCACTGTATGATGTTCACCTTCAAATTTTAAAAATCCATCATAAATGCCAGTTTTTTGTTCATTTTGTGTTAAAAGTTTTGCATTAATTTCTACAGTTTGATTCGGATCAATCACAACAGTTTGTTTGTCAATAATCACATCATTCCAGTTAGTTTTTTTAAAATAACTTGCAGACAATGTATAATCCATTGATGTTGAGTTTTGATTAATTGCACCGCCCCAAAACGAGTATCTCTCAGGAACAGGATAAATGCCTACAATAGGTTGATTCTCAAAGTGAGTTGTTGGTTCTGTTATACGTAATTCCTGGTTGGTTCCCCATGAACCTCCTCGATTAACAAGTGATAATTCATTACTTGAGATTTCAGAATCGTCATCCTTATCTTTCCAATCATAAAGATATAATGAAGCTATCTTTAGATCGTCTGCATAAATTGGATTTGTTTTATTCATGAATTGTTCAAAAGAAAAATTTGCATTTAGAACCATTAACGATGAATCTTCAGGAATATCTTTAATGAAATTTGTTGTTTTAATTTTAGCTGCAGTAAGATTACCTAATGGGATATAATTAGGAGTATAAGAATCAGTTTTGTTTAGATAAGAATCTTTCAAACGAGGTTCAGTAATTCCAACATATGTCAATTTTTCAATTAATTCTAGATTTTGTGGAATGATTTTGATACTAATTGTTTTATTTGTAGGATTTTCAATTTTGAAAGTTGTTTGTGAGGTATCACCAGGATGTAATCTGCCACCAAACCAGCTAGTTTGTGGAATCTGATCTAAGGAGATGGAAGGGGATTCCATTCCAAAAGTGGTATAATTTAGATTTTTTAACGGTAGCTCTAATATGGAATATAGGTTTTTAGAAGATTCAGTATTATACACTTGAAAAATTCCACCCTCACCTTGAGTAAGTCTAATGGCATCTAATGAGTCAACCATTCCAGAACCTTGTGTAAAAACGTCATTTTGCATGTCTTTTGCAGTTGACATCAGAATATTTTTTACATCAAACGGAGAAAATGAATCTGAATTCTCATTAAGACTTTGCATCACAAGTGCTGCAACTCCGGATACAATTGGAGCAGACATACTTGTTCCTCCAAACATTCCAAATGGATCCTGTTTGTAGTCTTCTGATGGTTTTGTAACAGATGATGGTGTGAAGCTATATGCGCCAATACTCATTAAATCTGGTTTTGGATCACCAATCAACGTTGGACCTCTACTTGAAAAATCAACTACATGATCAGAATGTTTTGATGAATTTCCAAATCTAGGTTCATCTTTGAAAGGTCCAAATCCTACAAAAATATTATTTGTTGTTGCACCTACACTAATTCCTGTTGGAGAAGCATTTGGTAAACCAATTGTTCCATAGCCATGACCAGAGTTTCCAGCACTAGAAATCATTAATACTCCAGGATAATCTTCAGCAAAAGAACCAGGAAGACTAAGAGTTGTCATAACAAGAGATAATAGATCAAAGCCAGGTGCGTACTCAAAATTAGGAAATGTTGACACACCCCAACTATTAGAAATTATATCAGCTCTAGTTTCTCCAGTAAAACCCCACTCAATATCATTATTATCAAATCCTGCAGACCAAAGCCATGCATACAAAATATCACCAAACCATAATGCTTTAACAGGAATTATTTTTGCGTCAGGTGCTATTCCTTTTATATGATATTTTTTTGTATCATTATAGATATCGTATTCTTGTAGTCCTTTGGAAACAATTGTTCCAGCACTAGCAGTTCCATGACCTTGAATATCTGTCATTACACCAAAAAATTCACCTTTTTTATCCAAAGGCGGTAATAAAGTTCCGTTTACTGCCCCAAAATTTTTATCAATTTTAGATTCATTTTTAATTACACCGTATATATCCAATACTTGTGCACCTAGTGTGCCAGCACTATAGTCAAATTTACCATCATCGTTAAAATCATACAATAAAAACTCATTTCCATCTCCTATGACATGTTGAGTATCATCAGTGAAATCGAAATCATAATTTGGCTCCCCATTAGTAGAATCATTTGTAAAATCTTGCCACGAAGTAGACATATCAGGTGTAATGGTATCATAGATGCCAGAAATTTTTGAATCAGTTACTAAAACTGGAACAACCTGTGGATTTTGTGGAATCCCTTGAAGCATTACACCGAGATGATAGATACCACTCTTAGAGTCAATGTAATCGTGTTTTCCGTTTCCAATTTTCATATCATTACTAAGTGTTCCATTAAGTAATGGAGATTGACCAAACATTGGAAACATTGAATTGTAAACTAACAAACTAGTACCGTCACCATTTTGTTCTATGTTAAGAAAAACTCCACCTGATCTGGGTTTTACATAGATGTTAGATGTTGAGTTGTATTTTTCAGATTTTGTAAAATTTTTAATTGTCCCATATTGATCTATGTTTGCTGCAAAGGTTGCGTTTGTTAAGATTAATCCTTGTCCATCAGGATCTAACATTATAGGTAGATTTTGTTCATCGCGTGCAAGTGAATGCTGTATATCTGGATTTGAAAAATCAACACCAGTATCGATTATAGCAATTTTAACATCTTTTCCTGTTACATTGTAAACTGAGTGTACACGATCCGAGTTTGCAATACTTCCAATGGTGGAAATTTTACTAATGTTATCTTTTGAGATATATTTTGAATGAAAGTCTAATTGAAAATCCTCAATTACATGAAATCCTTTAGATTGAAAAATTGATATCGTATTTTCAGGTACAGCAACTATGGAAAAGAAACCATTTGAAGAAGATACTGAATAGTTAGTTATGACGTTTCCAAGTTCTGAAGACGAACCTTTTCCAAAAATCAGATATCTTTTAAATTGTTGTTCATCGGATAGTTGATTAAATTTTATAATATTTGATTCATGTTTTGAAGAAAAAGATTCATAGTTTACAAAATTATTATCAATCATATCACCTCCAAAAAAAGAAAATGCTTCTGAAAAAAGTACAGGTGTTATTATCAAAAATGCAATTACAAGTATTAATTTACTCATGTGAGTGAAAATGTGGCATGAATAATTATAGCTATCTTCTTCTAGCTATAATTACAATTTGCAGAGCCAGAATTATAGCAATTGATGCAACAACTGGGAATAGTAATGCATTGAGTTGTGAAGAACCTTCTTCCACATTTTCAATAGAATCAGAGATTCGAGTAACACTATTTTCAAGATTTGAACTTGCGTTATCTAATGTATCATCAAAGTTAGAAGTTTCTTCTTTTAGAGTTGTAAGTTCATTTTTTGTTTCTTCTAAGATAGTGTTTAATTCTATTATTTGTGCAGAGATTCCTCTAATATCTTGTGTTAAAACATTTGTTGCTCCAGAACCATGAGAAATATTTCCTTCATCAAAGGTTACCATATGAAAAACATAAATTCCTTCCAGTGCAGGTAGAAAATCAACGTAGTATAATCCTTGATGTAATGTTTTAAGTTCAGATTCCAAGTTGACTAGCTGACCATTTGGCATATGAATGTGTGACGTTCCTAAAATGTCACCAGGATTATTTCCAATTAATAGACCATCACTAGATGTCTGAACAAAGACTCTAAAATCTCTACCAACTGCTGCAGTTTCAGGCGCAAAAACTTTAGTGCTGATTATTCTTTCAATTGGCACATTAACAAAATCAGATGTTGAAGAAAATTTTATTTCAAGTTTTTTTGATATTCCACCCTGCTGGTTAGAGATTACTTCCAGTATGTAGGTTCCATATGGAAGATTAGTTGTTGGTGTGTCCCATTCCATTAGAAAATGCTGAAAGGAACCATCAACGTTTGTCATCAACTGCTCAAATTCAGCAATTGTACCGTCAGGTGAAAAGAGTCTAATTATTATTGGTTCATTTGATGATGCTTGGCCATGAACAAATATTGGTTCACCTGGAGCAAATACCAACTTGTTTGTATAAACATCCAATGTACCTTCTAGTCTTTCCTGAAAAACTTCTGCGTTAACAATGGTTGGAGAAATTAGAAACAATATGAAGAATGAGAAGATTACAATGATTGTTTTCAATATTAATTAAAAATATTTGTAATAGATATTACTTGTGAAAAATTAGTTTGAGAAAATTGTCTATAACTTTCGTTAAGATGTGTTCAAAAAAAAGAAAAAAAGGGAAAGTTTGATGTCTATTTACCTTATACGACTCGGATACTTGTTGAAACGGTATCAGATAGAGCAGTTGGATTATCTACGCTCTCCCATACGAAGACAGTTGCCTCATATGTTCCTGCTGAAGATGGTATCCATGACAATGCTGGACTGAATGATTGTCCGGCAGCCAGTTGACCTGTAATCCATGCTAGTGAAACAGTTACTCCGTTGCCATCCTGAACCTGTACTAAGTATGCAAATGATTGATCTTTATCCTGACCGTTAACCAAATCTGCTTCAATCTGTACTTGTTGGTCAACTGATACCTCACTTAATGAGCTACCAAATGAATCAACTACTCTTGCGTTTGCTGCTGGAGCGCGCTCAAGAGGTGGTACGACTGTGCCGATAATGGATGTGCCAGTGATTGATAGAGAATCACCTGATGTGTAGTCTGGTCCCGGTAATGTGTTATCATCATACTCTACAGTGATAGTGTCACCCTCTGCTACTCTGAGTCTGTGACCAGATGATTCGTCGTCAACTGTAAATGTTACAGTGCCTTCGAATACTCCGGTTGCCTCATTAGTTTCAGAAATGGTTACAGAAATACCACCTTGGTCTGATGATGACCATACGTCAACGTCGAAATTGTCTACATTTTCTGGATCCCAGTTCATATCTGGGTCAACTATTCTTATGACTCCGCTAGATCCTGCTGGATATGAAGATTCAAGCCATTGTGATTCACCAATATTCCATCTGATTAATGCAGATCCTACAACTACCTCATCTTCGTTAAACTCGTATGAGACTGTGAATCCGTCATCATCTTCGGCTTTAATTACACCATTGGTTGGTCCGGTTCCACTAGCAGCGCTAATGGAGGTTACATCGTATCCACTTGTTACTCCAGTATCAACGTCACCATCTGCGTCGTAGCTAAATCCTTTGAGGATTACTTCTCCGCTGAAGATGCCAGTATCAGTTCCAGTCTCTGCTAGATTGTATCCAGTGAGTTTCTGGGTTCTGGTTTGCACAATTAGTGGGTCGTCATCAGTATCACCAATCTTGTCAACGAGTCCGCTGTCAAAGTTGTGATCTGGGGCGACGATTGTGATGTAAACTTTATCGGTCCATGTATAGACTTTTTTGTCTAGTTCAATGGTTGCTCCGAAGTTAGATGTGTATATTGATAGTCCAATGTCTGATGTTTCTTCACCAACATATTTTGCTCCTGATGGAGAATGGTCAACGTATTCTAGATCGATGAGTTCACCTCTGTCTAGAGCAGAACCACCAAGTGATGATGGTACTTCGATGACAATCTGGAAGATTCCAGTTGAGTCACCTGTTTCTCTAAAGTCAGATGGTTCTGGGTCAAAGGCTGCTGATGATGTGCCTGCTGCGCCTTGGTCACCCATGGCTTCAGTAGCTGCATCTGAGTCCCACTCGATTAGATCGAGGTCCCAGGTTTCTGCTTCATCGGATTCTAAGTTAAGGTCTGGTTCAATCAAGGTCATGATAATATCACTTCCAATGATGTAAACAGACTTGTCTGTTTGTAATACGCCATTTCTCATATCAAAGGTTGCTGAGTCATATGCAACGCCTGCGTTACCTGAAGCATCATTTTGGTCTGAATACTCTACTGTTAATACATCACCTTGCAATATACAGTGATATTCACTGCTATTTGGTGCTGCATCGAATCTTGCTGTAGCTGAGTTTGTTTTATCCGTTGCAACGGTTGTACCGTCGGTTGGGGTAAATCTGTCCGTAGTTGATGGACATGAACTGCTATCTGGACCGTCAGTGTATCTGATGGTCATGTCAAGTTCGAATACACCTGAATCTGGAGCAGTCTCTGAGATTGGTCCTAATTCACGTGTACAGTTTGCACCATCTCCACTAAGCTTTTCGCCCTGAACACCACATTTGACTGGGGTTGAGGTAGCTGTAATGTATCCATCTGAAGCTGTGTCTGCACCTGCTGTTGCAAGTGTAACTGCTTCGGATCCTCTAGAAACGTAGATCTTTAGTGGTCCACGGTTAGAGGAGGTGGTTGTATTCTCTGCAATTTGATCTTCACCTTGGGCAGATAAGTCGTAATCTGGGTCGTCAACGCGTATGTGTATGGTTAGGTCACCATTACCTAGTGTCTCATTTGCTGCACTCAATGCACCGGTCATACCAGTGGCGTGAATGGCGTTAAGAGATCTACCGTTTGGTGATGTCTTTGTAGATTCTACTGCAAAGTCATCTATTTCTCCAAATGGTACTGGGTAAACTGTTCTGTCTAATGAGACAGAGCCAGTGTTTGCTCTGATGCCTGCGCCATCACCTACTTCGATGATTTCGCCAGATGCGTCTCTGTAATCTACGTAATTGACTTCAAGATCTTTACCTAGAGTTGAGGTTACTACACAAGCTCCTGAACTTCTTGCACCATATTGATCTGGTACTTGGAAGTCACCAGTGAAAACACCAGTGTCAATTCCACTCTCTACGAGAGTGAAACCGGAGTTGTACAAACCGTCAACTGTTGGCTCTACAGCATCTGAACAAGTATAACTTGTGTTATTACTTGCTTCATCTGAATCTAGCCATTGCTCATCGTCAAATGTGATATCTAGCAATCGTCCGTAAGGTTCACCTACGGAGTTTACGCCATAGCCGGATGCTCCGACCATGTCATTTGCTGGTTCACCTGCGCCTGAGGACCAGTTTACAACTGTGTAAATGTCGACTAGTTCTGGAGAGGTATTAAGATCTGCGTCTGTTACTGTTACTGTTACAGTATCTGCTTCTTTGTAACTGTCGCTGTCAAACTCTACAACACCTGAGTGTGTTGGAGCTGCTAATTGTGCTGAAACTTGCGTTTCTACGCCGTCGGCTCCTAAGTCAAGGTATGATATTCGGATTTCGTCTTCATCAGTACTGTCATTGTGGACAATCATGACGATTTCGTCTGAATATGCTGAAGTTCCATTATATGTTGCGGTGTCGTTTACATTAAGCTGATTTAGCATAATGTATTCAACTTCGCCACTAAACATGGAACTGTTATTATTACCTGATTCTTCTGCCTCGAGTCTATAGATAGCATTATTGTGTCTGTCGCTTGAATTTACACCATCGTCGCTCTGTCCCCATGTAACAACATCTACTGTCAATGGTGCGTGAACACCATGTTCAAGATATGTTGATGCATCAACTGCATCAAAATGAACTTGCATTCTGAGTGCTGCTGATGCGTCTAGTTGAGGAGTAGCGTACAACTTCCAGTGTGGAGAGTTGACAATTGAATTGCCAACTAAGCCCTCAAAGTAAGTTGGACCGACACTTGAGTTTGCTGCTGCAGCATCTGTGTTAGCTGCTGCTCCATAAACACCAACGTCAGCTAAGCCGCCAGTGAATATAGTATCATCACCAAAGGTAAAGTTACCTTTGAATGATAATTGATCGGTTCCGTTGTTCATTCCTCTGAAATCAAACTGGACATATGTGTATGCACCAGTTCCATTTGCACTAGAAATCAAATCAATTAAGGTTTTGACTGTAGTTGAGGTTGAGTGTGTAAATAATAGGTCGTCACCATTTGCAAAAGGTCCTATTTCTTGGGTAGGAGTAATGATACTTCGTTCTGAGTATTTCTCATAACAAGATGTGTATCCTGTTGCAGCTGAGGTGTCATAGTCACTTGAACACTGACTATCAAGTCCAGTGTCAACTACTATTTCACCTTTGGTGACCTTAGCGGTCAGTGTGGATAATGTTGCGAGTGTAATTGGGTCTCCGATCTTGATAGCTGGCACAACTGTAGTGTTTGATGCTACAGACATTGCGTCTTCTGATCTAGTATCGTAGTTCATGTCAGGGTCAAAGATATTGACCGCGACAACTTCACCTGAGTTCCACTCGGAACCTATAGAAGATGTATCGAATTCAATTGTTGCGAATTGCGGGTTTTGAAGAACACCATATTGTGTACCATCATAATTGAAGATTGCTTGTTGTCCTCTTGGGGCATCCCAATCTACATACATGTTGGTTACAAGTGATTCATCCCAGTTTACAAATACACCAGTGTTTGTACCGGCTTCTGTAATTGTAAGTGGTTGTGAGGCACCATCCAATGTTGATGACCAGCATAAACCGTTCAATGCACTACCTGTTGAGGGTGATGCACATATTGTATCGGCATTATCTTGCCAATTAATAATTGGGTTTGTTGTTGCTGTTGCTTCGCTTCCGTTTCGGTCAATTGTGAACACGCCTGCTGGTGCTATATCACCTGCTGTGGCTGAAGTAAATGCAATTGCATTCTTGGATGCTCCATCTGCATCTCTTGCTCCATTTTCATCAAATAATTGATAGAATAATGTTGCATTGGATGAGATGGTTGTAAATGACCAACTGTCTTCGTCAGTTGGATCAATGTTCAAATTCCAGTCTGTAACTGTCATTCCAACTTCATGTCCTAAACCGTATACATCTTTATCAAAGCTAAGTCCTTCTGCACCGTCTGTATAGATTAGTGAAACAGTTTCATCTGCTCCTGCTCTATTATAGACAATATCGATATTACCGTCACTTGTGAAGTCTAGCACCTGAACAAGTGGCCACGCATTTGCTCCGAGTTGGATATTACCATACTCGTTTGATGTGGTTCCATTTGATAGTGCTGGAGCTTCTCTTACGACGTTCATTGTGAGACAGCCACCTGGACCTGAACATACAGATGTATTAGTTGCATTTGTATTCATACTAACACCTGTTGTCCATTCACCATCTTCTATTGTGCAGGCAGTTGTTGTTGATCCTGCAGTGTAAGTGGTGGCACCTTTGTTGGTGTTTTCTACTGCATCGCCACCAAGTCTATATGGTAACCATATTCCTTGGGTTTCGAGTGCAGCTAATCCGGTTGCTGTTGCACCATCGTTTTTGTAAGCTAACTCTGTTGCAGCACCACACCAATAACCATAATCTCCGCCACCACCGGTGCCGTCTACATTGGTTGTATAGTATGAGTCCTGAACGTTTGAGTAGTATGCGTCTGCTACGTATGCGTACCATGCACCATCAACAGCTTGCGCCATCAGGATGGATGATCCGTTTACAGAAACATCGGGCATACCGTAAGCAGTATCAAGTTCTGATATTGCTGCTTCACTTACTACGATTTCGATAACTTGTGCATTTGAGACTGAGCCTGCGCTTTCAGCAGATACGTAGAGATGTGTATTCTCTGCGTAGGCTTCTGGCATCATTGCTGCACCAGTAAAGCCCATGGCTGCTGACCACGTTAGCATTATAGTCATTAAGGTTAGACTAGTTATTTTTCGTCCTAATTCTTTATTCATGTTATTAGCACTTTTTTCAGATTTTAGTATTTAACCTTAATGGACGATTCGTACAGTTTTTTGGCTATAATTATAATCCTTTCAAGATCGACATTTGATCGTTATAATTATTATAATTTTTGTTGTAATTATTTCAATTCATGCCTATGCACTGATAGATTTTGTGCCTAGAAGGCTCTTGTATAGTATTATAGCCTCATCTTCACTACTAGGACCCACGACTACAGCAGAACCTTTCTTCATGAAATTGATGGATAAATCATTTGTACGCATAGAAATTCCTAAGTCCCCCTGATTTTCAACTAAAAATCCCTTCTCTTTTGCAAGAGCGGTAACATCATCCACATCCAAATTTACTTCATATGTTGGAGTGATTGAGAATGTACGTTTTCCCATATTTCGTCCACATAATTCTTCTAAGATTAATTCCTGTTTTGGTACTTCAATCTTTTTACCAGAACCACATACTGAGCATGCATCTTGTTTGAATGTTTTAACAGATGAAAATTCTAAATTTTCTAAATCTATTGATAAAAATTTTTCAGACGACTTTGGTTTTTTGCCAATTAATACATCAACTGCTTCATGTACTTCAATACCGCCAACAACAGAAAGTATTGATGGATGTACACCTTGTATGCTACAAGTTGGCATTGAATCTTCATCTAAATCAGGAAACATACAATGGTAACATGCAGTTTCGTTTGGTAATACAGTAAAGACTTGACCTGTAACACCAACTGCAGCACCTGTAACAAATGGAATATTTTTTTCAACACATGCTTTGTTAAGTGAGTAACGTGCATTGACACTATCAAGTGCATCAATTACAACATCACAACCATCTATTATTTCACTTGCATTGTAATCATTTACAGAAACAGGTAGTGCTTCAATTTTTATTTCTGTATTTAATTTTTTTAATTTTTTTTCTGCTACTTCAACTTTAACTTGTCCAACATCATCTTCATTAAACATTGTTTGTCTGTGTAAATTTGATAATTCAATTACATCTCTATCAACAATTCTTAATTTACCAACACCCATTGTAGCAAGACGTGTTGTAATAGGATTTCCTAAACCGCCAACACCGACAACACAAACTTTAGAATTTTTTAATTTCAATTGTCCGTCATAACCAATTTGTTCTAACATTACTTGACGTGAAAATTTATCTAATTCTTTTTCAGATAAATCAGAACCGCCTGCAACTGCAGGTAAAATGTAAACTTCATCATTTTCATTTAATGGAGTATCAAGACCATTATCAAATGCTGCATTTTTTCCATTGATGTAAATATTAATTAAAGAACGTGGAGAACCATCTGCTTCCAAAACTTTTCTCTTAAAGTCATCACCCATAATTTCAGAAATTTTTTCAAAAGATTCCTTAAGAGTTGATGCTTCAAGTTCGGTTTTCTTTTCACCACCACCAGCATTAAGTACAGATGGAATTGTGAATATGATTTTTGTCATTTTATAATCATCCTATTACCGCTGAGATTTTTGCAATATCAGCCTGCATTACTTGCGGTTTTGTTAATACACTCATTATTGATTCAGTTGTTTTTAGACCATTTCCAGTAACATAACAGACAGTAGTTTCATCTTTGTCAATTTTTCCTTCTTCAACCATTTTTTTCAATACAGAAACAGATACACCACCAGCAGGTTCTGTAAATATTCCTTCAGTTTTTGCTAAAAGTAAAATTGCATCTAAGATTTCTTTGTCGTTTGTTTCTTTTGCAATTCCATTGTATTGTTTTAATCTTTTTAGAACATAACGACCATCACCAGGATCACCAATTGCTAAACTTTTTGCAACCGTCTCTGGTTGTTCTACAGGAATTACTTTATCAGAATTTTTATCAAATGCATCAACTATTGGTGCACATCCATGTGGTTGTGCACAATGCATATGCATTGAAGATAGATCATCAAGTAGAGAAACAGTTTGTAATTCTTCAAATCCCTTACAAATTGCATTTAGCATAGCACCACTTCCAGTAGGAACTATAAGATGATTTGGAACATTCCAGTCTAACTGTTCTGCAACTTCATAAGCTAATGTTTTAGATCCTTCAACATAATATGATCGCATGTTAATGTTAACTACTCCAACTCCTTTTCTATCACCAATTTGAGCAGCAATTCTATTTGCTTCATCATATGTACCATCAACTGATATGTATTCAGCCCCATATGATAGTGCTTGAGCAATTTTTGCAGTTTCAATATCACTTGGTGCAAAAATATAACAAGGCATATCTGCTTTTGCTGCATGTGCAGCAGTTGCAGATGCAAGATTGCCAGTAGAAGCACAACCAACGGATTTTAATCCAAACTCTTTTGCTTTTGATATTGCAACACCAGCAGGTCTATCCTTAAAAGAAAATGTAGGATTTACAGAATCATTTTTTATGTAAAGATTATTCAGTCCTAGTTCTTTTCCAAGTTTTTCAGCCTTTACAAGAGGAGTCATTCCTGCTTCAAGACTAACAATATTTTTTTTATCTTGAATAGGTAATAATTCAAAATAACGCCAGTATGTATTCTCTCTGTCTTTGAAGGTATTTTTGTTTACAGAAGGAAAATCATACTTTACATCTAAAGGACCAAAACACTCATCGCAGATATACTTGAAAGTAGGCTCGTACTCTTTCTTACATTCTCTACACTGAAGGTGATTTTTACTCATGAACATGATCTGATTATTATTTATTCATAAAATATCCTAATATTGGATTAAGTATTACTTAATTTCTATCTATGAAATTAGAATAATTATGACTAAGAAAGTGTAAGATTCTTGAAATAAACAAGAAATATGAAGAATTATGCAAAAAATATTCAATAATATAGAATAAAGATGGATAAAGAGGAAATATTTAGCTAGGAAAGTTTTATAGAATAAAAAAAAATGACATGAATTATGAATAGAAATGTCATGATTGCCGTAGTAGTGGGAATTGTTGTAATTATTGGTGCAATCAGTTTTCAGATTTATGATTCATCATATAAGAGAACTACAGCAGACGATTATTACATAGAAAGTGATCATAATGATGGACAAAGTGTCAAGAATGTAGTTTATCCAGAAAACCCACAAGTATTACATGGATTAATAATTAACAAAGACAAATATTTGTTAGGAGAAAATGTTTTTTTAAGAATTCAGAATATTCCAATGGGGTTAAAAGATAACGTACAATTTTTCACACCGGGTGGACTTTTATATCTTGTTTTGGAGTTTGATGGAAATGAGAAATCATCATTAAAACATTACTTTAAACCGTCATTAATGAAGGCATTACCTCTAGATAGGACTGCAAATTTATGTGAAAAAGAAGGGTTGATTGGAGAATGGACAATTATGTTTGGAAGTTTACCAAATGAAAGATTACATTTTGAGGTAATGGCTGAAACATTACCATATTCTGAGAAATACTTTCTAGGATGCAATGAAGATCCTACAGAATTTCCTCAAATTCAACCATGACTTGGTGAATAGCTAAGATCTTACAGGTATTCCATTTTCTTTAATCATTTGTTTAACACGATTTACTGAATGTGTTTCATAATGAAAGATTGATGCTGCCAATGCAGCATTAACTTCTGTATTTTTAAAAATATCAATCATATCTTCTGGTTTACCACAGCCGCCTGATGCAATGACAGGAATTCCAACTGCATGAACAATTTCATTTGTTAATAAAGTATCATAACCATCTTTTGTACCATCACGATCAATGCTAGTAAGTAATATTTCACCTGCACCTAATTCTTCTATTTTTTTAGCCCAATCAATAACATCTAATCCAGTTCCCTTTTTACCACCATAGATGAATACTTCAAACCAAAATTGTTTTTCATTTTCTGAAAAAATATTTTTTCCTTTCTCAACATTATAATTTCGTCTAGAATCAATTGCCACTACGACACATTGCTTTCCAAATAATTCCATTAATTCAGTAATTACTTCAGGGTTTTTTACAGCACCAGTATTAATTGCAACTTTATCAGCGCCATTCAGTAAAATATCTCTTGCATGTTGTAACGATTTAACACCACCACCAACTGTAAATGGGATATCAATTACTTCTGCAATTTTTTTTACTAATGATTTGATAGTCTCACGTTGTTCGGATGATGCAGTAATATCTAAAAAAACTAACTCATCTGCACCTTCATTACTATATTTTTCAGCTAGTTGTACAGGATCACCTGCATCTTTTATTGATTCAAAATGCAATCCTTTTACAACACGGCCATTTGCTACATCTAAACATGGAATAATTCTTTTAGTTAGTACCAATTTTTTTCGCCTCCTCTATTGAAACTAGACCTTCATAAAGTGCCTTTCCTAAAATTACTCCAAATGGATTAATTTTTTTCACATCTTCAATATCTCTCATTTTTGATATACCACCACTAGCAATTACATTGCAATTTTTTATTTGACAAATTTTATTTAGTGATTCAATATCAGGTCCTTCTAAAGTGCCGTCTTTTGAAACGTTAGTAGTTAGAAATTCGGTGAACCCAAATTTTACAAATTCGTTGGTTGCATCATAAAGATCAATACCAGTATTAGTTTGCCATCCATGAGTAACTATTTTTCCATCTATATGATCAATTGAAATCACTATACGATTGTTTCCAAATGTTTGGATAAAATCACCCAGAATATTTTCTTGTTCGCTTTCTTTGAGTTGCATTGCAATTGTACCAATAACTGCACGAGATGCAAAATCTAAGACTTCCGAAATTTTTTCTTCGCTTCTTAATCCACCAGCAACTTGTAATGGAATTGAAATATTTTTAGATATTTCATGGATTGTGTTGAGATTTTCACCATTACCTAATGTTGCATCCAAATCAACAACATGTATCAAATCTGCACCTGCCGATTCCCATTTTTTAGCAATTTCAATAGGATGATCACTATAGATTGTTTTATTTTTAGGATCACCTTTGTAAAGTCGTACAACTTTGCCATCCATCAAATCAATTGCAGGAATAATTTTCATTTATGGCACACTCTAAGAAAGTTTTTGATCATTAATGATCCTACTTTTCCAGATTTCTCAGGATGAAATTGTGTTCCAAAGAATAATCCATCTTCGACAACTGCAGGAACTTTTATTCCATAATCTGCATTGGCGACTATAATATCTTCATTGTTTGGTTTTGCTCTATAGGAGTGAACGAAGTAGACCCATGAATTATTATCAACACCATCTAAAATTTTACTTTCTTTTGTAATTTCTAAATTATTCCACCCCATGTGTGGAATTTTCATATCATTTGGAAGTATTACAACTTCACCATTCATGACGTCAAGACCTTTTTCTTTTCCTTCTTCACTTTGTTGAAAAAACATTTCCATTCCAAGACATATTCCGAGAACAGGGAGTTTGTCTTTAACAAAATCATTAAATCCTAATGCAGAATAATCTCTAATACTTCTAATTGCCGGATCAAAGTTTCCTACACCTGGTAACAGCAGACCATCATATTGTTTTGGTTGATCAAAACTTGTAATGACATCAACATTAGCACCATTTTTTTCAAGTGAAGTCTTTAGACTAAAGATATTTCCTGCTCCATAATCAAAAATTGCAACATCTACCATTACATTGCGCCTTTAGTACTAGGTATTCCTTTTTGTTTAGGATCATTTGATACTCCACTACGTATCGCTACTGCCATTGATTTTATTGCAGCTTCCACTTTGTGGTGATCATTATCCCCATACTTTACAGTAACGTGAATACAGCAATTGAGATTTTGTGCTAGAGAAAAGAAAAAGTGTTCAAGATCTTCTTTTGAGATACCTTCAATCTTTGTTCTCTTTATTAGAAGAGTTATTTTGTGATATTCTCTTTTCACCAAATCAAGTGATGTTTCAGCAAGAGCCTCATCCATAGGTACAGATGAAAAACTGAATCTTGTTATTCCACTTCTATTTCCTAATGCTTTGTCAATTGCACTTCCAATTGTTATTCCTGTATCTTCAATCAAGTGATGTTCAATTCCATCTTTTGATTTTGCTTTAACAGTCAAATCTATCATAGAGTGTTTACCAAAAGAGCCAATCAAGTGATCTAGAAATTTAATGCCTGTACTGATAGTAGTTTTTCCAATTCCATCCAAATTAATGGTAACTGAAACGCTGGTCTCCTTGGTTTCTCGTTTGATGGTTGTTTTTCTAGGTTTCATGAGATACTTGTTTGATTTCCACTATACCAGATTTAATGCCTTCGGAAGTTCTTGGATTGATTCAAGAATGAATGATGCATTGTTTTTTTGAAATAATTCATATTTTAATTCTGGCTCATCGCTGGAACCATAAATCCCACAAAATGATACATCATAACCATGTTCTTTACATTTTTCAACCATCATGAGATCCTCCATTGAATCACCAATGTATAAAGAACATTTAGAATCGATTCCAGAAATTGATTCTATAAGAGATTCAGGATTAGGTTTTGCTAGTTTCAAAGGACGATCCTCTAAAAATACAGAATTTCTTATATCAAAATTATCTAGAAAATTTTTCATTGAATAAGAAAATGCAAAATTCCCTCTACCAGTAACTGTAGAAATTTTAGTTCCAAATCTATTTTTTAATTTAAACATAAGATTATCATCTAGAACAATATTGTCTAAATCAATTAATGGTTTTTCAGTAAATTGAGATTTTTTATTAAAGATTTCCTCATATAATATTGGTCCATAAAATAATTGATTAAAAATTCTGTGTACATAACTTACTTTACGGGAGTTTTCATAATCTAGCTTTGATTTGATTTCTGTCAAGTCTATATTTTTATTGGTAAAATAATTATCAATAGAATTTATTCCAGTTTCATTAGCATTATTAATTACATCAATAATTAATTTTTCAAATTCAATATTTAATTTTTTAGATGCAACTAATACCATTACAACAGTATAGACTACTGCAACTTCATCATTAAATCCTCCTGTAGCCTTCAAACCATATAATATTTTTGAAGTTACAACATCAGTAACATTATCATCAAATAGTTCATTCATTATTTCAAAAATTGTTTTATTAATTGCATGATCATAAGAATTTCTAATATCTACTAGAACACCATCGCAATCAAAAATGATAGAATCAAATTTCTGTATTTTCTGAATCATATCATCAGAAATGTAAAGTTCTTTGTTCATTCTAAAAGATCACGTATTGCCAGTAAAAATTTTGAGTTCATATCAGGAGTTCCAATTGTTACACGTAGACATCCTTTGTGTGATGCTAATTTTCCAAGTTTTCTAATAGATATTCCTTGTTCAATTAGTGCATTATACACTCGTGTATCAGCGCCTTTAGCATCAAATAATACAAAATTTGCATTAGAATTAAAGACATCAAAAGCATCATATTTTTTCAGGTTTTGGATAATTCTTGTTCTTTGTTTTTTAATGATTTCAAAAATTGAAATAATTTGTTTTGATTTTTCTATTGCTAAAATCCCACATTCAATAGCGAGCGTATTTAGTGGATATGGATATTGAATTACATTGGAAAAAACCTCAGTAAATTTTTTGTCTGTAACCATATATCCAATTCTCAATCCAGCCAAACCAAATGCCTTTGATAATGTTTTTACTAAAATTACGTTAGGGTATTTTTTTACTAAATTAAGAACTGATGAATTTGAAAATTCACCATATGCCTCATCAATTATGATTGGACCTGAGAAAGATTTGATTAACTTTTCCAAGTCTTTATTAGAAAATTGGAAACCGGTTGGATTGTTCGGAGAATCAAGATAAATCATATCAACAGATTTTGCTTTTTTGATGAAATCTTCAATAAACAAGTCCATATTTTTTGAAAATGGAATTTTAACTTGATTTATTGAGTAAAGTTTGCACCTTTCCTCAAAGAATCCAAATGTAGGATCAGAGGTTAGAATTTTTGTTGACTTTGTACAAAAATTTGCTAGAATTAGATCAAGAATTTGATCAGAGCCATTTCCAACTGAGATCATATTTTTTGTAACTTTCAAATATTTTGCAAGTGAATTGATTAGATTTTCAACTCCGCCAAGAGGATATGTTCTAATGTCAGAACGTTTTTGAGCTTCACGAATTAGTTCTGTTTGAAATTCTTTTTTGATTGCAAGATTTTCATTTGAATCTAGTTTCAATACATCATTAACTTTAGTTGGTTTTTGATATCCAGAAAGTTTTCCTAATTCATTTAATCTCTTTTCAAATTTTTTATTCATTTTAATCTCCTTTCCACAGCTTTATAGTGATTCGGTAATCCTTCTGCATCAGTTAGTGTTTTTAATTTTTCAGAAATTTTGTACAGATCTGATTTTTTAGTTTCAACTACAGTTTGCAATTTTAAAAAGTCTAATACGGATAATCCTCCTCTTACTCTACCAAATCCACTTGTTGGAAGTATGTGATTTGTGCCTAAAAGATAGTCACTTGCAGATGATGGCGTATTATTTCCAATTAAAATTAATCCAGGACCAGTAATTTTTTTGGATAATGCTTTAGCACCTTTAACCATCAATTCTATGTGTTCGGGTGCAATTTTATTTGCTAATTCAATTATATCATTTTGATTCTTACATATTGCAATGAATCCATTTTTAGATATACTTTGCTTCACAATAGAATTCCTCTCCACGTCTGGAATTAATTTTTTGAGTGATTTTTGAATTTGTTTTGCCACAGTTTTTGATGTTGTAATAACAAAACACATAGTATCATTGCTGTGTTCAGCTTGAGAAATAAGATCGTATGCAACTAATTCAGAATTTGCACTTGCATCTGCTATGATTCCAAGTTCCGTTGGTCCTGCAATCATATCAATCGAGGTTTCTTCACTCACAATTGCTTTAGCAATACTAACAAATTTTCCTCCAGGTCCAACAATTTTATCAACTTTAGGTATTGATTTTGTTCCATATGCTAATGCAGCAATTGCCTGTGCACCACCAACTTTGTAAATCTCTGCACCGCAGTTTTGTGCAATGGTAATTGTCATTGGATCTATGTTTCCATCAGAATTAGGTGGTGAAACAACTACAATTCGCTTAACTCCTGCTTCAGCAGCAGTGATAACAGACATTATTGCAGAACTTGGGTACCTAGCTTGACCTCCAGGGATGTAACAACCTACACTTGGAATTGGTAGAAAAGAGATATTTTGAATTGTCTTAACTGATTCAATTAATCTTTTTTTTAGATTTCGTTGTTCCTTAGATAGTTTTATGGCAGATGTTTGGAGTGCAACAAATTCAGCATCTGTAATTTTTGCATTTTTAGACTCTTGTTTACTTACACGCAACTGTGTGGTTTTTTTTCCATTGAATTTTAGTTCGTATTTTTTAACAGCAGTGTCACCATTCTTTCTAACATCATCGAGGATTGATTGTACAATTTTCCTGTCTTTTTGTGAGGTTTTTTGACGTCTGGCTTCTACAAAACTGTCAATATTACTAACCTGTAATATCTTGATCAATTTTCTTCGTCACGCTTTATCTCCTCTAACTGAAGAATTTGCCGTGGTTCATGTACAACTATTCCCTGAGCAATCTTTCGAAGTTTAGGTATTAGCTTGTGAAAATCAGTTTTCAGAATTACAGTATTTACGCCCACCCAACCTTTTTCACTTAAAGGACTAACAGTTGGTCTCTTTAGTGAAGGAAGTTCCTTGAGAAGTTTTTTCAGATTGTTTTCTTTTATGTTAAGATACAAGTGCAAATATTTTTTTCCTTGAACCGCACCACTCATCAAAGTTACAATATCAAAGATTTTTTCGCGTTTGTTCTTATTTTTTAGGGATTGTTTGTTTGCAATCAAGTGTGCACTAGACATCATCACAGTATCTATAATTTTAAGTCCATTTTGTTTTAGAGTAGTTCCAGTTTCTGTAACATCCATTATTGCATCCACATCTTCTGGTGGTTTTGCTTCAGTAGCACCAAAGGATAAGTGAATTTGGATATTTTTGTTAGTTCCAACTCTTAACCAAGGAGTAATAATCATTGGATCCTTATTTCCAAATGCTTTCTTGTATGATTTACAACTCTTGATAAATTTTGAAGCATTTGTCAAGTATTCAGAAGATAAACGAAGAATTTTTTTCTTTTTAGCATATTCCGCAATCATTTGATCAAAATTTTTGAATTTGAGAGTGTCTGGAATTGCAATTACTAATTTTATTTTTCCATATTCAAGATCAAGTAATGGTTCAACATCAGATTTTGTTTCATTAATCCAATCTTTTCCAGTAATACCAACATCATACAAACCATCAGCAACCAGATTTGGAATTTCTTGAGGTCTAAGCATTTTCACCATAATTTCAGGATCATCTAGGAAAACTCTATAGGTTCTACTTTTTCTGCTAACCTTGGTCCACGAGTTTTCAAGAAGCTTGAAAGTAGCTTCTTCTAAACTGCCTTTTGGGATTGCAAATTTTACTTTGGACATTTCTATACGAACAACTATACGTAATATAATGGATGGTTAAAACACGTAGAAAATTTTCTTTGGGTATTTTGTTAGGAATTACTTGCCTGTTTTCGAGCGTGTAATTTCATGTGTCCTTTTTGAATTCCTTCAGTAACTAAAGCACGCATAGCGGCAAAATTTTGTGCCAACCCAGTTGCAGCCATTATACAAGCTAATTCCTGCACATTTTGTAATTTCAAAATTTTGGTGCAAATTTTTGCTATAGGATGATCTTTTGTTACACCACCGACAATTCCAACAGATAATGGAATCTCAAAACTACCTACCAAATTTCCAGAATTGTCTTTTTCCCATTTAGTTAGTGAGCGATATTTTCCAGTATGTGATGCATATGCATGTGCAGCAGCTTCTATAGCTCTACTATCTTGCCCAGTTGCATTTGCAACAGAAATTGTTCCATTCATTACTCCTTTGTTATGTGTAACAGCACGATAAACATCATTATCAGCAAACTCAAATGCAAAGATCATGTCGTTAACAACTTGTTCACCTCCAACCGCATCTTTATCAAATGTTGCCGTTGCAGTTACCATTCTTTTAGTTGAATAATTTGAGAGAATTCGTAATAATGTCGTTTTGCCAGTTAATTTTTCAATAAGTGGTGCAACTGCTTCACACATTGTATTGGTAACATTAGCACCCATTGCATCACCAACATCTATCATTAATTCTACAACCAAATAGCTAAGAGCAACAGAATCAGGAATATGAACTTCCTTACATACGATTTCTTTTGCTCCTTTACCAAGCTTTGATAGAGTATTACTTTTTGAATTTGCTAGTTCAAGTATTTCTTTAGAACCTTCAAGAATTTTTTGTTCTAATTTATAAAACTCATTCGCACCAATTTTTTCTCTTATTTGGATTTGTCCAATACTGATATTTCCTTCAACACTTGCAGTAAATCCTCCATGAATCTTGGCAATTTTTGCAGCTTTTGATGCAGCAGCAATTACAGATGGTTCTTCAATCACCATAGGAACAAGATAATCTTTATCGTTCATTTTGAAATTAGTTGCTATGCCAAGTGGAAGAGAAAATGTACCAATTGCATTTTCAATCATTTTATTTGCATGCTCAAAGTTTATTCCACCAGTTGCATTCTTGAGATGAGTTATTTCATCATTTGTAAGATCAGCGAAATTTGAAATTATATTCAATTTTTCCTCGTGAGATTTTTCAAAGAATTTTGGAATTGATGAATCAGTCATTTTATTTCAATATCCTCAATAATTTGTCATCATCTGGTGCTGGAAATGCTTTTCCATCTGTATTTGTGGTCAGAATGTATACGTAGCCATCAGGACCCTGCGCTACATCTCTAATTCTACCCACTCCACTCAATATTCTTTCAAGGTTTACAGCATCATCATTAATTTCAACTTTGAATAGATTAGTGGCTTTTTGTGAAGCCATAATCATATGATTTCCAATATCTAATTTATCGCCAGAATAGAAAATTATCCCACCAGGTTCTAATCCAGGATCAAAACACTTCAAGGGATTTACAAAATTTTCATTTTGTGTGTAACATTGGACTTCAGGCCAACCATAGTTTGAACCTGCAGTTATCAGGTTTATCTCATCATTTTTTGTCGGACCAGATTCAGTTGCATACATAATTTCTTGATCATTCCATGCAAAACCAGTTGGGTTTCTATGCCCATATGAAAATACAAATGATTTTTCAAATGGATTATCAGCAGGAATTGTTCCATCATCATTTAGTCTAAGAATTTTTCCTGCAAGTGAATCAAGATTTTGTGATTCTTTTGATGTATCAGATATAGAACCAGTTCCAACGTATAATTTTCCATCAGGTCCGAATTTTATCACACCACCATTACTAAATGCAGACCCAGGAATTTTATCTAGAATAGTAATAACTTTTGTAGCTTTACTATCTTTCTCTGTAATTCTAATTACTTTATTCCAAAGTTTTTCATCTTCTTCATATGTATAATATGCATAAAGAAAATGATTGTTTTCAAAGTCAGGATTTGTTGTTATTCCAAGTAATCCACCACCAAAAATTTCAGGAGTACGTAATGTAATTAGTGGTGAATCAACTAATCCTAATGAAGTGACTACATGAATTTTTCCAGATTTTTCTGAGACAAATATTCTATCATCTGCAAAAGCAATTGACCAAGGTTTTTCAAAATTTGTTGCCACAATTTCTACAGAATCTGTTGAAACATTTTGAATGATAGGTTCCGGAAGTGGTGGTGGATTTGAAGGCAATGAGTCAGTCAAAATTACAGCAGAAAATATTAGAGCACCTGCAATACCAACAATTTGGAATTTTCTAAGCATGTTAAAAAATTAGTTAGAATCCTTTTATTCATTTCCGAATTTGAAACGCGTATATACCTCATAAGGAATTTTTGTTCAGCGGGGTGGGGAAGTCAGGTCATCCCGTCGGGCTCATAACCCGAAAATCAGTAGTTCAAATCTACTCCCCGCTATTATGATTTTAAAAATTAGTGATCCATAAGGAATTTGGATTAAATTTTTCACTTTTGTTTTTTTGCTTCATTCGTTGAACAGGTTTTGTAAGATGACGGTGAGCAGAAACATCTGGAATGTAAAGTTGCTTTTTTAGTGAACGTGAAATAAATTTACAGGTCTTGTGATCAGAAGTACTTTTACAATGGATACATTGAAAACCTTGATTTTTTCCTTTTGATTTCATATGTTTTTTACATTTTTTACAGAAAGGATTTACAAATTTAGATTTTTTTTCAAGTTTTAAAATTTGGATGAATTCAAGATTTAAAATTCTAGGTAGTGTTTTTGTTGCTTTCCTAACTCCACCACCAACTTTAATTTTATCTCCTACAATCAATTCTTTTGCAATACCAGTGATTTGTGTTTGTTTATAGACCGCGCAGTGAATTTTTATATCATTTGTAACAATTGAAAAAAATACATGCCCGCCTCTGGTAATAGTAGGTTTTGAATTAACAGTACCTTGTAATTTACCAGATATGTAAGGTGAAAAATTATTTACATCTATTTCATTTTTCAAATGATCACCTGTTCCTTGATTTGATTTGAAAATAAGATATCCTGCAAGTTTTTCTTTTGGTTGAATCATTTTTGATGCAGAGATTAACGCCGTAGAGTTTTCTCCACGAACTCCATAAAAAACAGGGTCAGGACCATGTGGCATTAGTAAAACTTTGTTTTTTTTGGAATCAAAGCTATTGAATGTGTTAGGATATGTTTTTTCTTGCATTTGTTTTACCTTGGATTTTTCTAGAAAACGTTTTTTCCCAAATTGAGATGGTTTACGATAAGAAAGTAATTCATATGTTTGATCCTCAAAATTATAGCCTATAACGCTAGTAGCACCAATCAATCCTTGTCCATTTCCAAGATAAAAGAAATCAAGATTATATTTTAAGAGAATTTTTTTAGCTTCATTTCTATGAATTAATTTCCACATTGCATCTGAACTAAGCCTCAAAAATTCATCAGGTATATTTTCATCCTGACAAAAAACAAGACCAGGGTTTGCACCATTTTCTACATCAGAATATTGTTTAACAAATTTTTTTACTAGATTTTTAATTTTTTTAGGATTGGAAGTAGAAATTTTAAATCCGACTGCCCCATTACCTCTAGTTTTCCAAGGGATATTTGGATTAAATCTAACCAAATTTGGAAAATCAAGAAAATCTACATTTTCTTTTTTCAATCGATTAATAATTTTGTAAGCTAAAAATGTAGTACACATTCCTTTAGGAGAATCAGTATCATCAATTCCAATGTGAAGTATTTGCTTAGACATGTATATTGTATGAAATATAGGAATTTTAGTGATTTGCTAAAGAGTTGGTTTAAATTAAAAATAACACTTTTTAGAACAAATGATAGTAATTGATGAAAAGAGAATTTTTGATATAATATCTCAAAAAAAGCCGGTGACAGTTGCATTAAATGCTCCAGATGGCATGCTACCTCAGGTTCAACAAACTGCTGCAAATATTACAAAGAAATTTGATATTCCTGCGTTTGTATTAGCGGATACCACTTGGGGAACATGTGATCTTAACTCAAATGGTGCCAGAGTATTGGGTGCAGAAATTTTATTCAATATTGGTCATACAAATAAACTTGAGACATTTCCTGGAGAACAAGATAACGTGATTATGATTGATGCATTTGACGATATACCTTTTGACATTGTAATTCCGAAAGCAATAGAAATTTTGAAAGGAAAAATAGTTTCACTAATTACAGATAGTCAACATCTCCACCAAATTGAGCCTGTTAGAAAAAAATTGGAAGAAGCTGGAATTGTTATAAAAATTGGAAAAGGGAAAGGACAATTAAATGATGGACAGGTTTTTGGATGTGAATTTTATCCTGCAATGGAGATTAAGGAACAAGTTGATGCAAATTTATTCTTAGGGCAAAGTAATTTTCATGCTGCAGGAGTAGCGCTATCAACCAGAGTAAGAACTTACATTTTAGATCCATATTTCAATGAAGTTAGAGATGTAACCGACTTTGCTAAAAAATTGGAAAAAAAGGCTACATTAAAAATTTTCAAAGCTACAGAAGCAAAAGTTTTCGGAGTGATTGTTGGTCTTAAAGAAGGACAATTTGCAAAAGTTACAGCTTTAAAATTTAAAAAGGAATTAGAAGAAAGAGGAAAACAAGTGCAATTATTAGCATTGACAGATATTACGAGCGAACGATTAAAGAATTTTACAGGAATTGATGCATTTATTCAAGTTGCATGTCCAAGAATCTCAACAGATAATGAGTTTGATAAACCCATGTTATCAACACCACAAGCAAATGCACTATTGAAAATGCTAAAAAATGAGAAGTTAGATAATTATCTAGAGATTCCACACTGGCTGTAAAAACAATTAATAACAAAATTTTATTGGATTATGTATGGATAAAAATCAAAAAATTCCTGGTGAAAAAATTGCACAGATTGAAGAATATCTTCCAGGCGAGAATACCTATGAGGATAGTGATTCAATAAGAGCTACAACAATTGGAAATATTAATTTAGATCCTACTGAGAGATTGGCATCAATAAATAGTCAAACACAGATAACAGTTCCAAAAATTGGAGATGTTATAATCGGAGTTGTTGAAGCAAATCTTCCGTCAATGATTGCCATAATGATAAAGTATGTCAACGGAAAAAAAGTAGTTGCAGATTTGGAGTGTATTTGTGTTACAAGACATCTTAGAAAAAAGAATATTGCCTTAGCCCAAGATGTTGTTAAAGTAGAAATAATCAGTCACATAAATGGTACCATACATGCAAGTATTGATTCACAAGAATTAGGAGTATTATTTACAAAATGTAGAAAATGTTTCGGTACAGTTGTAAAAATGAGAGATGCAGTAAAATGTAAAGATTGTACATGGATTGATGATAGAAAATTATCCTCAGATTTTGGAAAAAGTGAATTTTTAACTCAAAATTAAGATGAAGAAAGTATCATATCAAGGTGTGCCGGGAGCATATAGTCAAAGTGCTGCAAAAAAATTTTTTGGAGATGGAATCGATACATATGGAACAACTTCATTTGAGGATGTACTTAGATCTGGTGCACCTGAAGAAACACCAACAGATGTTAATCATTGTATTTTACCTGTAGAAAATTCTATTGAAGGTACAGTTGGACAAAGCATTGATGAAATTCTAAAAACAGATCTATATGCAATAGGAGAGGTGTATCTTAAAGTGGAACATTGTTTAATTGGTAGAGGTATATTGGACAACGTAACAAAGGTATATTCACATCCACAAGCATTAGGACAATGCAGTGATTTTATTATAGACCATAATTTGAGAACTGTTCCAACATATGACACAGCAGGAAGTGTTGAAATCATAAAAGACCTTGAAGATAATTGTGCAGCAATAGCAAGTAGCCTTGCTAGTAGTTTGTATAATATTCCGATAATCAAAGAAGGAATTGCAAATAATTCAAATAACT
>Ga0315316_10000402_pt1 | contig 28297 bp, 23 predicted proteins | sample M160m3416metaG_FD_203702 | JGI IMG/M metagenome (GOLD analysis project Ga0315316, IMG submission 203702) | Ammonia-oxidizing marine archaeal communities from Monterey Bay, California, United States - M1 60m 3416 | ecosystem: Environmental > Aquatic > Marine > Intertidal zone | place: USA... | reverse complement strand
AAGTGGCTTAGAAATGCCCACCACGCGTGACGCGATCAGCCCGGTTTGGTCGGACCTGTAGACCGACCGCGGCGCCGCGTGGTGGAACATTGACAAGAATGCTTGAGAGGGCACACGCAGCTGGCGATCGCCAAAAACCAAAATGGCGTACCGGCAGAGTGGAGCTCCAGAATGGAAATCAGAGCGAGCAAGCTAAACGAGGTGCTCAGACGAACTCGACATCGGTGGCCCGCGCGAGCGAGGCGAGCCGCCCCGCATGGTTGCCGCAAGCGATGAACGCTGGACCGTCAAGCGATCTTGTACATCACTCGTGACCGTGGGGGCTGGTAGCGTCCATCCACAACCAAGTGGGCATGCCAGTGATTGGCAAATTACACACGAATCAGAGTCGTGTGGTGTCGGCGAAGGAGTCTCTGCCGTTTTTGGCGCACTGCCATGCTCATGACTGCAGCAATGACCGCATCCAGAGGCAACGGGTTCACTTTCCGAAGCACACGCAGTGGTCCCGCAATCGCCGCACATCGACACATGTAACCAAGCCGTTGCATGCCCAAAGGCAGCAACAGTGCACATGAAAACGGCTATGAATCGTTGAAGGTACGTAGGCACGGCAACAAAAGCATTGAAGTGAACCGGCCCGACCTAGACCCAAGGAAGACATCATTGCTCTATCTATGTGCTCCGTCAAGTGCCATGAATGACAATCCCGAACATAAGCATCAAGACATCAAAGTTGGGGTGACGGTTCTCATACCTAAATTGGTTCTGCCTTTGCACCATTGTGAGTAAGAGAATCCGGGCTGTTCATTCGGCGGTATCCTGAATGCCGAGGCGTAGCAGAAGACCTCGGTACAGCAGTCAGCAAGTTCTTGTGATGCAACACCGCGACAGGATTAGCTGCCTCGTTAACGACACACAAGAAGGCACCTGCTGCACGTCTTAGTTATCCTGCGAACCTGCAGGTCGTATCGGGAGTTGAAAGAGTGTCAGTGCTGCGATGTTGCTTGCACCCCAGATGATCGAATCCTCCTGCCTCCACTTCCCATCTCTGACCTAGGCGAGGGCCTTCGCCGTTGAAGGTTCGGCCAATTTCAAAGTGAGGTTTCTGCCGGTGCCGGAAACGGAGATCAGCTCAGCGGAGAGGTCATGGAGATAAAATCGCCCGATGATTTCATCGTCCCATTTCACATCCTGATCAAAAACGAGTTTGATTGCATCTTTTCCGGTGCCGGCATACGACACACTCTGAATATTCGGCGGCGTGACAGGTGCTTTCGGTTCCAATTTACTCGAGCGGATCTGAACGCCGGAATTCAGCTCGTTATTGATGAGCTTGGTTTCGGGAACGCCAAAGTAGGAGTCAAAGCCCTAATCGGTTGGCAGATAGCCGAGCGCATGCCCTAGATGTCAATTTCCAATCAGAGCACTGGTGTAGCCTTTTTCTTTCAGCAGTTCGGGAATCGTGACGGTCTCTTGGCACATCCGGACACTGGAGTGGGGATAAACGATCGAACCGACACCCACTCGAAAATCATACGCACCACTCATCAGGGTGCCCCGGGCCGGAGAGCACTTGTGTCGCGCGTAAAAGTCGGTAAATCGCACGCCACGGGCAGCTATCGAGTCGATATTTGGGGTCCTGATAGTCGGGTGCCCATGGCACCCCAGATCACCGTATCCCTAATCATCGGTCATGATGAACACGAAATTCGGCAGCTCCCTGGCATACCCGGCAGTGCACGAGGCAACCGTGGCCAGAATCAGAAGCAACACACTGAGAGTGGGTTTCATGGGTTTAGTTATCCGAGCGTTTCCTGCTGTTTGACCTGGCATCTTCGCGAGCCTTTTTACGCGTTTCGCGTTTTGCCTTTTTCGTTGCTTTTTCGTCGGGATCCGGCTCGGCGGTGGCTCCCGGATTTCCCTTCAACGCTTTTGGTACCGATACTGTTTTGCCTTTGATATCGAGTTGTTTTACGAGTTCGATCTGCTTGCTGATTTGGCCAGGTGCAGCCGCGTTTCCTCCGGGAATGAACTCTCCAAAGGGACGACCAATGACTTGGAGGTCTTGTTGCATTAGCTGACGCATCTCTTTGACACGAGTAGCCTGGTTTTGGTTGTAAGCCACATTGTTCATTTCTTTTGGATCGCTCTTCAGGTGGTAGAGTTGATCTTCATCGAAAAAGCCGGGGCGGTCTGCACCTCGAACTCCAATGCCTAAACGCCCGATGTAGGACATAGCTCTGGGTAAGTTCTGCAGTGCGGCTCTCTTGATGGCAGCGATCTGTTCTTTGGTGTGACGAACGGCAATGTAGGACCAATCTTTCGTGACGGTTGCCCGTGCAGCTCCCATTTCGAGATAAAGGTGATCCCGCCAGTCTTTGGCTTTTCCATCTTTCAAAATCGGGGTAAGACTCCTTCCATCGATCCGGTACGACTTCGGCTTCTCGGCTTTAGCGAGGTCGAAGAACGTGGGTACGAGGTCGATGTTCTGCACGAGTTCGTCGCAGACCTGCCCCGCCGGGATTCCGTTTGGCCAACGCATGATCATGGGCACCTGACAACTGGCATGTGAAAAGACGGATGCTTTGCCATCGCGCCCGTGATCGGGCGCGAAAATCACTAGTGTGTTGTCATCGATTCCCAGTTCCTTGAGCTTCCGCAGAATCGCCCCCAGCGAATCATCGATCCACGCTTCGCCAGCTACATGGCTATCGGGATCGAAACCTTTTTCAGTGATCGTCTTGAGAAGCTCCTTGCGAGGTGTCATGACCTCTGGCAGGCTTTCAACTTCGCCCTCTCCCGTGATCAGCGGGTGGTCCATGGATTTTCGCCAGGACTTATCCGGCCCGTGCAGCAGGGTACTGCAAAGGTGAAGGTAAAAGGGGCCGTCCTTGTTCTCTTCAATGAATTCCAGAGCCGCCACCGTCGTCCATTCAGGGTTGTGGGAGGAATAGGGCTGATGAATGTTCTCTGGGTAGACGTTTTTCGCCCATGAAAAGCCCAGCGTCTTCAGGTAACGACACATCCAGCGTTCGTTGTGCTTGAACTGAGCCGATGTTTCAGGCCCGGGACTCACGTCTTTTGGAATGTTGATCCATTTGTCTTTCCCTTTGTAAAACTCCGGAAAATCCAATTCGGAAGTAAGGTGATACTTCCCAACGAAGCCGGTGGTATAACCAGCTTCACGGAGAACATTTCCGACGTTCATGTTGTCACGCTCAAGTGCGACATTGAAATTGGGAAGCCCCTGATTCTCTTTCCCGCCGACCTCTTCGGTGTAACGTTTGCTATGCGAATTACCAGCGAACCGACCAGTCAGGAAACTGTATCGAGATGGCGTACAAACCGAACTGCTGACGTAGGCGCGAGTGAACTTCATTCCTTCCTCTGCCATGCGGTCGAGGTTGGGAGTGTAGGTATCGCCCCCATAAGCGGCGATGCTCGATGGATTCTGATCGTCGATCAGAAACATGATGATGTTAGGGCGTTCTCCGCGAGCGACGGTGGCAACCAATCCCATCAAACAGAAGATCCAAAAAGAAAGCACAAGTCGTTTCAAAATCTGTGACCGTTTCGATTTGATAACCCGAAGCGTTAGCGAGGGATTAGAACCGCAAGACGCGACCGAGCCCCCCTCGCTTACGCGTCGATTTTCCAAGGAACTTGAGACTGCGAATAAGTTTTTCATGGTGAGATTTTGGGATGAAAGCATGTGTCGTGGATCGTGCTCTCTTCGGAACGCGACATTTCGATGATTCAGGAGTTGTGCTTCGCTACTTTGCTTCAGGTGCTTTGGTACGTCCGGCTTTCTTTTTTTCACGTGCAGCTTGCTTTTCTTCTCTCGACATTTTTTTAACAGGTGGACTGGCATCAGGATTCCAGCGTTTTTCCTGCTTGCTTACTGGGTCCGCCATTTCGTCGAGCCATGCGTTGTATTTATTCGTAAGCTCGGAAACCACTTTCGGGTATTTTGCAGCAAGGTCGGTGGTTTCACTGATATCATTTTCGAGATCAAAGAGTTCGACACGACGTTTCTCAGCAACCAGCTTCCAGTTTCCAGAACGAATGGCCCACTTTCCCTTGGCACCCGCAGAACTCCAATACAGTTCGTCGTGGAGCTTGTCGGTTTCGCCTTTGAGGGCGGGCAAAATGCTTTTACCGTCCAAGGGGTTGTCCTTTGGCATGGGCAGCCCGGCGGCGTCGAGAGCAGTGGCAAACAGATCGATAGAACACATGGGAACGTCGCATTCTTTCCCACCTTCCAGTTGAGCCGGCCACGACACGATGAACGGGACACGAATTCCGCCCTCGTAGTCCATCTGCTTGAAACCACGGAGCGGCGCATTGTTAGCGTTCATGGCCCCAGAACCACCATTGTCCGTGAGAAAGATCAGCAATGTATTGTCAAAAACGCCGTGTTTTTTCAACGCCTTTACAATTTCGCCAACTCCCATGTCCAAGTGCTTGACCATAGCCATGAGCGTGTCGCGTGTTTCGTCCCCGGTAACTTTCTTGATGTCTTCTTGGGGGGCTTCCGGCGGAGAATGCACCGCGTTGTACGCGACATAGAGGAAGAAAGGCTCTTTTTTGTGGCGGCTGACAAAATCGACTGCTTCCTCTGTGATTCGCGTGGTGAGATAGCCGTCCTCTTTGATAGGTTTGAGTCCACGATAAATGGGGTGGCCCATGTCTGAGTGGTCAAAGTAGGGATGTGCCCCGCGTCCCATAAAGCCATAGAACTCATCGAAGCCTCGATTCATGGCGTGGTACTCTTCGGTGAGTCCGAGGTGCCACTTGCCCAACGCACCAGAAACGTAACCGGCTGGCCCCAGACGCTGAGGAATAAACACTTCATCAAGCGGAACGCCCGAGCCTCCCTCCCCTGCCGTATAGATTCCAAATCGTTGCTGATAACGACCGGTCATGAGCCCTGCACGGGTTGGCGAACACACGTGCCCACTGGTGTAGCCCTGCGTGCAGATGATAGATGAATCCGCAAGAGCATCGATATTCGGTGTGCTGACTTCTGGCGGGGAGTGCGGATTGTAGCTGACGTCGGCATAACCCTGGTCATCTGTGAGAATGATGACAATATTCGGTTTCTCTTCCGCCAACACAATGGTGGACATGCAGACCAAACTGACTGTCAGTGTTTTCAGTGCGGGTCGTAGTATTTTCTGTACGTGTCGTAGTGTTTTCTGCACGTGTCGCTGGCTCATGGTCAAGATTCAGTTCTTTCAAGGCTAGAGTGGATGCGGCGTGATTTGAAACAGGTTTTCGATCCGTTCGCTGGGCAAAGCTGATCCCAAGAAGGGCAGTGCAATCGATTGCCTGCGTCCTCACCTGCCATCCCGTTTTCGTATTTTTCTGTTTCTCTGTTTTCCGTGTGTGACACTCCGAATGTATGCTGCCGTTTCACGTTGATTAAGGCTGCCAGACTTATCGCGGTCGGTGCGTTTGAAAACGTTGTCGATGTGGTTGCCACTCGCACAAACGCCAGCGAACTCTTTCATACTGAGTTGCTCGTCGCCATTGGCATCAGCTTCCTGAAACCAAGTCTCGGGGGCTTTCCTTGACAGGGTCCACCAGGACACGTCTTCAAGGGCTTTGCGGAACTCACCTGAGTTCAAACCGCCGTCACTATCACTGTCGGCCTTTCGAAAATGATCAGGTCCGTGTTTCGGTGAGTGGTAGATTGATTGACTGAATTCACCGTATCCGACTCGGCTATCTTCATCAGCATCGACCTGCTTGAACAATTCTGCCGGAGTCATCGACAGCCGATTTTCTCCCAGCGGTTTTGATTCAGGAATGGGCGGAGTAAAAGTGATCGTCTTGATTCGCCCGTCCTTCTCACTGGACGCTTTTACTCCGTATCCAACCGTCGCTTTCCTCGCAGCTTTGTTGGCAATCCCTACGAAGTGTATTTTGGATTTTGAATCCGTATGGAGGTCACGCAGCACTTCGCCATCCTGCAGCACTTTGAGTTTTTTACCACCAGCATGGACTTCCTTCAGAACTCCTACGACAACAGAGCTGTTTTCACCCTTACTGTTGCTTTGAGCAAACACAGATGGGGCAAGACAGCAACAGCTAAAGACAATGCATCCGATGGTTTGATTGAATCGATTGATCATGAAAACAACTCCATGACTGGTTTTTCTCCGTCACCGACGGTCATAGGGCGACCGGAAGGTGATATGGCCGGTGATTCGATGTCCATTCCAGCCGCCAGTGCGATGCTTGCGTGAAAAGCCCCTACCGAGACGGCATGATCATCAACGTAATATCCCGCTTCGTCACTCTTGCCGTAAACGAACCCCGCCTTGGTGCCTCCACCAGCGAGCACGGTTGAAAAGCAGACCGGATGATGACTGCGACCGTCACCATCGTAGTCAGGCTTACGACCGAATTCTGTCGCGACGACCACCAGTGTTGAGTCCAGCATCCCGCGCTGCTCGAGGTCAGTGATGAGTGTTGCGAATGCCTGGTCAAAGACAGGCGCGACATCACCCATTTCGTCGGCCAGTGCTTTGTGATGATCCCAGCCGTCGTGCTTCACCTCGACGAATCGGACACCGGAATCAACCAACCGGCGAGCGAGCAGGCACCCCTGGCCAAAAGAGTTATCACCATAGGCTGCCCGTTGTTGTTCGGACTCGCCCGAGAGATCAAACGCTTTCAGATCCTGGCTCTTCATTAATGCGAGTGCATCATCGTAGAAGCCGTTGTACGCGTTGACCCCCTTGTCATTGAATTTCGCCCGGAAGTTGGCATCGATTCCGTTGAGTAATGTCAGTCGCTTTTTTGCCACGGACCTGCCGCCAATTGATTGAACATCATTGATCCCCTGGCTAGGATCACCGATTGCAAGCGGTGCATATGCCGATGGGAAGAACCCATTGCCCTGGTCGGAACGGCGGTTGACACACACGCTTGATGGCAACGTTTTGCTGCTCCGCCCCAGATAGTGGGTCCCCCAAGCGCCAAGATTGGGGTGAAGGATCGTGCCGCGTTGCTCAAACGCAGTTCTCATGAAGTACTGAGCTGGGGCATGGACACCGATTTTGGCCTCCATGGAACGGATCACGGTGACTCGATCCGCAATCGACGCAAACTTCGGAAAGAAATCGGTGACTTGGAAGTCGGCTGAAGTGTTAATCGTCTTTGCAGGACCTTTGGATTTTCCCTGCTTTGGGTCCAATGAGTCGATGTGACTCAAACCACCGCTAAGCATCAACCAGATCACACTCTTTGCCTTACCAAAGGCGGCGGGCCTCTGGTTTGCCGACTCTGCAGCAACGAACCGCGCCGGTGAAAGGATACTCAGGCCAAACGAAGTCGCAGCGCAGCGTTCTACGAACTGCCTGCGCGACGGTGTGTCGAAAGAGTTAAGAATTTGTTTCATGTCGGATCAAACCGTGAAGGATCGTTCTGGAAATGAATGTCGTAGCGGAAGCTGGTTGTTATTGAATGAACAGGAACTCACGCGAGTTCAGCAGAGCCCAGGAGATGTCGCCCAGGTCGAGTCCTTGATCAAGTGCGGAAATACACTGTTTCATGTCTTGGTCACTTGGAGGTCGTGACAGACATGTGCGATAGAGGGAAGAGATCTGCATAGCTCGCATGCTTTTGTTTCTGGCTGCCGCGACATCTGATGCTTTACCCATCAGACTCTCCATGACGTCACCATTCATCATCGCCAAGGATTCGGTAATACCGCCTTCGGTCGATCCATCATCAGCAACGGCACGAGCCGACTGACCTGCGACTCTTAGGAAGTGTGTGGGTGGCATTGGTTGTGGCAACTCAGAAGCCCGCATCCACGCATTTTCGCCGCGGAGTTTGACTTTTCGTTTGCTAGACCCCATGAACAGACCGCGTCCGCCCTCACCTTTGGAAGATTCCTTACCCTCTCGCGTATCCAACAGTGTCTTTGCAAATGCAAAGATCTTCTCACGATCTTTTGCAATGTTTTTTCTATCGTTCTCAAATTCAAATGGAAAAACCAGACGCTCCATCATTGGTGCATGATTGGTCTTGATGCGGTCAATCTCCGGGCCTCGCAGGAGGAGAACCATGGAATCCCATGTTTGCTCAGCCGTCATGCGACGTAACAACGGGCCGGGAAACCGAAAATCCTCGCCCTCAGGCGGCGTAACGCTGACCTGCTGCTGGTACGTTTTCGTATTCAGAACAACTCGCTGGAACTCGCGGAGATCGAAGTCGACATCTCGCATGAACTGGGCGAGAAACTTCAGGAGTTCTGGATTCGTAGCATCGTCCAAGACGTCAATGTCCGTAACCGGTTCCTTCACAGCAACGCCAAAGAACTTCTTCCACATACGATTCGCGATCGCCTCAGCGAACCGTGGGTTCTTGGGTGATGTCATCCAGCGCGCGAATAGCTTCCTCAGATAGCGAGGGTCGGTGGTTGTCACGTTTGCCCGTCTGGCACCTTCCCATGTAATGAACTTTGGAACGACTTTCTCACCAGGCTGGGCGTCATCGTAAGCGTAGTCTTCCTGATATTCGGTCGCGCGGCCCTGCTCATAGGTAACTCGTTCCATATTTGGCTGAAGCAAGGTGACAAGATTTGCTTTCGAGAAACGATCATCACGCAGCGTGATCGCCGGTTTTCGAGTGTCGACACGTTCAAAGGTCGTTGAGCCAAAAAACGACGCCATTTCGTAGAAGTCGCGTTGCGTCCATTCGGCGAAGGGGTGATCGTGGCACTGCGCACAAGCAACATTGGCCCCGAGAAAAGTGGTCAGCGTGTTGGAAAGACTGTCCAGCGGCATGCTGGCATCTCGGAGGAGGTACGCGGTGGGCCCATTCTCTCCGAGCCGACCTTCGGCAGTTAACATCTCGTGGACCAATTCATCCCACGGGCGATTCTCTCGAAGCTGTGTTTTCAGCCAGGTGTGAAAAGTCCACGTCTTTCCAATGCGGTAGTAATCGTCCTTCACACGAAGCATGTCTCCCAGCCAGTTGAACATGTGAGACTCGTGCCCGGGAGATTCCAGCAGGTTATCGATCAGCCTCGCGCGACGGTCCTTACGCCCGTCCTCGTAGAAACTTCTAAGTTCCTCCTCAGTTGGAATTCGACCAATCACATCCAGATACACACGCCGGACGAATTGAACATCGCTGACCGGCGGATTTGGTTGTCGTTCGTGGTTCTTCAGATCAAGCCGAATGATCGCGTCAATTCGCGAGGAAGCATTGACCGCATTATCAGCACGTGCATTAGTCTCTGCGACGATGAGGCCCAGGAATAAGCAGCAGTATCTGATTCGTCTTTGAGTCGTTGACATCATTGGAAAAGGGGGAGAAAGGATTCTCGTGTTGAAAGGATGTTACGAAACCGAACTGGGCTGGAACCCCAACTTAGGGATCTTCTGCGACGACAACCCGGATTTGATCGACTGCCGAACTCGCAGAAAGGTCAAGCGACAAAGTTCGGCGGTCTCGGCTCAGTGTCACATTATCTCGACCTGAGTCAGGCAGGTCATCTGGTCGACTTGGCTCAATGCCACGCCGTGTGTCTCCATAATCGCCCCGCGGATGCCCAAGCAGTTCGTCAGTTCTAATGAGATGCGTGGTCCCACCAATCAATCCGAGAATCGGCCGATCAAATGTGATCTGCCCGATCACTCTCGCTCCGCTGGTTTCGCCGCGGGTGAACTCACCGATCGGATTGAGTTGCAGTAAATAACTCCGAATCACCTGCCCAGCAGCAATCGATTGTTTGTTTCGGCGTCGAACAGGAATGTACTGCCCTGGCTCCGTGACATTGACTTTGAGAGCCGACGTCAGCAGAACATGCGAACGCTCATGAAACACGAGAATGCGTTCGTTGTCCTCGTATCTTCCCGGAACGAAACTGGGGCCAGGCGAAACGAACTCCATCAGTCCGGTCGCCTGCAATACACCGGACGTGACCGGCCATGCGTTTTCATAACGCTCCGTCGAATAGTTCACTTCATCGATTGACTTCGCTTCTGGCCTGGATCGGACGGCGTTGCCTTCTCGAACAAGCTGAGGCGCGTCCTCACCCTCAGCAAGACTGACCTCCACTTCTCCTTCAAAGACGCAGACATCAGTTTCACCGTCGCCTCCCACAGAAACACCGAACGCAGTTCCCAAATCAACGACATCCATTGCAGGTGTGAGCACCTCGAAACCGACCGCAGACTCCGGTATGGAGGCAGTGAGGATTCCACTGGTCAGGATTGTTTTATCTGTTGACAAAATTTCAAACTCGGCAGGCCCCTGCAGCGTTACCGTGGCACCATTACTGAAGTCCAATCGTGCCAGCCCCGTCTCCAGATGCAGCTTGCCTTTGCCAAGCTGGTCTCCAAGCACGCGATCTTCTCTTTCCCATCTCGCATGCGAGGTGTACTCAATTGTGGCAAGCGTTGGAGTACTACCATTTCGCGGTGCTTCAGTGCCTGACCAATTCAGGACAAGGAAAAGGGAGGCAGCTGTAGCCAGTATCGCCAATGTGGCCGCAAGGGTGCGCTGTGAAGCTTGAATTCGTGACGTTGCGTTCCGTCTGGATCCGACCACAGAAGTATCGAAGCTGGGTGACTCCGACGGAATGTTCGTTTTAACGTCAGCCGCGTTTGCCGATTCGACTGCACGAGCATGCTCATGAATCAACCCCGTCAACAGACGCAGGTCATTGAATTGCCGCACACGATCCGGTGAGCTTGCTACCTCACGGTTAAGCACCACCAGATCTTCGGCATCGATCGCGCCTTCTATATACAGGGTGGTCAGACGCAGGAATTCTTCATCATTCATGAGACGGCATCTCCCGTTTCACGTGCAGTCAGCTTTTTTTCAATGCACAGGGCAAGCGTGACGTAAATCCGTTGCAGAGCCTTGTACACAGCATCTGGCTTTCTCCCAAGCTTCTCGGCCACCCGAGTGCCGCGCAACCCTTCAAAGTAACGCATCCTGATCGTTTGACGTGAATTTTCGCTCAACTCGCCAAGGCAGTCGTGAAGTGCATCCACCCGCATCGGCATGTCAGTGGTGCCGCGCCGTTCAAGCTCGACGTCCACAAGATCAAGGATGGAGTCGTCAAGCAACACGACTTGATATTTTCGTTCGCGAATCAACTCGTAACACCGGTTACGAAGCACCCTCCATGACCAGTCACACAGATGCTGAGGGCCCTCAAAAATGTCTTTGTTTTCCAAAACTTTTGCCAACATGTCTTGATAGACATCCTCTGACAGGTGGGACTGGCGCAGAATCGACCACGCCAAGGCAATCTGCTTCGTCCGCTCGGGCATCAAAATTTTCAGGATTTCTGTACTTTCCATGAACACTATCATGCGCGAGATCAAAAAGTGTGGACATGTTTTTTGAAAAACTATCTGCTAATCCCGCGACAACTCTGAAAACCCCTGTAATAACCCTGAAAACTGCAATTCAAGCAGCAGCTGGTGAAACCTGCCAAAACACGGCGGCCGCTCGATGCCAGTCGATTCTCGTCCTAAGACACGCAGGCTTGACTCACCCCAATCAGCACTCAGGCTTTTGGCACTCAGGCTTTTGGCACTCAGGCTTTTGGCACTCAGGCTTTTGGCACTCAGGCTTTTGGCACTCAGGGCAGAATTACGATTAGCTCAGCAAACCACGGGGCTTCAGTCCACCGCGCATGCTATCTTTGAATGTGTTGTCATGTACCGAGAATCGGCGGATAATGAGCCCGCCGTGGCAGTTCGTCGTCCACGTTTCCTTACAACCCTCTTGGCAATGACTGTATCATGAATCCCCCGAGACGACGTGATGTACTGCGTTCGGTTGGCATTACGCTGAGCTTGCCATTTTTACCTTCCGCGGCAAACGACTCCGCAAAAGGGCTAGCGAGAAAAACTCCGCTGAATTCACCAAAGCGCATGGTCTGCATTGGAAATATGCTGGGGTTCTATCCCGCGGCATTTTGGCCTGAAAACTCGAAACCAGATGAAGAAAAAGACGGGAAAGCTGGGAGTCATCCTTCTCTTTTGACCCACAAACAGTACGACCTGGGCCCAACCTGCGAAGCACTCGCATCGCAACAGCAGAATATTACATTGATCCAAGGCCTCGATCACCAACTGACCGGTGGGCATTTTGCGATTCACGCATTCCTGTCCGGGGTTCGGCAAGTGGATGCAAAGTCGATGCCAACGGCCAATATGACGGTTGACCAGTACGCAGCAGAGTTTGTTCCCGGGCAAACAAGGTTTCCGACCCTTACGGTGGGCAGTGATTCGGGCATTCACGGTGGGTGTCAGCTTGCTTGGACACGAAGTGGGACGAGAGTGCCACCGGTTACGGGACCGCAGCAACTCTTCCAAAAACTGTTTCTGGGAACCAGCAAATCAGACAAAGTGAAAGAAGCGGAGCGATTTGAACTTCAGGCATCGATTCTTGATGGAGTTCTTGAGCAATCCAGAAAATTGCAGACGCAGCTTAATGCTGCTGATAGCCGTAAGTTGGATGAATACCTGAATTCATTGCGAGAAGTTGAAAAGCGTCTTGACCTGCGACGCAGTTGGGTAGATCGACCGAAGCCAAAGCCTCCCCTTCAGGAGCCAAGGGATCGGAATATGGTCGAAGATCTACCGCTACTTTATGATCTCATTTTATTGGCCCTGCAAACTGACTCGACACGTATCGCTACGCTCGAGATAGGTGGTGATTTCAATCCAAAAGATCTCGGGATCAAAGGTGGCTACCACAGTTTATCTCATCATGGGCATCGCCAAGCTGCTATCGATTCGTTGATTCAAATCGATCGATACCAGATCGAACAGTTCGCACGGTTCTTGGGAAAAATGGCTGCAACGGAGGATGGTAATGACAATCTGCTGCGGAAGACCAGTGTCTTGTTTGGCAGTGGCATGGGGAATGCCAACTCTCACACAAACACTAATCTGCCGATTGTTTTGGCAGGCGGAAACTGGAGCCATGGCAAGCAACTGATATTCGATCCAAAAGCAACCGTGCGGCCACCACTGAGCAATCTGTTTGTCTCGATGCTACAGGAATTTGGTGCCGAAGTGGATAAATTTTCCACCAGCACAGGAACTCTTCGAGGATTGTCATGATGATTGCACCTCCACATAGGCTGCTGCTTCGTTCTTCTTTTATATTTTGGACGTGTGTTAGCTTTTCGCACCTTGAAGCGGCAGATGAACAGCCGCATTTTTCTGAGCAACAAGCGTTCCTGACGCGCTACTGCGTCGACTGCCATCAGGGCTCGTCGCCCTCTGGACAACGAGATTTAGAAGGAATTGATTTATCGGGATCTGACTTTGACACACAGCTGCTTTTGCAGGAAGTGATTGATCAGCTGACACTCAAGAGCATGCCACCCAAGGATGCTGAATGCCCGGATTCAAAACAGCGTCTGAGTGCAATCCGCCAATTGACCAACCGGCTTCAAAGCATGCGACAACAAACGCGAGACACGGGTGGGCGAACGGTCTTGCGCCGTTTGAATCAGCGCGAGTATCGAAACACAGTGCGTGATTTGCTAGGGATTGATATGACAATGTTTGATCCCAGCCTCGACTTCCCGCGAGACGCATCCGACAGTTTTGATACGATCGGTGACTCCCAAGTGATGTCGGCTCATTTACTTGAGGGCTATTTCAAAGCAGCGGAGCAGAGTGTCAGCAGGACTTTTGAGACGACTCAGCGTCCCGCTGAACAGACTTGGCACTTTGCCGGGGACTTTTTCCAACAGGCAGAGTTGTCATCTGGGCACAGAAAGGCTTTTGACAATCGATATCTTTGTCTTTACGACCATCCGTTTAACGACAAAATCGAAGGTGGTTATGGCCCTTTGTCTGAATTCAAGCAAGGCGTCCCGTTTACCGGCGTTTATGAGGTGCGTGTTTTGGCAAAAAACATGCACCAGGATTCGCCCTACAGCTCGAAAGCAATCAAAATTGATTTGGAAGAACCATTTCGACTGGGGATTCGTCCGGGTGATACGAGGATCGACGATATGGTTCACCGCCAGCCAATTCAGCCGTTGCTTGCTGAGCAACTGGTTGAGGGTGGGGAATTTCGCTGGTACGAATTCGAAGTGCAACTGGACCGAGGGTTCGCACCACGATTCACCTTCGAGAATGGACATCACGATTTCCGAGGCATGGTGGGACGTCTTTACCGCTACGACAAAGACAAACTTCCAGAGAAGATCAGGGGCGCGAAGGGAATTTTCTTGCAACGCATTGCCCTAATTCAGCATGCACAAATTCCTCAGATACGTATCTCTGAAGTCCAGATACGTGGTCCGATTCATGATGACTGGCCAAATCGTAGTCGATCGCTGCTGTATGGAGGGGAATCGCTGTCTGAGCAGGAAGTGCCCAACCGGATTCGTGAATTTGCACGACGGGCTTTTCGCCGAAACGTAGACCAGCAAGACTTGGACAGTTTGATAAAATTTTGGCAAGCAAGGCGAAAGCTCGGTCGGCCGGTAGACGAGGCATTTCAGGACACTCTCAAGTCCATCTTGTGTTCACCTGACTTCCTGTACTTTCAACCGTCGGAAACCAGTGCGGAATCTGATTTCGCCTTGGCTGAACGCCTCGCGTACTTCTTAACATCAACCATGCCTGATGATCGACTCTTTCAACTGGCAGCTTCCGGAGAACTCCGGAATGATTCCGTTCTTCTTTCTGAGGCTCGCCGGCTCCTGACTAGTACGGCATCAGATGCGTTCATCGCTGACTTTCTTGACAGTTGGTTGAACTTGCGTTCCTTAGGTAACACGCCGCCGGACGAAAGTGATTTCTGGTTCTATTACGCTGCGAATCTGGAAGCCGATAGCACAAAAGAAACACATTTGTTTTTTCGAGACCTGCTTCACCAGAACAGGCCAGCAGGAGAGTTACTGAGTTCGCGGCATTCGTTTGTGAACCGCGACCTGGCCAAGCTTTACGGCATCGAAGACCAAGTCTCTGCAGCTCACGCACATGAGTTTCAACGCGTAGAATTCGATGCGTCATTGAGCAGTCGGGGCGGCCTGCTTGGGCAATCAAGCATTCATACTGTTTCTGCCAATGGCGTTGATACATCACCTGTCGTACGTGGTGTATGGATGTTGGAGAACATCCTTGGTACACCAACACCACCACCACCAGATGATGTACCCGCTATTGATCCGGATGTGCGAGGTGCAAAGTCAATTCGTGATCTTCTTACCAAGCACCGCGAGAGTGACACCTGCAATCAATGCCACCGCAAAATCGATCCTCTGGGGTTTGCCTTGGAAGTATTTGATGCAATCGGCAGTGAGCGACAGTTTTACGATAGCAAACGAAAACTGCGTATCGACACCACCGGTGAACTACCCAGTGGAGAGACATTTTCCGATCTCGGCGAACTCAAGACGCTTTTGACAAGGCAGCAGGAATTCTTTGCTCGTAATCTAACCGCTAAATTACTGACTCACGCTCTGGGGCGTCACACCGATCCCGCTGACCGTGCGGCAATTGATGAAATCCTCAGACCCTTGCAAAGTGAGGGCTATCCTCTGGCCAGCCTGATTGAGGGAATTGTCCAAAGCGACCTCTTCCGAAAGTAAACCATCAGCTTGTTAGAGTAGAAAATCTCGCTGACTTTGCGATGGAAAACCTACTGCAGTTCACGGTGCGTTTTCATCTCGATCACAAGTTTGTGTCGTTTCAGCTACAATACGATTGACAGAAGTCAACAGGCGTCCTGGTACAACCTGACCGTCGTTCAAGAGCAATGAACGTGAGGCTGATTCACGGTTAAGTTACTCATAAGGTTACTTTGCCAACGACAGTGAGGCAGCAACTGGCAAGCTTGTTGAAGATGCCTGATTGAGCGGTAGCCGTTTTGCTATTTTTGGATATTGCCTTGTCGATTCCTCCAAATCCCTACGCGTCGCCTCAAACAGACTCGACGGGCTTACCAACTCCCTCGAAAAATCGCGGCGTTGCGCAGCATCACCTACGACTGGCATTACTGATCCTACTTGCGCCGGCGGCTTACAATTTCATCTGCTTCAGTTTTCCAGCAGAGGCGGGCGCTGCTGGGTTGCACATTCCAGTGATCTACCGATGGATCAATGGTTTTGGATTCGTTGTCACCGCAGCCGCGATCTGGTTCTTCGGTCTTCCTCTATTGGAACTGCTGACTCTTGGGCTCCACAGGATTTTTGGACGGACCTCATCAGCTCTCGCTTGGAAGGAGGCTCTTTATCAGGTTCTGGGCCGCGCTCCGTTCTTTGCAGTGGCGGGAGCGTTTTTATGGGCGTTGTGGGTAGCAGCATTCTATCAATTTGGTGTTGGTTTTTATGCTGTTTCTGTCCCCGTTGGAATCGCAGCCCATCTGCTAGCTGCGGGATTGTATGTGCCACTGATCGCTTGCTGGTACAATCTTCGCCGTTCCAGTTCGTCACCGCTGGAACGTTAGCCACTGAGTCCGTATCCGTGCGTTTGGTACCCGCGACTGTTTTCATTTCTTCCGTTTCCAACCTGAATAACGGGAGCCAGCGTTTGGTGCGATGAAGCAGGAGTTTGTAATATTTTTGTTTTGCGATGCCTTGGAAAGCGATGATTCGATCACGGCCAAAGCGGTAAAAGGAAAGAAATCCCGGGCAGTCTATCAAGGCTGGCAAGAGGCGTTTTTTCCGAATGTAAAACGCAACACCGGACGCTGGGTCTATCGTGGCTACCGATGACATGAGTACTCTTTCAATCATGAAGTTGCTGTGTTGGGAAGAAACGCGTTGACCGCTTTTCTGGAGAAGCCAGTCCAGCCTTTCTATTTATGCCATGAAAGGGAGAACAGGCGATATGAGTGCACTTCAGTAGTGTGGCCCGAGCAGATAAGGAGCACGATGAACACAAACCTGACATACCTTGCGATTTTTCTGGTGGCACAATGCATTGTCAATGCAGAAGAAATAAATGCAGAAGAAATAAATGCAGAAGAAGTTGAGTGGGGCGATCTGCAGGGACGCTTTGTGTTTGACGGTGTTCCCCCAGAACCACAGCGTTTGCCGATTGACAAAGACAGGAACTCATTCCCGTTGCCGATCCTCGACGAATCATTGGTTGTCAACACAAAAAACGGGGGCCTCGCCAACGTGGTGCTTTATCTGTTGCCGAGCCAAGAAGTGCCGTTGCATGTTCATCCAAATTACGACGATGACCTGAATTCCAAGGTAGAGCTTGTCATGCAGGGTGGTCGTTTCGAGCCACACATCCTCTTGTTGCGAACAACACAGACGATGTTACAACGGAATAAGGATTGCGTTATTCATAACGCGCGAATCGAGTTTTTTAATAATGCTCCCAGGTGACCGTTGCTCAACGCTGCCAACTCAGTTGAGTTGCAATATCACAAACCTGAACCAGTCCCTTGCACATTGAGTTGTACGGTCTATCCATGGATGCGAGGATTCGTGTTGTTACGGTCAAGCCCCTACATGGCAAAATCAGATGTGGACGGTCGCTTTCGGATCGAAAACTTACCGGTGGGACAGCACGTTTTTCGAGTCTGGCAAGAACGGGTAGGCTATTTGCGGAATGTTCGCCTGGGTGAGCATGAAACGGATCAAGCTGGACGCGTGACCATCAAGATCGAGCGTGGCCCCAATCGATGGAAGACAGTCCATTTGAGCCCTGATTTATTTTTGGACAAGAAGAAAATTCAGTGAGAGCAGAGCTTGGACTTTGTTCAATTTTCAACGAAAATCAGAAGTCTTCGACTGGCACTCGTTGCGCGACGGCGAAGCGAGCCAACCCTACCGGGCTCGTGAGGAAACAATCGAATGAAGCCAAATCCACGATTCCTGCGTTTTTCATTGCGAACATTGATGCTTTTGACGACTGTTGTTGCTGTGCTTTGTGCGCTGCCCGTCCACCGTGCATACACACAAAAACAGGGTCGTGATTGGGTCATTTCTCAGAATGGGCACATCTCATTCTCCTACAAGTACGATGCTGAAAAAGAAGAATGGGATCACGACGCTACCCTGCCGTATCCGAATTGGCTGGTCGACGCGTTGGGAATCGATTTTTTTGCGTCGGTTGACACGGTTGTGCTCGACAACAAAGAGGTTGTGGACCTTTCACCAATCGTCGACTTACACAATTTACGGTGCCTCGGTATTTACATCGAGATCCAAGACAATCTCGACTTTTCGCCACTCTCGCAACTACCTCACCTGAGATCGCTGTACCTTGATTACACAGGTATCAGCCTTGATGAGTTGGAACGCCTGCGCACTTTATTGCCAGGCGTTCAAGTGCAGTCTGCGGGCCATCCTGACAGCTGAGTGCACCTGCTCCATTCCTGCCAGCAACTCGCTTGCGACGCGGGTAGCCGCAGCGGCATGAATGCTGGAGCAATCGAAGGTCCGGCTCAGTCCACGCGTGTAATTCACTCGTTTTTCCAGATATTCAGACGTGCGCACTGGATGCCCAGGTTGCCTGCAAGTTGTTGCTCCGATCTTCAGCCAGTATGCTTGCATGGTCATCATGTTCTTCGTCATTGTAGATTGCGGAAGGTAAGCCTGCTGAAATGCGCACACTCCTTGTCTTCATGAGTCTGATCTTCCTCGGGTGCTCGTCTGCAACTGCAGACGAACGACCTCCCAAGGCTATGATCAACATTGTCTTTGGACTTGACCCTGGCGTCGGAAAGTATGACGGGGTGGCTGGCAAACCCAAGCACACGTGGAATCTCATGGATGTGGGTATGACGCGGTTGGATGCGCTAAAAAACTCAAAAGGAAACAAGACATCGATCTCGCTCTCAATGTCAGAGAATGACGGTGAGTGGGGAATCAAAGGCCATCAGGGTATTTTTCATGCCTACCTCTATCACAACAGCCGTGATGTAGATTTGCAGGTGGCGTTTGATGGGCTCACTGCAGGGTCCTACAGGGTTTATGTTTACGCTCACGGCGACCACCCCGACCAGAACGCAAAAATTGAGTTAGAGGTTGGAAATGAATCCTATGGAAAAAAGACAACTCTTGATGATGGTAGCTGGGATTTTCGTTCGAAAGACTTGAAAGAAGGAAACCAGTACGTGACGTTTGAGTTTACCGTGGCAGACGATGCTCAAGTGCGAATCACAAGCCATCGCGACGGTAGTGCCTATTCCATGTTCAACGCGATTCAGATCGTGCCATTGAAAAATCGGCGTCGAACCACACCTTCCCGGTGAGACTGAATCTTGGTAACGCTGACCCCCGTTGGTAGTTGTAGTCAAGTTGCTTCAAGTCGTTGCCAGAGATCACCGAACAGACCTAACATCACCGGCAACTCGACTACAACCTTGACCGCATCCACAGTTCATTGGATTATCAATCTCCTGAATCGCATGAGCCCGGTTGTGTTCTTCCGGCTACGCCTCATCATCCAGAGCCCAGGCACAACACCAGCCCAAATCCTCTCACTCAAGCTGCATGCAAAGACTTGACAGTATTGTTGGATTCAAAAAAACAACAGCCCGACCAGAAGAAAGGTCCAAAAGTTACACAGGCTGCCCGTTACCACACCACTGATGATGCACCATTTCCAGGATCCTGGGCGATCGGTGTACCGAAACAGCGCCGCAAAAAACAAGCTGGGTACAACACAGCAAACTGGAAAGAGCAACCCGATTGTCCAAAACATTGAAGCTACCATTGAATTTCGTTGAGTACCCAAAACCAGACCGACTACGAGTGGAATGGCTATCGAAAAGCAGACGCTAATCAAATAATTCACAAAAAACTTGCTGCCAAAATTGGTTCGTTCCACAAACGTAACAACCGCTTCGTCGCCAAGAAGTTCCTGAACCACCTCGTATGGATTATTTTTTTTACTAATGTTGATCACCTTCTAGAAAGGTTACCGGCAAGAGACGGAAGATGCTGTTCGCTTAAACCGCCAGCAGCGAAAAAATAAACAGATCAGCTTCTACAGTGAGTTCGGAAATCATTCTATGCTCCGTTCAATATTTTTAAAAACCATGTTGAATCGCAGGCACGACACATCAGTTGTCCCCGGCAACCGACTCGAGTAAGAAACAACAAACCGTTGGCCTGCCCTCAGGCAACACACCCTAGAGTAGATCAGCAACTCACTCAATCTCGAGTGAGCAATGGAAGCAAGTGCCAAGGACGGGAATTTTTTCACCTACTGAGATTCGGTACACCCTACCCAGGTTATGCCTCGGTACAGAACATCGACAATCGTCGCACAGATTAGCATCATCGGCTGGGCAGAAGAACAAGACGCTACCTAATCGAGAAGAGGCTGAAAGCACGTCGTTGCAAATCCAACTATGTAATGCAACCAAGGAACACAACCAAGGAACACTAGGGCAGTAAGTTGCATAGTGCACCGATAATCAACCTTACCTAGCGTGACGTTTTCATGGATGGCGACCTTTCGAACTGGAAACACAATTCCGCCCCTGATGTAGTGCAGCCTGACACGATTTGGTCACACTTATTTGCGTGAGGAAACTCGTTTCTCAAATGGGCCTCGAGCAACAAGCTGATAGCCTCAGAAACCAAAGCGATGACCGACGGGAAAAAGAAGACAGGCATCGTCCCTTTATTTCTGGACACCAGTGAACTCAACGTGCTTGACTTCTCCCTGCTTCAGGTAGGGAGAAGGATTCTGGGGCTCGAACACACTTGCGTGGTCGCGAGAGTGCTCCGCTTTTGTAAAGCAACTGCGATCTCTTTTGACGATTGCCCAACCTCACGTATTCGCAGGAGATGATGATTAGAATCTGGCGAATTCACCATCGCGAATTTAGCTCCTGAGCCCTCCCCATTGGTTGGTGACCAAAAAGGAATTGGACAGTCCGCGAGCGGCGAAAGATTGACTGTTCAACGGCACACACCATTACGTGTCTGCCGCACAGGTGAACAGCCAAGGGGCAACCTGCTACATTGCGCGGCTCCAGCTCAACAAAGGCCGTTTACGCTGTTGACTCGAGAATACGAATCTACATCAGTATTTTCACCGAACCTTCAACTCAAAACAGAAAAGACTCATATGGACTTTCCCGTACTCATCACTGGGTTATTCGGAGCTTTTGTCATTTTCGGAGGAGTCATGGGCTACGTCAAAGCTTCGAGCAAGGCCTCTTTGATCGCTGGGGGCATCACTGGAGGCCTTCTCCTCCTTTCGGCATTTCTGGTCACACAAGATTCCACAGCAGGCAAAATTTTGGGTATCGTTGTTTCGCTTGTGTTACTGAGCCAATTTGGCCCCTCTTTGTTCAAGAAATTCAAGGTCATGCCAAACCTACTGATCGTCGTCTTGGGGTCACTCGCAGTCGTGACTCTGGCATTCAGTTTCTAGACGCGCCACTGTACCCGCAGAATAATCTCCTCTCGGAACGACGGCAGGCCCCACTTCTGCAACAAATACGTCACGCTGCAAGACCAAACCCAAAGCACGCAAGCGACGGAATTATTCAGGTGGCAAAGCGTACTCCAGCGGTCTACTAACATCACGCCCAACACCATCACAATGCTGTGTGATACATCTCACAACATTGTGATGCAAAGCGACATCCAACGTTGCTCGGCACTCGCCAGAGATACAGTATCGGTCCTTTGCATTCGTGCGCAGCCTACAGTTTTCCCTACGGAGAACGATCGCTGGACCGACGAAAAAGCACGCGGGCCAATTCTAGTGGAGTGATACGATTAACCAACCAAGCGAAACCTGCTAACGCACCCAATTCGATCATGGCACCCACTACAAATGACCAGAATCGCATCGTTGCGAAATGTTCCTCCTGCCCCGGAAAAGGTTTTCCATAGAACGAGTCCCCACAACACATGATCAGAAGCCCGAAAATTGCGATCGCCGCAATCGCAATTTTCATTCCCCTCGAACAACTCTTATCAATTAGTTGATTACCATCAACCAACAGCAAAACACCGCAAGTACAGTTACTGTACTCACCCGAACATAAATGAACTTCGAGCGTGTCTTTGCATGCGGGACAGCGACTTTAGAATTTACGGCTGTTTTGTTCTGAATCGTAACCACTTTTCCCTTTCCGCCGCTTTGATCTTGCATTCACAACTACGCACCCTGTCCTTTGGAGCCTCGAATCACGCCGCAACGTTAGTATAACCCGCTCACAACATGCAGCAGACACTGAAGCCTGCATGGTTAGCGAGACAAGCGACTTCGTAGAGGCTGAAAAACACTTTCCCCATTAAACAGTTTCATCAACACGGTACTCGTAAGAATCATCATTGCTTACTGCACGCTTAATCAAGGTTTCCGCTGACTACTTTGCCACGGGCGCCGAATCGATCACACCCATCTTGTCGGGATCTGCCGACGAAGCACCATTAGACGAACTTCCATATCGCAGACGCACGGATTGTGTTCCAGATTTGGATACCTTGACGACAAACAGGGCATCGTATTCGTCATGGGCGATCTCGAAGGGTTTTTCATTCGCAAGCAAGCCTGCAATTACCCCAGCCGTATTTGAGTGTCCAACAATCAAAACGACTTCCCCCGAATGATTTTTCTCAAGTGAAGCGATCCAATCCTTGCTTGGCTTCTTGTAGGAGCGAATCTTAGTGTCGGCAGCCGTCGCCAAGGGCTGCGCGGTACCTTTCGTCCGTTTGGTGTCGGTCGAATAAATCACTTGGACATTCAGTGCACTGCCGACCGAAGCCAGCACTTGTGATCGCTGCTCGCCAGCTTTCGTCAACTTATCCAAGTTGCCATCTCGCTCAGCGTGCCGAACTACGAGGAAAGTTGTGGCGGCATTGGCTGACTCATTTTGGGCAAACAACGTCGCGGGAACGAGAGTGCCCAGAACGAGACACATCCCAAAAAATACTTGGCAGATTGCTCGCGGGCTGGTGAATCGGATCACTGGGTTCTCAAATCGGCTATTGAATGGGCGCAAAATGGATTCCTCTGGTCATCAAAAGTTTCAAAACGGGTGTTAGTGGAGTTCGTCGTTGAAAAGATGATATCACACGTCTAATCCGAAGCCTGTCGAATGACCATTGAAATGTCTTTTCAATCGTAAAAACCATGGCTTCGAGTCTAATGTTGGACAACAGAAATACGACCGAAAAATCATCGGACACCTGCTCTCTTTGTGCTTGTTTGTTCTGTCTGCAAGCTAGCGAGACTGTCAAACACGACCGCAAGAAGCTTTGTCTTGCATCAGTCAACTAGGCCGCACCAAAGAATGCTACAGCCAATTCAAGTCCGAATCGCACAGAAGACGAAACTCGCGTGCACTGGCGCGATTGCAGGCCGCCGCTCCAAATAGTTGATTTTCAGTTCTTTGTCTCGCTCAGCCTAGAACAATCGCTACCAGCCCTTTTTAGGGTCGCGAGAACTGATATGCAGTAGGATGACGATCCCCTTTAACGTTAGGATGATGCTTCATGATTCGATGATTCACACGATCACGAAGCTTGACGTTGCCGATTTCTGAAATGATTCCTGCAGGCAGCCACCTGAAAACTCTGTGGCTGCCCGAAGAGAAAACAACACCGATTGTTATCACCGCGTGCCATCACGTAACCCCGAACTGCTCCAGCAAACCTACGCGTTGCTACCCCGATTAAACTCCGCCGATTTACCAGACAGTCTCTGGAATATACGCCCCCCAACGTAGCCTACCAATCTCGGCCTGAGCATCGACGCAGAAGAATAAACCATTGACTACATCTTTGCATGATGATGCAACGGAGCCCATCGTGCTCTCTGACGTGGCAATCTTATTAATCACATGACCCGCAAAGACAGTTAGTCGCCTTGCGATAGCAAATTCACACCTGCAATGTTGATATTGTGGGCTGCAACGCAACAGATGCGGCACCATGGCGTGGGAGACGTGGTTGTCTCCCATTTTCACCATGGAGCAAAGCGAAGCCTGATTACAGATGTTTCTTCGAATTCTCTGCATCGCCATTCTTGCCTTGGGTTCTACGAGCGGAACAAGACAGAATGGGGTGACTGACACGGCTCACTCAGCTAACATTAAGTGGTGGCTAGCATACGCCCGCCCTTTCCTCAATTCCCTTAGGCAGGAGTGCGAAGTCAAACCGTCTTTTCAAATCGACAAGACCTAGCGATCCAAATTCACTGGGGCAGAAATCAAACAGATGATTCATAGGCGCCCCTATCATCCAGTTATTCGCGAATGCCCTCGGCACGCAAAGCCAGCTACCGACTTTTCGAAATTACTCGCTGATGAGAATTCTGAAGTAGAGGAACACCTACGATAGTGAACGTTTGCGTTAGTCAATTACCGATCTGTATAGCAGTTTCTCTGCTACTCTATTGCCTTGATCCCAACTCGTTGCGAGCAGGAGACCCCTTGGCGTTGTTCAGTCAGCATTGCCTTGACTGCCACTCAGGGTCAGATGCAGAAGGCAACTACGATCTTGACAAGAAACTGCAGGGACGTTCGTTCGATGCGACACTCGTGTTTGAAAATTTAGCTACCCAAAAGATGCCGCCCGTGGACGCGGAGTTGTTGAACGATGAAGAACGACAGGAGATGCTGATTTGGCTTGCTGAGCAGCAACCGGAATCAAGACCGCCCCCATTCAGAAGGATCAGTCGCCACGAGTTTGTTCACAGCGTCAACGACTTATTGGGAACGAACCTCGATCTGGCTGAGCGTATTCCTGCAGACCGCGGCACGCGGAGTTTTGATTCTGATCGACGCATCGGGCTAAGTCGCGAAATGCTAGGCAGTTATTTCGCCGTCGCAGACGAAATGCTCGAGCATGCGTTACCCGCTGACGGGTTTGCAAGAGAGCAAACCTGGGTGACAAACAAGCTGATCGACAGCCACAAGACCTACAACATCTATGTTCGCGATTACGAAGACGGCGTACTGTTTTCGTGGACTCGGGCGAACAACGGCAACAGTTATTCCTTCTTCTACGACAACTTTGACCCGCCAGTCGAGGGCTGGTACGAGCTGACTTTTGATGCCGCGAAGGTCGGTGATCTGCAAGGCGATGTCAGCATCCAGGTTCACGCCGGAAAATACTATTACGCCGACGATCGCCCCCAGCCGCAGCGGCTTCTGGATGTGGTTTCGGTCGGTAGCAAGAAAACTGAACCCCAAACGATCCGAGTGTTCCTACGTCCCGGCGAGAACGTATCGGTGCATTGTTTTCACAAGGACAACTTCCGAGAAAAGAGCCCAACGCGAGGTGCTTATATCCGCACTCTGACAGCGCGTGGACCGCTGCAGGATGCGTGGCCGCCGAGTCGATACGGGGTGCTATTCCGAGACCTGCGGCTCAACACAAGTGATGACTCAAAGCGTAATCGAGAGCTAAGGTCTGTTAAGACGAGATCCCTCACTAGTGCTTTGGAATACCAGTCCAATCTGGCTAACATCGGTGGTTCCCTTACGGTCAGCAGCTTTCAGGTCGGGATGGAAAAGGAGAAGATGCAGGACGGCTCCAATCGCACGTTCTGGCACACCCGCTTCAAGCCCACTCTGGCTGTACCGCCGCACTTCGTGATTCTTCATAATCCGAACCGTCACCCAATCAATGGGCTTTCGTATGCCACTTGGTCGGGAGGAAACGGTAATGGGCAAATTGAGAAGTATGAGATCTACGCATCCGAAGACGGAAAAAATTGGGGAAAACCTATTGCTGCGGGAGATCTCGAAACACGCCTTGCCAACGAACAGCCGATCCCATTCTCAGTTGAGACGAAGGCTCCATTTCTCAAGTTCGTCGCAACGCAGGCGTTCAGTATCGATGGGCGATCACTCACCTCGATCGGCAAGTTGGATGTTATTTTTTCGCTGGAGGAAGAAATACCAAAATCACAGATTTCGATTGAGTCTGATCGTACCCTGGATCTAAGGAAAGTCATCCGGCGGTTTGCAGAGCGTGCGTTTTCCTCAAAGCTGTCGGATTCTGAACTGAAGCCATATTTTGAGGTTGCCGAAGCAACACTCGCCCGTGAAGGCAGCTTTATCGAAGCTGCCAAAACTGGTTTCAAAGCGGTGATTTGTTCTCACCGGTTCCTGATGGCACCCGGAGAACATTCAAGCGAAGAGCTTGCTAAAAAAGCAACACTCGCGCGAGCGTTGTGGATGTCTGTGCCAGATGACCGACCGAGCGCACCAAAACTGCCGCTTGAGAATCAGGTCGTCGACATGCTTGCGGACCGGCGATCGGATCGGATGATCCAGTCACTCTGCAGGCAATGGTTGAACTTGCGATCCTGGAACAATGTCTCTCCCTCTTTGAAGCTGTATCCACGCTACGATGATCTACTTGATTTTTACCTGCCGCTGGAAACACAGGCCTACCTTGGTTATTTGATTCGCAATAACCGGCCGGTCCTCGAGCTGATCGATTCGGATTACTCTTTCCTGAATCAGCGTCTTGCCGACCACTACGACGTTAAGGGAATCCGAGGGCAGCACTTGCGAAAAGTCCCTTTTGCCAAAACGAATCCTCGAGGCGGCCTGCTCACCATGGGCAGTATTCTTAAAGTAACAACGGATGGTTTCGCCACTTCACCGATTTTGCGTGGCGCGTGGATATCAAGAAATATTGTTGGCACTCCCATTTCACCGCCGCCAGAGACAGTCAAAGCGATTGAACCCGAACACGGCGCCGAGGCTGCGTCGCTGCGGGAACAAATTGAGCAGCACAAGAACAGTGACGCTTGTTACGCGTGCCACAAAAGCATCGATCCGTATGGATTTGCTCTTGAGAACTTTGACTCAACAGGCCAGTGGCGAACGAGGTACACGGCGGAGAATCCACACAAGGGGACGTTCCAGTTTCGATTACAGGGATACTTCAACACAACCTTGGATGTTGATGCTGCAGGAAAAATCAACGACAAAGATTTTGCAGATGTCTTCGGCTTGAAGAAACTGCTGGTCTCAGATGAGCACAGGATCGCGTATAACTTTGCCAAAAAGTTTTTTGAGTATGCTAATGGGTACCAGCCAACCCTGAAGCAGCGACTTGACCTATTGGACAAGATCAATCCGAACGGTTGCAGGATACGAGATTTAGTAACGGACGTGATGTTGTATTCGATCGCAAGCAGCGCGAAACAAGCAGGCAAAGCACTAGAAGCAAGGGAATGAACGTCGGATGCGTCGCTCATTTCCGTTGCCTCAATCTTCAAAAAAAAGACACGCATTGATGCTCACACCAACACGACGGGACTTATTGAAGTTTGGCGTTGCATTGCCACTCGCAATGCACTCGCTAAACACTCGTGCAGACTCAAGGCCCCAGACGCCTCCCAAGCGAATGATGATCATCTGCAATTCGCTGGGATTCTACAAACCGTACTTCTTCCCAAAGACTCGCGGTGATCTTTCCAGTTCTGATTACCTGAAAGACATCGCGACTGGGGACAAGCTGACCGTCTTCGAACACCTCTACCATCCGGGCATGGAAACGAGCAACCATGACTCCGAAAAGTCCTTTCTCACTGGCGTCCCAAAACCAGAGGCTCCGAACTTTATAAACTCCACCTCTCTCGATCAGGTACTCGCTAGGAAAATAGGGAGTGAAACACGCTTTCCGTTTCTGCCATTGAGCATCTACGATCGCGGTTGGGGATGTTCATGGAACGATCGAGGCGTCGCGATTCCCCCGCTGCACGATGTGGATCAAATCTACAACAAGCTGTTTGGAGAGGAGGATCTGTCTGCAAAAAGCAAACAGATCGCGAACGACCAAAACATCATCACCTGCCTGCGGCGGGACCTTCAGCAGATTGAAGCCCGAAACGTCAGTAAGGGATCTGACACATCCAAGATCGAAACCTATCGCAACGTTATCACAGAACTTGAAAAACAGATTTCTCATGAATCTTTCTGGCTCAAGACAGCAAAGCCTGAAGTCCCCAACACGCTCAACACAGACCCTGAGTTTACTTTTTCAACGAAGATCAGGAACCTGCTGGAGCTGTCGAAGCTTGCCTTCCAAACCGATTCAACTCGTGTGATCACGCTGAGCCTGGATTGGATCTACGGAGCGATCAAAGTCCCTGGGGCCACCGGCGGTTGGCACACACTATCGCACCACGGTGGCAAGCAAACCCTGCTGGAATCGCTGAGCCGGATCGAAGGTGACATCATCAAACATCTCAACCAATTCTTAACTGATCTCGATAGCATCCCCGAAGCAGACGGAACGTTGCTTGATCACACCACCGTGGTCATCGGCAGCAACTTTGGAGACGCATCAAATCACACCTGCAGCAATCTGCCTACCATAGTGGCTGGC
>Ga0315316_10000397_pt1 | contig 28446 bp, 25 predicted proteins | sample M160m3416metaG_FD_203702 | JGI IMG/M metagenome (GOLD analysis project Ga0315316, IMG submission 203702) | Ammonia-oxidizing marine archaeal communities from Monterey Bay, California, United States - M1 60m 3416 | ecosystem: Environmental > Aquatic > Marine > Intertidal zone | place: USA... | reverse complement strand
CTGGGTTTTCTTCCTCTGAAGTCATCTCTTCATCTTCACCAGAAGTATCTTCTTCCAGTGTTGGAAGAATTGGCTGCCCAGCAGGTGCTGTAGGAGCCAATTCCTCTAGTAAGATTGACTCAGGCTGTGAATTGTTTGAAGACATAATCGATAAGACAAGAGCAAGTGTCATAAAAACGGTGCCCGTGATCCAAGTTGTCCTTGTCAAAACAGTAGTAGCCTGTCGACCAGCGAGTATACCATCAGTGGCTGTTGACCCACCACCCATAGCCGCCAAGCCTCCTCCTTTACCTGATTGCAATAAAACAACGACTGACAAGAGGATTCCGTCAAGCAACAAAATTATCAGCAAAAAACTATACATAAGTATCTTTCATTAGTGTGGTATTCTTTTGAATGTTAAACGTCGCAAGGCCCTCTACTGGTGTCAACCTAACAGATTCGCCTAGACCTTAGCAGACTCAATGATCTTAGCGAAACCGACCGCATCCAAGCTCGCTCCTCCAATGAGAAGGCCGTCAACATTCTTCAGGTTCATAAGATCTTCTGAATTATATTGATTGACACTTCCGCCATATAGCAGATGTGTCGCTGAGGAGCACTCGGGTCCAATTTCACTCCTTAACCACTCTCGCATAACGGAATGAGCTTCTTCAATTTCGTGGGCCTCTGGTAGCGTGCCCGTTCCAATTGCCCACACTGGTTCATAAGCTAAAAGAAGATCTACAGGTCCCTCCTGACGAATTTCGGGCAAGATCGCACTCAACTGCCGGACAATGACCTCTCCTGTGCTTCCGCTCAACCTCTCTTCCTTCGTTTCACCAATACAAACAACTGGTGTGAGTCCTCCAGAAATGGCCGCTGCGACCTTGTTTTTGATTTCAATATCGGTTTCTCCAAAAAGATGCCTCCTTTCTGAATGTCCAATCAGCCCAAAACCTACTCCTATGGAGGAAGCCATCCCTACTGAATGTTCTCCAGTGAAAGCACCTTCTCCTTCCCAATGAATGTTTTGTATCCCCAGTTCGATTTCATAATGTTTTTGGATTTTTTCAGAAACAGTTTGGAGAGAAATAGCCGGCGGAAAGAAAATCACCCTAATATCCTCTACATCAGTGAAATTGGGTAGAAATTTTTCCATAAATTCTCTTGCGTCAAGGGGACCGTGGTGCATCTTCCAATTCGCTGCAATCGTTTTATTGCTCATTTTTGTCACATCCCATTATGTCAGTTCTTTTTCTTTCTTATCCGAGAGAGCTTCGAATCCTGGAAGTTTTTTCCCTGAAAGAAACTCTAGCGTGGCCCCTCCTCCAGTTGACACATGGGTCACTTTTTCCAAGACACCAGCAGCTTTGGCGGCAGCAGCAGAGTCTCCACCTCCTAATATGACACAAGCACCTTCACTAGCTGCTCGTGCTGCCGCTTCCGCTAACTGGAATGTGCCCTGGGCAAACGAGGGTATTTCGAACACACCCATAGGTCCATTCCAAATCACAGTTTCCGCCTGCATGATAGCATCTGAGAAAATTCGCACCGTGCGGTTGCCAATATCTACAACGCTTTGGTACTCACCTATTGTCTCAAGATCGTGGAGTGTAGGAATGACATCCTTAGCTATAGTTTTTGCAGTCATCACGTCAACTGGAAGCAACAACTTGTCTCCAAATTCTCCGAGCAATTCCCTAGCACACTTAACAAAATCCTTTTCAACTAGAGAATGGCCAACACTATGACCCATTGCGAGAAAAAATGTATTAGCCATCGCACCGCCAATCAGCAAATGATCCACCCTCTGTACCATAGCTTCTATTAAGTCAATCTTCCCAGAAATTTTTGCTCCTCCAAGAACACCTACAAAAGGGCGATCTGGTTGGGTTAAAGCTTCTCCCAGGATCATGATTTCGCGGTCCATCAAAAACCCCGCAACAGCTATGCCTCCCGATTCCTTTACAAGTTCCGAAACGACAGTAGTTGAAGCATGAGAGCGATGAGCCATACCAAAAGCATCATTGACAAAAATATCAGCACCATGCCGGACCTGATTCGCCCAATCCAAATCCCCTTTTATCTCTTCGTCACAGAATCTGGTATTTTCTAGCAAAAGAACGTCTCCATTTTTCAAAGACGAAATAGTTTCGGTTACGGTTGGACCCACTGTTTCAGGACAGAAAAAGATTTTCTTGCCCAGCAGGTTCTCCAAGTGTGTCACTACTGGGCTGAGAGAATATTTCAAGTCCCTCTGACCCTTGGGTCGGCCAAGATGGGAAAGCAAAAGTATCTTAGCTCCAGCTGATCTAAGATACTTCAAAGTAGGGATGGTTCTTTCAATCCTGCTAATATCTGCAACTCGGCGGAGACTGTCCAAAGGAACATTGTAGTCCACTCTAACTAACACAGTGCGTCCACATATAGACTCGGGTGGAACGTCACTCAGTAGAAGCTTTTTATTGCTTGACATAAACAAACTTCTTTAGTTGAAACATCCGTTGTTTACAAACGTTGACCCACATATGCAGCCAGATCAACCACCCTACAAGAATATCCCCACTCATTATCATACCATGAAATTATCTTGACCATGTGATCGTTCATAACGCTAGTACTCAGTGCATCGACTATAGAACTATGAGTGTTTCCAAGGAAATCTATTGAAACGAGAGGCTTTTCGCAGACTTCTAGGATTCCATTCAAATTAGTCTGTGAAGCTTGTCTCATAGCATCGTTAACCATGTCAGCAGTCACTTTTTTCTCCACTTCAGCAACTAAATCAATCACGGAGACGTCAGCCGTTGGCACTCGAATAGCCATACCATCAACTTTACCTTCTACTTCAGGGATTACAAGCGACGTGGCTTTGGCTGCTCCAGTCGTAGTGGGTATCATCGAAAGTGCCGCTGCCCTTGCACGTCTCTTGTCTTTCTTGGGAACGTCCAGAAGCACTTGATCATTGGTATATGCATGAACAGTAGTCATAAGTCCATGTACGAACCCAAAACTTTCGCTGAGAACTTTTATTACTGGAGACAAGCAATTGGTAGTGCAACTTGCATTGGAGATCACATCATGCGTCTCACTGTCGTATTCGGTCTCATTGACTCCCAGGACAATCGTTTTGTCCTCATTTTTTCCAGGAGCACTGATAATTACCTTTTTTGCACCAGCTTCCAGATGTTTGGCCGCCTCACTTCTTTCTCTGAACAAACCAGTAGACTCGACCACGATATCAACACCAAGCTCTTTCCATGGCAACTGACTCGGGTCGCGTTCAGAAAAAACTCTCAATAGTTTTCCTTCCACAACCAACCCTTCACTACTTGTAGCCACCTCACCATCGTAAGTCCCATGCACTGAATCATACTTGAACAAGTGGGCTAACATATCTTTATCTGTTAAATCGTTAACAGCAACTACTTCTAAATCATACAGATCAGATTTTTGGACCACCCTCGCAACATTCCTGCCTATTCGTCCAAAACCATTAATGGCAATCCGGATCGACATCTAACAACCTCCTCTTTATCCCTAGAGTGAAAATAATACAGTGTCAGGGTCACCCAACAAAAATCAAGATGCAAAAAACCACAATTCCCTCAGCCCTTAATACACGCAGACATTATTCAGAAGCTATATTTTTTAAAGTTCTTCTCATGGTGTCAACAGGTGCGTCCTTTTCCCACCAAAGCTCAAAAGAAACGGCAGCCTGTTGCAACAGCATTTCCGTGCCATCAACTGCCGACAGTCCTCGCTCCTTCGCATCTCTAACGAATTTTGTATCACCTCTCCTATACACCAAGTCCATGACTTTACTCGGTTTAGTCAGAAGATCTAGATCAAAAGGAATAGCATCTTTAGCACTTAGTCCCAAACTGGTCCCATTGACTACCAAATCAAAGTCATAATCCCTTATATTCCCATTACTCGTAACAACGTTGATCTTTTTATCATCGAAATGACTGGCTACGGTCCTCGCTCGATCTAAAGACCTATTTAGCATTACAATTTTACCTACACCACTACTCAGTAGACTCATCAACACTGCCCTTACGACCCCGCCAGCACCTAACACCAGCACCTTTAGTCCTTTGGGGGAAGTACCCATAAACATTTCACATGCTCTCCTGAATCCTTCAACATCTGTATTGTCGCCAAGAATCTTACGATCTCTCGTCCAAAAAGTGTTGCAAGCACCTGTTTTAAGCACAGCTTCGGAAGATTGGTCTACAATTCTCGCGGCTAATTCTTTATGTGGTAGGGTCACGTTGCCACCTAGATTTAAATTTGACAATCTCTTCATTATTGGCTCCAACTCAGAAGCTCCGCATTGAAGAGCGTTGTAGGTGTTTGGAATCCTTGCATATTGCAACGCTGCATTATGGATCAAGGGAGACAATGAGTGGCTGACTGGATTTCCCAACAGCAAGAAGCTGTCATCTGCTAGAGAATGATCATCCATATTTATTTCAACTTTTTTTCAGAGATATTGTCTCGAAACAAGGATTGCAGAACATCGCTTATAAGACTGTGTAGAATACGAAATACTTCATCGTATGTATGTTTGTCGCATCCGAAGGGATCAGGAACACCATCTCCCATGACAAACACCTTTTGCCCTCCTCCCAAACTTGACACCCAATTGATTTGGTATTCTTCCATGACAATAACCGCGTCCGCCCACCTAACGGTATCCTCGTCCAGCATTTCACTCCTGTGCTGGCTCAGATCCAGTCCCGCACTCGAAGCTGCCAGCACAGCATTTACATTGGCTTCATGCCCGGGAACTGCAGTAATGCCAGCCGAACGAACACACACGTCGAACAATTCTCGTGACGCAAGCACATCTCTTGCTATGACCTCGGCCATTGGGCTCCTACAAGTATTCCCAGCACAGACAAAAAGCATCTTGGTTAGCATCGATTCTCCAACCACGGACATTTGTTTCATTTCAGCATCACTCGCTCTATTTCAGTGAGCGAAATAGCACCTTCCCGGATGATTCTGGGTGTTCCCTGAGAACAATCTACTACCGTAGACGGCAAAGAATAGCCTAAAGGACCAATATCTAATACCAGCAAATCATCATCCAGCACAAGCCCGCTCTGCTTAGTGATCTCGTTCAAGTCCAGAAGAGGCTTGTCACCAGCCATATTAAGACTGGTAGACAGAATGGGATGTCCAAGTTGTTTAACCAATGCGTCTGCAACTGGATGGGAACTTACTCTAACAGCGACACCACCATTGGAATTTCTGACTGATTGAGGATAGCGATAGTCGTTATCCGATAGAATTAGTGTCAATGGACCTGGCCAAAAAGCATCGGCCAACACAGAGGCTTCCGGAGTCCATACTAATGCTTCTGTGGATTTTATGTCGGGGACTAAAAGTAGCATGGGTTTATTTGATCTACGTTGTTTTAGGGCAACTATCCTGCTGATGACGGATTCCTCAGGCATCCCCCCAAGTCCATATACCGTCTCTGTCGGATAAACTATCATTCCACCTGATTCAATATGTCTAGTTACATCACTAAACGGAAAAATCGATGGGAGCATATTCCTAGCGTCTAGTATCTTCAACTTTTTCAAGAACGGTGGTGAGTGAACACAAATTCTGCCATATCCATATCCGCAGCTACCGTGATTTTGAAATTTAACGGTGAAGACTCAACCATCTTCACGTGGCCCCCAGCTTTTTCGACTATGACAGAATCGTCACTTGCATCCCAACCATTCTTAATTGCTTTATGATAGGCGCTGAATATCACATCGTATGGAAACACTTGAGGTGTTTGAGCTTTCCAAACACCTTTTCTTTCAAGTGTCTCTAGTACCTCTTGTTCATTGTTGCTGACTTTCAGAGTATCCACAACCTTAACACCAGATACTGCTCCAACACCTTTAGAAGCAACTTTTATGCAATCCACAAAAGTTCTTTGGGGTGTGAGAGGCCGTGCACCGTCGTGTACAACAACCAGGTCCAATCCCTGAGATAAATCCTTAATACCATTCCAAACGGAATCTCTCCTAGTGCTTCCTCCGGGAACTCGCCTAACCTTCTTATATTCACTGAACCAAACTGGTGGTTCTTGAAGCTGTGGCTGGGGTAAGGCAACAACTACTTCCTTAACCCAAGACTGATCTTCGAACATATTCAGAACATGTTCTAAGACGGGACGTCCAGCCAGATGCATAAATTGCTTATACTTGGTCCCCATACGCTGGCCAGATCCTGCCGCTGGTATCACCACACCTATTTGAAGATCCGCCAACAGTGGATCACACCTCGACTCTTCTGATTCAATCACAAAACTGCTAGTTCCCCGACCCCGCCCTATTATCCTGTGCCCGTGCCACAGAGTCGAAACGAGTAAAGGATTTATGGAACACAAGGTTGACCGTACCAGTTGGCCCATTCCGCTGCTTGCTCACAATGAGCTCTGCTTTCCCATCTAAAGAATTTCCATCCCTATCAACAGGACCGAAATAATATTCGGGCCGATAAAGAAACATTACGATATCAGCATCCTGTTCTATTGATCCACTGTCCCGAAGATCGGATAGTTGCGGCCTTCGATCAGTTCTTTGTTCAGGGGCTCTACTGAGCTGACTTAGAGCAATGACTGGCACATCGAGTTCTCTAGCTAATGATTTCAACCCTCTAGAGATCTCGCTGACCTCTTGCACCCTACTCTCTGATCTTCTTTGAGTGCCAGCCATGAGCTGCATGTAATCTACTACGAGCATACCTAAGTTAGTTTCAGATTTTAAACGCCTGGCCTTCGCTCTCATTTCTAGGACAGTGCTCCCAGGAGAATCATCTATCCAAAGGGGAGCAGTATTTAGACGTCCTGCTGCCACCGCTAAATTCTTCCACTCATCTTCGTTCATTCTACCCTGACGTAGCTTCTGAGCATCCACCCGACCTTCCGCACAAAGAAACCTCTGGACAAGCTGTTCTTTAGACATTTCTAATGAAAAAATTGCTACCGGTGTTTCGTGTTTTATCGCCAAAGACTGAGCTACATTTAAAATCCAGGAAGTCTTACCCATTGCTGGTCGAGCCGCTACAATAACCAAATCGCCATTTTGAAATCCCGTAGTCATCAAATCTAAATCTGGAAAACCGCTGGGAGATCCGGTTATTCCACCAGATGCATCCTGCATCTCTTCAATGTTCTCCATTGTCTTATGAAGGATTTCTTTTACACGGACAAAACCACTTCGATCATGACTTTCAGCCACTTGAAAGACACTTTGTTCTGCCTCATCTAAAACCTCTTCAACAGATTTTTCTCCTGGCACTTGAACATTTCTGATTATCCCAGACGCGGCGTCGATCAATCTTCTCAGTATTGCTTTGTTCTTTACGATTTGAGCGTGGTAAGTGATGTTCGCAGCCGTTGGCACTGCATCGATGAGATCTGAAAGGAAAGCGCCTCCACCTACCGCACTTAATTCATCAGTGCTTTCCAGTTCATTTTTCAATGTAATGAGGTCTACTACATCCCCTCGACTGAAGATAGTAACCATGGATTTGAATAGTCGACGATTTCCCTCTCTATAAAACATGGACTCATCGACTATTTCAATAACTTTTATCAGAGCATCTTGATCGATCAACATACCACCCAAAACAGCAATTTCTGCCTCCGCAGAATATGGGTGCTCTCTTTCTTGACTATCTGTCATTCGATATCGTCTCCATTATCCTCAATCCATTATCTTTCGGAGAAGCTGGAAGTCTTCCCAAGTGGGACGTGTCCATCCTGGATTACGTAACAACGCTGCTGGATGATACGTAATCACTAAAGGCACTCCTCTATATGAATAAGTCGATCCGCGTAGTTTTCCGAGTGGGAGTTTCTTCCCCGTCAGAAAATGAGCCGAAAATGTCCCGACAGCCAGAATAACCTCTGGAGCTACTAAAGCAATCTGTTGCTGCAAATACGCTGTACACATCTCTATTTCATTTGGTAATGGGTTTCTATTACTAGGTGGCCTGCACTTCAGGACATTGCATATATATACTGAGTCCTTTCTCGACAAAGAAACCGATGCCAAAAGCAGGTCCAAAAGTTTGCCAGCCTGACCAACAAAGGGCACCCCGGCCTGGTCCTCCTTAGCCCCGGGAGCTTCCCCAACAATCATCAGCCGTGCATCACGATGCCCGTCAGAGAAAACAACTTCATTTCTAGTTTCACATAATGAACACTTTTCACAATGTTTCGCTGTCTCTTCCAAAAGATCGTAATCCATCTCCGAAACAGTTTCCAGCCACTTAGAATTATCTAGAGGCTCCTGATCAAATTTTACTTCAGGTTTAGTCACTCTAAGCTCCTTCTTTTCAACAGTGCCAGAAAATAAAATCTCTTCTCTAGTCGCCCCTTCCAGCACGATATCACCTAGTCCTAAATCTTTAGAACGAGACAGTAATTCTATCAATACTTGCAACTGCGACGATCCATGAGTCATGGCCGATCTTTGAGTAATTCCAAGATGTGACCCATTATAATTTCTGATACAAGATGTTTGCTCATCAATGGAACTTCTTCATACCCACCGTCTGGGAATAACAAGGTGACACGGTTTGTTTCACTATCAAAACCAGCGCCTTCTTCGTCTGCACGATTCGCTACAATAAAGTCGAACTGTTTTCTTTCAAGTTTGTCACGTGCGTTCTCCAAAAGGGATTCTGTTTCTAAAGCGAAACCAACGGTAATGGATTTGGCTTTCCGCTCATTCTTTGTTTCTAAAGCGATGTCTGGATTCTCCATCAGGTCCAAAATAAATCGTCCTTTGTTCTCAGAACGTTTCATTTTATTAGTAGGAATGTTCTCAACACCATAGTCTGAAACTGCTGCCGCAAATATCGACACATCCGCTTGTGGAAGCCATGCCGAAACACTGGTCAGCATCTCATGAGCATTGTTCACCCTTATTGTGTCAACACCATAAGGATCTGGCAGCGCCACTGGACCTGTTATCAAACGCACTGATGCGCCAAGCCGATGAGCAGCTTGAGCAATCGAAAAACCCATCCGTCCTGAAGAACGATTACTAATAAATCTAACTGGATCAATCGATTCTTGAGTCGGCCCGGCTGTTACTAAAACTACCTTGTCCTTTAAAGGAGAAGAACCGACCAAAGCCTTTCCTATTTCTTCAATGATCTCATCGGGTTCCAACATCCTTCCCATACCCTCACTCTCTCCATATGCCAGCGCTCCCTTTGCAGGCCCAGCCACAGTGTAAGACAAGCACTCTGACAGATATTTCAAGTTTCTTTGGGTTTGTGGATGAGTATACATATTAGTGTTCATAGCAGGACAAATCACGATTGGAGCCTTCGTGGCTAAAAGTGTAGTACTAAGAAGATCATTAGCCCTTCCATGACTCGATCTAGCTATAAAATCCGCTGTCGCTGGGGCTACACAGACAACATCAGCTTCAATACCTAAACTGATGTGTAGGGCGGATTTATCTACAGAAAATAGTTCGGTCGCTGACTCCCTTCCAGTAACTCCCTCAAAAGATATGCCAGAGACAAACTGTCTAGCCCCGTCGGTGAGAACTGTATCTACTGCTGCGCCCAAAGATGTGAGTGACCTAGCAAGGGCAATCGCCTTATAAGCGGCAATACTTCCAGTGACTCCAAGAACAACACGACGTCCCTGCCAGGGTTGCCTGGGACTAAGAAAGCCTGTGGACACAACATTCGCTCCATGATCATTTGGATATACAATCTGGGAAGCTACAATCCCCTCTTACGCCTTCCTACCAAACGAAACTCTATCTGACCAGACGTCAGCGCCTCTAAAGATCTAGTAGTTAGCTTCTTTTCCTCTCCTAGAGGAAGAGTTTCTCTGGGTAGCGCTGTTAGCTCGCGAGCGTATCTCGCTGCCACCAACACCCCAAGATACTTGCTACCTGTGTGCTCTGATGTTTCGTCGGGTGTAAAAACACGCATTCACGAACTCCATTTTTATTAATTCTACTCTAGCAGATCTTCAAGAACTATATCTAAACCAGTTTGAAACTGGCGAATTTCACTTGATAAGTCGATCCCTTTCGGATTAGTCTCCCTCTCTACAGTAATGATTTCTTTGATCTGAGCAACCACCCTGTCAAGTTCTTCATTGACCAACATGTAGTCGAATTTCTTTGCTAGGACTACTTCTTCCCGAGCATTTTGTAAACGTTCTATCAATTTTTCTTCTTTTTCCGTTCCTCTCCCTCTCAGTCTTTCAACTAACACCTCCACGGAAGGGGGCATCAAAAAGATCAAGGTCACATCTTCAATCTGGTTCTTGATCTGAATCGCACCCTGGACATCTATATCCAGGACCAAGGATGTCTCTGACCTGAATGCTGAATATAGCTGATCTCTAGGTGTGCCGTATTTTTCCCCATGGACTTCAGCCCATTCTACAAAATCACCATTACTCACCATAGTGGCGAATTCATCCTGAGATAAGAATAAATAATCAACGCCATCGACTTCGTTACCCCTTGGAGATCGAGTAGTCGCAGAGATGGAGAAGGAAAACCTTTTGTCTTGATCCACTAGACGACTAGCGACCGTCGTTTTACCCGCTCCACTGGGTCCAGCCACAACAATCAATGGCTTCGCCTTCGAAAAACTTGCAATCACTCTATATTCTCCAATTGTTCTCTAATCCTCTCTACTTCTTCCTTGCACTCTATAGTAGCCTTACTGATAACACTATCATTCGCCTTAGCACTAATAGTGTTTACCTCTCTAAGTATCTCCTGAAGAATAAAACCCAGTTTTTTCCCGGCCGGCAAAGAAGTATTCTCATTCATGGTTAACGAAAATAGGTCTAGATGAGAGTGCAGTCTGACGGTCTCTTCAGAAATATCCCATTTGTCCGCTAAAATCGCTATTTCCCTGGCTAGTCGATCCTGATCGAACACATCACTGCCACATAGTTCTTGCACAGAACGTTGTAAGCGGTCTCGCTCTGAGACTAAACGGTCTGGAGCTCTTTTCTCTATACTTTTTAACACTTCCCCCAAAAATATCAAGCGTTCTCGCAGGTCACGTTCAATATTCAATCCCTCATGCGTCCGAAACTCTATTAACTCCTTCAGAGCTTCCCTAGTCAACTCTACAATGTCTTCTGTTTGGAAATTTTCAATTGGGATCATTTCATTATTCCTTCGAAAACTCTCTCCCACTATATGAGACAAACCTATTTCCTCAGTAATTGCCAATTCATTTTTTAGAGCACTCAAAGTCTCCCAGTGAATCTTAGCTCTTTCAAGATCGAGTACAGGCAGATTCTGGCGGGCCTCAGAATCGCTATTGCGGAAAGTCAGCGAATAGTTCACATGTCCTCTTGTGATCACTTCCTGAAGTACTTTTTGAATGGCAGTTTCCAAGCGGCCACTATTACTAGGCAGACGGAAGTTGACGTTAAAAAACCGATGGTTAACTGTCTTGATCTCTACTCGACAAAGAAAACCCTCCAACTTCCTTTCCGCTTGTCCGAAACCTGTCATACTCCTGATCATTGCAACACCTCATAATGAAAAATCCTGATTACAACCACCAACTTATTGGCAGCCGTAAAACTACAACCCTTTATTCTTATCTTACAACATGGATGGGGGGGATTAAATTAATTACTTAGAATCCACTTGATCCCATAAATAGTCCGAAATCTTGGTTGTTTTCGGCCAGGAAAATCGTAGTTATCAATCTTCCCCAGCATATTCTCCCAGCGAACAAAAATGTTAAGGGTCACCACCCGCACTTGTATATGTGCAAACCATCTTTGTAACGCCGCTACTCTTGTTAGATGATTTGAATCTATTTCTAGCGTCCTCAACAACATCGAATCTCTCCCGATCACACCCGCCTTAGCCCAAACTTCCAAGTTCTCAGATTCCTTGAAAAGGCCATGATAAGTCAAAGCGCCTTTCCACATCCTTCTCGGAAGATATGAGGATTCTTCTTCCCATATTTGACCCGTGCCTTCGATTTTGAAGCCACGAATTGGAAGAGGGAGATTTATTCCGCCTTCAAATCCATTTCGATCCCCACCTTTCAGTGATACCGATCCCAGTTCTATTGGCAAGCCTAAAGGACGAAGAGAGTCAGCATGAAACTGTAACATGGCTGCCGAAATATCTATCCCAGCCCAGGAAAAATTCGCTCCCAAACGGCTCCCCTTCCTTTTTGTAAATATCTCCGGCGCATCAGTCTCCATATCACTTTCCTGGATCCCGGAGATAAATGCTGATCCTACGGTTCCATCTTCATAGCTACCGAAAAAGGAAAAGCCCAGAAGAGGAGCTGTGACAGCCTGAAAGCCCAGAGATGAAACTTTCTGCTCAGACCAATATTCACCCTGTACAGAAGCTTCGACCGCCAAGAGATTTTTCTGATTGATACCCACCTTAAAATCGTAAGCTTTCTCTCGCATGATGGATCCAGAAAACATCCTTGCATTCCCCGTAGCCCACACATTACCAATCTCGTAATGGGCCCTGAAACCTAATTGCTTCCCTGAGTACCCCTGATAATCACTTGCTAGCTCTTTCGAATCCTCAGACAGCGAAGAAGAACCCACAAAAGCTTCTCCAACCAACCCCTCCAGCAAACGCCATCGTCCCCGAATATTCCAATCGCTTCTTTTTACCTTCCCCACAAGATCGGCATTGTCATTCTGGGGGGTAGAACTTTTCAAATCAAAAATTAATCCGCCTTTATCCCCCATATGAAGTCCATAACGGACTGCAATTCCAGATAAAGATCCGCGGTTTTGGAAATTGGGTCCTCGTGTTTCAAGGCGATCCATAGCAAACGTCAATGCACCTCCTAATACATCTGGATGAGTCAATTCTGCCCTAAGCAAATTGGTCCCCAAATCTCCAGTTCCCACTTGAATTACAGTCTCTGGAATCGATTCATTCGGTTCAAGACTTATCAATTCTATTATTAGAACTGTCATACGTCGTTCGACGCGAACTTCTTTTATACCAGCTAAGGTTATCCTTGAAAGGTCTGGAACCCCTGTATCTAGAGGTGTCCATTCCAATCCATCCCAAAAAATCTTTATACGCCCAGAACCAAGTCCAAAAGACACAGCTGTTTCAGGAGTGCCGTAATCTCCTCCTCTCAGGACCATTGTACCAGGTATAAGTTCAAGCAACTCTGCCAATGTCATTGCGCTAGATGAGAGTATAGCCTGCCTATTGTAATGCCAGACACCAGCTTCATACGAAGGAGGAAATAAATCGGCCATTTGGGGAAAAATCCTCACAATCTGGTCTAAAGAATCACTCGAGGACATTAGGGAGTCACTATCAGTAATCTGTACTTCAGAAACCAATGTATCGCCAGCAGGAAGTATCGTATCTGGAATTTGACCTACTAGAGAACCCGGGATGAAATGCAGAATCACAACTGCGCTGATTAGTTTATAAGAATCGAAAGACCGACAACTTACATTCACTCCTCCCGACTCCGAACCCACTCTATCAATAGCCTGGTAGGAAACCCTAACGCACCTTTCTTCTGATAGGAAAGCTTGCCTTCGCCATAGGCCATCCCTGCAATATCCAGGTGGGCCCAACTAAAGTCTCCTACAAACTCTTTTAAAAAACAAGCAGCGGTGATAGTACCCGCTGATCTGCCACCCATATTCGATAAATCTGCCACGTCACTTTCTAGTTGCTGACGGTACTCGTCCCAAAGAGGTAGTGGCCAGCATCGTTCTCCTGATACTTCTCCTGCTGTTTCTAGCTCTTGAACAAGGTCCGAGTCGTTTCCCAACACTGCAGCGGCATGATGACCCAGAGCCACTACCACTGCTCCGGTTAGTGTGGCACAATCTACAATTGCAGCAGGATTTAAACTCTGAGCATAAGAAAGAGCATCGGCAAGAATCAACCTGCCTTCAGCATCTGTGTTAATCACTTCAATAGTTTTCCCTTCTCTGGAAGCGATTATATCCCCCGGTTTCATCGCTTTCCCATTTATTAGATTTTCTGAACATGGTATCAGTCCTATGACATTCTTTGGTATATCCAAAGCAGCCACTCCTTGAAGAGCAGCGATGACAGCAGCTCCACCGGACATGTCAAAAATCATATCCTCCATTCCAAGGGAGGGTTTGATGGATATGCCACCGGCATCAAAGGTTAAACCTTTACCCACCAATACCAACGGGGGTTCGCCCTGCTTCCCCCCTTCATGCTCTAAAATCACAAATCGAGGTTCCTCATTAGAACCTTGCGAAACTGCCAAGAGCGCTTGCATATCATTTCTTCTGATTTCAGCTGGACCCATCACCGTGACTTTCAGTCCATATTCATTGGCCATTCGAGAGGCTTCTTCGCCAAGGTGAGTGGGAGTAGCTACATTGCCTGGTCGCGATTGGAGAGTCCGCGCAAAATTAGTCGCTTCACCAATCATTTCCCCTGTCCTAACTCCCTTCTCAGCTTGTATATTATGCGCTTCTTTGACCAACACTTCTACTCTCTCTAGAGGTTTTTCTTGCATCTCTTTGACTTTCGTTTTCATCTCACTGAAATGCCACGCTGACAGCACCATTCCTTCCACTAGTGCCTGGTAACTTTTTTCCGCTACTTCTGCCTGGAGAGGTCCAGGGAAGATCGCCAATTCGGAAACACCTAAGGATTCAGCCTCCCTCACAGCATAACCTCCAAAACGTCTGAATACTTCTGAGTCCTCAAGATTATTTCCACCCATTCCTATGAAAAGAATGCGCTGAGGTTCTACGCCATCTCCTGGATAAACAAGTACTGACTTGCCTTGTTTGGATGTGAGATCCCCTTCCAAAAATATCTTCTTAACTTCAGGAACACATTTATTGATAATGCTGGAAAAGGTAGAGTCATTTTCTTCATAGACTGGCAAAATCAATAACTGCGTAGCGTGCTCCACAATCTTGTTATAATGAACCTGAACTATGTTCATATAGAAGATCCATGTTGGGAAATGTTTTCAATAATTTTATTGAATGACGAACTGGGTCGCATAGCCAGTGAAGCTTTCTCAACTTCGGGTTTATAATATCCGCCAATATCCTGAGGCCTGCCCTGCGCTAGATTCAGCTCGCTTAGGATACCTTCTTTATCTTGACTGAGTGCCTTAGCTATGGGTCTAAAATAGTCACTTAAAACAAGATCTTGCTCTTGCTCAGCCATTGCTTCAGCCCAAAACAATGTAAGGAAAAAGACGCTGCCTCTATTATCCAGCTCATTAACATTTCTGGAAGGAGAACAACTGTTATCTAAATAGTTTCCTATAGCTTTATCTAGAGCTTTCCCCAGAATCTTAGCTGCTGAATTGTCGAATTGATCCCCCAAGTGTTGCAGTGAGGAAGCCAAAGCCATGTACTCGCCCAAAGAATCCCATCTTAGATGACCTTCTTTCGCAAACTGCTGGACATGCTTCGGTGCTGACCCTCCAGCTCCTGTCTCAAAAAGACCCCCTCCATTAAGAAGAGGTACAATGGATAGCATTCTAGCACTTGTACCTATCTCAAGAATCGGGAACAGGTCAGTCAAGTAGTCTCTCAAAACATTTCCCGTAACCGATATAGTATCTTGACCTTTTCTTATCCTCTCCAAGGAAAAAATCATAGCATCGACAGGAGAAAGAATTTCTAATTGAAGCCCATCTGTCTCGTGCTCCTCTAAATATCTGTGTACTTTCTTTATTAGCTGAGCGTCATGTGCCCTGGAAGAATCTAACCAAAACACTGCTGGATCCCCTGTAGCACGAGCTCTCTGGACCGCTAATTTCACCCAATTTTTGACTGGAACGTCTTTCGTTTGGCAGGCCCGCCATATATCTCCCTGCTCCACTTTATTTTCGAGTAAAACATTGCCATTTTCATCTAAAATTCTAACCGTACCTGCTTGTTCAATCTCAAAAGTCTTGTCGTGTGATCCGTACTCCTGTGCCTTCTGGGCCATCAAACCGACGTTTGGAACACTACCCATAGTTGCGGGATCATACTGGCCATGTTTCTGACAGTCCTTAACAACAGCATCATATATGCCTGCATAGCTAGAATCAGGTATAACGGCTTTACAGTCTTGAAGTTCTCCCTCTGCGTTCCATAGTCTTCCAGAATCTCTGATCATGGGAGGCATTGAAGCATCAATGATGACATCACTAGGAACATGCAAGTTTGTTATGCCTTTATTAGAATCAACCATAGCAATGTCTGGTCCATCTTGATAACAAATATCTATATCATCCTGAATCTGTATTCTTTCGTCCTCGGGGAGATCGCTGATCTTACCCAAGAGATCACCTAGTCCATTGTTTGGATCCACGCCTAAATCAGTAAGCTTTGAGGCATATTTTTGAAAAATTTTTGCAAAAAATACCTGCACACAATGTCCGAATATGATAGGATCGGAGACTTTCATCATGGTCGCCTTCATATGTAAAGAAAATAGAACTTTTCTATTCCTTGCATCAGAGACTGCTTTGTTAAGAAAATCGACGAGTTTATCTTTACTCATAAAAGTAGAATCCAAGACTTCTTCGGCCTCCAAAGGAAGAGATTCTATTAGGATCGTCTTATTACCATTACAATCGAAATGTTCGACAGTCGCAGTAGTTGGAGTAGCTACAGTTATAGAAACTTCATTGTGACGGAAATCACCAAGATCCATTGTCTCCACATGTGTATCGGATTTGTTCGGCCAATTTTTCATAGCAGGAGGATTCTTCTTCGCAAACCCCTTCACTGAATCAGGAGCTCGTCGATCAGAATTTCCCTGTCGAAGCACTGGATTTACAGCACTCCCCTTCACTGAATCATAGCGCCCCTTAATCTCATGTTCATGGTGATTAGTTGGGTTTTCTGGATAGTTGGGTAGGTGGTATCCCTTGGCCTGAAGCTCTAAAATACAAGCTTTCACTTGAGGAATAGAAGCACTGATATTAGGTAGCTTAATGATGTTCGCTTGAGGAGTTTCGACCAAATCCCCCAATTCACCAAGGTCGTTAGTGACCTTCTGATCTTCGTCAAGAAAATCTGGAAAGACAGCTAAGATCCTTGCAGCCAAAGAAATATCTCGTGTTTCTATCTGGATTCCAGCTGCACTGGCAAATGCACGGATAATTGGCAAAAAGGCATGCGTCGCCAGAGCGGGAGCCTCATCCGCCCAAGTATAGATAATCGAAGGTGATGAACTCATTTAAGTACCATTTCCCCTATGTTACAATCATAATAAATGATGTTGTCCATGTGTTTCCACAGCCGATCCGACTTAATAAATCGACCTAAATAACGCCAAAAGATAGTCGGGGATTCACGATATTCCAATGACCAGAGAGATCTTTATTTATTCACCACTTGCCTGATAATAAAAAATGAAGGATACTCTATATCTTCGGTTTTTATTCGGTATATGTATATGCTATAAATATCTTATGACTAAGAAACTTGGAAAGGGACAAACATTGTGTGTTTGGATTCCAATGCTCCAAATTCGATTGGAAATCCTACGCAATCCGAACCTACAAAACACTCCTGTCGTCCTTTTGAATCCTAAAAAGATCAACAGACGAACTGTATGGCAGTGTTCGAAAGAAGCTCTAGGAATGGGAGTCCACCTAAACCAACCTGTCTCCCAAGCTTTTTCCTTCTGCCAAAACTTAACAGCGCTAGAACCAGACCTCGATTACTACAATAGCATGGAAATAAATATATCGGGGAATCTCTCTCGCCTGAGCCCAGAGATAGAATCTGCTGGAAACGGGCGATTCTTTGTTAATGTAGATGGATTACAACATCTTCATAAATTTGGATCTGACCGAATAAGAGAAAATGTACATAGACAGTTCGATCAATTTCCCGATTCATTAGTAAGTTGTATAAGAATTGGGTGGGCCAAAGGAAAATTTGCATCTTGGATAGCAGCGACAACAGCTAGACCTAACAAACCGGTTATCGTTGAAGATCAAAAATTAATTTCATTCTTGAAACCTTCTCCTATCTCTCTCCTGCCAATTGACAAAGATATAATGAGACGCCTCCAACAATTCGGCATTCGAACTCTTGGCGAACTAACTCTCTTGCCCACCCCAACATTAGTTAGACAATTCGGGGAAAAAGGTGAAATAGCACGGACATGGGCTACTGGAGAAAAAATAGATCTCGTCCAGCCCAATCAATCACTTAAATCTACACGGCATTCAATGGACTTCCACACACCAATCGGCAATGTCGAAATTCTCTGTAAATCTCTGAAGAAACTACTGGAAACTGCCTTAGCAGATCTTAAACATCAAAATCAGAGTGTCCAAGGTATTCGTATCAAAGGTTTATGGACAAAAGGATCTTGGTCATTAAATCATATATTACGTAACCCTTCAATATCTCACGAAGATATCTACCGCACTCTTAAAAGTAATATCCTCGTCTCTCCTCCTACTTCCCCTATAGAAAAATTAACACTGGAGTTTTTTCAGTTTTGTACTTTTGAACTACAAGACGATTTTTTCAATCACGAGAAAAACCGTTGGGAAGTACCCAATAATAAAAAAATAGCAAAAGGAAAAATTCCATCCTCATTACGCGAAGCTATAACGGAAATGAAATTGAGGATGGGCTTCTCTCCTCTTTATCGAATTGTCGAGATTGACCCCTTGTCACGTATTCCAGAACGACGACACGCTCTCTTAAATATCGAAATTTAAATCTGCACATACTGACTGCATAAATCTTTGAAATAGAAGGATATAATGACGACTGAACTCCCCCTTTCGAATGAAAATAGACATGATGATCGCGTTACAAGGCTACGTATCCTTAATCCTCCCTTACCCACTCGAATCGATCTAGATCAGGATGGAATGCCAACATATTACCGCTCTAAAAATGGGAAGCACTTAAGAATTTCTATTATCCGAGAACGATGGAGAATCGACGACGAGTGGTGGCGAGAAGAGATATCTAGAGATTACTTCACCTTAGTTTTAGAAAATGGAATGATAATCACCGTATTCCAAAATCTGCTATCACACAAATGGTACAGCCATTGAATCTTTCAAACCTATTGATCCAAAATATGACCTTATCTCTTCTTACACTCATTACCAATCAATTCAGACCATCCCTGAGCATACAAATCGACCATCCGAGGAAGATAGCCTGGATACTGGGCCTCAACATTCTCCAACTTCTTCCCATCTATTTCTACGACTACCAATGGATCAGTCCCTTCGAAAAGGACTTCCCCGTCAGGTGCAATCGCCAGAGATGGTCCGCCAATATCTACTCCAAATTCAGAAAAGGGTCGATTTACAGATATGAGGTAGGTTTCGGACATAATAGCATTAGCCCTAAGAATCAGTCTCCAACGCTTATACGTTTCACTAGGTGTCGCACGCGGGACTAATAATAATTCCGCACCCTGCGCACGAAGAATCTGAGATCCCTGGGGACGATTGATATCAGAACAAATCTGAACGCCTACAGTAACTTCAGACATAGAAACAACCTTTGGTGAATCGGTTCCAGGCACATAATGTGAGGTTTCCCAATAACCTTCTTCTTCGGGAAGGTGAATCTTGCGATACTGACTTATCAGTTCCCCACTACAATCATAAAAAAGCGCTGTGTTATACCGTTTTTCTGACTTTGAATCAGTGACGATCGCTCCTCCTAATAAAGCTATACCCACCTCTGAAGCCATCCTTGAAAGTGTCTGATGACGTGGACCTCCTGCAGATTCTGCATCTTCTTCAACAGAGTCACGTGTAGCTGGAGACCACGGGTTAAGAGGAAGTTCTGGTAAAACAGCTAAAGTCGCGCCAGAATCTTTCGCTTTCAGTAAAGACTCCCTGAGCCGCAAGTGATCTGAATCAGCTGGAAATACATCTGTCAACAGAGCCACAAAAATACGATCGTCCATAAATCTCCTTTCCTGAACACAACCTAACTGTCCGACCAATTCAAAAAGATTTTATTGATTTTTATTGCTCAGAACAACCCGCTAAATTATACTTTCTCTACACCCGAACAAAAACCGAATATATATGTCTAACTACCCTTATGTCGAATTGCATTGCCATTCAGGATTTTCATTCTTAGATGGAAGTTCGCAACCCCAAGAACTGGTGCTTGAAGCTTCAAAAATGGGATATCCTAGTCTAGCCTTAACTGATCACAACGGTCTGTATGGGTCCATGGAATTTGCACACGAGGCGCGTAAAAATGGAATCCAAGCGATAATTGGATCCGAAATCACCATCGTTCTTGATATACCTGAAATCCCTAAAAAACTACGTCTTTTAACTACACCCAATGGAGAAGGTGATGTTCTGTCCGAAGGATGTCACTTAACTATCTTGGCTAAGAACACCATAGGCTATGCCAATCTCTGCAAAATTATAAGTGAAGCACACCTTAAAAAAACCTCTATCTACCCTCACGTTCTCTTCTCTTCTTTAATAACTCAAACGGAAGGGCTTATCATACTCACTGGATGCCATAAAGGGCCACTCTCAATAGCACTCGAAGACAGCTTTAATACTGCCGAAATAGTTCTACGGAAACTCAAGAATTCTCTGGATGAGGATCAATTATTCATTGAAATTCAAGACAATAAGACAAAAGGACAAAAATCTAGAAATAAAAACCTTGGATTCCTATCAGATCGTTTCGACATTCCCTTGGTGGCTACTGGAAACGTTCATTACCATCACTCAAGCAGAAGTCGAATTCAAGATATCCTAGTATCTATTCGAAATAGAACTACCCTAGATGGATCACACAGATGGAGACGTCCTAATTCCCAATTCTATCTCGCTTCTCCAAGAGAAATGTCTTATCGCTTTCGAAACTGTCCTGACGCTTTGAAGCAAACCCTGACGATCGCAGAAAAATGTTCGGACTTCGATCTTACACGAAACCTCGGATATACCTTTCCGAATTTTCGTGGGAATAGTCAAAACAAAGCTCTAGAATTACTCAGACTAAAATGCCTCTCACAACTAGAAAAATACTACGAAGAATCGTCGCTCATAAATGAAGCCCGAGAACGACTCTACCAAGAACTTTCACTCGTAGACACTCACAATCTAGCTGGGTTTTTCCTTGTATACAGTGAAATCATAGAACTTGCTGAAAAAGTTTCTTCGAAGCTACGGATAGGCGTTCCAAGGGACCAGAGCGGACTCCCTCCAGGAAGAGGACGAGGGTCTTCGGTGTCTTCTATTATTTGCTATCTAGTCGGTCTTTCTCACATAGATCCTGTAGAATCAAACCTATTCCTCGGCCGCTTCCTCAACGAAGATATGGAAACCATACCAGATATCGACCTTGATTTTCCAAGAGCTGTCAGGGAAGAACTGATTATCCAGATCTACAAAAAATATGGTCACGAAAATGCCGCCCTAGTATGTACATTCTCTACATATCGAACCCGCTCTGCTATTCGTGAGGTAGGCAAGGCACTGGGTATTCCAGGGGAAATTTTAACAAAGATATCTAATTCAGTGGAACATCAATCCACAAAATGTCTTTCCAACACTCTTCGACCCATCTTGGAATTATCTGCGAAAAATACATCTCCACTATGGAAAGTTTTCCACCAACTTACCGAAGATATTATCGGTCTTCCTCGCCATATATCCCAACATGTTGGTGGAATGATAGTCTCGAGTCGCCCCCTAACAGAGATTGTACCCTTAGAACCAAGTGTTCGAGGAGATCGAATTCTTTGTCAATGGGACAAAGATTCTTGTAATGACGCTGGATTCATAAAGATTGACTTCCTCTCTTTGGGCATGCTCTCTCTAGTGGATGAAGCCATCGATTTGATCTCTGACAGGCACTCCTATGTTCCCAATCTGTCCCGCATCGATTTCCAAGACCAGAAAATTTACGATCGTGTCTCTTCAGGAGAGACAATCGGAACATTCCAGTTAGAAAGTCGAGCACAGATCCAAATGGGCCGTCGCATACAGCCTCGCAATCTTAATGACTTGGCTATTCAGATCGCTATTGTTCGTCCAGGCCCTATCGTGGGTGGTGCGATTAACACGTATGTACAAAGAAGAGAACTCTTGCGAAACAACCCTGACTATTCCATACCGTACGCACATCCCATCCTAGAACAAATACTGGGAGAGACTCTAGGCGTGATTGTTTTTCAGGATCAAGTCTTACAAATCTGTCGCTATTTAGCGGGTTTCTCTGATGGAGAAGCGGACAGCTTGCGAAGATCTATGAGTCGCAAGCGTTCCAAGGAATCTATAGAATCATACTGGATGATATTCCAAAATGGCTGCAAATCAAAAAACATTGATAAATCTGTAGCTCAAAAAATATTCCAACAAATAATAGCATTCAGTGGTTTTGGATTTCCAAAATCTCATGCAGTAGCATTTAGCTTGTTAGCATATCAATCGGTCTGGCTTCGTCACTACTATAGTACCGAATACTATGTCGCTCTCTTCAACAACCAACCTATGGGATTCTACTCACTAGATGCTTTAAGCAGAGATGCGCAGCGCCAGGGAGTCGAGATCCTTCTCCCGAACATTAATCTGAGTCAAACCAAATGCATCCCAGAAAATTCAGACTTGAGAATCGGTTTGAGTTTAGTAAAGGACTGGGGGATAGAAACTACAATAAGGTTAGTAGCAGAGAGACAAAAACATGGACCATTCAAATCTTTATCGGAATTCCTGCAGAGAATGCCTAGATCACTGAAAAGGAAGGCGATAGAAAATCTCATTTTAGTTGGAGGATTTAAAGATTTCGGATTGACACGCAGGGAACTCCTATGGCAATTAGGGTTGTGGTTGGGGCCAAAAGAAAAACTGGGATACAGATCAATAAAGAACAAACAGATTCAAACCGAGCTACAACTGGTAGAACCCGACTCAACAATAACGTTTTCAGAACTTACAGCTACTGAACAAATGGCAATGGAATACCGCATGCTTCACTTCTCTTCTGGGGTTCATCCACTGTCCTTGCTCCGCAAGGAAGTGGACAGCGAAACAACATTCAGTAAGGACCTGTGGGAACTGTCAAACCATCAGCATATAAAAGTGTCTGGGATCGTCGTAGCCCGTCAAAGGCCCTCTTCCGCAAAAGGATATGTTTTTATTTCATTGGAAGATGAGCATGGTTTCATCAATGTAGTGGTGAATCCCAGGTTGTATCAAAAGCTTCGTCATGTGTTGATAATAGAACCATTCTTGGTTGTTTATGGGCGCTTACAAAAAACAGGATCTGTTTCAAACGTGATAGCTTCGAAAATAGAGAGGCTCGCTGTCCATAGAACCAAAGGGTCGACCAAAAAGATAGATGAATCCTATAGATACCTAAAAGATCTCAGAAAATCTCCGCCACGATCTAAGGACTTCAGCTAAGATTTTTTCAAATTATTTCGCTCTAAATACAATTGCATTCCATCCCAATCACTGACTGGAGGAAAAATATCGAAATAACTGTTTACATCATTTGCTGGGAGATGCTTTGACATCTCCGAACGAATTTCCTTTTCGAATTCTTCTCGGCCAAAACCCTCCGGATTATCCAGCCAAACACAGACTCTATCATGAAGAGCCAATAGTTTTTCTCGCATCTCCAATACCCGCACTTCGAAGTCATGGTGAATTCCAAAGTGAGCAATCCCAAAACTCTCTGGCCCTATTTCTTCAATATTTCTAAGGGTTTCCAACCAAATAGGAACATCTACTCCCGGTGGTGGCGTCGGAGGATATATTGGAGCCTGGTGAGTAAAAATTACTCCGAGAGCATCTCCCGCTAGCAGACAACCCTCCAATTCCTCTAAATACGAAACGTGATGACCAACATGACCTGGTGTTGGCATCGATCGAATATTTGATACTGGACATTTTTCTGGAGATTCCCAAACACATATCCGATCGGATTCGATCGGTAACACCTCTCCCCATAGACGATCATAGGAATCTCCAAAAGTCCTTCTGGTACTCTCTACCAAACGCCTAGGATCTATCAAATATGGAACTGCTTCAGGATGTAAATGCACCTGTATCTGTGGATTCCTGGAAACTAGATGACCAACTCCACCTGCATGATCAAGATGTATATGGGTGAGAAGAATGTGATAAATGTCAGAAGTCTTGACCCCGAGTTCTTCAAGACTCTGTTCTAACCCTTCAAGAGATGTCGATGGACCTGGGTCAACCAAGAGTGGCTCTACCCCATCTATCCAATAAGAAGATATCAACCCACTGATACCTTGGAATGAGACATCGACCGAAACCGCGGACATTAGATCATTTCACGGACAATACTTTCCGCAATCATGTCACCTTTTATCTATCGGTACAAAATCCCGTCTCTCAGGGCCTAAGAAAATCTGCCTAGGACGTGATATTTTTTGTTCCTTATCCTGAAGCATTTCTTCCCACTGAGCCAGCCAACCGACAGTTCTAGGGATTGCGAAAAGCACTGGAAACATTTCAACTGGGAAACCCATCGCTTGATAAATCAAACCCGAATAAAAATCGACGTTAGGATAGAGATTTCTCGAAACAAAGAATTCGTCATTCAGAGCGATTTTTTCAAGCTCCAAGGCTATATCTAGCAATGGATTCTTGCCAGTTACTTCGAAGACATCGGAAGCAGTCTTTTTAATTATACTGGCCCTCGGATCATAAGCTTTATACACTCTATGTCCAAAACCCATTAGACGCTCTTCTTTACGTCTGACTCCATCCATGAAATCTGGAATATTGTCCACTGATCCAATTCTTTGGAGCATTCTTAAAACAGCTTCGTTTGCTCCTCCATGCAATGGCCCATACAAAGCTCCCATAGCCCCTGCAAGAGCTGAATACGGATCTGACCGACTACTACCAATAGTTCTCATTGCTGTAGTTGAACAATTCTGCTCATGATCTGCATGCAAGATGAATAGTACGTCCAAAGCTTTTTCCAAGACGGGATTAGGCTCTTCTTGATTGCCACGAATCCTAAACAGCATATGTAAAAAATTAGAAGTATAGGACAATTTGTCATTGGGATAACTAGCCGGCATACCTTTATGATGACGATAGGCAAAAGCAGCCAGTGTCGGCATCTTGGCTAATAACCTCTGAATCTGCATTCGCCGAAGTTCGGGGTCGCTCACCTGTCCAGCTTCAGGATAAAAAGTGCCCAGTGCTGCTACAGAGCTGATGAGCATACTCATGGCATGGGCATCATAACGAAACCCATTCATCACTTTTCGGATGTTTTCGTGAACGTTTGTGTGACTCTTGATCTCATAGGTGAACTGATCCAAATCGGACGCCAGAGGAAGTTCCCCATGCAAAATAAGATAGGCTACCTCTAAGAAAGTGCTCTTCTCAGCGAGTTGCTCAATAGGGTACCCTCTATATTCCAATATCCCTTTAGATCCATCTATATAAGTTATCGTGCTGCGAGTAGAAGCTGTGTTTGAAAATCCAGGATCATAAGTCATCATCCCGAAATCATCTTCATTCACTCGGATTTTCCTTAAATCCATTGCTCGAATGACATCCCCTTCTAGAATGTCTACTTCATATTCACTGCCTGTGCGATTGTCACGAATCGTTAGAGTGTCTTTACCTCTAGTCACATTTTCCGCCATCTGTTCTCCGATAACCATTCTTAGGTGGAAGATCGAACCAACTAAATTGGTCCTCCTAAAACTCCCGTATTTATCAACTCAAAACTAAACCTACCCAATTACTCACCTATGATGAAGTGCACTACCATTTACAAACAAAACACCTAGTACTGAAAAGTCAAAAAAACTCTGAGTGCCGGGAGCGGGACTCGAACCCGCAAGGGCCTAAGCCCGCCGGATTTTGAGTCCGGTGCGTCTACCAATTCCACCATCCCGGCGATGCAGTTTTTTGCATACCATTCTACAACACCTTGCTGCTCAGGTACATCCATCCCTATCACTTCCATACCTACTTCAAAGATAGATTTAACCTGACGATTCCAACCATTCGGTATGAGAACCCAAATTTATTGCCAAATGTTCCCCATCAGTGCCTGGAGATGCCCCATGCCAATGCTCCTCTCCCCCTTCAATAATAACCATATCTCCAGGATGGAGGTGGACTTCATCCCCAGCACGATTCCTCACGAGACACTGACCAGAAAGACCGAAAAGTATCTGTGTATCACTATGTGAATGCCAATAGGTCCTTCCACCTTCACCAAAAGTGACCCTATAGGCACGAATCGGAACTTTATCATCCTTACCTAACATTGGCTGTGTCAAAGCCGGAAGAACAAAGTTTGTTTCATCCACTATTCCGTGGGCTCTTTCGGTCTTTCCTATAAGCCTCATATTTGTCCGAATCCTATCTAAAAATAAATTTTTAGCAATCTGAAACTCTCATTATCTCTTAACCGCTATTGCTTTAACCTCAAACCTGGCCCCAAAAAGCAGTTGACCAGAGCCCACAAAAGCTCGTGCTGGGAATTCCTGCTCAAAATAAGTTCTATAGACACCGTTAAAAGCGTCATAGTCAGAAACATCTGAACTAAAAACGTCGACATATACTAAATCATCCATGGTCATGCCAGCCTCTTCTAGGCTACTCTTTATGTTGTCCAGAACAATTCGTGCTTCTGTTTCAGCTGTTTCCGGAACTTGCTGATTCCCCTCCAAACCCAACGTTCCAGATATGTACAAAGTAGGACCAATCTGCACAGCTCCACTGAATGGAGGTACACTAGCGTCTCCCGGAGATCTAGAAGCAAAATACGACCTGGTTTCTTCAGTCGCATCTTCATACACGCTTGTAGTGTTAGTACCGCAACCCAAAACACCTGATAGTATCATAAAAATCCCTATTAATCTCATCGTCAATTCCTTTTAAATTTTGGTAGATTGATAATCTTACAATTCTTTCAAATCTTAGTGCTCTCTTGTCTTGAAAGATCGGATCTATAGTTCTTGTGGCTTCGCAAAGACCTTGTACGTCCTGACCAATATCAGAATCTATAAGTAGACGACCTCATTGTACTAATCTAAGGATAGATTGTACATTACCTCGCCTTTACATCAAGTTTACTACACTGTTAATCTAGACTCGGCCCCTAAGTGAAACATCCAAAAAATCGGATACATACTTAAGAATATCTATGCAACTTTCTCCTTTAGACTGGGGCGTGCTTTGCGTCTATGGACTCGTGGTCATATCTCTGGGTCTCATATACAGCCGAAAAGCAGGAAGCACTACTAAAGAATATTTTTTGGCTGGACGATCCATGCCTTGGTGGCTATTGGGTACATCAATGGTCGCAACAACTTTCTCAAGTGATACACCTAACCTTATTTCTGATTTAGTTCGTAACGGTGGTGTCAGTCAGAACTGGATTTGGTGGGCTTTTGTGATAACAGGCATGTGCACTGTCTTCTTCTATGCAAAGCTCTGGAGACGGTCTGGAGTAATTACCGACATAGGCTTCTATGAACTCAGATACAGTGGAAAGAAAGCGGCTTTTCTGAGAGGATTTAGAGCAATTTACTTGGGAGTATTTTTCAATGTAATGATTATGGCATCGGTCACTTTATCTGCCATCAAGATCGGAGAGGTGCTGCTGGGTATAGACAAATATACGATTGTTCTGGTTGCAGGAGCCACAACCTTAATCTACTCAGCTACATCTGGATTGAGAGGGATTCTCATGACAGACCTCATGTTATTTGGGATATCAATGATCGGGGCTGTGCTAGCTGCTTTCTATGCGTTACAACTTCCCGAAGTAGGGGGATTGTCAGGCCTTATAACCAATCCAAATGTCGCCAATAAGATTTCCCTTTTGCCAGATTTTTCCGATCCTAGTGAAGCATTAACTATCCTGATAATTCCTATAGCAGTTCAATGGTGGAGTACCTGGTACCCAGGCGCAGAACCTGGTGGTGGTGGATACTCGGCGCAGCGGATGTTGGCAGCACAAAACGAAACAAGTGCACTCCAAGCTGCTCTGTGGTTTAACATAGCCCATTATGCTCTACGACCCTGGCCCTGGATCATAGTTGCGCTAGCCTCACTAGTTGTTTATCCGGGTATAGAGGATCTCGCTCTGGCTTTTCCTAACGTTGACAGAACCACTCTTGGGCATGATATGGCATATCCAGCAATGTTAGTTTTCCTGCCACACGGCCTGTTGGGCCTGGTCGTTGCCTCACTTATTGCAGCATATATGTCTACAATCAGTACCCATCTCAACTGGGGGGCCTCTTACCTTGTAGACGATGTTTATCGTCGGTTCTACAATCCCGACTGCGGAGAGGAACATTATGTGAGAATGGGCCGTTTCTCTACCCTGGGTTTAATGTTGATGTCATCTTGGGTGGCTTTGCAACTTGAAACAGCTATGCAGGCATTCCAGATTCTTTTACAAATAGGTGCTGGAACTGGTTTAGTCTTTCTCCT
>Ga0315316_10000394_pt1 | contig 28489 bp, 19 predicted proteins | sample M160m3416metaG_FD_203702 | JGI IMG/M metagenome (GOLD analysis project Ga0315316, IMG submission 203702) | Ammonia-oxidizing marine archaeal communities from Monterey Bay, California, United States - M1 60m 3416 | ecosystem: Environmental > Aquatic > Marine > Intertidal zone | place: USA... | reverse complement strand
GAGCCCCCCCCCACGGCACTCCCAGTTTGCGCCAGTAGTCACTGTTCCAGTCCCAGCTCTTCGTATCCGGAGCTCCCGATCCGGATTCAGGAGCCGCGTTCGCCACCTGGCACTGCATCACAGACCGTGGATTCAAACGACCAACTCCAAGAGCCGAATGCTTCATCTGCAGCCGCTGACAGACCACCTCATCGACAAATGCAGCAATGGACTTGCCCGTGATGCGACGAGACACCTCACTGGCCAGCAGGATACCCATGCTGGAATAGCTGTATTTCGTCCCCGGCTTGAACAGCAGAGGTGTCCGTATGGCTCCGTTGACGAACGCAGAGAGTCTGGCGTGGCTGGCTCGCAGTTCTGCGTTCTGCGGCAGCTGATCCGGCAGGCCGGAATTATGAGTAAACAACTGGCGCATGGTGATATCTTCGCGTCCATCACCAGTGAATTCGGGAAGAAACTTCTGTACGGCGTCATCAAGATGGAATTCGCCGCGATCATACAGCGTCATAACCGCGGAAATGGTAATGGGCTTTGAGATGGATGCCAGCAGAAATATCGCGTCGGTATTTTGGGCAGCTCCAAACGACTGTGCAAAAATCCGGTCACCCTGTTGCACATGAATTGCGGCGGCATGCAGCTGTCCTGACTCTGCCGCATTCTTCAACACTCCCGCTGCTGAATCCCATCGACCTTTATCCAGCGACGCTGATACCGGGCCGCCGATGGCGAATCCAATACCGGCCTGAAGAATCGAACGTCGTCTGATCATGTTGCTGCTCCGTGACGGGGTGACAGTTTAGACGCTGCAGAGACTCGGTTTCACGATAAACATTGCGCCGCCCGCCCTCCACCGACGAAGCGGAAGCCTCGCGCATCTGCGAATCAGCGAATCAGACTTAAGTCAGGAACCGAGACCTGCTGCAGTCTGAGACAGAGCGTCAGCAACGTCAACGTCGGAGCTACACCCATTCCCTGATTGGATGACCTTCAATGAGTCTCACAGGCCGACCATCAGGCGCCTGTGCAGTCAGGTCGGTGCGCATACCGAGCTTTCGGTAGATCGTGGCAGCGATGTCCGCTGAAAGATATTCGTCGCGAATGGGGCGACCACCTTCTTCGTCAGTCGCTCCCAGCACCGACCCACCTGGTATTCCGGCTCCAGCCATGACTGCAAAACCTGCACTGGCCCAGTGATCCCGACCGCTGGCAGAATTAATGTTCGGTGTGCGTCCGAAGTCAGTCAGCCACACAACCAGAGTCGAATCCAGCAGACCTCGATCTTCCAGATCTTCAAGTAACGCAGGAAGCCCCTGGTCCACAGGGGGGATACGACTGCTTTTAAGAGACTTAAAGTTGTTCTGATGTGTATCCCAGCCGCCATCTGTGACGGTAACAAATCGAACGCCGCTCTCAATCATACGTCGAGCCAGCAGACAATTCTGGCCGAATTTGTGTCGACCATACTTGTCTCGCAGACTGTCAGCTTCATCTTCGATCTTGAAAGCCGTTTTTGTTTCCGGCGCTGTGATCATATCGAAGGCGGCTTTGAAATGTTCGTCCAGTGCGTCGAACGCTCCGGCCTGCACGTCGGCCCGTCGCTGCAGACTGTCCATCGACGCCAGCATTCGTTGTCGTCGATCAACACGTTCCGAGGTCACACCGGTCGGAAAGCTGATGTCTCGAACGTTAAAATTCTTGCCATTCGGGTCGGCCAGAATTTCAAACGGGTTGTGTTCGAGCCCGAGAATGCCGGCCAGTCCGCCGCCGAACCGCCGATCCACTGAACTGCTTAACTGCACGAACGGAGGCAGAGCGTTTTTAAATCCTTTATGCCAGCTGACAACCGAACCGAACGTTGGATAGTGCAACGATGCATTGAACTTTCGTCCCGACATCACAAACTGGTCTGCCGTGCCATGACTGCCATTCATAGGATTCCAGCTGCGCAGAACCGCAAAACGGTTCAGTTCTTTAGCCATGTTCGGCAGTATGTCCGTAAACTGAACTCCCGGAACAGCCGTATCAATAACCCCGAACTCTCCCTTCACGCTGGTCGGTGCATTCGGTTTGGGGTCGAAGGTATCGTGATGGCTTGTGCCACCCTGCGTCCACACCAGAATGCAGTTTACATCTCTGGCTGCATCACCTGCTGTCAGTGACGCGCGTTCAGACGCGATCAGCTGTGGCAGTCCGATTCCGAGTCCGGCCAATCCGCCAATCTGAAGCAGGCCGCGTCGCGAAACACCTTCGCAGTCACGAAACGATTGAGGAAGCAGGTTAAACATTTTTGGCTCCACTAAGTGAGATGTGGATGATGCAGGTGGGAAACCCAGACCTCCCCGTAACGGAATCGACTGGCTGCCCCGACTGCTTCAACTGGTGGGAGTAGTGGCCACTGGCGGGCCCGTGCAGTATATCCTATCGGCAGAATCAGAAGCAACGGTGCTCCTGCAACACCCCGTTTTCATCACCATCTGCGCCAAGACGGGTGCGAACAGTTGATTTACGCAGCGTATACCGTGGAAATCCCGCGGGGCCGGACTCCCCTTATTTTCCATTCCTGTGACTCCGGCCTGTCGCTGTGAGGCCAAACATCTCCGCCCTCATTCGCGGGAATTTACGTGAGGCAGCGGCCCGGAACTGCGTCATGAGCCTTAAGTTTTTGAATAGCGTTGGCCATTCGTCATATGATTCTCCATAATTCATTGAGAAGCCATTGTGTTTCAATCTCACCACTGAAGGATCTGAACAGTCACTGTGCAGATCTCCCGCCTCACATCGCCACCCCACAGAGAAATCGGAGGACCGGTCGTGTCTTTTCGAATGCCTCAGCGTTTGCCGTTATTAATATTCTGTGTTGCCGCTCTGGACGGCACACAGATTTCCGCCGCACAACCGCAGAATTTTTTGATCACGCCGGCACACATTGAGTTGAACGGAAACTTTGCGGAAGTACAGCTACTGGTTCGGCAAACAACACCGGACGGCCGAATCGAAAAGTGGTCGGCCGATCTGACTCACAAAGCGACGTACGAGCCGGCCAATGAAAGTATTGTGTCAGTTTCCGAGACAGGACAACTACTGGCAATTAGCGACGGTTCCACAAATGTGAAGGTGACCGTGAACGGAGTGTCGCAGTCAGTGGCGATTGTTGTCAGCGGAATTGAGTCAGATCCCGCAATTGGTTTTGACAGTCACATTCGTCCCGCCATGGGCCGACTCGGATGCAACGCGGGCGCATGTCACGCTAGTCAGTTCGGTAAAGGTGACTTCATACTTTCCGTTGTGGGTTTCGACCCGAAGCTTGATCACAACTCGATGGTCAGAGACCGTCATCAACGGCGGGTCAATCTTGTTCAGCCTGAGGAAAGTCTGCTGTTGAAGAAGCCGACGATGCAGGTTCCTCACGGTGGCGGGCAACGCTTACTTACCGATTCCACTGCATACCGAATATTCGTCGCATGGATAAACTCAGGTGCTCCCGGCCCGGACAGCGATGCCCCGACTGTAACTAAGCTGTTTACGTTTCCACGCGAACGAATTGCGGAACTCGCCGACACGCAGCAACTGCGAGTCGTCGCCGAATACAGCGACGGCACAGCCCGTGATGTCACCAGGTGGGCCAGGTTTGATTCGACAGACGATGCAGTGCTTTCTGTCACCAAGACCGGACAAGTCACGGTTGAGGGTCGGGGACAGGCACCCGTCATGGTTCGGTTTGAAGGTCACACAGACATCGCGATGTTTATTTCACCATACAGCGCGACACCGAACATCATTGACTGGAAAAGTAACAACTTCGTTGACGAGTCAGCATTACAGAAGTTTCAGGAACTGGGAATCGCGCCGTCGCCACTGTGTGACGACGCAACATTTATACGGCGTGCCTATCTTGATGCCATTGGCACGCTGCCATCCACAGCCGCATGTGACTCATTTATCAGCAGCACCGAATCAGACAAACGTGAAAGGCTGATCGATGAGCTGCTGGGGTTGACGGGCGACCCGAGGCTGGATCGGCACAACGATCAGTTTGCTGCGATCTGGACTCTGAAATGGTCTGACCTGCTGCGCAACACCAGCAAGGGGCAGGCAGCGGACCAGCAGCGCATGTGGGCTATGCACAACTGGATCAAGGAATCGTTCCGCACCAACAAGCCGTTTGATCAGTTTGTCCGTGAATTGATCACCGCCAAAGGCTCAATCTATTCCAGCGGACCATCCAGCTATTTCAAGATCAATGCTAACTCTTCCGACCTGGCGGAAGCTACGGCTCAGCTGTTTCTCGGAGTGCGTCTGCAGTGTGCGAAGTGTCATCACCATCCTTTCGAAAAATACAGTCAGGCAGATTACTACTCGTTCGCTGCATTCTTTTCGCGAGTCGGAAACAAGAACAGTCAGGAGTTCGGACTGTTCGGCCGTGAGACCGTAGTCATGGTGAAGTCCACCGGCAGCGTCAGGCACCCGCGAACCGGTCAAACCATGATTCCACGACCACTGGACGGTGAGGAATCCGATCATGAACTGGACCGCCGGATCCCGCTGGCCGAATGGCTGACGTCAACAGACAACCACGAGTTCGCCAGAGCCGTGGCCAACCGATACGTCGCGTATCTGCTCGGCCGAGGCCTCGTGGAGCCCGTGGACGACATCCGGGCCACCAATCCTCCCACGAATCCCGCCATGCTGCAGGCACTGGCTGATCACCTGATCAGCCACAACTTCGACCTGAAACAGCTGATTCGTATCATCATGAATTCACGGCTGTACCAGCTTTCATCGGCGCCCACGGCAGACAACGTCGCTGACAGGAAATTTTATTCCCACTTCAAGGTCAAACGTCTGGCTGCCGAACCGTTGCTGGACGCCGTTGACTATGTGACGGGAACCTCAACCAAGTTCAAGGGCCTGCCGGCAGGAACGCGAGCGATTGAAATCCCGGATGGTGAATACCCCAACTATTTCCTGACAACTTTCGGGAAACCCAAACGCGCCAGCGTCTGTGAATGCGAGCGGGCACCCGACGAAAATCTGGGACAGGCTCTGCATACGATTAATGGCGACATCGTCGCAGGTAAGCTTTCAGACAAGAACGGACGTATCACGGAACTGCTGGCCACAGACAGAAGTGACAGGGATCTGATCACCGAAGTATATAAGGTCACTCTTTGTCGTTCGCCAAGTGACGCAGAACTTGCCACCGCAATGACATTTCGGAAGGAAGCTCCGTCGCGAAAAGAGTTTTTCGAAGACCTGCAGTGGGCTTTGCTGAATAACAAACAGTTCCTGTTCGTGTACTAGTCGACTCGACCGGTCACCTTTATTGCGGGCACCGGTGAATTCCTTTTCCGAATCGCGACTTCGCTCCGCCTCCGCATTTACTCGCTGAATTCTCACAACCATGCAACTGCTGAAGATCATTCTCGTCACCATCATGCTTGCTACAGCCGCGCCCGCCCGCGCGCAGACGTCTTATCCGATGATCATGAGCGTATCACCCGTAGCCGCTCAGGTCGGGCAGACGTCAGAGCACACGATCGAGTCCCGTTACGGCATGTTCGGCGCCTATAGTGTCCTGATCAGCGGTACAGGGGTCACGGGAAATATTGCGACAAAGATGGAACTGAGTAAAGACGGTAAAGAACCTTCACTCACAAAGATCAGATTGAAATTCACGGTCACGAAAGACGCCTTGCCGGGTGTTCGGGACTTCCGGATCGTGGGGCCAACCGGGGCCAGTACGCTGGGGCAGATCGTCATCACCAACGATCCAGTTCAGACTGAAAACCCGAAGAATGATACGGCAGCCGTCGCTCAGGACGTCACCGTCCCCGGCAACATCTGTGGCACCGTTGAAAAGGCTGAGGATGTTGACTTCTACCGCTTTAAGGTCGGCCAGGCAACAACACTGACTTTTCACTGCCGGGCAATGCGACTGCAGGACAAGATTCACGACCTGCAGACGCATGTGGATCCCATCATTACGATTCGCGATGTTCAGACCAACAGTACCCTGGCGTCGGTGGACAATTCATATGCGGCGGATCCCTTTCTGGCACATAAATTTCAGCCCGGCGAATATCTGCTGGAAGTCCGCGACGTTCGTTACAGCGGCAATCGTTACTGGAATTATTCGATTGAGATCAACGACCGTCCTTTTGTGTCGCACGTGTATCCGTCGGCCGTTGCCAAAGGTGGAGCAACTGAACTGCAACTGGTCGGACATCACCTTCCGGACGCTGAAGCAATTTCGTGGCAGGCACCCGCAGACATCGGGCCAAGTACGATCAACGTCAGTCTGCCGCTGGAATCCGGGCATTCCAATCCGGTAGCGGTGGTGATCAGCGACCTGGCAGTTGACGTGGAATCCAGGGAGGAAAACAATACGACCAACCAGGCCCAGCCCGTTTCTCTGCCGGGTGTAGTCAGTGGTCGTATTGAATCCGAAGCCGACATAGACTGTTACTCGTTTGAAGCAAAAAAGGGCGACAAGGTCGGCATTGAGGTGCAGGCGCGGCGGAACGGGTCAGGACTGGATTCGATCATTCGCATCCTGAATGCAGACGAAAAACAGCTCACCGAAAACGACGACCTGCGACTGTGGAATAAAATGACAGTCCAGGATTCGCAGATCGAGAACTGGACCGTTCCAGCCGACGGAAAGTACGTTCTCGAAATCCGAGACGTTCATCTGCGAGGCGGCGACGAGTTCGTCTATTTGCTGGAACTGACGCAGGCACAACCATTTTTTGAACTGGTCCTGGACTCAGACAAATCATGGCTGACACCCGGCACCAGCGCCGCGTTGTTCGTTCGCTGCGTCCGCAGGAACGGTTTCGATGGCGAGATCCAACTGCACGTAGACGGTCTCCCCGAGGGCGTAACGGCAGCCTGTGGTCGTATACTTCCCGGCAAAGGCGTCGATGGCTGCATCATCCTGGAAGCTACCGATGACGCAGAAATGAACGCATCGAATATCCGCGTCTGGGGTACGGCAAACCTGCCACCAGCGTCGTCCGATAGATCGGATACAACAGCAGCCGGCAGCACAGAGCTCATTGCTCACGCGCAGTCGATGCAGGAAACATACATGCCCGGCGGAGGCCGCAGCCACTGGCCGGTCACAATGCACACCGTTGCGGTGGGCAAGCCGTCGGATATTCTCGACGTAAAACTCAGCGCTCAGGATGTCAGCCTGAAACCGGGCGAATCCGTTAAGGTTGACGTGGAGGTCGTGCGGCAGCAGGGCTTTGACAAGAACGTCACTCTGGACATGCTGTTTCAGCATCTTTCCAGCAAATACGCCATCACACTGCCTGAAGGCGTCACCATCGACACGAAGAACAGCGTTACACTCCTGACGGGAAAAAACAGCAAAGGCGCTATAACATTGACAGCGTCAGCCACGGCACCTGCCGTTGAACGCCAGCAGTGCTGCGTCATGGCCAACGTGTCGATCAATTTCGTCATGAAGGCAACATACAGCAGCCAACCGTTATTCGTGAGCGTTGTGGAGCAATAAGGAACGCACCGCCCGGGTTTCACCTAAATCGTAACGTTCAATTTTTCGCCTGCGATTCTGCTCCAGCAAGTTTCACCCTTGTATCCTTCAGATAGCCCTCAATTGTGGTCTTTGTCAGCGCCATTTTCAGCAGTGGAATGGCATCCCTTACTTCGCCCAACTGCAGACAAATATCGCCGAGACTTCGATGCCAGAAATATTCAAGGAGTTCTGAACGTCTGTCCGCACCGCTTTTGACCGCATTGCGCGCAGCCCCCAGGACCTTCTTCCTGTTATCGGCATTCAACCATGCACCAGCGGCTTCCTTGTAGTGATAGCCGGCGAGCTTCTCATCCAGTGGAGCGATTTTGACATACAGTTCGGCCCCCTTCCGTTATTCTTTGGACTGCATGGCCAGTCTGGCCGTCTGACAGACGTTGGTCTTCTGACCCTTTTTCTTCGGCGGCAACTTTGCCAGCCGATCAAGCAGTTCCACCGCCCGTTGAGCATCCGGCCGGGTTCTGCTGTAGATCTCACACCTCAGATACAGCGACAACACACTATCGCTGTCTTTGTTAAGCCGCTTTTCGTGATCCGCCACAGTGGCTTTTGTCTTACCACGTTGATGAATGAACGACAGAGCGGCTCGAGTGATGATGGACTTGCGAACTTCCGAAGGAGAATGCGTCAGGACGAACTCCACAACTCTGTTCATTTTGGACGTATCGGGATGAAGTCGGTAACAGCCAATCAGGACTTCGTTCACTTTTAGTTTCTCGGCGTCGGTTGTGGCCACTTTCAGAGCCGCTCCGAACGGCTGACGGGCCGACTCACAGTTGCGGTTGTTATAAAACACAACACCGACACCCCACGCCTCCGTGAAGTTCTGATACTTCGAATCCTTGCCTTCGTCGGAAACAGCACTCAACAGCGTGCCAGTCGGCAGTGCACCGCTGGCAACACGCGACAGTCACGGTGTGCCAACAAACAGCACAAGGCCCGTGACAAACAACAACAGACTCTCAGCCCGGCAAGTAATTGGTTGCATTTTTGTCCCTTCTTTCTGAGCTTCCACCTTGAGCTGAGTCGCTGACTGGCGAACGGGTGCTGAGCTCTGAGAATGAAGGAAAGTTGTGCCGTGCCTGTGGCCGTTCAAACCAAATTTCAACGTCTGCGCCCAATCTTCGACCATCAACAGCCTCCCGAACCGGCAGTGTGATGATCAACGATTCGCCGAGCAATTGCTAATCACCCGTCGACAGTCTATACCGTATCTGCATACACAGTCCCGTCGGGCAGTGTATTTGCGGGGCTATGCAATCGCAGCCCACAATGTTGGCGTCCGGGAACATCCTGCCAGGGCAAACAAACATGAAACACTGGATCGCTGCACTGATCGTCCTCAGCATGCTGCACTCTCCGTCCGAATCATCAGGAGAAGAGGGCAGCCTGCGCGTCACGACGTTTTCTGTGGACATCACACCGCCGCTCGGTGAGCCGGTCGGACTGGGCTTTATTCCTCTACTGACTACTGCCGAACATCCGTTGCTGGCGCGAGGTATACTGCTGCGGGACGCGAGATTGTCCTGTGTGATCTGCACACTGGACTGGATGGAAGTCCACAACGAATCGTATGACTTTCTGCGCCAGCAGCTCGGCAACGCCGCGGGTGTGCCTGCGTCCCATGTGGCTGTGCACTGCCTGCATCAGCATACGGCGCCGGCAATTTCGACCGCGGCGCAGCGACTGCAGCTTCAGCCAGGCGACCCGCGTCGGATTGCGTCTGCTGAATACCTTCTGAGTGTTTCGCGGAAGATCACGGCAGCCATCCACACCAGTCAGTCTCACTGGCGGGACGTAACCCATATCGGGGTCGGCAAGGCGGAGGTCCGGCAGGTTGCTTCAAATCGGCGAATCGAACAGTCGGATGGTTCGATTCGGGGACGCGGCAGCAATACAGCATCGTCACCTCTGCTCCGTGACCTGCCCGAAGGACTCATTGACCCCTTGGTGCGCACCGTTTCTCTGGAGAACACCAGCGGTGCGGTCGCGCAAATGCACTACTACGCATCTCACCCGCAGAGCTTCTACGGTGACGGCCGTGCCAGCTATGACGTACCAGGTATAATCCGCGAGCGGCTGGAGCACAGAAGTCAGGTCTTTCAGCTGTATATAACAGGCTGCGGAGGCGACGTGGCGTTCGGAAAATACAACGATGGAACGCGTACGACGCGGTCTCAGCTGACCGCCCGACTGCAGGCCGGCATCGAAAGCAGCATCGAGAACCTGCTGCGATACCCCGTCGAACCGATGAACTGGTCGACTGAAAACATTCAGTTTCCGCGGCGCAACGACGAAGAATTCACGGAAGCCAGGAATCGGCGAATTCTTAGAGACGCACGGTCCACTGAGTCACAGAGACGCAAGGCCGCAATCTGCCTTGCCTGGCTCGAACGCTGTGACGCTGATCGGCCCGTCGAGCTGAGCTGCCTTTCTGTCGGTCGCGTTCAGATGCTTCATCTGCCGGGCGAACCCTTCGTTCAGTACCAGCTGGCGGCGCAACAGATGCAATCGGATCGCTTCGTGTGTGTGGCCGGATACGGTGACTGCGGCATGGGATATATTGGTGATGATCGTATTTTCACGGATCGCGGCGGGTACGAACAGACGTATTCCTTTGCGGGACCGTGCCAGAATCTGTTTACCGATGCCATCCGGAAGCTGCTCGCAGGTTCAGCACGCTCACGGACCGAAAACGACTGACGCAGAGCATCTGTGGCATGGCCCTCACTGCAACTCGTGATAGATCGAGGTATGATTCCGCCTCGTTTGACTGCTGGAATCAACATCTGATCATGACATAATCCATGACTGCTCAACACTCCGATGATTCTGCTGCGTCTCACGTTCGTGAACTGGGGAAGGTGACGGTCTTCTACATTCCGTCACATAAACTCGACGACCCACGTTTTTTCGACGACACACAGACTGCCAGAACGGCCATTCATGAATTCCTGATGCACCGTTACCGGGCTTATACTCAGTCGCCAACTCCGGTCAAAGGATACTGGGTGGATCTGAGCGGTCAGTTGGTTCATGACGTAATGGAACGATTTGAGGTATCATTCGGCAGCGAATCAGAGTTTGACCGTCTGATCAATTTTCTGATTGAACTGTGTGACCGCCTTAACGAGGACGCCATCTATGTCACTCGTGGCGAACGCAGTTTTCTGGTGCAGCGTACTCCAGGGGACTGAGACCACAGACATTCATGCACAACGCTGCCGATCGATTCATTTGAGGAATTCGCCGCGTTCATTTGCAGCGCGTCAGGAGTTGGCTACATTTTACTGCCATTCTGCCGGAATGAGCCCCGGGGAACGCCTCAAGGAGAGAACCAATGAATTTTCATCGTACGGCATGTCCTGATCCGCGTTCCGAATTTGCCTGGAATTCCGCAAAACATCCGTATCCCCGCCCCATTTGCTCATGCATCGTCATTGCGTTGTTAATGCTGGCTGCGGTGGAACAGACCTGGGCGCAGTCGCTGACGCAGACTGAGGCTCGCGCAACCCTGAAGAAAGTCGTCAAGTATTATCGCACTCACATAGGCTACGAAGGAGCATACCTGTGGCGATACAGCGCGGATCTGACAGCTCAGGAAGGGGAGGGTACGGCCACAAGATCCAGTGGATGGACACAGCCGCCGGGTACGACCACTGTTGGCGAAGCATACCTGCATGCCTGGCGAGTGAGTGGCGAAAGCCACTGTCTGGACGCTGCTACAGAAGCTGCCCGGGCGCTGGTACGATCGCAGCTGATGTCAGGTGGATGGAGTTCGCACTTTGACCTTGGAGACCAGGGGCGAAAACGGTACGCCTATCGCACAGACGGTGAACAGCGTGGTAAGAACAATCTGTCGACGTTCGATGACAACAAGAGCCAGTCGGCACTGATGCTGTTGATGCATGTCGACGAAGCGCTGGAATTCCGCGATCAGGCGATACACGACGCTGTATCCTACGCTCTGGAACACATGCTGAAGTCGCAGTATCCCAACGGCGCATGGCCGCAGCAGTATTCCGAGCCTCCCAAGGCATCGCAATACCCGGTCCTTGCAGCGTCGTATCCTGAATCATGGCCACGTACATATCCAAAGACAAAATACATCGGCCACTACACACTGAACGACAGCAACATGTCTCACATCGTCGACATGATGTTCGAGGCTCATCAGATTTACAAACGTGAAGACTGTTTTCAGTCCGCCATCAAGACAGGCGACTTCTTCCTTGCCGCACAAATGCCTGACCCTCAGCCAGGATGGGCGCAGCAGTATGACCTGCATATGAATCCGGTGTGGGCTCGTAAATTTGAACCCGCAGCAATTACCGGTGGCGAATCACAGAGTGTCATGAAAAGCCTGCTGACACTGTTTCGTTTTACAGGTGACCGCAGATTCGTCGCCCCTCTGCCCAAAGCTCTGGCATACTATCGAAGGTCACTCCTTCCGGACGGACGCCTGGCTCGATTCTATGAGCTGAAAACGAATCGGCCATTATACTTTACGAAAGAGTACGAACTCACTTACAGCGACAGCGATATGCCAACACATTACGGATTCAAGGTCTCCTCGAAGCTGGATCGACTGGAGCAGGACTACCAAAAAGTACTGATTCAGGACGCTGCAGACGCGAAGCCAGAACGTCCCCAGCCTGCTCCCGTCAAGCTTTCGTCCAGTCTGCAGCGCAGAGCAACCGCAGTCACGCAGGCACTCGATGTCCGGGGGGCATGGGTCGAAACCGGACACATGCGACATCAGAAGGATTCACTGGATGTCATCGAGATGCGGACGTTTGTCACCAATCTCGGGATACTTGCGGAGTTCGCCGGCGCACAGTAAGCCCGAACTTCAGTGGACATACATCGACTCATCACGCCGTGAAATGCAGTGAATGGGGTCCCTGCTCAACGTCACAGGCCCACTCCCCACTGGCCAGACTGCGTCTGGCCGACCTTATGAGTTGTTCTGATCGCAACGACTGAATCAGCCAGAATTGGCCAAAACTCTTTTCCCAATCAATTCCAGCGGTACAGAATCACGCTGGCAACGCAAAACGCTGACTTCCTCTCTGGAGTTAAGTTTCCGACTGAGGTTATCATGCGCGGGTGAATTGGGGATGGTTCCCCTGTTCCCAGCATCTACTTTCTCCTGCGATCTGCGTTAAGTGGTCGCGAAAGCTGTCAATCATGCATCGAATCCGAGTCACTCCACTCACTTTCCTGCTGTGCCTGTCCGCAGTCAACTGTCCGGCTCAAGGTCTGTTGTCCACTGATGCTCTGCAAAGTCTGGGTCTGGAAGTCCGCTGGAACAGCCAGGCTGTGCTGAATGTGCGCCGCGACATCGTCAGTTATGTCACAAATGACGAAGAGATACTGTACGTTCAGTCATCGGCCGGTGTGCTGACAGCCATCAATGCCGAGAACGGACGAAGGCTGTGGACTGCTCAGATCGGTCGTACCGACGAAGCGACGCTGGCTGTGGTGTCGAACAGGGACCTTGTGCTGGTACTGGCCGGTCCATCAATCTACGGATACAACAAGTTTACGGGCACTCAACTGCTGGAGTTTCGACTGCCGGAACAACCGGCAGCCGGGCCGGCATTGACTGAAAACGCGGTCTTTATTCCACTGCATGGGGGAGCCGTTTATGCCTATTCCATCAGTGTTCTGGAGTATCTGTTTCGGTACGGAATGCTGCCGGACGAAGTGGCCATTCCTCACATGTGGCGGTTCATTTGTGCCGAAGAGATCGTCCATCCTCCCGTGGTGGGCGACCAGGCCCTGACATTTGTCTCCGAAAAAGGCAACGTGTTTACCGTAAACAGTGGAGGAATCGAAAAAGGCAGGACGCGATATCAGTTGATGCTGAACACGCCGGCTTCTGCACCTTTGGCCATCGCCGACAATGCGACCTCATCAAGCGTTGTGATGCTGAGCGATAATAATCTGGCATTCAGCATCGACCTGATCACCGGCAAAACGGAATGGACCTTCCCTCTTGGCCGCCCCATGACTTTAGGACCGATCATTGTCGGCGAAAGCGTCTATGTCGTAACAGAAGACGGTACGCTTACAAACATCTCACGTGACGAATTCGGTGGCCGTCCCGTAGAAATACCTCAGTATCGAGCACCAATGTACATCGGCGCGGGCATGCAGGAGGTTGAGATCGACGCACAGGTTCAGGCAGACCTGAATCTGGCCGGATCACAAGGAATCCTCGTCACGGAAATCACACCCGACTCACCTGCGACTGCAGCGGGACTGCAGAAAGGTGACATCATTACCCGTATCGATGAGATCACGGTTACCACTGTCGAAGAGGCTCAGTCCGGCATCGTGGAACTCCCGCTGCGCGTCGAGCGGCCGATGGAAGTGATTCGCGGCGGGACTCTGGAAAACCTGAAGCTGAAGATCGGCGTCAAAGAGTGGGATGTGAAGGGAATTCGCAGTCTGACATCCATCGGCCGTTTCGGAGTTTATGGCATCGACCAGGCGAATCGGCTGGTTGGTTTCAACAAACAGAATTCACGAATGATCGGACGACTGCCTGTCACTGACTATCAGGTCCATCACCACAACTCACTAACGGACCAGATTTATCTGCTGTCAAAATCGGGCGAGATACTGTGTCTGAGAGAAATCGGACCGACCGTCCGTATGCCTGAGCTGACCGCTGTCAGCCGATTGGCAAAAATTGTCAAGGTCAACGTCCGAGTCGGTGATCCGGTCGACCCTGCCGGGACAACAATTTGTGAAGTGGAACTCGCAGATGGAGCCACCCAGCCCATCACTGCCAGGATCCAGGGTGTCATTCGGGAGATCTACATCAGAGCCGGACAGACGGTTGCCGTCGACGCCCCCCTGGTGCGAATTGATGACGACAGCTTTCCAGTCTACCATCAGCGCCCCGAACAGCAGCCGGTGGATGTAGAATTGAACGGCGACGACACTGACGGCCAGTAAATTCTGGCAGTGACACGACAGCCGCAGACGCGAATCAGTGAATCCTTTCACGTTTCTGCTGCAGTATCCGGCCCGCTTTACCCAGACGATCTTTCAGCTTCTCGAACTCTTCATCGGGTTCCGGCGGGATGACGGCGATTTTCGCGTCAATTGCGCATTCAATGATCTCAGGCATCACCACTTTTCCGGTCAATAACGCTGTAATCAGACTGTGTGTGCACGCCACAGAGGCGTTGGATTCGACAAGCAGCTGTTCCAGCTCTTCGTCTTCCACTCCCGGTGGTAGTGACGTCACGCAGGCGGGGCACCCGGCAACGCAGGGGCAATCATCGATAATAGTCCGAGCCAGTTGCAGCGCTTCACTGAAAACTTCAAAGATCTTTTCAGCATACCCGACGCCACCTTCGATGGTGTCAAACAGGTACAAAGCGCTCTTCCATTCACCAGGAGAGACCTCCGTCAGCGACACGTCGGTTTCGATATTCTGTTCGTCACAAAGACACAGACTGGGTGCAGTACGTTTTAAGATGTAAGCCAGACCGTACAACGCCGCGCCAACGTGGCGTTTGTCCTGACCTTCGATGGTTGCTCGCCACGCAGTGGGCGGGGACAGAGCAAAGCCAGCCGTGTCGTAGATAAACGGAGCCAGCGTAATCGGCCCGTACCCGATGTTTTCCAGCGTTCGTTCGCGTATTTTTTTGTAGAGTTTCGGCTGACGATTGACGTTGATGTAGCCAAATTCGAGTCGGCCGCCTGCAGACGGAACAGCCTGCTGCTGCATCTCAGCATCCGGCACCACGTGTTCAGCATCCTGTAAAGCCAGCGCAGCATCCGCTGTGATTTCGTAATGATCAAGCGATTCTGTGATGGTGACTCGGCTTTCCCAGACGCATTCGGTGTAGTAGTCCACATCGACCAGATCCACTCGACAAAGCTTCTTGTCCAGATCCAGGTCAAGCGACATATAGCGGTTTCCCAGATGCTGGTAGATGGCGTCTTTGTAGAGTTCTCCCCGAGCTCCGATCGGGTCGATTTCGCCTATGACTTCCGTACCGCAGTAAATTTCGATGTTGTAATCCGTCATGCCGCGCAGGTTGACACCTTTTGCCGGGTAGTCACGCTTTGCATAGCGGTAGTTACCGTGATACTCCTTCAGCGTGCCATCCCCCTTCAGGACCTCAAGAGCCGCCGGATAGGCCTGTTCAGGGAAAGCCGGTTCCATCTCGCGTAAAGGATGTTCGTGCGCTGCACACGGAAGATGCTGCAGCAGAATGTACGGGTTATCGGCGTTCAGCCACGCACGTTCAACCGGAGCCTGCTGAAGATACTCAGGGTGATTCACGAAGTACTGATCGATAGGCGTATCACGAGCAGCATAGACAATAACCGCTCGCGAACCACGTCGGCCGACTCGGCCTGCCTGTTGCCAGAAGCTGGCCATGGAACCGGGATGACCTGACAGAATACAAAGATCCAGATCCCCGATATCGATTCCAAGCTCCAGCGCGTTGGTACTGATAATTGTTGTAACGCGACCTTCCGCCAGATCGCGTTCCAACTGACGGCGTTCGTTGGGCAGCAGACCGCCTCGATACGGCTTTACCATCTTCTTCAGCTCCGGCCGCCCGTCCGTGACGGCTCGACACAGACGTTCGACCTGCTGGCGGGATCGGCAAAAGCAAATGGTTCGCACCCCCTGCTTCGTCGCTTCTCGAATCAGCGGTATGCTGACGGAATTCGGCCCCTTGCGATACAGGGCATGACCGTGACTCTGCACAACCGGCGGATTGATGAGGTACAGATCTCGCTGAGGTCGAGGCGCGCCGTCGCGGTTGATAACGTGAAACGGTCGCTGAAACAGAGCTTCCACGTGCTCCGTCGGATTGCCGATGGTCGCTGACGAACAAACAAACGTCGGTTGGCTGCCATGCATGGCACATGCCCGTATAAGTCGTCGCATAACGTTGGCAACATGCGACCCGAATGCTCCGCGATAGGTATGAACCTCATCAACAACAATGTACTTCAATCGAGAAAGAAACGTCCGCCACCGGCGACTGTGATTGGGCAGTATCCCCGAATGGAGCATATCGGGATTGGTGATCATAAAGTCCGCCTGCGACTGAATGCGATTGCGTTCTTCCCGCGGAGTGTCACCGTCAAACGTACCAAGCCGCATGTCCGCCCCGGCAGCCTGCAGCAGCCTTCCAAGCGTCCCTTCCTGGTCACGAGACAGAGCTTTTGTGGGATACAGCAGAGCGACACCGAACGGAGATTCAGCGGTAATATAATCATGCAGGATCGGCAGCAGAAACGACAACGTCTTGCCGCTGGCCGTCTTTGAAACCAGGACGGTGTCCTGGCCGCGACGAATGGATTCAAATGCTTCGCTCTGGTGGCTGTACAGCTTTGTAAGACCGCCGGCCTTGAGCGCGTCCATCAGCCGTGGATCAAGTTCCTGTGGAAATTCTTCGAATTCGCCGGTGGTCTGTTCCATCACGGTATGTGACGACACCTGTCCGGCGAAGCGGTTTTCCAGAAATTCGACAAAAGCTTCCATTCCCATAGGATGAGTCTCCGTTCATTTTGCGGTGCAAACGTGTTCTACGGTGCAGAACACCGATTTGCCAGCGCCGCTGCAGACAGAAATCGTCCTTCTGAGCCTGCCACCCTGACAACGCCAATGTGACGGCCCATGTCATCATCAAGCTGTTCAGGCGAATCCCGCACGCTAATTTTTCTGATTTCAAGTGGCCGCTCGATCGTACTCAGCCCGGTACGACCACAGACTGACCAGTCTGTACCCATTTTCGGAGGGGGGGAGCGGCCTGAGAACGCCGCAATTGCTGAAAAACTCGTATTTCGCTGAAACGCGGGTTTCTCCTAAAATTTGGCGTCGGTATGCACACAACGTCAGTGCCTGCTTGCATTGTGTGATGATGCCGGCTGGAGTCACTAGGCACGATTGCGGGCGGCAGACAGACGATTGAATTCAAGGTCACTCATCAAAGATGGCCCCACTTTGGAAAGGAAACCAGAGATGTTGAATCAACGGGAGGAATGGTACCGATCTGTGATAGCAGCACTGCTGACAGTCGCCACATCAGTATCGGCGATCGGCCAGGTACAGAATCGCATCAGCAGCCGCAATTCAGAGTTCGGCGAACTGAAACATCTGTTACGGGACAACACTGGTGCTCCGGGATTCGAAAACCGCACCAATATCCTCAATCACAATCCGAATATCGACCTGTCGGGCGTGGATAACCGAATTGTCCGAAATCTGCTGACCGAGTCAGTCACTGCTTCCGAACAGTTGTATCGGTCACTCACCAAAGACTATCAGCGTTATCCTGAGATCCGTCCGTTGCTGACCGGATTAATCTCAACACGTGCCAAGGCGTCACATATCGCTCAGGACCTGAAGGACGGTTATCCACTGAAACAGCTGCTTCCGGAGTTTCAGCAATTGGACAGCGACTGGCATCTGTTGTCGCACCGCATGGCTCAGACACGAGGCCTGAGTCGCGAATCACTTGACAGCATCGGTCGCGTTGACCGGTTGGGACGTGAACTCGAAAAGATATTTCAGATGGAACCGCAGCTGGATCGTCGGAATCTGCTGCTTGAACTTTCCCGCCTTGGCAGCTCGCTTGGCAACCTTGTCGCAGAACTTGAACTCGATGCAGACCACAACAATCAGGTGTTTGAACTGATCGTTGCCGCACGTAAGCTTGAACAACAGACCGCCCGTGTTCAGGACATGCTGCTGGACCAGCATCCGTATACGGAAATAGTCGCGGAATACAGTCGTTTCGGACGCATGTGGACAGCCATGATGCCTCCGTTGCAGCGGATCAGCAGTCGCTATGTGGAACGCAGCATTCGAAACATCATGGCCAGCGACACCAACGTGCACAATCTGCTGTGGCTGGAGCAGCAGACCGATCGAGCACACCTGACTCAGGTTGCAGATGCACTTATGCGTGATGTGGATGAATTCTTCAACCGCACGCCACTGAAGCTATTGCTTCATTTCCATGAAGTCGCGTCGGTTCTTGAAACAGCCAGCGATTTCTACGGCACAGTACAGAATTTCGAAGACTGCGTTGATCGCAACGAAGACGAACAGACACTGCTGGAGTGTTATCGGTACGTGGAGCAGTACGGACAGACATTCGTGCAGGCCTTCGAGCCTCTCAGAAGTCAGGCCGGTAAGGTTGTCCTCAGGGAAATTGAAGACGGAATCCTTGCCCTTCGCAACGAGCTCAATCTGGCCGGCACTGTGACATCAATTGACACGCGCGCCATGATACCGACGGCTGCTAATCTCGAGCTGCTGGCTGACCACCTGGACCTGGACGTGCGACAGTGGCTCAGCCGCAATCGACAGTCGTATCGGACACAGGCACTACAGGCATCGACCCGGTTCGTGCAGCGGGCTCAAAGGATCCATCGACTGTTGCAGTCACGCCCAACCGGCAACGAGCTGAAACAGGAAACATCCGATCTCGTGGAAGAATGGCGGACGATCTACAACTATCTGGGACGCTGCAACACTGAGCACCGGCAGCATCTGCTGACGCTTTCTCGTGACATCAGCGAAGCAATCTACAATCTACGAGAGCCACTGCAACTGTAACTCGCGTCTCAATCACCCGACCCTCTGAAGGCTCGCGGATTTACCGCGAGCCTTTATTTTTTGTCACACGTCTGTTAACTATGGTGACTGTTCCCGATCATTGAAGGAGAACTCATCATGACACTTCCTCGACGCAGTTTTCTGACCGGAGTGGGTGCCGCAGCAGTTTCAACTGCACCTGCCTCCTCGGTCGCCAGGAATGACCGTATTGTCACAGGGGTGATTGGTCCTGGCGGGATGGGGTCGAATCACCTGCGAAATCTAGTGAAGCGCGACGACGTTTCGGTCCGCTGGGTGTGCGACGTCGACCAGGAGCGTTCACAAAAAGCAGCGGATCTGGTCGCCAGCGAAACCGGAAAACAGCCGCAGAGCACCGGTGATCTTCGCAATGTACTGGACGCCCATGAAGTCGACGCGGTATTCATCGCCACGCCCGATCACTGGCATGCGCCATCCGCAATTCTGGCGCTGGACGCGGGTAAGCACGTCTACGTCGAAAAGCCCTGCTGTCACAACATCCGCGAAGGCCGCCTGATGGCGGATGCCGTCCACAGGTCCGGAAAACTGCTGCAGGTAGGCACTCAGAGCCGCAGCACAGCCTGCGTTGCCGAAGCGATGCAACGAATCCATGATGGCGAAATCGGTGAGGTACTGGTTGCAAAAGCATGGAACAGTCAGCGGCGAGGGTCCATCGGGCACGCAGAATCAACAGCCCCTCCGCCAAATCTGGATTTCGCGGCGTGGCTGGGGCCTACGCCTGATGTTGCATATCAGAAGAATCTGTTGCATGGTGTCTGGCGATGGTGGCACAGCTTCGGCTGCGGTGATATCGGCAATGACGGCGTCCACGATATTGATGTCGCTCTGTGGGGGCTGAATTCGCACAGTCATCCGGAACGCGTCGCATGTTTCGGGGGCAAGTATTTTTTTGATGACGACCAGCAGTTTCCGGACACACAATACGCACAGTTTGAATTCCCGATCGACAGATCGGGAAAAAAGAGACAGCTAATCTTCGAACAGCGAATCTGGACGCCGTATACGCAGGACGGTTATGAAAACGGAGCAGTGTTCTACGGTACAAACGGACTTCTGATTTGCGGGCATACCGTTGGCTGGCGGATGTACGGTCCCCGCAACAAACTCATCGCCAAACGCTCGGGGCAAGCGGACCTGGTTGCTCACCATGACAACTTTTTTGCAGCCATACGCGGCACTGCCAGGCTCAATGCTGACATCACTGTCGGACACCGTTCGGCGACGGTCGTACATCTTGCAAACATCGCCGCCAGAACGGGCCGAGTACTGAACTTCGATCCGCATACAGAACGCATCGTCGATGATGCTGAGGCCGACGCTCTGGTCAGAAGAACATACCGCGAAGATCATTTCGCCATTCCCGCCGGAATTTGACGGGGGGGGCGAAATGAGGCTGTCGAGCAATCAAAACAAATGCGACTGAGGACATCGTCCTCGCTGGAAAAACTGTCATGAACAACGACAACGTCTTTCAGATGTCTGCTTCGAATATTCGTTTTGGTTCCGGATGTACTGCGGAAATCGGCATGGATCTGCGCGACATGTCGGCGCAGCGCACGATGCTTTTGCTGGACCCCTGTCTGCATTCCACGGGCGTTGCCGAAACTGTCATTGAGTCACTGAAGTCCCAACGCATTGATTTCTCTGTTTTTGACGAAATTTCTGTCGAGCCGACAAACGCCAGTTTTCAGCATGCCGCTGCGGTCGCCAACGACGGCGGCTTTGATTCCTTCGTCGCCGTTGGTGGCGGAAGTACCATTGACACCGCCAAGGCGGCCAATCTGTATTCCACATGGCCGGCCGAATTCCTGTATTACGTCAACGCTCCGATTGGAGAAGGTCAACCGGTTCCGGCACCGCTGAAACCGTTGATTGCAGTGCCCACTACGGCAGGAACGGGCAGCGAAACTACGGGGGTCGCCATCTTCGACTACGTGGAACAGAAAGCCAAGACCGGAATCGCTCACCGATATCTGAAACCCACTCTGGGAATTGTGGACGCCGACAATACCCGAACACTGCCCGCGGCTGTCGCTGCGTCCAGCGGTCTGGATGTTCTGAGCCATGCGCTGGAATCCTTCACGGCAATTCCCTTTGATCAACGTCCGAAACCACCAGGACCATTGCACCGCCCCGCCTACCAGGGCTCCAATCCGGTCAGCGACATGTGGTCATTACATGCCCTGGAACTGATGGCCGAGTACCTGCCGCGAGCATACGCTGACAGCACCGACGACGAAGCTCGCAGCAACATGCTGCTGGCCGCTGCCATCGCAGGCATCGGATTTGGCAACGCTGGCGTCCATTTGCCCCATGGCATGTCTTATCCGGTTGCGGGCATGGTGAGAAGTTTTCGACCGACAGGATTCAACGTCGATCATCCGCTGATCCCGCATGGTATGTCTGTGATCCTGAACACTCCGGCTGTCGTGCGGTTTACAGGACCTGCCTGCCCGCAGCGGCACCTGAAAGCGGCCGCCGCTCTGGGAGCCGATGTGAGCGACCTGTCACCCGACGCTGCCGGAGATGTGCTGGCAGACAGAGTCATCCACTTCATGAAGCTGATGGACATGCCGAATGGCCTGCAGGAAGTGGGCTTTGGCCGGGACGACATTCCGGCTCTGGTCGCCGGCACGCTGCCACAGCATCGAGTCACGAAACTATCTCCTCGTCCGGCTGACGAAGCAGCGTTGACGACGCTTTTTGAACAGTCGCTGCAGATCTGGTAAACCGTCGCACGACGACTGAAGTTGCGGTTGGTTCTCACGCCGGCGCCCGTAACAAATAAACACGACCAGACAGCCTTACCTGCAGACTATGGCTTGGTGTCTTTCATGCAGCACTGACTACCGATAGCATATCCGCCGGATTTCAATCCAGATCGGACTCAGATGCCCGCTATTAAAACGAATGTCGAACTATGATTTTCAAGACTCTGATCGCTGCCATTGTCTGCACCGCACCTGCATTATCCGGCAAGGCTGCCGAACCCGGGGCAAATGCCGCCTCAGAGGAAACCCGAACGGCTATCCTGCACTCGATCAGTACACGTCGGGAAGACTCCTGGCAGATCGCTCAGAAAATCTGGGGGGCGGCGGAGCCTGGTTATCAGGAAACTGTCTCATCCGCATTGCTGGCGGACAACCTTGAACGTGCGGGTCTGAGAGTCACACGTGGCGTCGCTGAAATTCCGACAGCCTTCACTGCAGAGATCGGTGCAGGAAAACCTGTCATCGGAATCCTGGGGGAATTCGACGCGTTGCCTGGGTTGAGTCAGACATCGGATCCGCGACGTGCTTCCAGAGACGACGGTAACAGCTACGGTCACGGGTGCGGGCATCACCTGTTTGGCACAGCCTCCGCCGCAGCAACAATCGCCATTGCTGAGCAAATCCAAAAGAAGAAACTGCGCGGGACGGTACGTTTCTACGGCTGTCCAGCCGAAGAAGGTGGCAGCGCTAAAGTATTCATGGTGGAAGCCGGGTTGTTTAACGACTGTGACGCCGTACTGCACTGGCATCCCTCAAGCCGGAACGCGGCGGGTGACAAGAGCAGCCTTGCCCGCATGGCAGTAAAATTTCGTTTTCGCGGCAAAGCTGCCCATGCAGCGGGTGCACCGGAACAGGGGCGTTCAGCTCTGGATGCGGTCGAAGTCACGAATCACGCCGCCCAGTTGCTCAGAGAACACACGCCCGAATTCACGCGAATTCATCACGTCATCACGGCTGGAGGAGATGCTCCCAACGTCGTGCCGGCATTCGCCGAAGTTTACTACTACGTTCGTCATCCTGAAGCGAACATTCTGCGGCCGCTGTACACGCGACTGGAGCTCTGCGCGAAAGCTGGAGCGCTGGCAACGGAAACCACACTGGAAATCGGTTTTGAAGGCGGCATTCGGGAAATCATGCCTAACCAGACTCTATCCCGGGTCGTGGCCGGCCGTCTGCGTGAATTGAATGATCTTCAGTACACCGAAGACGATATGAAATTTGTGGCGAGGATTCGTGAAGCCATTCCTCAGCCGAAACCACTGGAGAGCATTCACGAAGTGGAGGACGTCAGCGGCACGGTTGGGAAAGGATCCACTGACGTCGGAGACGTGTCATGGGTTGTCCCGACATCAGGCTTCTCGACGGCCTGCTGGGTCCCGGGAACCCCAGGACATTCGTGGCAGGCAGTGGCGTGTGGCGGACATCGCATTGCGGAAAAGGGCATGCACCTGGCCGCCAGAACGCTTGCGCTGGCGGCCGTCGATCTGTTCACCGATCCTGAGATACTGCGTCAGGCCGCTGCTGAACTTCGCAGACGCCGTGGAGCAGTGGAATATCAGTCGTTGATGCAGCCAGGGCAGAAACCACCGCTGAACTATCGCATGCCGAGCAAATAGTGATGCACAGGTTGACTCATTTACCGGTCGTTATTACATCGACTGAAACAGATTGTCACTGTCAAGAATCCGACCGGCCGATTCTGTGGCCGCCTTCCGACTCAGGTATTCGCCGCGAATGAGTTTCTGACGAATTTCATTCATGAGCACCTGACGAACTTCCGGCTCGTTGTGCATCATCCGTCGCAGGTCATCGATCGAAGGCATTGCACCAGACGGCCGCGTCGCAGGCACGTCGTTTTGAGCTGACGATGTGACAGCTTCCTCAAACGACTGCAGGTCATTTAATGGAATCGGACGATGACCTCCCTTGATACTGAAATGCGGACGATACATATGATGACCTGTTCCGATGCAAAGCAGCCCCGGCCCTGAGATTATGGCAGATTCGTACATCCGGGCTGAAGGACAGATCGCCCCGCCGTGGCCAGTGATGTTTCCGCCATCTGGAGTGACAATATCATCGAATACGTATCGATGAACTTGCGTCAAAACTGCTGCCGGAGAACCAGGTATTCAATTCCGTATTTAGCGATTCTGCGGAAGCTGTGCGGATATCAACGATGAAGGCAAATTACTTCCCCGACTGCCGCCCCCCACGGTGCCGGCCGACTCACCTGAATCGGCGAGTTCACTATTCCAATAATGCGAATCCACGAGCGTTCGCATTTCCGCCGTGCCGCAGTCGCCTTCAATGCCTGCTGGGCAGCCGGACGCTGATGATGCTCGAACTTCGGGATCGAGTCATGGATGATTGCTTCCCCCCGCTCCACGACACGTCAAATCTGATGCGGAATTCATCTCCAGACGGGGCCATTTACCGTCCCCAAGGCAACCCGAAAAGCTCAGGCCTGCTACGCACCAGACTATTCGTTCAGTGACGACAACCGCACAGCACACGTGCAATACGGCGCGGTATTCAGCGACTCCCCGCCAGCCTGCGCAAGACAAGGCGTAGAGTGGAGGATTTAGTGAAGATTCGTCACAATATGTGAACTGGAAAACACATTGCCCGATGGAGGCCACATGACGGTCGCCATCATTCCGTCTGTCGTTTGATATGAGGAAACTTTCGCCGTGAGCAGTGGAAGTCATTATACCGTTTTAGCGCGACGTTTTCGGCCTCAGGCATTCGACGACGTTGTCGGGCAGGAACACGTAGCTCAGGCGCTGCGCAACGCCATCCGGGCAGAACGTGTGGCACACGCGTACCTGTTCACCGGAGCACGAGGTGTCGGCAAGACCTCGACCGCGCGAATTCTGGCCAAAGCCCTGAACTGCCCGAATGCAGATGATGGCGTTCCCTGCAACGACTGTGAAATCTGTGACGGCATTGCCACGGGAAACGATGTCGACGTGCTGGAGATCGACGGAGCATCGAATCGCGGAATTGATGATATCCGCTCGCTGCGAGCCAATGTCAACGTACGGTCGATGAGAACGCAGTTTAAGCTGTACATCATCGACGAAGTTCACATGCTGACTCGCGAAGCATTCAATGCACTGCTGAAGACGCTGGAAGAACCACCACCCAATGTCAAGTTCGTATTCTGTACGACCGAACCAAACAAGGTCCCGGACACAATTCTTTCTCGCTGTCAACGATTCGATTTTAGCGCTATCGGTGAAGATTCCATAGCTGTTCGACTGAAGGAGATCGCATCGGCAGAAGGGTTTGCGGTCGAAGACGAAGCCATCGAACTGGTCGCGCGACGGGCACGAGGATCCATGCGTGACAGTCAGTCGTTGTTCGACCAGCTGCTGGCATTCAGTGATGGGACAGTCACCGCAGAAGATGTTCACCGCATGCTGGGCACGGCCAGCGATGAGATGCTGGTGTCGATGTTTGAAGCCATCACTCAGCATCGTCCCGGCGATGTGCTGAACATCCTGGAGACGGCGCTGACATCAGGCGTTCAGGCGGGCGAACTGCTTGATCAGTGTGTCGGCTACGTACGTGACCAGATGGTGACATTGAGTGCTGGTGCCAAAGCCAGCCTGTGCAGCGTCGGCACCGCACGCAGGGAAGCTGTGGCTCAGCAGGCTCAGACACTGGGCATGCCAAACATCATGGCCGCGTTTCAGATTCTTTCCGAAGCGAAAGGGCGAATGATGCGAAGCACGTTTGCCCGTGTGCTACTGGAAATGGCGTTGGTTCAGATTTCGTTGCTGGAAAACCTGAGCGCCATCAGCAATCTGCTGTCCGGCCAACTACCCGCGTTACCCGCGTCCGACAATGCTCAAGCGTCTGAGACAACAGAGGCGAATGCGCTGGCTGACGAAGAAAAAAAAAATCATGAAGTTTTAGCTCCAACCATCCCGGAAACCACCGTGGCCCCCGTTACGAGCGGTCCGGAAATGGAATTTTCAGCCGTAAACGCATCTCGTCTGTTGGCGGAAATCATTTCAGAAACGGCATTTACGCTGTCGACAGCCATGAAGTCGGTCGAGTCAATAGCAATTTCCGGACCAAACGGCCTAGAACTACGTTTGCGAGCGACCTATGATTTCCAAAAGCGAGTCATCGAACAGTCGGAAAGCCGGTCGGCAATCCAGTCGATCGTGAGTCGCCTGACGGGTGTGGATCCGTTGGTCACGTTAACACTCGTCACCGACGCCACTCCCGAAAATCTTCAGCCCGAAGTCCCTTCAGAACGGCCCGCTCCGGCACGGAAAGCGTCAGAATCAAGGAAGGATCTGCCCGCTCAGGTCAGGAATCCTGCACCATTGCGAGTACGTGACGACATTGATCCGGAACAGGACGCGTTTGTCCAGCAGGTCGTCGCAACGTTTGGAGCGAAGGTCGTCCGGGTCACGGAGGCGCCTGCACGCAAAGACATACCGAACGAAGATAACTGAAAAGGATAATGAATGTTTGATCAGCTCAAGAATCTCGGATCGATGATGCAACAGGCGCAGCAGATCCAGGGACGCATGGCAGAAGCCAAGGAAAAAATCGGTGAACTGCGTGTCGAGGGCATTGCCGGTGGCGAAATGGTTCGAGTGGAAGCGACCGGCGATATGAAGATCGTCGGCATTCATATTGAACAGTCACTGGTCCAGACACAGGATCGCGAAATGCTGGAAGAACTGGTCACAGCGGCTACCAATCAGGCTATTCAGAAGGCCAAAGATGCGGCAGCCGCCGCGATGTCGGACGTTGCCGGAGACATGAACGTTCCAGGTCTCAACGATGCGCTGTCCAAATTGGGACTGGGTGGAAACTGAACATGAAGTCAGACACTCCTCCGCACCCGTACGGCCCCGCTGTGGGCCGGTTGATTGACGAATTCAGTCGCTTGCCAGGCATCGGCAGAAAATCGGCAGAACGACTGTCTAACTACATACTGTCGTGTTCTGTCGGAGATGCAAATGCGCTGGCAGATGCAATCCGGGATGTGAAAAGCTCAGTCAAACGCTGCAGCACTTGTTTCAACCTGACTGAGAACGACGTGTGCGCCCTTTGTCAGGATCCTCGGCGCGAAACTCACGTGGTATGCGTCGTCGAGCAGCCGAAGGATGTCGTAGCCCTTGAATCCAGCGGAGTCTTCACCGGTCGGTACCATGTTCTTGGTGGAAGAATTGCCCCGCTGGACGGAGTTGGCCCGGAAGATCTGACCATTCATCAACTGGTCAAACGCATCCGCCAGGACGGTGTGACCGAACTGGTCATGGCCACAAACCCAACGCTGGAAGGTGACGGGACCGCTCTGTTTATTACGAATCTGCTGGAAAACGACAATGTAAAGATTACGCGGCTTGCGCGAGGTATAGCATCGGGCAGTGTGCTGGAGTTTGCAAACCGCGAAATGCTGGCGGACGCATTACGTGGCCGCCAGGCTTTTTGAAATACGGATTGGGCAGCAAACGGCCGCTCATTCATGCCGGCCCTCAATCGAAAAGGAGATGTTGGCACTGTGTGCGTAAATTGTTGGCACTGCGTTTGCATTGTGAAGTAAACTCTCTCTCATGCACCTGAATATATCTCAGCAGATGAAGATGAGCCAGCAGATGAAGCTGGCCCCGCGGATGATCCAGTCAATGGAGATTCTGCAGCTGAACATGATGGCGCTGAACGAGCGCATCGAGCAGGAACTGGTCGAAAACGTAACGCTGGAAATGGTCGACAAAGACCGCGACGCTCCCACGGCCGAAGGTGACGAGGTCATTAAGTCGGATGACCCGGTGGAGGCTCAGGAGTTGAGTAAAGAGGTTGGTGAGCGAGAGCTTGTCGCCGAAAACGAAACCAACAATGAGTCAGATTTTGAACGGCTGATAGAAATCGCCTCCGAATGGCCCGAAGACAACGTTGGTTTCGGCGGCGCCAAACCATCGTCCAACCAGGTCAGTGACAGCATGGATCGTCAGCACGATGCCATGGCCAACATGACGGCTCGCCCTCAGTCGCTGCATGAGTATCTGCTGGAGCAGTTTTCATTCAACACTCTGGCTGAGCCACTGCGACAGTTTGGTGAATACCTGATCCAGCATCTTGACCACAACGGACGACTGCAGAGTCTGCTGGCGGAAATCAGTCAACAGTTCAATCGCATCTACGAGCAGCATCTGACACAGGAGCAGGCGGAAGAGATCCTGACTCTGATTCAGCATCTTGACCCGCCAGGTGTGGGTGCTCGTGGCCATAGTGAAATGCTGCTGCTGCAGATTACGGACAACATGCCGTTTTACGAAGTAATGCGTGTGCTGGTTCGTGACCACCTGGAAGATATCGCATTCAACCGGCTACCAGTCATTCAGAAGGCCACGGGCTACAGCATTGACATGATCAAGGTCGGGATCGAGCAGGTTCAGACGCTGAATCCGTATCCCGGTCGGGGCTTTGAACAACGCCCCGTGCAGAGAGTCACACCGGACCTGGCTGTAGAAAAAG
>Ga0315316_10000392_pt1 | contig 28497 bp, 21 predicted proteins | sample M160m3416metaG_FD_203702 | JGI IMG/M metagenome (GOLD analysis project Ga0315316, IMG submission 203702) | Ammonia-oxidizing marine archaeal communities from Monterey Bay, California, United States - M1 60m 3416 | ecosystem: Environmental > Aquatic > Marine > Intertidal zone | place: USA... | reverse complement strand
ATTCACTTCACGTCCCGGGGCAAATTACCTCATTGAGGCGAGTGATGACCTTATTTTCTGGGAGGAGCTTGATGATGCTTTTCCCTCCGAGGGAGACCAGACCACCTTTACGGACCTGGGCTTGCCGGCGGATCATCCGCGCCGCTTTTACAGGATTACCGAGAATAATGGCTGAGCTTGCGATGCCTCGGGTTGTCTCCAAACGGATTTAGGGGCGCAAAAATTGCTCAAAACAGAGAATTTCTCGCTTCTGAGGAGGTCAAATTTGCGTCAAAATTTAGTTAAGATTATTAACAATAGTTAACATTTTATAGACACAAAAAAAAACTCGTTTCGTAACTCGTTGATGTCCATAATCGAGGCTCAAAACGGCGGATTTGGAAGAATTTTTGCTTTGACCAAAGCACAATATGTTGTGCATAGTTACCTTCGCTCTATCAAGATGTAGTGGCTTGCAGCAAGCATGGTCTCTTTGTTCTGGAGAGCGATAAATGGGGGATTTTCATAGGGTCTTGTGGCCCCGCCTGTGGCGGAGCTACGGCTGAATAGCTCCCTAAGATATCCGTAATTTAACGAGAAATTGATAGACCGCTCCCGAGTGAGATAAAAAGGCTGATGGAAAAGACGTTCGAGATAGGAAGCAAAAAGTTTGTTTTGGACAAGGATAAGGCGGAGGAGGCTTTTGCGGGAAAGTCGGTGATTAACGGTCGGCAGACAGAGGCTTTTAACCTGCTGCCCCTGAAATACCAGTGGGCTTATGAGCTCTACCGGACCATGAAGGCCAATCACTGGGAGCCTGAGGATATTGCCATGGGCAAGGACATTGAGCAGTGGCAGTCGGATAACCAGCTCACTGATGCGGAACGATGGATTATCCGCATGGGAATTGGTTATTTCTCCGCTGCGGAGGGGATTGTCGGTGACAATATCCTGCACGTGATCAGGGAACTGGTCACTGCGCCTGAATTAAAGCTCGTCCTTGGGCGTCATGCGCATGAAGAGAACATCCATGCTGATTCATTGCTCTACATGATCAGCTCGCTGGGCATCAACCCGCATGAGTGTGAGGCGATGTTTGAACAGATTCCAACTATTAAGCGCAAGAACGAATTCGTTACCCGTGTTTCCCATGCCCTGCGGCGTGATGTTGACCTGACGGTTCCGGAGAACAAGAAGCTGCTGGCCAAGGATATTTTTGTTTTCGGTCAGTGCATGGAGGGCACCCAGTTCTACGGGCTCTTTGGCATGGTCTTGAGCCTTTACCGGCAGAACAAGTTTACCGGCATCGGCCAGATGTTCCGCTACACCCTGCGTGACGAGTCCAACCACATTGAGTTGCTGCGTAATTTGTTTATGGATCTCATTGAGGAAAATCAAGAGATCTGGACAGATGATTTCCGCGAGGAGTTGCGCGAGACAATGCGAGAGGCTGTCGCGCTCGAGAAAGAATTCATCGAGGATTGTCTGCCGGTCAATTCGCTGGGTTTAAGTTGCGAGGATTTCATTCGTTACATTGACTATATCGCTGATCGCCGTCTTGAGGGGGTCGGGTTATCGCCGTTGAACCCGGGTGTTGAGAATCCGTTCCCCTGGCTGGCGGAGATGATGGACATCAGCAAGGAGCAAAACTTCTTTGAGGGCCGGGTTACCGAGTATCAGAAAACTTCGGCCCTGGAGGTGGTCAGTGACGACGAGCTTTGAGGATCCGTTTGCCGCGGGAGGATTTTCCTGCGGTAGATAACCTCGAAGGCAACGACTGCCCATTAGCAACTTTGACGGAACAATTTTAGATGATAGTAAGAAATATACTTAAAGAGGATATCCAGCTTAAACATTTTGCTGAACGACCAACCGAGCATAATCCTCCGCGCTTTGACTGGTCTGAATATGCGCGGGAGCAAACACCGGCATTGCCTGGGCAGCTCCAAATTAAGATCGAGATCGGCGGGCAGACCCGTGATTATGACATTGCCGAGGTGGCCGATACAGTGGGCGGCGCGCTTACCGACTTGCTGATTTCCCGTCAGGAGGAGGATATTTTCAATGATGAGAACCAGCGACTTGTGGCAGGTATTGCGCGTTCTGTAACTGAGGAAATTGTTGAGCAGAGTGAGCAGTCCCGGGCCTCGGAGATGACTTTCGACTCCAAGGAGATGTCAAGGATCATAGAGCGTGCGCTGGTCAAGAACAATGCCCACGATGTTGCCCGCTCACTGATTATCCGATCGCAACGTAATGCTGGAGGCAACAACGGCGCGGATGGAACCCAACAGCGGGATACGAGTGTCATCCGGCGCAATGGCCAGGCTGTGCGGTGGAACCCGAACAAGGTCGAGATCGCGGTGCGCAAGGCGTTTCTTTCACTGCATCTGGACTCAGGTCCTGCGGAAGATGTGACGCAGGCAATCAGCGATCGTATTGCCGAGGATTCGGCGGAGTTTATCCACATTGAGGACCTTCAGGACCGTGTGCAGGAGGAGCTGATGCGCCAGGGGTATTTCAAGGTTGCCGAGGCATACATCCTCTATCGCGCACACCGGGCGGTGCTGCGTGAAGCTGAGCAGCAGGAGTCTCTGGATGTTGAGGTCAAGGGAGAGGATGATCCGAATCAGGATGCCCTGATACTGGTTCGCAATCTGGACGGCTCGACTTTTCTGTGGGATGGCACGGACTTGCGCAAGCGCATTGAGTTCGCATCCCTCCGGCTGGAATTATGCCTGGATACCGAGGAAATCGAGCGTGAGTTGCGCCGATCGGTGTTCCCGGAGATGTCCAAATCGGACCTGAACAAGACCATTATCCTCAATGCCAAGAGCCTTATTGAGAAAGATGCTGACTTTGCCCAGTTTGCTGCACGGATTTTACTTACTTACATTTATGAGGAGGTTCTGGACTGGGATATTGTCAGTGATGGCATCGGGGCTCTTCCGGCGGCGCATCGCAAGGGGTTCAAGGCCGGGTTACAACGCGGTATTGAGATAGACCGTTTTGACAAGCGCCTCCGCAACCACGAGCTGGACAAGCTGGCGGATGCGATTGATCCCGCCGCTGACCTCGATTTTGACTATCTGGGTATCCAGACTCTCTATGACCGTTACTTGACGATAGACAAGACCGGTGAGGTCCATCGCCGGATCGAGACACCGCAACTCTTCTGGATGCGTGTCGCGATGGGATTGTTCCGAGATGAGAAAGAGGATGCAACAGGCAAGATTACCGCCTTGTATAGGCTCTACAAGGCTCGCCGGTTCTGTTCGTCAACTCCGACGCTGTTCAATTCCGGGACAAATCATTCTCAGCTCAGTTCCTGCTATCTCTACAAAGTGGATGACTCCATTGAGTCGATCATGCAGCGCGGGATTGCAGAGAATGCCTATCTTTCGAAGTGGGCCGGCGGACTGGGAGGATCATGGACTGCTGTGCGCGGGACCGGCAGCCATATCCATGGCACCAATGGCGAAAGCCAGGGGGTGATCCCGTTTTTGAAGCTGCACAATGATCAGCTTGTTGCGGTCAATCAGGGAGGTAAGCGGCGTGGCTCCGGCTGTGCCTACCTGGAGAGCTGGCATGTCGACATAGGGGATTTCCTCGAACTGCGAAAAAATACCGGTGATGACCGGCGCCGTGCCCATGACATGAACACGGCGAACTGGATCCCGGACCTGTTCATGAAACGCATGGAGGCCCGTGAGGACTGGACACTTTTCCGTTCCAATGAGGCGCCTGATCTCCATGACCTTTACGGGAGTGCCTTTGAGGAGCGCTACGCGGAGTATGAGGCCAAGGCTGCCGCTGGTGAAATCTACGGCAAGTCGGTACCCGCCATCGAGTTGTGGAAGAGCATGCTGAAGATGCTTTTTGAGACCGGTCACCCCTGGATCACCTTCAAGGACCCGTGCAATGTCCGCAGCCCGCAGGATCATTGTGGCGTGATCCACAGTTCAAACCTGTGCACTGAGATCACCCTCAATACCGGCGAGGATGAGACTGCTGTCTGCAACCTTGGTTCCGTCGTGATTGACAATCATCTTGATGAGAAGGGCGAGATCGACCATGAGAAGCTGCGCGAGACTGTCGGTATCGCAGTGCGCGCCCTGGACAATGTCATTGATATCAATTTTTACCCCACAGAGGCGGCCCGCTGTGCCAACCAGAGGCATCGTCCGATTGGGCTCGGGGTAATGGGCCTTCAGAACGCGCTTTTCCAGCGTGATACCCCTTTTGGCTCACAGGATGCGGTTGAGTTTAACGATGAGTTCATGGAGGCTATCGCCTATTATGCCTTTGAGGCGTCAAGTGACCTGGCTGCCGAGCATGGAGCCTACTCCAGTTATAAGGGCTCCAAGTGGCACCGGGGGCTCCTGCCGCCGGACACCGTTGATTTACTGGAACGTGAGCGAGGACAGAAGATCAAGGTTCCACGCGGCGGCAAGTTAAACTGGGATGTGTTGCGGGCAAAGATCCAGAAGCAGGGCATGCGCAATTCGAATGTTCTCGCCATCGCTCCAACGGCAACAATATCCAATATCATGGGCAGCTCGCCCTGTATTGAGCCCACCTACAAGAACCTTTTCGTCAAGAGTAACCTCTCCGGTGATTTTATTGTCCTGAACTCCTATCTGGTGCGTGATCTCAAGGAAATTGGCCTTTGGGGCAAGGACATGGTGGACCAGTTGAAATATCATGATGGAGAGATTGGTGATATTGATGAAATCCCGGAGTCGATAAAGAAAAAATATGCAACGGCATTCGCCATTGAGCACCATTGGCTCATTGATGCAGCTGCGCGTCGCCAGAAGTGGATCGATCAATCCCAGTCACTGAATCTTTTTATCGCAAAGCCCGATCTTAAGGAACTCTCGCATATGTATCGTGCCGCCTGGCACGCAGGCTTGAAGACGACCTATTACCTGCGCAGCTTGGCGGCTTCAAATATCGAGAAGTCGACAGTGAATGCCAAGAAGAAGGTGCGCATAGATTCCGCGGAGGAGAAGGGGGCGGGCAAGTCACCCAGTGCTGAGGAGATCCAGGCGTGCAGCCTGGAGGCAATGGCCAATGGCGAGGAATGCGAGGCCTGCCAGTAGGATGCGAGTTTTTCTTATTAGACCGTGATTGCTATGAGTGAACCCAATGACATTGATGGTGACAAGATCGTGATCGCACCGCCTGGGTGTGGAGCCGCGCCGCTTGTCAACGAACCGACCTCTCATAGCGTTGGTGAGACCGGGCCCGAGGATTGGCAACCGGTATTGGCTGATTGAGAGTTGCCGAATCAAGGGCAACGCCTGACCCGGGACGGAGCCGTTTTCCAGCAACCAACCAAGCGGCATCCTTTTCGGGAACATCCCGGAAAAGGGTGCCGTTTTGTTTCGCTTGTTGGCAACAGGTCCCGGGATTTTGGAAGGTTTCCTGTTGATTACCCTGCTTGTGGGGAAATGAGGCGCTCAAGGTGCTTGGCGAGCATATCAAACTCGAGGTTCACCGACTGCCCGGGCTTAAACGTGTGCAGGGTTGTTACCGCATGGGTGTGCGGCGTGATCCAGCAGGAGAAAGAGTGCTTGTCATCGTTGATTTCAGCGGCAGTCAGGCTGATGCCCTCGATTGCTATTGAGCCCTTTGGCGCAAGGTAGCGTGAGAATTCAGGGGGCAGGCAAATCTCGAGCCGATGGTCATTACCGGCTGGCTCGATGGCAATAATCTCAGCAATGGTATCGATGTGGCCCTGCACGAAGTGTCCGCTGATTCTGGAACCCGGGCAGAGAGCCCGTTCAAGGTTGACGCTGTCACCTTTGTCAAGGTGCCCGAGGTTGGTGATCCGCAATGTTTGGCCAAGGATATCAAAGGATGCACTTGTGTCAGTCCTGGCGACAACACTCAGGCAGCAACCGTTTACGGCCACGCTCTCCCCGATTTCCAGTTCGGCAGCAAAGCCGGGAAGAGCGATTTCCATTCGTGCTCCCTGGTCGACAGGCGTGAGGTTTTCAACCGTGCCGATACTCTCAATGATTCCGGTAAACATAACTCGGGCTATAAGGGCTTGCGGGCGATGGCCATGAGGGTTTGAAAATGGGGATGTTCATTCTCCTTGTCGACGATAGCAGACTCGATTTCCTCAAAGCCGGCAGACTCAAGAAAGCGGCGTATCTCGACTTCTGCAAACCCGAGCCACAGATCGGCATATAATTCACGGGCTTCTTCAAAATCATGCTTGAGGAGATCCATCACGACGACACGGCCACCGGGCTTGGTGATACGAAATGCCTCATCGAGGGCTTTCTGGGGATTGTTGGCATGATGAAGGGCCTGGCTGAAGAGGCAGAGATCGACAGAGTCATTGTCAATGGGTGGAGACTGGATGTCACCGAGACGATATTCAAGGTTGGAATAACCGTTTTTGCGGGCGATGTTTGCGCCGAATTCCACCATTTTCTCGGAACTGTCGACAGCAATCACCTTCTCGGCTCTTTGGGCCAGGAGTTGTGCAAGGGTTCCCTCGCCGGCTCCAAGGTCAGCGACTACTCCCGGTGTCATCAGTTTCAGAAGTGTCTCGGCTAGCCCCTTCCAGCTGCGTCCGGGTACGTAGTTGCGCCCAAACTTGCCGGCAAGCTCATCAAAATAGGAACGTGCCCGGTCTGAGCGCTTGGAGAGTGCAAGCTTGAGTGCCTCGTTATCCTGGGCGCATTCCGGGATTTCCTGCGCAGCGTTTTCCACCACGGCGAGAATTTTCTCCAAGGCCTCGGCGTCCTCGCCGGCTGGCTGAGAGAGTTGGTAGAAAATATGCTTGCCGGAGCGCTCATCTTCAACCAGCCCTCCACTCTTGAGCTGCGCAAGCTGTGAGGATATCCGTGATTGGCCCATGGCGAGAATCTCCTGAAGTTCAGCCACTGAGAGCTTTTCGTGGTTTAAAATCCTGACAATCCTGATGCGCGTTGGGTCCGCAAGGAGTTTTAGCCATTTCAACGTTGACGGGATCATGATTCAGGTAAACATATCAACATATCACGATATTTAGATATATGGCAAACAGCTTCATTTTTTCCTCGGAATCCGTTACAGAAGGACACCCTGACAAGGTATGTGATACCATTTCTGATGCAGTGCTTGATGCCTGCCTCAAGGAAGATGCCTCTTCACGCGTTGCCTGCGAAACAATGGTCAAGGACAATGCTGTCATCCTGGGGGGTGAAATCACCACCGAGGCAAACCCGGACCATCGGCAGTTGGTCAAGGACGTGCTCGTGGGCATGAATTACGATTCCTGTTATGCGCAGGGTAGTGACTACAGTTACACCTGCAAGTTTGACGCGCAGAGTTTCTTTTTCCTCAATCTGCTCGGGCAGCAATCGCCGGATATTAAGCAGGGGGTTGATGACTCGGCAGCCGATGATAAGGAGACTGCCGAACAGGGGGCGGGTGATCAGGGCATCATGTTTGGCTATGCCTGTAATGATACGCCGGAGCTCATGCCTGCCCCGATCGCCTATTCACACCGCCTTGGTGAGGAATTGACCCGGTTGCGCAAGGATCGTGTCCACACCTGGCTGCGGCCCGACTCCAAGACGCAGGTCTCCGTTGAATACGTTGACGGCAAGCCTAACCGCATTACCGCGGTGGTGGTTTCCACCATGCATGCCCAGGAGATTTCCACGCCTGAGATTCGTGAGGCCCTTGGCAGTGATCTCATTGAGAAGATCTTGCCGGCCAGCCTGCTGACTGAGGATACCAAATACCATATCAACCCGACCGGGTTGTTTGTTGTTGGTGGACCTGAAGGGGACTGTGGCTTGACGGGCAGGAAGATTATCGTCGACACATACGGAGGCATGGGACGGCATGGCGGGGGAGCCTTCTCAGGCAAGGATCCCTCAAAGGTGGACCGTTCCGCTGCCTACATGTGTCGCTGGGTAGCCAAGAATATTGTTGCCGCCGGCCTCGCTGAGCGTTGTGAGTTGCAGACTGCCTACGCCATCGGGTATCCCGATCCGATTTCCCTTACTGTTGAGACTTTCAATACCAATACTGTCGATGAGGCAAAGATTGAGCGGGCCGTCAGTGAGGTGTTTTCCTTTAAGCCGGCAGACATCATCTCGCAGTTGAATTTACTGCGGCCCATTTATCGAAAATCAACCAATTATGGTCATTTTGGCCGGGAAGGTGACCTTGATTGCATGACCTGGGAAAAGACCAACAAGGTGGATGATCTCAAGTCTGCAGCCAATTCCTGATTAACCAAAGGCCCCATTATCGATTTTGTCATGAGCACCATTGCACAAACCAAGGAAGATTATAAAGTCGCGGATATTAGCCTTGCCGACTGGGGCAGGCGTGAGATTGCCATTGCCGAGCATGAGATGCCGGGGCTGATGGCCACCCGGGAGAAGTATGCTGCCGACAGGCCGCTTGAGGGTGTCAGGGTGATGGGTTCGCTGCACATGACGATACAGACTGCAGTGCTCATTGAAACACTCAGGGACTTGGGGGCTGACGTGCGCTGGTGTTCCTGCAACATATTCTCCACCCAGGATCATGCTGCCGCAGCTATTGCGGCTGTGGGTGTGCCGGTTTTTGCGTGGAAGGGGGAAACCCTTGAGGAATACTGGGAATGCACGCTTAATGCCCTTACCTGGCCGGATGGAAGCGGTCCCGAGCTCATTGTTGATGATGGTGGTGATGCTACGCTCTTGATCCACAAGGGGGCCGAACTCGAGGAAGGGTCGGATTGGGTTGAGGGGGAAAGCGCCTCGCAGGAGGAGAAGGTGATCAAGGATCTGCTGAAAACAGTCCATACTGATAATCCGATCAAATGGACGGAATTTCTCAAGGGCTGGAAAGGCGTTTCCGAGGAGACCACCACAGGTGTCCATCGCCTCTACCAGATGGCCGAGCAGGACAAACTCCGTGTCCCGGCAATTAACGTTAATGATTCGGTTACCAAGTCCAAGTTTGATAACCTCTATGGTTGCCGCGAGTCGCTCGTCGATGGAATAAAGCGTGCCACTGACGTGATGATTTCAGGCAAGGTGGCCGTGGTTTGCGGCTACGGGGATGTCGGCAAAGGTTGTGCCCAGTCGTTACGGGGACAGGGGGCACAGGTCGTCGTGACCGAGATTGATCCCATCTGTGCGTTGCAGGCCGCGATGGAGGGTTTTCGTGTCCTCACCATGGAGGACACCCTGGGGTGGGCAGATATTTATGTCACGACGACGGGGAACAAGGATATTATCCGCATTGAGCACCTGTTGGCCATGAAGGACCAGGCCATTGTCTGTAATATCGGCCACTTTGACAATGAGATCCAGGTCGATGCGCTGAATACCGCGGAAGGTGTAAGCAAGCAGGGCGTGAAGCCTCAGGTGGACCAGTATACCATGGCCGATGGACGCCAGCTATACATGCTCGCTGAAGGCCGCCTCGTGAACCTTGGATGCGCAACCGGGCACCCGAGTTTTGTCATGTCCAACAGCTTTACCAACCAGACTTTGGCCCAGATTGACCTATGGAAGAACCGGGAGAGCTACGCGCCCGGGGTTTACGTGCTGCCGAAGAAGCTCGATGAGGAGGTTGCCAGGCTGCACCTTGAGAAGATTGGAGCAAAACTGACGCTGCTTACCGAGGAGCAGGCTGATTACATCGGTGTTGCCCAGCAAGGGCCCTTCAAGCCTGAACACTATCGGTATTGATATACCGGCCGGGCCGGGTGCGGCAGAAATGATTTTCCGCGCTCAGGAGGTTGCCAGGTTCCAGGGTTTGCGCATTTCGCGCTCCCTCATGGAGTTGGCTTTGTCATTGCCGGTGAATTCTTCTTTATCCGGGTTCCATTCCAGCCCGGATCCCAGTCTCATGGAGATGTTGCCCAGATGGCAGAGGCTTGCACAGCGATGGCCTATTTCCGCAGGGAAATAGGGCTCCTTGCGCGTCTTCACGCAGTCGAGGAAGTTGCGGTGCTCGCCTCCCTTGCAGGTATACAGGTGGAGCCCGTCATCAGGGATTGGTTCCCTCACAATATCCTTGTTGCTTGCCTCGAGGCCGGAGTCCCAGCTTTTGCTGCCGCACCAGCCGTCGCTGCCGTAGAAATGCAGGCTGGTGCCACCGCTTTTCACGTTGAGCTTAACGCCATTGGCATACTGGTAGTCGATCGCATACTCTATAAAGGTATTATACATGCTGTTCCCGTTGACTGTTCCCCTGCCGCTTACCTTGACGGGACCGGTGCGTTCCGTGTCGTTGGCCCACTGAGCGGTATCCAGCTGGTGCATTCCCCAGTCTGAGAATTTACCCCCTGAATAGTCCCAGACATGTCGCCAGTGCTGCCGCTCGGTACGGTTCTTTGTGTAGGGGGCATATGGTGCGGGGCCCAGCCAGCGGTCATAGTCCAGGTCCTCCGGCACTGCTAGCTGCTTCTCATTGGCGAAGCGTTGGCCGGCGGGCAGGGTGACCTTAATTTGCTCGAGTTTGCCGATACGTCCGTTGCGTACGGCTTCAGCAAGCCTGTGGTAGACGAAAAGGCTTCGATCTTCGGTTGAGGTCTGGAAGACCCTGCCGCTTTTTTTCACCAGGTCAGATATCAAGCGGCCTTCAGCGATGGTGAGTGTGGGCTTCTCACAGATGACATCCTTGCCGCGTCGTATGGCCATTGCGCTCATCAGGGCATGCCAATGGTCGGGTGTCGAGATCATGACCGCGTCGATATCATCCCGGTCCAGGATTTCGTGGAAATCAGAGTGAAGTGAACAACCGTTTTTGCCGTAGTGCCTGTCAGTCATCACCTGTGCCTTATTCATGCGGCTCTTGAACACGTCACATACTGCAACAACTCTGGCATCCGGCTGGCGAAGGAACATGTTCAGGTTGCGGTGGATACCGTGGTTGCCAGTGCCGATCATGCCAATCGTGATTTTTTTGCTTGGCGCTTCGGCTCCCAGGACATGGGCGGGCACAATATTTGGCAGAGCTATGGAGGCTGCTGATACGGTTGAGCTTTTGAGGAATCTGCGGCGTTTCATGATGATTTTTCTAAGTCTTGTGTTTTTCCCGGGCGCTTCGGCAATGAGCTGCCAGGCGGGTGCTGCTATTTACTGTCTTTTTTGTCCCCTGGTTCACCGGTGTCATTGAGTTTTTCTGCCACTACTTTACCGGGGGTGGTGAGCAACAGGGCGCTTAAAAGGGTGCAGGTCATCAGGGTGAGAGGCACGGCAGGGGAAATCCAGCGTTGCGTGGACTGGAAGAGAATCATGCCGACGGTGAAATAAAGCAACGCCAGCAGTAATGATAAGCCGATTGCCCGTCTTCGGCGTTGCCTGAGGATCGTGACTCCCGCTGCCAGGATAATAGCCCATGATATCCAGGCGGTATGTTCCGGGACGGGGCCAAAGTAGCGGTTGCTCTGGATAGTGGCGATCGCCAGGGCAAAGAGCTCGGCCTGGGAGATTTTCTCTTCCCCGGTTTTGATGTTGCGTGATCCCTTGTTGTCCACTCCCAGCAGGATGACGCGATTTGCCAGGGCATCACTTTCCTGCTGGTTGAGCCCTCCGGTGCCATCTTCCGGTGCTTCTTCCGGATTGTGGGCAAGTATACTGGCATTTTGTATTTCCGGTCTGGCACGCGTTGTCGTGGATATGGCAAGAGAACCGGAGGCATCGATGGGGATGGTGGCTTTGTTGCCGACCTTGATCATTTTGCCCAGGTGCACCTCAACTTTGCCGGCCGTGACGCCGAGTTCCAGCATGGTGGCCAGCAGGACAAATGAGGGCACCACGGTTTTATTGATGCGAGCCAGCAGCGGAACGCTGAGCCCCGTCCCGGTGCCGGTTGTCTCACCCAGATCAATGGAGGTGAAGCCTGAGGGGAAGCCCAAGGAGGTCAGGCGCTGGTTCGGCAGCGAGAGGATGTTGGTGAAAGCGGGAATTGCCTCAATGTCTCCGCTGATCGAGGCAAGCGGCGAGAGAAGGCTGAGGGTGGCTTTTTCCGGTTCCAGGGAGGCTGAATTGAATTGCAGGATCGAGCTGAGGAGGATTTGACCCTCGCTGTATTGCAGGCAGGCGGTGCGCAGGGCATCAAGCAGTCCCTTGTCAGCCCCTTGCCAGTGCAGGGGAGCTTCTATGGCAATGACTTTAGGGTTATAGGATTTCAGGCGGTGAAGTAACTGGGCATAATCCAGTGGGTTAGGCGGCCAGCTCCAGAAGCCTTTTTCCGATTCGTCAATCCTGAGCAGGGTCACAGAGGGAGGGTTGAGTTCCTCGCCGCTGGTGGCACGCAACCAGTCTTCATAAAGGGTATTGAGTCCATTGATCCCGCCGCGCTGGTCTTCGCGGTTAACGAAGAATGCGGCAACCAGGCAGAACAGCAGGAAGATAATTGCCCTTTGATGATTTCTCACTGGTAATTTTGTCTGGTTCTTAATGTTTGCGTTCGATGCGCAATGTCCTTGCCGGTTCACCTGCCTTCATGGATACAAAGTTGGTGGTCCCGATCCAGTGACATGACCTTCCGTTGGTCAGGTTGTGCATATGGTAGCGTTCCGATTCCTTCAACACGGGAATTATTCCGGAAAGGTGGATATGCCCGGATTGGGTGGAGGAGGGATTGTCGTTGCTGACCCTGAGGAGTGATTCCCCGTCGGCATTCTCCCGGATTGAAGTGATCAGCAGGGGATTGGAGCTTGTGCAGGTCATTTCCCCTGCCGTGCCCGGAGATGAGGGAGGGATGCCGTTTAAAGAACTTCCGGGGGCAGTGCTTGCAGGGGGGCTCAATTGCGAGAAACCAATCCCCAGAAGATGCGGCCAAAGGTCGGGTCCGGGATTGTCCCGGGCCGTGAACGCAGTGCCGGGGAAGTCATCCCTTATCGACCTGATAAGTTCCTGCCAGAATAGCGGTGAAAATTCCCCGGGGTCAGTGATCTCAAAGATGTCAATGCCCTGGACAATCCAGTAGCGAAAGATTGCTTCCCAGTTTGCCAGGTGCCGGTGCCAGTTTTTCCCGTCAAGGCAGGGAGTGCCCCTTGCGTGGAATGCCCCGGGTTTCCTGACGCGGAAAGGATGTTCCGGGGAGCAGTTCACCGGGATTGTAAGCCCCAGGATCTTTCCCTGACGGTTTATCGTCGCGGCCAGTTCGCCAAAGGAGAAGGCATTGCCCAGTTCTTTGGAAATAGTGTAATGACCGCCGCCATGACTGCCGACCAGGTTGTTGGCGGCTTGAGGGAAAAGAGCCGGCAGCATGAAGATTCCGGCGTCACTTGAATGCGCCCGGGCCACCAGGTCCGGGAGAGGTTCACGTGCTGCCCGGAAGCATTCAGAGCGGGTCAGTTCACGTCTCTCGGCTCGAAGCAGACGCACGCTGCTGCCCGGTGAGGAGTTCAGTGACGAGAATTTTTTTTTCCCGGGATGAAGCTTGACCATCCACTGGTAGTCCCCTGCAGTTGGTGGAATCCACCTGCCTTTCCAGCGCATGCTGCCCTCAGGCTGCATCTGGCTTACATGCCATTTAGCGTCCAGTGTTTTGCGCCAGTGAATGACAGCATCGATCTCCCCGGTCCCCCCCGCACCAAGCGCATGGGCACATACCTCTACCGGTTCCTCCGCAGGGGCGATGTCGGGATAGGGACCGGCAGCGGGATCGGTCCTGATGAGGATTTCCGGAGACGGTGTGCCGGCCTCAGTGAGAGCGGGTAGTGCCTGTATCTTGGGTGTGGCCCCTTGCGGGTATTCCTGGGGATTGGACATCGGGGTCAATCAATTACCTGCATCAAACAGAAATTGCCTCATCGCTCAAGTATGGCAACAGACCGGGAAGAATACCCTCTTTTTCAAGGATTGCCCGTAGAGACTCAAGGGCAGCAGGAATATATTGCAGGAATTGCACCTTGCCGGAGCGGTTGGCAAGCATTGCATAAGCCCCGAGTGCCTGCATGAGGCGCTGGGCAGCGCAGCGGGTGAAGGCTGCTCGCCCGGGGCTGGCATGATTTTCGCGGAACGCGTAATTGATGAGTTCTTCACGTTGAGGCTCCTTCAGGGCAACATAGGGATCGTGAAGCAGCGAGGCAATATCGTATGCCGGGAGTCCAAGGCGCAGGCCCTGGTAATCAATCATGTGTGGGCGACTGTCCCGGATAAGGATGTTTTGTGACTGGAAATCACGGTGGACAAGGGATCTTGGTAATTGAGCAAGTTCGCTGGCCAGCATAGAGAACTCCGGCTCATGACGCAATGCCTCGAGGTAGGAAGGGGCCCGGCGAGAGTAATTACCAAGGAAGTGTTCGAAGAAATAATCCTGTTCCCAGCTGTAGAGCGCTTCATCGAAAGGGGGCTCAAGGCTGTCCTTTTCGGCGCTGCTGAGCCCTTCGCAGTTGAATGCGTGGAGTCCCGATATTTCATCGATAGTGGCCTTGTATAAACGGCGTTTTTCGGGCCATTTGGCTTCACGGTAATCCCAGAGGTGCCGGTTACCCAGGTCCTCGAGCCAGATCCTTTTCTGTCCAGCATCGTGATGCAGGATCTCGGGGATGGCGCTGCCTATCCGGGCCAGTATCCTGCTTGCTGGGATGAATTTCAGGTTGTCCGGGCGCTCATCGGTGTATTCCATCACGATCAGGCTTTCCCCGGAGGCAACTTGAATGCGCAGGTAACGGCGGCCTGAGCCCCCGATGTCGGCGAGTGGCTTGACCCGTGCACCCGGCAGGGACACGGAGGGTAATGCAGTGGCGGTGGCCTTGAGAATTTCCTGATACATGATTATTGCGATTGACCGGGGGATCCCTAGATGACCGCGTCTACAAGGTTTTCATGAATGCTTTCCCCACTGCGGACGACGCATCGCGTGAGGTTCACGTCCGGGCCAACTTCAGCGTAGGGCCACACGATGCTGTTGCTGATGATTGCCCCTGCGCCGACAACAGCCCCGGTGCCTATGTGCGAGGCGTAATCAACGTTGGCGCCCGGCGCAATGGATGAACCCGGGGAGCAATGCTCTTGCCACTTACCGGCATGTTGAGCAAGGTAGGAGGGAAATCCGGAGCCGGAAATTTTAAGGTGAGCCTCCAGGTAGCTCTCGCGTGTGCCCAGGTCCCACCATTGGCCGTCATCGATGACCACGGCACCGAGTAACCCGGAGTCAATGAGTTTGAGGAAAACCGGAATGACTGAGTGCTCCTTGCCGTGTTGGAGGTATTCCAGAAACCCGGGTGAGCAGGCGTAGATTCCTGTAAACTGATGGGTGCCATGGCTGCCGGTTTGCAGGAGGTTGCGAATATCGGTGACCGTCCCGCTCACAGGATCGAAGGTCACGTGCCGGTCAGGTCCGCCGGAGCGGAGTACCAGAGTGGCCACATGATTGCCCGAGGCATGGGTTTTTAGTAGTGGATCAAGGGGCAGGTCAGTCAGGATGTCACCGTTATACACCATGAATGTTGCCCCTGCCAGAAGGGCGGAGACATTATCAATGCCGCCACCGGTTCCCAGCAGGAGATCCTCATGGCAGAAGGTTATCGGTGCCCCGGAGTATATGCCCTCCTGGAAATGATCGTGATAGGCATCGGCTTTATGGTGGGTATTGACGACAAGTTCAGTGATCCCGTGCCTGATCAGGTGCTCAAAGGCAAATTCGATCAATGGTTTTCCAAATACCGGAATGAGCGGTTTCGGAATGCACTCTGTAAGTTTCCCAAGCCGTGTGCCGAGCCCGGCACCGAGGACAAAAGCCTTGTTCACGGCATGTAATTTCGTTGACCCGGCGATATTGTCTAATTTAATGGCGCAGCAGTGTGTTTTTTTACTATATTCTATATGGTATGGTGTTGCTGTGCGCGTAACTTTTTCATGAAAGTATTCCCTTTAATCTTATTGATGGCCCTGTGGCTTTGGCCGGTAAGTGCGCATGCCCAGGGGCTTTTTGACTTTGGTGGAGAAGCCCTCACGCAATTCAACCGCGGCAAGGCGGAACAGGATGCCGGCAACCTGAAACAGGCAGTCCACTGGTATAAAAAGGCAATTGCGACAGATGACCGGTATTTCCGTGCCTATAATAATCTTGGCTATATCTATGGGGGCAAGGGTTATCACGTTCAGGCCATTGAGTGGTATAAGAAGGCTGTAAAGGCAAATCCGCGTTTCGTTGAGGGCTATTCAAACCTGGGCGCAAGTTACCTGGAAACCGGCAAGACCGGGATGGCGGTCAGGGTTCTTGAGCAGGCCGTCAAGCTGAACCCGGAATCTGCCATAGCGGTTGCCAACCTGGCGAGTGCACTGCAGGCATCCGGGGATCATGAAGGCGCGCTGAGGATGACGGCAAAGGCCCGGCAACTTGGTGCCCATACAATCAAGGGTGATGCGGCGGATGTAAACCGCGGATGGCTCCTGGAAAAGCAGGGTGATCATGAAGGTGCCATCAGTGCTTACCGGTCAGCGATCAAAAGCAATGCTGCACATCCCCGAGCCTACATGAACCTTGGCCTGCTGCTGGTCAAAAGGGGACAACTCAATGAGGCGCAGTCGCTGCTGGAAAAGGCGACCGAGCTCGACGATTCCAATGCGATGGGACATGTTAACCTGGGGTATGTCTACCTGCAGAAAGAGCGCTGGGCGGAAGCGGAGAAGGCTTGCCGAAAAGCCGTTGAGATTGCCCCCGAGTTGGTCCTGGGCTGGAGCAACCTTGGCCTTGCCTGTGTCAATCAGGGCAATAGGAGCGGAGCCCGCACTGCCTGGAAAAAAGCGGCGGCGCTTAACCCGGAGGATGAGACCATACGCAGGAACCTCGAAAAATTGCGCTAGGGAATTTTCTGTCGTGATTTTGTCCTCTCGGGCTTGACCATTGGCTGATCCAATTCGAGGTTTGCCGCGTCCGGGAAAACAAACAGATACCGGTTCCGTATCAAGACAATGGCCTGCTTTAATGACCCCACATCCAATAGTGAAGCGATGCTTCAGGTGGTGCGCGGTTATTACGAGCTGGGGATGAATGAGGATGCCTGGACGGAGTTGCGCTTAGTGGAGAAGAATTTCCCGGCAACTCCTGCCATTATCCAGATGAAACTTCTGCTCCTGCTCAAGGATGAGAAGTGGGCGGATGCCCTCGGCTTCAGTGAGGAATTGCGCCGCATGGAACCTCAAAATGGCGCCGGGTTTATTCACGGGGCATATTGCCTACATGAACTCAATCGTACGGACGATGCTCTCGCGCTGCTTGAGAAGGCCCCGGAGTCGGTTCGTGATGAAGCCATCTATCATTACAACAAGGGCTGTTACCAGGCCGCAATAGGAGACGTGGATACCGCGCGCAGCTGCCTGCAGAAATCCTTTGATATTGATAAGAGCCTGGTAGACGTGGCGCGCAAGGATCCCGACCTGGCTGCCTTGCAGGGCGCGCTGTAAGTTGGCCTCTTTACAGCGATGAATAACCCGGCATCATCGCCGTCGCTTGCCCGCGTTGAAGAGGTGTTTAACGACAACTTCGCCAGCCGTGATGAACTGGGTGCTTCCGTATCGGTGTGGCATTGCGGAGAAGAAGTTCTTTCACTCGCTGCCGGGTTTTGCGACAGGGATGAAACCCGTGCCTGGTGTCCTGATACCCTCGTGCCTTTCTGGTCGGCGACCAAGGGGCTATCCTCCGCTTGTCTTTTACACCTGCTCGACCGGTCAGGCATTGCGCTCGGTGACCCGGTGGCCAGGGTATGGCCGGAATTTGCGCGCGCAGGAAAGGCGGAGGTGAGCTTTGAACAGGTCCTCTCGCACAGGGCGGGGTTGCCGGCACTGGACCGGGAGGTGTCCATTTTTGACCACGCTGCGGTGATCTCTGCAATTGAGGACCAGCAGCCTCTCTGGGAGCCGGGCTCCCGTCACGGTTACCACCCGCGTATTTTCGGCTTTCTCCTCGATGAGATCATGCTGCGCCTTACGGGAGGGCGGTTGGGAGACTATTTCCGCAGGGAGTTTGGTGAGCCGCTGGGGCTGGAGGTCTGGATCGGCCTGCCTGAGGCCGAGCAGGGCAGGGTGGCAACGCTTTATCCCGGGCGTATGTCCGACCCGGATGGGGAAGCGGATTTCTATCGTGCCTTTGCTGATCCGCAGTCACTGACCCGCCGTGCTTTTGCTTCTCCTTCCGGGCTCGCGGCTGTTTCCGGAATGAATTCGCCGCAGGCCTGGCAGGCGGGATGGCCGGCATTGGGTGGTATCGGGTCGGCCTGTGGCCTGGCAAAGTTTTATGCCATGCTGGCAGGCGAAGGAACCCGGGAGGGAAAGTGTTATTTTCCGGAACAGGTATTGCAGGTCATGTCAGAGACCCTAGTCTCGGGAAGGGATGCGATTTTCTGCATGGAGAGCGCCTTCAGTGCAGGCTTCATGAAGGATGCTCAGGGGTCGAGCCGTCGCCGGATTTTCGGGCCATCGGAAAAGGCCTTTGGCCACCCGGGTGCCGGCGGCAGCCTGGCCTTTGCCGATCCCGAGCATAACCTTGCCTTTGCTTATACCATGAACCAGATGAGCTACGGGGTGCTGCCCGGGTCAAGGGCGCTGGACATGGTGGATGCCCTCTATGGGCTAGGCCAGTGACGTTCTATCTTTATTCGCGTCGTCCTCGGAGCTTTCTTCCTGCAGGTAAGTGTGGGACTTGTAGAATTTTGCGACTAGGAGAAAACAGCCCGCTGCGCCCAGCATCAGCCAGGTAAAGAACCAAAAGTAGGCGGCGCCCTCAAGTTTTGTTTGTCCGCCGGCGAAGAAGGTAATGCCAAAACGATCAGGTTCTGCTCCATCCGGGTTAGGCTTGCTACCGATATCGAGTTTTTCTTTGCGGTTTTCCAGCCAAGATTTTTCGGGCATCGCAATGCCAACGGACCCGACAAATATATCGAACAGGCTTCCGTCTTTCTCATCGACCTTGAGATCAACCGTGGCACCGGTATCCCACATGGTCTTCTCCGTCATGTCTGCCCCGTCACTGCTGACACGGAATTGAGTGCTGCTGCGAAGCTTGTAACGAAGGGCTTGCCCCCACGGGTCACGCAGTTCACTAATGAGCTTCTGTCCTTCCCCGGTATTCGGGAGAGTGCCCGCTGCGGCGGATTTAGTGAGTATCCGATTTGCCTCTTTGATCACAGCTAATGCGGCAAAGTCAGCAACAGTAGATTTGCCATTTTCATCAAAATTGAAAGTGATGTCATCAAGGTTACCTTGTTTGCCATCAAATCCTGGGTTGATAACCTCACCACCTTTTTTCGGGGCTTCTACCAGTGAAACAACGGAGGGAACCTGAATGAAATGATTTACTGCTGCGGTAATGAGGTTGCCTAGGGAGACTGACCCGAGGAAAAGCGCGAGGATTACCGATTTCATGGCCTTTGGAGCTTGGGTGTAGGAGAACTCCAGCGCTACAATGGAAACCATTACCTCGGCCGCGGTCAGGACAACATAAGCCAGAACCTGCCACGAGATCGACGGCTTGCCCCCGGCATCAATGCGTTCCTGGGCGAGGGCAATGATCGCGAAACCGCCAACCATGACAAATAAGCCGATAGCGATTTTGCGCATGGGGGTGAGCTTAAAAACTTTATTGATCGCCGGGTAGACGATGAAGGTAAAGAGCGGGATGAAGATCAGGATAAAGATGGGGTTGATGGCCTGGATCTGTGAGGGGAGCCATTCAAAGCCGAGCCACTGCCGATCCATGTCCTTGGCCTGAAACACCCAGGATGTCGCCGTTTGATCGAAGAGGGTCCAGAAAAAGGCGACGAAGAAAAAGATGATTGCCAGTTTTCCGAAGGCGATCAAACCCTCCCGACTGAAGAGTTCACGAAAGAAAGGGCTGCGATGGGCCGGAATGTGGACAAATTTTTTGCGTCCCATCCAGAATAGTAGCGTGGCCAGAGCCATGAGGACTCCGGGAACTCCGAAAGCCCAGTGGGGACCATACCACTGCAGCAACCAAGGAGTGAGCATGGTGGAAAGGAAAGCCCCAAAATTGATGGAGAAATAAAAGAAGTTAAAGGCGCGCGTGATCAGGTCACTGTTGGTTTTACCAAACTGATCGCCGAGGTGGGCTGAGACGCAGGGCTTGATGCCGCCGGAACCCAGGGAGATCAGCATCAGGCCGCCGAGCAACCAATATGACGCATCACCGGCAATGCCCATCAGTGCCAGTGCCGCGTGTCCAGCGCAATAGACCAGCGAGAGGTAGATAATGGTGCGGTATTTTCCAAGGAAAGCATCGCAGAGCAGGGCTCCAAGGAATGGGGTCAGGTATACAGCAGAAACAAACAGGTGCACCTTTTCCGCGGCAGCGGCTTCGCTCATCGCATTGCCCGCACTGTTGCCCATCAGGTGCAGGTAGTTTACCATGAAGATGGCAAGGATTGCCTTCATGCCGTAGAAACTGAAACGCTCGGCAGCTTCGTTGCCGATAATGTAAGGGATGCCGGGCGGCATCTTCTCGGTTGCCAGCGGGGAAGTGCGGTATTTGCTCATCGAAGCTGGATATAATGCCTGCCTTACGGGGTGCTGCCAAGCCCGGAGGTGGACAATTGTTAACTGGGTGGGGTGGAGCGACAAAAAAAGCGATTTTGCTTATCTTGTGGTATTGTAAACGCGTTGAGGCGTTCATTGATCACATTGCCCAGGGTTGCAGCCGTTGCGGCCGTCCTTTTTTCAGGGACAGCCCTGACGGCACCCCCGGATATCACAGTGGCGACTTTCAATGTGTCGCTCAGCCCCAATACAGAAGCAGCGCTTCCTGCACTCCTGGCAAACCCGGGTTCATCGAACCCGCGAAAAATCGCCGAGATCATCCAGCGCGTTGCGCCCGATGTCCTGTTCATCAATGAGCTCAATTACGACGGGACAAGGGAGAACCTGGATGCCCTACACGATCACTTTATTGCACGCTCACAGAACGGGCAGCCGCCGCAAAACTATCCGCACCGTTATCTGGCCGCTTCCAACACCGGCATTCACTCCGGTTTTGACCTGAACAACAGCGGCAGTATCAACAGGACTCCCGGCTCGGTTACCTACGGGGATGACTGTTTCGGTTTCGGGCGCTTTCCCGGGCAATATGCCATGGCGGTATTCTCCAAGTTTCCTATCCGCAGGGATGCGGTGCGCACTTTTCAGAATTTTTTATGGAAGGACATGCCGGGTGCGCTGTTACCGGACATTGCCGGCAGCCCTGCTCCCAATGACTGGTATCGGCCTGAGGAACTGGCTGTTTTCCGTCTTTCCTCGAAAAGTCACTGGGATGTCCCTATCGATGTGGACGGGCACGTGGTCCATTTGCTCGGCAGCCACCCGACCCCGCCGACCTTTGATGGGCCCGAGGACCGTAACGGGCGGCGTAATCATGACGAGATCCGTCTGTGGGCCGATTATATTGACCCGGCGCGTGATGACTACATCTATGATGATAGTGGGGATACCGGGGGCCTTGGTGCCGACCGGCGCTTTGTCATTGTCGGCGACCAGAATGCGGACCCTGAGGCGGGGGACAGTTTTGCCGGAGCCGCAGGGCAACTGACCCTTCATCCGTCCATTGACAACTCCTTCATCCCGGTGAGCGGAAGGGGAGGTAGTAATACCGCCGCCTTTGCCGGCGGCCTAAGGGTGGATTACGTGCTGTCCTCCCGGGCCGGTCTGGCAATCCTGGGCGGCGGGGTTTTCTGGCCTGCTTCCGGAAATCCTTCCAGTTCCTTGGTTAATGCTTCCGACCACCGCATGGTGCACCTGAAACTGCGCCTGTTGCCATTGCTTGATGAGGTTACCTCAGGCTTGCAGGTGACCCTAGATGATGATGACATCATCCTGTCCTGGAGCGCGGCAGCTGGTGTGAAATACACGCTGTGGAGAAGCGATACCCTCATTGCTGCTGATTGGTTCATCACCAATGAGTTGGCTCCCCGAAATGATGCCGGTATTGCCGAGGTTCGTGATAAGGGTGCTGCCCGGGGCAGCCGGAGACGGTTTTATCGGCTGGAGGCGGTGTTCCAGTAACCCGGGCGTAAAAAGCTTAATTAACGATTCCCTCTTGCTGGTGGTGGGCTCGATCCGTAAAATTCAGGCCTGATCCGGTGGCTGACCTACACCAGTTTGATGAATAAAGGTGTCTGTGGCTGCAGGGAAAAGGGGGATTAATAGGCATTTATTCCCGCCCGTATCCGATAAGGCAAAAGCTGAGAGCCTCCTCGAGCTTGAATGGGGCGAGAAGGCTTGCCTTCACTCTCTTTTATTTAAGAAAACTTAAATAATAAGTCGCTCATTTTAAAATACTTAACAGAAGTAGGATTCATCTTAAGAGTCAGAGGGGAAAAGTTACGAAAAGTATCGACTCCAAGTGCCCAATCAGGATAATATCGACTCTAAATTAGGAAAATTCCTATTTTAAAACCCACAACACAAAACAAAAACTGTTTATAACAATGAAAAAATCAATCCTCTCTATTGTTGCGTCATTTTTCGCAATCGCAGGTTTGGCAAGTGCCGGAACTGTTAACTTTAGTAATGCCACAGGAGCAAGTGGGCTCATTCAACTTCAGGTTGATGGAGTTGCCATTGCTGCGGGAACCGGCTTCGTTGCTGTTGGAACCACATCTCTTACCTTGGCTGATCTTGCTAACGAAGTGACCGGCGACCCTACTAATGGCGGCACATTATCAACTGCTGCTCAGGCTGCCCTTGCCAGTGATCCTTCGCTTGGGTTCGGTGGTTTTGAGCTTTTCGGAGCACAGATCACAATGGGCGTAAATGGCCTTCCTGGTTATTTCTCTGGTAGCAGTCAGCTTGCAGGCGCTGCTTACGCAAATAACTGGGTAGGAGATACGATCGTGCTTATCGCCGGTAATGGAAACAGCATTGCTACTTCCACTCACCTTGCGATCATCGATGGAGGAACTTTCCTTGCAGATGCTCCTCTTGCAGTTGCAAGCGTTGGAACCGGTGGTGCCGGTACACTGGCCTTTGGAACTGTAAGCGGCAGTGCTAATGGCGTGCCGGCAGGATTTCCTGGTCAGGACGCTATTCAGTTAGGTGCAATCGCTGATGTCATTCCTGAGCCTGGTGTTTCGATCCTCGCTCTTCTTTCCGCTGGAATCATCTTCCTGCGCCGCCGCCGATAGAACAAATAATTTACTAGCGACATCAAACGCTAGATAGTTCAGTAAACTCCCCACAAATCAGATTTTAACAGTTTTTGTTTATTGGCCCCCGGCTTGAAAAAGCCGGGGGCTTTTTTTGTTTGTGATTAGCTTGAACTCGCCCTTATAAAGACCTCCTCTGGGGAGTAAAGAATTGAAAGGACCATACCCTTTAATTGTCAAATGTGGCCTTGAGACAAAACGGTCCGTGCTTAAGGGGCAAACAGCACACAGCCTGGGGAATAGGGAATATTGGCTAGGCGGAAAGTAATCTAGCGAGAACAAAGGCCTGCATTAAAACCCACAAGCCCCATCAATCGGGTGAGTCTGTGGTTATGGGCAGGGTGCAGATGTTAAAACAAGTTCGCAACATCTTAATAAGCAATGATTAAAGCGCTTTATCAGTAAATGCCGCGGCGACTGTTGGAAAGAGAGAAAGCCGTGACTGGTAGGCCGTTATGATCATGCTGCAAAAAAAATCAGTAAAAAGAAAGGGGAAATTTGATTTTACATACTATTAAGCAGAGTTAATAGTTCACTTAACATAGGTTTAATTATAGCCAAAAAGGGTTTACTTATACCCAATTCGGATATAGTTATTACCAGCGCTTTGTGATTTTGTGAATAACTAATCGCAAAATAAAAGAAACCAAACCTACAAATATAATGCTTAAAACTGTCTTTATTACAACCTTATCATTCCTAGCAGTCGCCGGATTGGCTACTGCTGGAACTGTTAACGCAGGAAACGCAAACGCTGCTCTGCTTCAAGTTCAAGCTGGTGGCGTAGCCGTTAATGGTGGCTTCATTGCTGTTGGCACCACAGGCGCTGCCGAAGCGTCATTGTCTGATGCAGGCTTAGCCAAAGATGCCTTGCTGGCTGATTTCACGCAATTTGGTCCCTCGACCGAATTTGCAACGCCGGGAGTTGGTAACAACGCCGGATTTTTCTCACTTGCTGCCAACGGTGCGGGTGGAGACGCGCCCTTTAACGGTAATAACGTATTTTTGATTGGTGGCGACGGAGCATCTCTAGCAGATTCGAACTGGCTGTTTATTGTCAGATCAGATACTAATTTTGGCCCTGACCTTCCGCTTTTTGCTGCAAGTGTGAATCTTGGAACAGATACAGCGCTTCTCGGCGGGATATCTGGAGCAAATACTATCAATGGTGGAGATGCCTTCCAAATGGCAGCGGTCGGAGGGATCGTCCCCGAGCCTGGTGTTTCCATTCTCGCGCTGTTCTCAGCCGGATTGCTTGTTTTGCGCCGTCGTCGCAAGTAACAAAAGCTTTAACACAAAAACCCCCAAGCCTAAGCAACGAACATAGGTTCTGGTTTTCACAAGAGGTTCCCCTCAAAAAGGGGAACCTCTTTTTTTGCCATGGCAGAGAAGAGTTGTGGGTGCGATCCAGCTGACAAAAAGGGTGACAAAGCGGTTAGGATGACCAAGGGGGCAAGCAGGCCTTGCTCAAAGTTCGAGTAGTTGCAGCGAGTGATCCTTGCGCAATAGCGTTCACTCCTAAGCCTGTAACCGGCACCAGGGCCTCGAAGCAGTGAGGCATGGGTGACTCTGCGGTGTTCGAAGTCATTTTGTCCTAAATAAATGCAAGCTCGATGCCCCTTTTACCGAAGGATAGCGCTGCATCAATCTGCAGGAATTCATCCCGGATTAAAAGAGCTCCTTAATGGGCTGACCGTCTAGAATCAACTTGGTGATCTCAGGTGGTAACAAGTCGGGCGAGACACGGAGTTTCTCCGCGTCGAACAGGGTGTGCATCACGGTAGAGAGCAGGTTTTCCGGGCCGTATGGTTCTGAGGCCGGGCGACTGCCGGTACGGTCGGATTTACCAATGGCTTGTCCCATATTCAAGCCGCCGCCCGCCAGCAGCAGAGGGGTAAGGTCGCCGTGGTGATCAGTGCCGGCGTCCCTGTTGCGTTTGATCGGTGAGCGTCCCATCTCTCCAGTGATGACTAAGAGAATTTGATCGCTCAGGCCTCGCTGCTCGACGTCGTCGAGGAACGCGGAAACCGCATGGTCCATCTGGGATCCCAAGGTATTCATGCCGACGAGAGTGCCTGGGTTGTTCGCGCCGTTGCCGTGGAAATCCCAACTCGAATCGACCACGGTAACAAATCCGCAACCCGCTTCACACAAGCGCCTGGCGAGGAGCATCTCCTTGCCCAGCAAGTTTGTCCATCGCTCCTGGTCGACAAGCCTTTTCTTCCCGTTGAACAGAAAATGCTTACCACCTTCGTGGTAGTCGGACATATTGAAGAGGTGACTGGTGTCGTATTTGGCAATCGTTTTAGGATCCTCCTTGGAGAGGTCAAAAGCGTCGGCCACACCGCGAAGCAGCAGGTCATAGGCCTGGCGTTCCACCTGGCTCATTCCGTTCACTTCGCCGGTCCGATCCAGGTGGCGCTTTAAACCATCGAGTTCTCCGAGCATTTGGTAACGATCGACGAAGCGGTCTCGCGGCAGGTTCAAATCGAAGTTGCCCAATTGTTCAGGCTTACCGTTACGGATAAACCCCTTGTAGGCATTGCTGAGACTGCCTGCAGTGGCGACGGTGTTCTCGATCCGTGGAAGTCCAAATGTTGGGGTTGGAGTGCCGAGTTTAAGATCGGGTTGCACGGCTTCCGGAACGATGACCGTATTCATTGGTAAGCCGGTCTGGTGATGGAAGGGGCCGGCAGCTCGGGCGCACAAGGCCCCCATCGTTGCACCCGATGGATGTCTTCCAGTCAGGATAGGGATCGGGTTGTGGCTTCCGTCATTGGTAGCGAAGGAACGTACCACGGCCAAACGGTCTGCTCGTTGGGCTAACTTTGGCAATGTTCCGCCGAACCAAACACCCGGCAGTTTTGTTCGGACTTCTCCGGTGCAACTGCGGTTGTCTGAGGCGACGTCGATTTTAGGGTCGAAGGTTTCTATTTGTGGCGGCCCGCCTTGCAGAAACAGGAAAACGATCGATTTGTTCTTGAATACATTCCTGTTCAGGGCGGTCTGTGACTGGGCCGCCCGGAGTCCGGGTATAGTCAGCCCGAAAAGGCTTCCGATGCGGAGAAAGTCACGGCGACCAAGGCCCGAGGGGCCATGAGCAAATCGTCGGTCAGTAATGGTCAACATCGACTAAGTTGCTGTATCATTGAATGTTTCACTCTTTTGGTATTCTTAAAGCGCACATCAGAAGAAACTTCTGCGGCTGTTAAGCATTCCTGTGGCCGGGATTTCCGGAATTTATATCGGATGAAGTAGACCACAAGAACAACTGGTGCCCGTTGAATCCGGGCACGATGGTTGTCACTGCAGTCATTGAGAGGGGGAGGCATGTGCAGTGACGCCGCAAACGTTGGCTTCAAGCTTGATCCTGCCGGATTTTTTTCAGCCGATTGTCGCTGGCGTGTCCACTACGATGGCATCAGCCATTATTACTCGAACCAACTGTATGACTGGATTTCGACAACCTCCACCTGGTTGTTGCTTTCGGAGCCCTCCGGGAAACGCAGTGAGGCAATGACACTGAGATTTTTCTCAACTGTCGGCAGGCCCGGAATGATATCCTGCGATGAGTCAAGGCGGGCTACGACTTCCCTCCCGAACGGGGTTTCACGGTCAATGTATCCATAGATGAGGAAATCCGGGCTGCCGGGGTAGTATATCTCTACACAGTGCCAACGATCTTTATTCTCAAAGTGATTGGCAAAGAAATTCCCATTGCGCAATTTTGCCCGGAATTGCTGGGCAGTAGCAGGGCGGGAAGACTTGAATTGTTCCAGTGGCATTGGCTGGTAACCAAAGGAGACCTCCCAATGCATTTTGATTTCATCTTTACTGCTCTGGATGAAGGCAAAATAGCGTTTCTGGTCGAGGTTACCAATTCTCACGGCAAGAAGAATTGCGTATTTTCCGCTCTCCAGTTGCACTTTATTGCTGTCGATAATTTCACTGTAGGTTTCATTCCCCGTCTGGATGATCATGTTTTTCATTCGGTCACCCGTGATCTCCGGATTGGCGACGAGTGACAGTTTCTTCTCTACAGTTTTTGCGGCCGAGAAAGTATGTATCATCTGGAGGCAATAATCCCGCTCACCACGGGTGAGTGATGCCGGGATGGGATGGTCCGTTTTTTGATCCAGGGTAAGCCCCTGCGTCGCCTTAGGTTCGATATCAATCGGGTTCTTTAGGTCGACTGTGACTGTTGAACCTCCCTTGAAGACGAGCGTCATGAACAGGGTGATACCGGCAATGCCGATAATGGCAAGCATGGCGAAGAAAATGATGCGCCTGACCTTTTGCCATGGACGAAGGTGAATTTTCCGGCGCACCCTGCGAATGCGTACCTGGTTTTCGTTATTGGGGTCGGCTTCAAGGAATTCAGTGGTAAGATCGTCCTGAGCGTGCTCTTGGCCCTCATCCGGAGTTTCGTCCCAGACTGGCTTGGTTTTACTGGTCACCTTCCGGTGGCGTTGCGAATGGGTTTGAGACGTTGATTCTCTAGTCGGTGCGGTTAATGCCGGGGGAGGATTGTTATCCTCACCCAGGGGATTACTGCAATACGGGCAGGCCAGCTGGCTGAGCCTGGATCTTGCGCGGATTCTAACTTCGCGTTTACAGTGCGGGCAATCAACGACCATCCATTCGCTTCCAAGCGTATTTGGGTCATTTTCGTCTTTCATTGGAATCTTGCGGTGTTGATTTTTCCTATCAGGTGGGGCAATGGGAAGGACTATACAGACAGGGCATCCTTATTCGATGACCCATCCACTGGTAATGACCTCATCAATAATCACCTGATTTGCGGTTTTTGGGCTTTCCGGATAGCGGAGGCGCAGCGTGAAAAATTCATTACCCGCCCGCAGTGTGGATAAGGGGCCTGTGCCTTTCATTACATAGCCATAGATCACTGTTGTTTGATTCATGTTAGTTAACCGCAGGCATTGGTATTGCTCATCGGTGAAGTTGAAGTTGTAATAGTCGTCAGTCTTAACGCGAACCCTGAAGAGGGTTGGCGAACCGGGTTTTTTCTCCATAAACTTGCCGAGGCTCATCTCGGAGTAACCGACAAAGGATTCCCAATCGATGAGGAAGCGATCCTGCTCGATTGCCAGGATGGCATAGGCCATGCTGAAGTCCTCGAGCGTGACCCCGATGGTGTAATAATCCTTCAGGGGTAAACTGTTGTGCTGGTCAGCGAGTGAGCGGTATTTTATCGGTCCCGGGTTGTGGGTTTCATAATACCGATCCATCAAGGGCTCCACCCGCTGGAGGGAGCGAGTGAAGGACTTTCGCTCATCGATTGTCCCGGCGTTCAGGAAGTGCTCGACAGCTACCCTTGCTTTTTCATGGGTGGCACGGATGCCGTGCTTGTGTATGGCTGTTTTTATCGGGCC
>Ga0315316_10000391_pt1 | contig 28560 bp, 35 predicted proteins | sample M160m3416metaG_FD_203702 | JGI IMG/M metagenome (GOLD analysis project Ga0315316, IMG submission 203702) | Ammonia-oxidizing marine archaeal communities from Monterey Bay, California, United States - M1 60m 3416 | ecosystem: Environmental > Aquatic > Marine > Intertidal zone | place: USA... | reverse complement strand
GGTGATTCGCAAGCGCAGTATTTTTTTAGATACAGGTTATAAGAATTGAGTGTAATATAACTATATGGCAAAAAAGAAAACAATAATTGCTGTTGATCCAGAAAAACGTAAAAACAAGCGCACATCAATTGGTTCAAGCAGAAATACATACCCTAGAAACAAACATAAGCGCAAACAATACAAAAAATACAGAGGACAAGGCAGATAAATGGCTACACAAAAAGAAATAGCTGAATATTTAGACTTATCTGCACCTTATGTAAGCACATTAGTAAAAAACGGTGTTTTGCCACAAGCAAAAGGCAAAGAAGGCATGAGTAAAGATCATTGTCGCATTGCTTACATAAATTATTTACGCTCAAAAGCTAGATTGCACCTAAAATCAGGATCAGGAGACATTGGAGAAGAAAAACTTAGACTTGTAAAGAATCAAGCAGATCATAAAGAATTAGAAGTAGCAGAATTATCAGGAAAACTTATAGATACTGATGACGTTATTGACCTTTGGCAAGATATGATTGCTAATTGCAGGTCAAAATTGTTAAATATAGCTGCAAAAGTCACACATCAAGTTATAGGACTGACAGAATACGGAGAAGTAGAAGATTTAATTAATGATGAAATACACGAAGCTTTAAATGAACTTGCAAAAGAACCCATACCAGAAGCAGTTGAACTCGATCTGGAACAAATCAATAGCGACATTCAAAGCACCAGAGAAGCTTAAAGTAAGTGAATGGTCAGACAAATATAGAGTTCTGACTAGCGAATCATCTGCTGAAGCTGGTCAATGGAAAACTAGCAGAGCAGAATACCAAAGAGGTATGATGGATGCGGTCAATGATCGTAGAATAGAACGCATCGTCATTATGAGTTCATCACAGGTTGGCAAGACTGAGATGATAAATAATATTATTGGTTATCACATTGCCCACGATCCAGCACCTATGCTTGTCGTCATGCCAACTTTAGAAATGGCAAGATCATGGAGTACCCAAAGATTCTCAAAAATGATTGCTGCTTCTGAATCTTTGAAACATAAAATCAAAGACTCCAAAGCTAGAGATTCAGGTAACACAATATTATCTAAATCTTTTGCTGGTGGTTTCGTTGTAATGACTGGATCAAACTCGCCAGCTTCATTAGCATCCAGACCATGTAGGATTGTTTTGCTTGATGAGGTTGATCGTTACGAAACAACAAGCGAGGGTGACGCTGTTTCATTAACAATTAAAAGAACTGCAACATTTGCCAATCGTAAGATCATAATGACATCAACGCCAACGATAGATGGTGCATCAAGAATACAAGATGCTTGGGAAGAATCAGATAAAAGATATTTCCATGTGCCTTGTCCGCATTGTAAACAAAAACAAGTTTTAGAATGGCAGAATGTTAAATGGGATGATGCAAAAGATGCACACATGGTTTGTATTCATTGCGGTTCTGTCATAGAAGAAAAAGATAAGATATGGATGATTAGAAATGGTGAATGGATAGCAGAAGAAGAAACTTATAAAACTGCTGGTTTTCATCTTAACGAACTGTATTCAGTTTGGCGATCATGGTCAGAAGTCGTTGAATCTTTTTTAAATGCAAAAGAACATCCAGACCAACTTAGAGTTTTTGTTAACACTTCACTTGGTCAGGTGTGGCAATCTGATGGTGAAGAAATTGAAAGTGATTCGTTGTTAAATCGTAGAGAAAACTACGATGCACAATCTATACCTGAACCAGTTGTATTACTTACTTGCGGTATTGATGTGCAGTCAGATCGGATCGAGTCACAAGTTGTCGGTTGGTCGGCTGAAAATCAGATGTATGTCGTGGATTATCAAATCATGTTTGGTGATCCGAACCAATTGCAAGTCTGGAATGAACTAGATGAATATTTAAAATCCTCATTCAAAACAGAAGATGGCAGAACCATAAAAATATCTATCACTTGTATTGACTCAGGTTATGCAACTCAAAATGTTTACGCTTTTTGCAAACAAAGACAGGGAAGAAGAATCTTTGCAATTAAAGGGCAGAGTCAACATGGTAAACCAATTGCCAATAGACCAACGCAATCAGGTAAACAAAGAGTGCAACTTTTCCCAGTAGGTACAGATTCAGCAAAAGACACTTTATTTTCATGGCTTAATATTGATGAAGTTAGATCAGGTTACATCCATTTTCCTGCTGATGTCGATGAGGAATACTTCAAACAATTAACATCTGAAAGAAGAATAATCAAATATTACAAAGGACAAAAGCGCATGGAATGGAAACAGATCAGAGAAAGAAACGAAGTCTTAGATACTTGGGTTTATAACATCGCTGGTTTTTATATTTTGAATCCTGATTTAGAAAGTCTAAAAAACAAAGCTATAGATACAAAACAAACTCAAAGAAAAGGAAGAACTAACAAACAAAGACGCAACCAAAATTGGGTAAATTCTTGGAGATAATATTTATCCTATAGATTTATAGCTTTTACATTTATAATAGTCATTAAAAATCTATTTTTTATGGCAAATCAATTTGATCGTGTAAATTACCCTAAACAAGAGCCAGATGAATTAGTCATTGGTGATCGTTGGGTTTGGCGTAGAGATGATCTTGTTTCAGATTATCCATTAGCTTCTTATGAACTCAGTTATGAATTTCACGAAGATTCTGGTGGTGGCGGTTCACATAAATTTACAATAGCTGCTACAGAAGCAGATGATTCATATTTAGTTGAAATAGCTTCAAGCACAACTGCATCTTTAGCAGATGGTGATTTTATCTGGTATGCCTTTATCACTAGATCATCTGATTCACAAAGAGTATCAGTAGATGAAGGCAGAACAACTATTGTCAAAAACTTTGCAAACACAAATGCAGACTTACGAAGTCATGCTAAGAAAGTTTTAGATGCCATTGAAGCAGTCATAGAAAATAGGGCAACTGTAGATCAATCATCTTTTTCTATTGCTGGCAGATCGTTGTCAAGAATGTCTATAGATGAATTACTGACTTTAAAAAATAGATACAAGGCTGAATATTTGAAAGAGATAAAAGAAGCAAGAATCAAAAACAAACAAAGATCAGGTAATACAATCGGAGTTAAATTCTAATGGCTTGGTACGACAGATTAACAGGTAGAACAAGGAAGAAAAAAATACCAAAGATAAGAAAATATCAAGGTGCAAATACTGGCAGGTTGTTCTCTGACTTCATGCAAACTTCTACATCTGCTGATAGAGAAATTAAAGATCAACTAAGATTATTAAGAGATAGATCAAGAGATTTAGCAAGAAATGATTCTTATGTCCAAAGATATTTGCATCTGATGCAAAGCAATATTGTTGGTTCAAATGGCATAAGACTTTCGATGAAAGCAAGAAACGATGATGGTTCTTTAGATTTAGTTGCAAATAGAATCATAGAACAGCAATGGAGAAATTGGTGCAAGCTAGGTAGTTGTACAACTAACGGAAGATTATCTTTCATTGATTGTCAAAAGTTATTTATTGAATCTTTAGCAAGAGATGGTGAAGTATTAGTACGTCACGTCAAATCAAGAGATTCAGAATTTGGTTACAAGATTGAGTTTTTAGAAGCTGACCATTTAGATGAAAAGAAAAACGAAGATGCTAAAGGATCAGGTAATAAAATTAAAATGGGTGTTGAACTTAATCAAAGTCAAAAACCAATAGCGTATTATCTTTTTAAAAACCATCCATTTGATAATACACATCAAAGTACTACTCAACACATAAGAGTAAATGCTGATGAACTTATACACGCATACATCCCACAAAGACCAGAACAAAACAGAGGAGTACCCTTTACTGCTTCTGCAATGGCAAACATAAAATTGTTAAATGGCTATTTAGAAGCAGAGATAGTTGCAGCAAGAACTGCTGCAAGCAAAATGGGATTCTTTGTATCTGGTGACGGTGATCAATATGTTGGTGATGGTGAAGATGATGAATACGTTCCAATTATGAATGCTGAAGCAGGTACTTTTGAACAATTACCTAGTGGCATGGACTTCAAAGAGTTTGATCCATCGCATCCAACATCTGCTTTTGAACCATTTACAACGCAAGTATTGAGAAGCATTGCTTCAGGCTTAAACATTTCTTATCACGCACTTACTAATGATCTTAGTTCAGTAAACTATTCATCATTGCGTGCTGGTGCTTTAGAAGATCGTGAGATGTATAGGTTATATCAAAGATTTACAATAGATCATTTTGTAAGACCAGTATTTGAAAAATGGTTAGAGATGGCTATATCTTCTGGCGCAATATCTACATCGCCATCTACAAATCAACCTTTACCAATAAGCAGATACGATAAGTTTGCTTTAGCAGCTAACTTTATACCTAGAAGCTTCTCTTGGGTTGATCCACAAAAAGAAATGATGGCTTCTATAAGCGGTATGCAATCTGGATTAGTTACATTTCAAGATGTGCAAGCTAATTATGGTAGAGATGTTGAAGAACTTTTTGAACAGCATGAAAGAGAACAAAAGCTTGCTGAACAATACGGTATCAAAACTGCGTTTCAACCTTTTGGTATGAAGATACCAGTTGAAGCAGATATACAAGGTGGTAATGATGGCGACTAACTTTCCAACTAAAGATGACGATAAAAAAGTTAGTTTGCGAAACTCTAACTATCCTCAGTTTGATTATGACTTTATTGCTGGTGTCAAAGAAAACGATCCTGATATTTACAAAGCTGGTGGCAACATCAGAGGTAATGAATCATTTAATTTATGGACAAAAGCTAGAAACGGTGAAGAAACAGATGGTGTCATTAGTTGGATTAAAGAAAGGGAAGCATGGGCAGCTAGACATTTTGAGGATGGCGCACAATTTAAATCAGGTGACAAAGCTGGTAGACCATCAAACATAGCTGGTGTCATTGCACAAATGAAATGGGGAGTGATTGGAACTCTAGGTGAACAAAAAATGAAAGATGTTGTTTTAGAAGCTATAAAATATGTTGAACAAAAAGAATCAGGTTCAGCGAGTCAGGCTCAACAAGATAGACAAATTTCAGCAAAAACAGAAAAAGCATTAGAAAATAAAGTAAAAGAACATAACGAAGAAGTTAATAATGCAGCTTCTAAAAGAACAACTTTAGGAACACTTAAAAAGGTCTATGACAGGGGTATTGGTGCATACAATACCAATCCAGCATCAGTCAGACCTAATGTGTCTAGTCCGCAAACTTGGGCTATGGCACGAGTAAATAGTTTCCTTTTCGCATTGCGAAATGGAAGATTTCAAGGCGGTAAACACGATACTGATTTACTGCCTGAATCACATCCTTTATCATCAAAAGACAAAGAGGAAAAAGCGATGAAAAACAAAGACGAAAGACATATCATAAATGTTGAAGAATCCGATGATAGTTATACCATCGAATTTGCAAAACATCATGGTATGGAAGAAGAAATGGAAATGGAAGAAAATGAATCTGAAAAAGATGAGATGGAATCCAGACCATATCACGATGAAGATGAAGAAAAAGATAAGGACAGATCAAATGCAGAGGATATTGTCTATCGTACTGTTGATCTTTCTAAAGCATCTTACATTGATGAAGAAAATAGAAGGGTGAGAATAGGCGTAAGTTCTGAAGAACCTGTTGAAAGGGAATTTGGAATGGAAGTTTTATCTCATTCTGAGGGTGATATTGAAACTGACTTTATTGCTAGTGGAAGATCACCTTTATTGCTAGATCACGACATGACTAAACAGATTGGAGTGGTTGAACAATATAAATTAAATTCTTCTGAAAAACGCGCAGTAGCAATAGTTCGCTTTAGTCGAAGCAAACTTGGAGAAGAAATATTTAATGATGTTCGAGATGGTATTCGTCAGAATATAAGTGTCGGATATAAGATAAACAACATGGAAAGAGTTAAATCAACTGATTCTGATAAACCTATGTATAGAGTTCAACACACACCTTTAGAAGTGTCTGTTGTTTCTGTACCTGCGGATCAATCAAAAGCAGTTGGCGTAGGTCGTTCCAAAAACAAACTTTCTAATATAGAGGTAAAAACAATGACTGACGAAGTTAAAAATGAAATAAACCTTGAAGAAGTTAGAGAAAAATCTGCTGCTGAAGCTAGAGAACAATTTCAAAGAAATTCAAAAGAAATTATTGATCTAGCTGTCAAGCACGACAGACGTGATCTAGCTGACAAGGCTATTCAAGAAGGAATATCAGTTGAAGAATTTAGAGGTGTTTTGTTAGACAATATTTCTAACGACAAACCTTTAGAAACTGCTGAGATTGGTCTTTCTAAAAATGAAGTGCGTAAATTTTCAGTAATGAAAGCTATCAATGCTTTAGCTAACCCTACTGATAAAAGGGCGCAAAAAGAAGCTGAATTTGAATTTGAATGTTCAGAAGAAGCAGCTAAACACTATGGCAGAACTGCTCAAGGTATTATGTTACCACCTGAAGTTCTATCTAATTGGTCAACTAGGGACTTAAATGCTTCTGATGATGCAGGTCTTATTGGTCAAGATTTTAGAGCAGGTGACTTTATTGACGCATTGAGAAATGCTTCATCTGTAATGCCATTGGCTAGAACTTTGAACGGTTTATCTGGCGATGTAAAAATCCCTAAGAAAACTTCTGCTTCAAGTGCTGCTTTCATATCATCTGAAGGTGGTGCTGCTGGTGAATCAGAAATGGTTATCGGCTCTGTAACTATGTCACCAAAAACTCTTGGTGCATTTACAGATGTAACTAGACAGCTAATGATTCAATCTTCATTAGATGTTGAAAACTTGATCAGAGATGATTTAGCACAATCTATGGCTATTGCTATTGATAATGCTGCTCTTGAAGGCTCTGGCTCTAGTGGAAACCCAACTGGTATTACTAACACAAGTGGTATTAATACAGTTTCACTTTCTAGTGCTGCTGCACCAACTTTTGCAGAAATGGTTTCTATGGAAACTGCTGCTGCTGTTGATAATGCTTTATTAGGTAAATTATCTTACATAATGCACCCTAGTAACTATGGCACACTAAAAACTACTGAGAAAGCTAGTAACACAGCACAATTTGTTGCTGCTAACAATGAAGTTAACGGTTATCCTGTAGTTGTATCTGCACAATTAACTGCAAACAACTACGTCTTTGGTAACTTTGATGACTTACTTGTTGGTTTCTTTGGTGGACTAGATATAGTTGTTGATCCATTTACTGCTTCAACTTCTGGAACAGTAAGGGTTGTAGCTTTACAAAGCATGGATGTAGCGGTTAGACACGCTGTATCTTTTGTAGCTGCAAGTTAATAACTATTTTGGTTATTGATACAATGAAGGGTGGCGTAAAGTCACCCTTCTTAAAAAAGGAAAAGATAATGAAATACACAATTTTAAAAGATACTGTTGCTGGTGGTAATAAAGTATATGCTGGTGACGTAATAGATTTGCCTGAAGATGAAGGTAAAGTATTAATGAGTTATGGTAAAGCAGAAGAAGCAAAAGCTTCTGCACCAAAAAAAGAAGATAGAAGCGTTGGCTTAGACGACTTAGAAAAACCAAAAGTACAAAAAAGAAAAAGTAAGTAATGGCTTTAGAATTTGATGCAGACTTTGCTGGTTATTTTGACGCTGATTTTGGTCATGGTGTAAGTGCTACTTATACAAGAACAGGACAGTCTGCAACAACTATTAAAGTAATTCTTGAAGATGAATTTGTCGCGATGGGGGGTCTATCGGTTGATGTAGAAGGTTCTTCTCCCATCGCCTTCTGTAGAACAACAGATGTGCCTAATGCTGCACATGGAGATACTTTAGCTTTTGCAGCATTGACAACTAAAAGTGATACACAAATAAAAGCAGCTACAACTTATGAAGTTGTTGGCGTAGAACCTGACGGTACTGGTATTACAGCTTTAACTCTTGAAAAACAATAATGGCAAATCATATCAGACAACAAATAAGAGAAAGAGTTGCTACTACTCTAACTGGTCTATCAACTACTGGATCAAACGTTTTTCAATCAAGAGTTTTTAACCTAGAAGAAAGCAAACTGCCAGCTATAATTATCTATACAAAATCTGAAGCTGGTGAACTATTGGAAATGGGTTCAACCAGAACTTTACAAAGAACATTATCATTAGTTGTTGAAGCTTATGTAAAAGCCATAAGTAATTTTGACGACACTATTGATACTATTGCAAAAGAAGTAGAAGCTGCTATGGCAGCAGATGTTACTCATAACAGTTTAGCTAGAGATACTTTTTTAGAATCTACTGAAATCAATTATAATGGTGAAGGAGATCAGCCTGTAGTTGTTATGGAAATGACATTTAGTATAATTTACTTAACTACTGAAGCTGCTCCTGATTCAGCTTTATGAGGTAAGCAATATGGATAAGAATGTAATGGTTTCTCCTGATGGCAAATCAAAAATTACAGTTTTTGATAGTGCTGTTGAGAATCTTAAAGCAAATGGGTGGACTCTTGAAGGAGAGTCTATTAATAAAAAAACTAAAACAGAGGATAAATAATGGCAGTATTTACTGGAAAAGCTGGTGTTGTTCAAACTGGTTCTAATGCTTTAGCAGAAGTTAGAAGTTACTCAATAACTGAAACTGGCGAAACTACAGAATCTACAGCTATGGGCGATTCAGCAAAAACTTTTGAGTCAACTTTAAATGAATTTTCAGGCTCAGTAGATTTATTTTTTGACGATACTGATAGTAGTGGACAAGTTTCATTGACTATTGGTTCATCATTTACTTTAAATCTAGCACCTGAAGGTTCAAGTAGTGGAGCATACAAATTGTCTGGAAGCGGAATAGTGACTGAAAAAACTATAACTGCTGCACACGATGGCTTAGTCGAAATGACAATTGGCTTTCAAGGAACTGGTGCATTAACAATAGGAACTTACTAATAGATGGGTGCGATAGACAATGTTGTTGCTCACTTTGACGCACAAGAAATTACTTCTTTTGAAGTCAAAGAATGGGGAACAGAAGAAGAACCTTTAGTCATTTATTCAAAACCATTGACGTTGCAAGAGTCAAAAAAGCTTTACAAGATGGCAAATGACAGCGATCTTGAAGTAATGGTTTATGCAATCATTACAAAAGCCCTAGATGCAGACGGTGAAAAAATATTTTCATTAGCTGATAAACAAGCTTTAATGAATCGTGCAGATGTAGGCGTTGTTGCTGACGTAGCTTCAAAGATACTTGGTGCTATGACACCAGATCAAGCAGAGGGAAAGTAACAGCCGAGTCTGAAACATTTGCCCAGTTTGCTCTAGCTGACAGGCTCGGTAAGACTATTAGTGAGATTGAATCTATGACAGTAGATGAAATAACTATGTGGTATGCCTACATTAAACGAAGAAACGATTTAGAAAAAAGAGATGGGTAAGCTAGGAAAACTTAATATTGTTATTGGTGCAATAAACAATACACAAAAAGCTTTTAAAAACATTCAGCATGGTTTGAAAAAGATTAGTGATAGGACTGCATTCATTAGAAAGCAGTTCAAAAGGTTTGCTTTAGCTGTTTCAGGTGTTACTTTAGTTTTTGCTGCTCTTATTTTAAGACAGACAGCATTTATAGATCGTTTAGGTGATACAGCAGATAAACTTGGCGTAGCTTCAGACTTTCTACAAAAATTTAGATTTGCTGCACAACAGACAGGTATCAGAATTGAAACTGCTGATATGGCTCTGCAAAGATTCACACGAAGAATTGCAGAAGCAGATAAAGGAGTTGGAGAAGCTAGAGGTGCTTTAGAACAACTTGGTATCAGCACAAGAACCACAAATGGCGTACTCAAATCGGCAGAACAAGTTTTATTTGAAGTAGCTGATGGTATAGCTAAGACTACATCAGAATCAGAAAAAGTAAGATTAGCTTTTAAGTTCTTTGATTCAGAAGGTGTAAGTTTAGTGAACACCTTAAAGGGTGGTTCTGATGTTTTACAACAATTTTTTCAAGATGCTGAAAATTTAGGTTCAGTTCTCACTAGAAACTCAGTTAAAGGCGTACAAAAATTTAAAGATGAACTTGGTCGTTTAGGTGCTTTACTTACTGGATTAGCAAATCAAGTTACAGCAAAACTTGCACCAGCTTTAGAATTTTTAACTAAAAAATTTACAAACTTTGCAATAGAACTTTTTAAAACGAAAGGTGGTGTTGAAGCATTTGCAGCGTCAGTTGCTACAAGCATATTAAGTGGCGTTTCAGTAGCTTTAGTTTCAATAGAAAAATTTGCAAATGAAACAATGCGAATCCTTTTTGAAGCAAATCAATCTTTAGTCAAAATGGGTTTCATATCTGAATCGATTGATGTACAGAACGCAAGAAAACGAATTACAGAAATAGAAAACGAAATTTCTAATTTATCGCAAACGTTTGAAACAATGCGTACTTCCGCAGGTGCTTTTTCTCATGTGCTTGTCAGCAAAGAAATGACAGACGCAGAAAAAACTAGAGTACAAGAATTAAAAGAAGAATTAATAAGTTTGCAAGAATTCATTGGTAAACCAATGCAAATTACTGGTTTATCAACTTTGAGCAATGAAATAAATGATCTGATACTCAAATTCCCTGAATTGATGAAAGAGTTTGATGAAATGATCAATAAAAATAATCAACTAGGAGATTCAACAGTTAATTTAGGAGAAATGTTTAGAGGCGTTCTTTCTAAAATGCAAAATAATTTATCTAATTTAGATGCTGCTCAAGGAAGAATAGCAACTGCTTTAGAAACTAATTTAACAAATGCTTTTATGAATATTGAGAAAGGTATATCTTCTTTAGGAGATTCTATAAAAGCAATGGCAAAAGCAATAATACAAGAATTGATTAGAATTTTTGTAGTTCAAAAAATAGTTGGCGCAATTACAAGTGCAGCATCACCAGCACCAGTACCAATGATGGCAAGAGGTGGTACAGCAACAGGTGGTAAAGCAGTCATTGTTGGTGAAAAAGGAGCAGAATTATTTGTACCTAATAGAACAGGTACTATAGTTCCTAATAATCAACTTGCAGCAAGCAATGAGATGGCAGCACCAGTCAATGTAAGTTTTAACATTTCTGCTATGGATGCAGAAGGTCTTGATAAATTACTTGTGAAAAAGAAAAATTTATTAGTTTCTGTAGTATCACAAGCAATGAATCAAAGAGGTAAAGTAGGTCTAGTATGAGTGGTACTTATCCTACAACTAAAAACCCTAGTATCTATAACTTTAAGTCTAATAGACCCACGACAGTAGATTACACTTTGTCTGGTAAAAGATCAGTCAAACAATTTGCATCCCAATATTTTAGCTTTACAGTTACTATGCCTTCAATGAAGCGATCTGACTTCATGGAATACTATTCTTTTTTAACAAAACAGAAAGGCGGTTTTGAAAGTTTTACTTTTACATCACCTTTATCTAATCAAGGCGCAGTAGCGCAAAGCGATACAGTTCTTGTCGCAGGGACACACGCAGTAGGAGATACAACTATAGATTTAGATGGTTTTGCAAACTCTACTACAGGCGTTTTAAAGGCTGGTGACATCATAAATTTTGCAGGACATAACAAAGCTTATATGGTTGTTGCAGACGCTTCTAGTGACGGTTCTGGCGCTTCTACGGTGACTATTGAACCACCTTTACAGTCAGCATTATCAAATAACGCTGCTGTAACTGCAAAAACACCTACTTTTACTGTAGCTTTGGAACAAGATGATGTAGTTTACAATACTGATTCTAGCGGTATTTTTAATTTAAGTTTTGATGTTAGAGAGGTCATTTAATGTCAAGATCATTAGATTCTTCTGTAGTAACTCAAATACAGAGCGAAGGAATAAGACTTGCTTACTTAGCAGAGTTTAGTTTTTCTTCTGCTGTTTATTTAACAAATCATTCTAAAAACTTAGCATTCAACTCTCAGACTTATGTGGCTGATGGACAGCTTCACATAGAAGATTCAAGAGAAGAAACTGGCAAGATTGAATATTCTAATATGACAGTATTTCTAAAAAATATGTCAGATGCTATGCGTACAAATTTAAAAGCTGAAGATTATGTAGGAACAGAAGTAACTATCACTTTAGGATTTTTAGACGCTACAGAACTTATTACTGCATCTTATGAAATATTCAAAGGCACTATAGGTTCAGCAGCTATGGTCGAAAAAGCAGGACAAGTTCTAGCTTCCATAGAATTAGTATCGCATTGGAAAGATTGGGAATCTACCAAAGGAAGAACTTTTACAGTTGAATCACAAAACGCAATTCATGCTTCTGATAGAGGTTTAGATTACGCACATAGAACAAGAGAAAATCTTGAATGGGGTCAGCCATAATGGTTGATCCATTTTTAATTATAACGATCATAACTGCTGTTATTGGCGGTGTACAAGCTTATCAAGCTAACAAACAAGCTAAAGAGCTAAGAAGAAAAGCTAATAATCTTTTAGTAACAAAGTTTGGAACAGGAGAAGCTATACCTGTTTTATACGGTAGAAGAAGAATAGCTGGAACAGTTGTGTTTGCAGAAACAGTAAATCAAAAAGATTTATTTGTAGTTTATGCTTTATCAGCAGGAGAAGTAGAAGAAATACATGGTGACACCATTCTTATTGACGGTGATAGATTAGATAAGGCATCAAGATTTAAAGGCGACAATTTCATAATTAGAAACGACAGATCAGAAAACTATGGTTCTGGTACAGCTTTATTTGGAGCAACTACAGCAGATAAAAATAATGTTTTAGATATTTATACTACTACAAATGTAAAAGTTAATAACAAGCGTAAAAAAGATAACGCAAAAAACTTTTCAATGATTTTTAATTTGCATCATGGATCACCTACACAATCTGCTGATCCAATGCTTACAAGTGTTTTTGACGGTACAAGCAATAAATCTACATGGTCTAGTGATCACAAACTATCTGGTATTGCTTACATAGCTGCACACTTTCAACACAAACAAGACGGTAGATTTAGAGGTTTACCAGAACTAACAGTAGAAGTAGAAGGTCGTAAAGTCTATGATCCTAGATTAGATTCTACTGTAACAAATGGTTCTGGTTCACATAGGCAAACAGATACCAGCACACACGCTGGCACATCAAATCCTGCTATAAATTTTTTAGATTATTTGACTAATACAGAATACGGTAAAGGTATAGCATTTAGTAAGATTGATCTAAGCAGTTTTCAAACAGCAGCAAATGTTTGTGACAATACGATAGCAACAATATCTGATACAAGCTTTTCTATATCTTCTGGACAGACAGGCAACAAACAAGACAAGCTAATCATACCTATAGCTTCTATAGATAATTTTTCTAGCTTTAAAGTTGGAAATAGCATTGCAATTACAAATGATTCTAACAGCGCATCAATTGCTTCAGGGATCATTACTGGTAAATCATACTTTGCTGGTACAGATGGCATCATAGATCATTACGAACTTAACATGGCATCAGGTGCAGTAGCTTCTACTTTTACTTCTCCTGTTACTGCAAGCGCATCACAAACGCAAAAACGTTTTGAATTTAACGGTGTTGTAGATACATCAGAATCAATTATGACAAACTCGCAAGAATTTCTAGCTTCTATGCGTGGCATATTTGCTTATCAAGATAGTAAATATTATTTGAATATTGAACATACTGTATCTTCAGCAGCTTTGAATATTGATGAAGATGATATTTTAGAAGAAGGATTTCAACTAAGTTTAGAAAGTAAAGAAAGAAAATATAACAAAGTAGAAATTACTTTTTACAACGCACAAAGAAACTATGAAAAAGATTCTGTTGTATACACAGGTGAAACTAGCGATACATTTTTATCTGACGATGGTAATGAAGTCTTAGAAGAAAAGGCAGAGTTCAGTATGGTTACAAATCAACAGATTGCTTACAACCATGCTAAGTCAATTTTATTTAGATCAAGAAGGCAAAGACAAATTAAATTTACTGGTACTCCTAAGTTATTAAATGCAACAGTAGGAGATGTCATTGGGGTAACCCATAGTAAATTTGATTTAACAAGTAGTGGCGGTACACCAGATCAATTTAGAATAACAAGAATGACTCTTAGAACTGATTTAAATATTGAAGTAGAAGCTATTGAGTATCAAGCTGATATATATGGTTATGCTACACCACCTTCAGAAGATATTGATTACGCAAATCAAGTTGTAGATAGGACAGCAGTAGTACAGCCTAGTAACTTAACTTTTGTTGATAAAGACCCAACAACAGGTATTCAAGCTTTTCTAAGCTGGGAAGATGCAAATGTATATCCATCAAGGTTTAGAGTTACCGTAAGAAATGAGCAGTTTGTTCAAAGAACAGTTGCAACATCTGATGGTTCAGCAACGACAGTAGATACTACTTATAAAATCATAGGAGATTCTATATCTAATCAAACTATGTCTTTCTTAGAAGCAGGTTATATAGCATCTTCTAATTATTCTTTTTCAGATGGTACGTTTACATTTAATCAAGCAGGTATAAGCGGAGAAGATTTATCTGCATTAAAGTTTCCATTTGATGAATTGTTTGCTACGACAGGTAACGGTTCTACAACTGCTTTTACTTTTAACACACAATTAACAGGCTTAACGACAGCTAACATACTGCCATTTATAGATGGTGTTTATCAAGCACCAGAATCTTTTGCTTTTAACACCAGCAGTAAAGTTCTTACGTTTGATGCAGCACCACCTAATTCATCAATTGTAGAAGTTTTTATGGATGATGAAATAGAAGTGGTATCAGAAACTTCTACTGGTCAAACTGCTTTTACACTTGATCCAATATTTCCTGTAGAAAACTTATTAGTATTTATTGGTGGTGGTTATCAAAAAGCAGATGCTTTTTCTATAGCTACAAGCACAACAGGTATGACTGTTACCTTTGATGAAAGCATATCTTCTGGAACAAAAGTACATTTTGTTCTAATGCCAGAAAAAGTAGAAGGTGTTATTTACACAACCATTACAGATGAAACAAGTATTGATTTATCTAATATAAGAATCAACGATGGCTATAAAGGAGAAGTATCAGCAATCAATGCTTTTGGTTTTGAATCTGCACCAGCTACAGTAACTTTTACAAATGCTCAAAGTCCAGTACAAATTAAATACGATATTCCAGATTCTTCTATTAATGCAGCAAAAGTTGTTGATACGTCAATAACACAAGCGAAACTAGAATCAGCAGTCAGTACTGCTTTGAATACAATACCAACACACACAAGCGATATAGGCACGCTACAAGTCAACGTAGCTGCGTTGCAGTCTACAGTCAATGATTCAAATACTGGGGTAGCTGCTAACGCAACAGCAGTAACGCAACTTAATACTTCACTAACATCTACAAACACAAACGTAACCGCAAATGCTTCATCAATAACAACTTTAAATACAAGTGTTAATAACATAAATTCAAGCGTCACAAGCTTGCAAAGTTCTACATCTGATTTAGAAGGTAATGCAGCAGCTTCTTTTGTTTTACAAACTGATGCTAACGGTGCAGTTTCACAAATGATTTTAGAATCTGATGCTCAAGCTGGTACAAACCCAACGTCTATAATTAAATTTAGAGCAGATACATTTCAGATCACGAACAATTCTACAAGTACAACAGCACCTTTTACGGTTTCAGGCGGTAGCGTAATAATTGATAACGCATTTATTGTTGATCTTACTGCTGATAAATTGTCAGCAAATTCTTTGAATGTTGCAGGTAAAGCTGTTAGCGGTACTGCTGGTAACATAACAGGTTCAGCAGGTATAAACGTGACTAACTTATCTAACGATACAGATACAGAAAATACTTTATCAACTTGGTTTGCTTCTAATCCACCGCATTTTTACAACAGCAAATATATGACGCTTATAACTAGCGTGACATGGACAACGCCAGCGTTTTCTGGGACTAAAGAATATATAGTGACTGCACAAGGACAGCCACTAGGTAGTTTTGGTGGCGATGAAGATACTGCTGTAGTTTTACTTGTTAGAAAGACAAGTTCTGCTACAGGTTATTTAAGTTCAAATTCTGCAAACTTTGATGTGCAAACTGGTGTTTTCAATGAAGGTTCTTTGGCAGGAAACTCAATAGCTTTATCTGATAAATTTGACGCTGATGGTAGTTCACAATATTTTGCCTATATGTTGATGGCAATAGATGACTATGGATCAGGCAATAAAGGTATTAGTGACGCATCAATTTTAGTTTATGGTTTAGGTGTCTAATGAGTACAGCAACATTTAGAAATGACAAGTTATCAGTTTTGAAAACTACCATGCAATATTTAAGAGATAAACGTAATCAAAAATTATTGATAAGCGATTGGACACAAATGCCTGACTCACCATTAACAGATAGCAAAAAACAAGAGTGGGCAACTTATAGACAACAACTGAGAGATTTACCTTTATCGTACACAGATGAAGATGATATAGGAGATATAATTTTTCCTTCTAAACCTGATTAATAATATAATAGACAAATGGCACTAACTAAAATCCCATCTGATTTAATTGAAGCTAATAGTATTGGCATCACACAACTTAATGTTTCAGATGGATCAAGCGGTCAAGTTTTAACTACTAACGGTTCTGGAACACTATCTTTCAGTTCAGTATCTAATACAATTATTATTGCTGCTGATTCAGGTTCTAACGATACCGTAAATTTAGCTGAAACAGTTACCTTTACTGGTGGTGAAGGTATAGATACAACAGTATCTAATAATACAATTACAATAGCAGGTGAAGATGCCACAAGTTCAAATAAAGGTTTAGCATCTTTTGCAAGTGCAGATTTTGATGTTTCATCTGGTGCAGTAACAATAAAATCAGGCGGTGTTACAAATACACAATTAGCAAACTCTAGCGTTTCTTATGGTGGTATATCTTTGGCATTGGGTGCTTCAGATGCAACTCCTGCCTTTGATTTATCTGACGCTACAAATTATCCAACTAGTAGTTTGTCAGGAACAATAACAAATGCACAATTGGCAGGATCAATTGCAAACTCAAAACTAGCTAACAGTTCTGTAACTTTAAACTCGCAGTCTTTGTCGCTTGGTGGTTCTTTAACATTAGATACAGACGACATAGGAGAGGGTTCTTCAAACTTATACTATACAGATGCAAGAGTCGCTTCTTATCTAACAACTAATTCTTACGCAACACAAACTTATGTAAATACACAAGTAAGTAATTTAGTAGATTCTGCACCTAGCACACTAGACACTTTAAACGAATTAGCAGCAGCATTAGGAGATGATGCTAATTTTTCTACAACTACTGCAACAAGTTTAGGAAACAGATTAAGAATAGATGTAGCAAATCAATCTTTAACAAGCACACAAAAAACAAATGCACTTACTAACTTAGGAATTAATTCTTCTTACTCTGGTAATGCTGCAACTGCAACTGCTCTTGAAACAGCAAGAACAATTCATGGAGTTAGTTTTGACGGAACAGCTAATATTGATCTTAGCGAAGTTGTCCAAGATACAGTTGGAGCAATGTTCTCAAGCAATACTGAAGCAGGTATTACGGTAGCTTATGAAGACAGCGATGGGACAATAGATTTATCCGTAGGTGTGGATGACAGTTCGATAGAAGTATCAGCCTTAAACAATACCTTAAACGTCAAAGCGTCAGGTGTAACTAACGCTATGTTAGCTGGTTCTATTGCTAACTCTAAATTAGCTAACTCATCAATTACAGTTAGTGATGGAAGCAATACAACGGCAACAGCACTTGGCGGAACTATTACATTCTCAGGTACTTCTAACGAAGTAGAAGTAGCAGAAAGTTCAGGAACAATAACTATTGGCTTACCAGCAGCCACAGAAATTACAACTTCTTTAGGTGTTGGCGGTGGGTCTACAAACGGTGTTGTTATAGAACAAGGTGCAATAAAAATTAAAAACGGTGGCACACAATCTTTTATAGATTTTTATTGTGAAAGCAGTAACGCACATTACAGCAGATTACAAGCAGCAGCACACTCAGCATATTCAGGCAATGTAACAGTTACGTTACCAGCCACAACAGGAACGCTTGCTTTAACATCATCAGACATTACAGGTAATGCTGCTACAGCTACAGCCTTAGAAACTGCAAGAACTATTCATGGTGTTTCTTTTGACGGTACTGCAAATATAGACCTGACAGAAGTTATACAAGATACCGTAGGTGCTATGGTTTCTAGTAACACAGAAAGCAACATAACTGTTACCTACGAAGATTCTGACGGTACGTTAGACTTTAGTGTTACAGGCGGTGGCTCAGTAAGTGAAGCATTTAAAACAATATCTGTATCTGGTCAAAGCGATGTAGTCGCAGATGCAGCAGCAGACACACTTACTTTAGTAGCTGGCTCAAACATGACGATTACTACTAATGCTAGTGGTGACGAAATAACATTTGCTAGTTCTGGTGGTGGTGGCTCACAAAATTTATTCTCAACAATCTCAGTATCAGGTCAATCTGACGTAGTTGCAGATGCAACGACAGATACACTTACGCTTGCTGCTGGTAATAACATCACAATTACAACGGATGCAAGCAGCGATACGATTACTATAAATTCAACTGCTTCTGGTGGCTCTGGTGGTAGTTCTACGCAATTTGCTAAGAACACATTTACTGGTGATGGCAGTACGACAGCTTTTACATTGACACAATCTATGACTTCAGAAGATGGTCTTATTGTTTTTATAGATGGTGTTTATCAAGCTGATAATGTTTACTCTGTATCAGGTACAACGCTAACATTTGCAACTGCACCAGTTAATTCAAGAGTCATAGAAGTCTTTCAATTAGAAGGTGGTATTGTAGGCTCTGCACCAGTTGTTGACACAATGACAGGTGACGGTTCAGATACAACTTTAACTTTATCTGTATCACCAATATCAGAGAATCAAACCTTTGTAACTTTTGACGGTGTTGTGCAGCATAAATCAACTTACAGCGTATCAAGCAACACACTTACTTTTGCTACAGCACCAGCAACAGGCGTAGCGGTAGAATGTATAACTTTCACCAATGTGACAGCAGCGACAGATTCAGTCGTTGACACGTTTACTGGAACAGGATCACAAACAGCTTTTACACTTTCCAGACAGCCTTTAACAGAAAACAACACGCTTGTTTATGTTTCAGGTATTTATCAAGACAAATCAACTTATTCAGTAAGCGGTACAACGCTTACTTTCTCTACTGCTCCTGCAAACGGAGTATCTATAGAAGTTGTATCAGCAGTAGCAGCTATAACTAATAGTGCTACTTTATTGGTAGATGCAGATTCAGATACAAAAATACAAGTAGAAGAAAGTTCTGACGAGGACAAGATAAAATTCGATACAGCAGGAACAGAACGCATGGTTGTCGGATCAGACGGAAAAGTTGGTATCGGTATTGAAGCAACTGAAGGTCAGCTTCATGTTAAGTCTGATGATTCTGGAGAAGTTGAACTACTTACTTTAGAAAACTCAACAGGCACTAATGGTATAGCTACACTAACATTAAAAACAACTTCAACTGATTCTACTAAATCAGCACAAATAGCTGCAAAAAGAATAAACGCATCAGGTCATACAGATTTAATTTTTAGAACTTTTAACGGTTCAACTTCTGATGCCATGACCATAGATCACGATGGTATTGTAACTAAACCTTATCAACCTGCTTTTGATGCTTATAACTCTAGCGATCAATCTATAAATGGTTGGACACATATAACATTTGACACAGAAGAATACGATCAAAACGGAGATTTTGCCAGCAGCATTTTTACTGCTCCTGTAGCAGGAGTTTATATTTTCAATGGTACTGTTAGATATGCAACTGCGATAGATTATGCGTACATGGCTTTTTTCGTGAATAACGCGCAGCCTAATGGAAGCAATCAAGGTTATTTTGGTCTTGGTCTACACGCTATTAATTCTTCAACTTTTGATGGTGATAATACTTTTGTCACCACACAAATGATAAAATTAGCAGCAACTGACACAGTTCGTCTTTATGCTTACCATAGTGCCAGCATCACTATTTCAGGTGCAAGATCAAGGACTCATTTTTCGGGATATTTATTAGGATAATATTATGACAGATATAACAATAACTCTTACAGACACAGAAAAAAAATGTTTAGAAGCTATTACACCAGATATAGCTGAATGGCTTTTAGATGTTACAAAAAACAGAGCAATTCATTCTAAAGAAAAAATTTTGCAAAAACTAATGGTGCATTGCAATCAAAACGGTATTGCTATGGCAACAGGTGAAGATGCACAAGTGGATCAGGCTTACGAACTTAAATTAGTAGAAAAGGCATTGCCACCAACCAGCGAAATGAGTGAATAATGGCATTAACTAAAGTAGATACAAGTATGGTAGAAAGCTCTGGAGCTTTCGGCAGACGAAACATTTTAATTAATGGTGACTTTAGTGTTTATCAAAGAGCTCAACAAGTAACAGGTCTTGGAGCAGCAACAGAGTATTATACTGCTGATAGATGGAGAATAGAGGGAGCATCAGGTATTTCAGGTCGTTTTACTATGACCGCAGGAACAGCAGATGCACCTGCTGAAAGCAATGTAACAACAAGTTTAAAATTAGACTGCACTACCGCAGATACTTCTTTAGCAGCAGGAGAGTATTTAATTTTGCAACAACTAATAGAAGGTCAAAATTTACAACATGTTAAAAAAGGCACTAGCGGAGCAAAACAGCTTACAGCTAGTTTTTGGATTAAAGGTAATGCAAGTGCTACTTACATAGCCGAACTTTACGATGCTGATAATACTAGACAAGTTTCTAAAAGTTTTTCAGTAACTTCTTCTTGGTCAAAAGTAGAAATAACTTTCCCTGCTGATACAACAGGAGCATTTGGCAACGATGCTAATGTAAGCCTTTATTGTCAAATTTGGTTAGCAGCAGGTAGCGATTTTACAAGCGGTACTTTGAGTGAAACGTGGACTTCTGCAACAAATACCAATAGAGCTGTAGGTGTAAGTAACTTTTATTCAAGCACAAGTAACGAACTTTACATAACAGCATGGCAATTAGAAGTTGGTGATGTTGCTACTGAGTTTGAGGTTCTAAGTTATCCTGAAAGATTAACTTTATGCCATAGATATTGTTTTGCAGCCTGCTCTGCTGGTGAAGCAGGAGCATCAGCAAGTCAAGTTCAAATAGGCATAGGAAGTTTTTTTACGGATACACAAGTAGAAACTGTAGTGTATTTTCCAACAACTATGCGAAGCAGTCCTACTTTATCCGCTAATTCTGGAACAGACTATTTTATTTCTGAAGCTAACGCAGGCGGACAGAATTTTGATTCTTGGACAGGAGTTTACGGAGCAGGCAAAAACCAAAAGTTAATTTATTCAAGTGGAACAATTAGTGATTTTAACAATCAAGGACAAGCGACTAGACTGGCAGTTCAGAATAGTGCTGCTTATATAATTTTTGAGTCAGAGTTATGATCGGAGAAGTTGAATACACTAATGTCAAATGGGTTGCTTATGGCTCGGATAAACAGGCTTGTATAAAAGCATTGAGATATGGGAAAGAAATTTTTGTGCCTGTAGCTGAAGATAATACAGATTACATACAAATTATGGCACAAGTTGACGCAGGAACATTAACCATAGAGGAAGCAGACTAATGACAACAAAAGCATCATTAATAGATTTAAACGGTAACGAGATGATTCTCGATGCCGATGGTGATACGACTATTACGGCTGATACTGACGACCAAATAGATTTTAAAGTTGGTGGAACTGATAGATTATCTTTAAAATCCGATGGTAAATTGTCTGTTACAGAAATAAATCATATTTCATCTGGAACTTTAGAAATTGGTAATGGCGATGAAAAACAAATATTTGATGCTACAGAGCAAAGTATAGAGTTTCAAACTGCTGATAGTGAAAGGATGCGTATTACTTCTGATGGCAAGGTTGGAATTGGAGAAACATCTCCTGATTCATTACTTCACATTAAAGGTGGTGCTCCTGTTTTTACAATGGAGTCAAATACCAACTCATCTAGCAGAACTTGGGATTTTGCAACAGAAAGAGTAGCAGGTGGAGATTTATCTCTAAGAGTTGGAACTTCTTTAGGGGGAACTCCTAGTGTTACTGCTATGTATTTTGATTCTTCTGGTAATGTAGCAATGGGTACAACTTCTTTTATATCTAACGCAGCATTAACAGTAGATGGTGGAGATATGATGGTACAGGGTACAAACAACAGTGCAGGAATTTCTGATTTGTTAGCAGGATATACCAGAGGGGATTATGGTGTATTTTACTCCACAGCTAATCACATATATTTTTCGGTAGGTAGTAGTTATGTTGGATACATAAGTGGCAGTAGTGGTCAATACAATGTCTCAGACGAAAGACTCAAAGAAAATGTCGCTACTCTTACAGGCACATTGGACAAGGTAAAGCAGTTAAGAGGTGTAAGCCATACATGGAAAGATACAGAGCAGAAAGGAACAGATACGAACATAGGTATGATTGCACAGGAAGTAGAGACTGTTTATCCAGAACTGGTCGGAGATGGGGGACTTCCTAATGACAATGAAGGAAACGCACCCTATAAATCGGTCAACTATGCACATTTGACTTCTGTACTTGTAGAAGCAGTGAAAGAATTATCTACCAAACTTGACGCTGCAGAAGCTAGAATAACAACTTTAGAAGGTGGTGAATAATGACAACTAAGACACCAATCGAGTTAAGCAGTACCCCTAGCGTTGTCGATAATGGCAATGCGACTGCGATAACTATTGACTCATCAGAGCGAGTAGGAATTTTACAAAGCTCTCCTACTTCTAATTTACATATAGGAGCATCAGGAAACGATGCAAAAAGAGAATTAAGAATAGACGGAACTAATGGCTCTGGTCAAACTTTTGGATTTATTACTGAAGCTGATGGAGAAAATGGCAGAGTGTCTTTTAAAGTTGGTCAATCTAATGCTACTCCTGCACAAAAATTAATGATACATCCTGATGGCGGTATTTGTTTTGGCTCTGACACAGCAGCCGCAAATGCCTTAGATGATTATGAGGAAGGAACTTATACCCCTATTATGAACTCATCTAATTTAACTTATACTTATCAACTCGGTTGGTATGTCAAAATTGGTAGGCATGTAACGGTAGGTATACATATAGATATCAACACTAATGGTAATGGTAGTGGTGTTGCAATAGGTGATATTAGTTTACCTTTTGCACCTAGTCTTGGCGGTGCAACTTATTATGCAATGACTAGTACTATTTGGTGTAATGGTTGGTCAACAGCTACAAAATCAGATGTAGGTTTGGTAAGTCACGATTACAGTTACATAGTAACTAGAAAAGCTGCTGGTCAAGCTAATGTTGCTACACCTACTCATGGCGATTTAGGCGGTGGTAACATGCTGATGACAGTATCATATCAAACAGCTTAACGAGGTAATAATTATGGCAATAACAAAAGAAACAGTAGTGGATAAAATTGAAGTGCTTGAAATGGGTCAAGTGCAAGTTAGAACTGCTACAGTAATAAAAGAAGATGACAAAGAACTTTCAAGAAGTTTTCATCGTCATGTACTAGCTCCTAGAACCAAAACAGATGACACTTGGGGTGATACCGACATATCTGGTGAAGATGCTAGAGTTCAAGCGATTGCAAACGCAACTTGGACTGATGATGTTAAGTCAGCTTATGAAACATTTATTGATTCTCAAGAACTGCCTGAATAGTTTATAATTGTTAAAAAGGAGTAACATATGACTGAACTAAAAGAAAGAAAGCTAATTTTAAATGACGAAGAAATAAAGTTTGAATCGTTATCTGATGAACAAAAAGCTTTGTTTGAAAACATAGAGAATCATAACGTAGAAGAAAGGTCTGCATTGGTGCAAGCTGACAAACATAGAAGGCTTAAAGAATCTTATGCAAACGATTTACAAAAGACTTTTGTAAAAGAAGAAGAAGATGAAGAAACAACAGAAGAAGGCGACAGCTAGACCATCAGTACAAAGTGTTGCTGCTGATTTATCGCAACACGAAGCACAATGCGCTGAACGCTGGCGTACTATTTTTAATGAAACTAGCGATCTTAAACAAGAAGTCAAATCTATAAATCTACAACTCAAAGCTGGTCTAGGAATCCTTGTCGTAGGCATGGGTTCAATATTATCAGCACAACTTTTTTAATGAATGCCAGAAATAGAACTATCAGATTATTATGTAGAACTCATAGGGTTCTTACTTACATTATTGGTAGGACTAGCAATCAAAGACTGGGCAACTAGCTTAGTCAAAGGCATCAACTTTAAATACAACTCATCCTTAAAAGAAGGCGATAAAGTTATTCTTGATGGTCAACAAGCTATGATCATTAAGATTGGTATGTCGCAAACAGTTTTTGGTGTTTACTCACCTGATGGCTGGACATGGCGATATGTACCTAACGAAAGAATCGCAACACTTAAATTAGCTAAAGTTGTTGATTCAGAATTGCATCAAGATACTAAGGAAGAAAAAGCACAAAAGATTAAAGAATTATTAGACGGAGATAAAAATGGCTGATCCTATAACCAACTCAGTTGTCGGCATAGCTGGCAATGTACTTAATAAATTTGTTGCAGATAAAAACTTAAAGATGCAACTAGAACATGAACTCAAGACACAATTACAAACTGCTAACCTTGCTCAGATAGAAGTCAATAAGATTGAAGCTGCCAGTAAGAGTTGGTTTGTGGCGGGCTGGCGACCATCTGTCGGCTGGGTGTGCAGTCTGGCTATGCTTTACCATTTCATTCTTGCACCTATGATTCAATTTGCTGTAGGTATAGCAGGTATTCAAGTTGCATTACCTGAGTTTGATTTTACTCAGTTATCTACAATATTGATGGCGATGCTCGGCATGGCAGGTTTAAGGTCTGTAGAAAAAATACAAAAAGTAACAAAAGGAAACTAATGAGTATTTACGAAGTTGGAGCAACCAACGAATTAAGAAGTGAACTCAAAGAAAAGTTAATCAAAGAAGAAGGCTATGAAAAGATGCCTTACTTAGACACACATATACCACCGCTAATTACAATTGGCGTGGGAAGATGCTTAGATAGAGTTGGAATATCAGATGCAGAGATTAGTTTTCTTTTAGATAACGATATAGAATCTGTTTTTTTACAACTTACTAATGAAAAACCTGAATGGCAATATTATCCTCATAATGTTCGTATCGTATTATGCGATATGGCTTTTAATCTGGGGGTAAAAGGTTTATCTAAGTTTCGTAATATGTGGCGATGTTTGGCAGAAGAAGATTATGTAGGTGCAGCAGAAGAACTAATGGATTCTAAGTATGCAGAGCAAGTTCCGAATCGTGCTAAAAGAAATGCTAAGTTGTTGAAGGAAGTTCAAGAATAACTCTCAAACTTCTCCATAGCTAATCTTGTAGCTTCTTCTTTGGTATAGCCTTGTTCTAAGAACTCTATAAACCAGCGTTCCAAAAGCATATCGTTTATTTCATTACTCATCATGCACCTTTATTGAAAATCGTCTTTGTGTGTAAGCATCTTTAGCTGGAATGATTTTAGTCTGTTCTGGTTTAGCTTTGTAATTAACAGTTTTCCAATTCACTTGATACTTGCCCATTCTACCAATCTGAGCAGACTGCATAGAGTTCATAAGCTTGGTTTTATGTTCGTCTATGATTGTTTGTGCTGCCTTGACGGTCTTTTCTTGCAACAAGATATTCTCTATTGAATTCAAAGCATCGTCAGGCAGATCAACGATTGAACCATCGTCTAGCGGAAAAGCATGATTAGCTTGATTGGTGTTGAAAGGATCGTAGTAGCGACAATCAGCAATCCTAGAATCAAAGTCTTTTACTTTGGGTTCAAGTTCTTCTTTCTCCCATTGCTCATCCCTTTGATAAAAAAAGATGCGGTAATCAGTACCATAAGCAATACAAACTGCTGCCCATGAATAACCAGTACACGCCATCAATGCTTTGCTTTGCAAAACCCCACGATGATTAGCTGGTGGATTTTCTGGTCTTGCACCAGTAGCCTTGATCTCTAGTATGCCTTTGCCTTCTAAGCGTACAGAATCGCCTTCTGGCACATAAAAAGACTTATCTGGATCGGTAACTATATCTATGCCATCTGCAACGCCTATGGCATCTATTGAGCCATTCAAAGCTATGTGCCTATGGCGTACAGGCTTATGAATTTCGTCATGATAATCAAACAGACCGATTCTTTTAGCCGCTAAGGCGATTAAAGGCTTCTCCATGATGTTTCCTACTTCCATCAATAGATTTGCTTCAGAGCGGATGTTTTGCCCCTTCAATGCCTTGTGACAGTTTTCTAGCACTTCATTTAGGTTCTGATATGGGTTTTCATGCCATAAAGAAGATACTAAGCTGCAAGACATTTCATGGTCTGGGGTTAGTTTGCCTAACGCTTCTTGTGGTTCTTTAAGTTTCATTGTTTTCTCCTATTGTCCAAACATATATTTATCTATGAGTGCATCGCCTGATAAGTTTTCACCAAAGTAATTTACTTCACCAGTCTTTATATTCTCGGTTTTGTAAACACCTGAGTTGTAAGCAGTCACATGGCAATGCCCTAATTGTCTTTTTTGCGGATAGTTAAAATCTAAGTGTTGTTTATCCAGATCAAAATTACCCATCCAGTTAATACTCTTTGACCATTCTTCAGCCAATAAAAGTATTTCTTGTTTTTGCACTTTATCTTTGAACTGAGTCATAAACTTCTCCATATTCTAAAAGTGCCATCGTCTAATTGTCTGATCTTGCACTTCTTGTTGTGACGATAAAACAACTGACGATAGACTCTCGTTTCATCTTCTGTATCAACCACAAAAGAATCATCTATATCCATAGAGTTGATTAGATTGGTTTTGATACCCCAACCACCTTTCTTTTTCAAAGGTATGTTCTTTTCTATTTTCAATGTAGCACCTCTGGTTTTTTGTTGTATTTAAGTGCATCGTGCAGAATATGCCATTGATGCACAGGTAATATAGCTTTCACTTGTGTAAGTCGCATGGCTCTTAAATCTTTACCATGTAATTCACAAAGGTAGTCTAAGTATTCTGAAAAAAAGTCTTTCATTGTTTTCTCCTTTCTTCTTCTTCAAGTTTATTGATCTGGTCAATCATTCTAATTATTTCTGTAGTAGGCATATCGTAGTAATCAGCATTGAGCCTTCGTTTCATTTCATCAAGTGTCATTGTTTTCTCCTAAAAAATGTTATTACCCTATCTATATTAATGATATTTTATATTGTTGCAAGTATTTGTTGTATTGATTATTAAATAAAAAAAGTGCAGTATTTGTTTCACATATATTTAGGAGTAACAGATGAGTCAAAAAACCAATGGCAAAGATCGTCACGAAGATGATGTTTCGTTTGAAATTTTTTGTATCAATATGCACCAGATGTATCAGGTGGTTCAGATAAAGCAGAACAGAACTCCCTATGAATTAGAGGAGTATGTGAAGATTTATTTCGACCAATTAAATAATTCTTTTGAAAAACTTATAGGAGATAAATATGAGTAACCCTTTTGACATTGTTGATTCTGAAGTCAGCAATTACATTAAACACGATTATCAGAATGGTGGCTGGAAAGTTGGCGATGAACAAATAGATGCTAATTATTTTCAAGTCGATACTGCAACGATTAAGATGGGTTGGGGTAAGTACGATGCTGCATCTGGTTACACTTATGTGTTTCAAGATGATTTGCACAAACCTATTCCAAAACCTGACGAAGATTTTAAAAAAGCATTTGCAGTTTGGCTGTACCCAAAATTTATTAACGATACCCAGAACTTTGATTTAGGTCGTGCTGTTTTATGGCAACGCCAATCATTCGGTGAATACGATGGTTTCAGAAAAATGTGTTCTATGTTTTATGAACAATCACAACTTACAGAAAACTTAGACAAACTGCCGATAGTAAAATACACAGGTTCAGAACCTTTGAAGATCGGCATGGGCAGCACCAGAATCCCAGAGTTTGAATTTGTCGGATTTAAGGACAGAGCCGATGGTTTTGTTCTGCCTAGTTTTGCACTAGAGGATGGTAACTCATCTGACCCCACTCTCACAGAATCATCTTCTAGTGCATCTGTAGAGCCTTCTGCTGCAGAAGGTGGAATCATAGATGATGAAATTCCCTTTTAGTTGTGGACTGGGTAGAGATTGCTCAACCCATAGCCATTGAACTTTTAGGAGAACCAACATCTAAAAAAGGCGATGAATGGCGGTGGGGTCGCAAAGGATCATTAGTTTTAAATCTTGAGTCTGCTTCATGGTACGATCACGAAGCAGATCAAGGCGGTGGGATTATTGATCTTATTAAATTTAAAGGTGGTGATGTTGCTAAGATATTAGAACCTTACAATGTCGATCAAATTAAAATACCAACACAACCGATAAAACCTAAACCTATGCGATTATTCAATCGTGATCAGATGGTTGATCTTTATAATGA
>Ga0315316_10000390_pt1 | contig 28593 bp, 27 predicted proteins | sample M160m3416metaG_FD_203702 | JGI IMG/M metagenome (GOLD analysis project Ga0315316, IMG submission 203702) | Ammonia-oxidizing marine archaeal communities from Monterey Bay, California, United States - M1 60m 3416 | ecosystem: Environmental > Aquatic > Marine > Intertidal zone | place: USA... | reverse complement strand
TCGACGTTAGTGACACGACGCGAAATTAGTCAGTGGTGTCGCTCTCGATATTTGATCTTCGTCGGCAGTGCCGCACTCACCTTTGGCTTACTCGGCATCAGATCTGGCAGCATCGAAAACCCGACAACGATCGTCGTGTTGTTCGCAGGCGCTCTTGCCATCTGCGCGATGATTCTCCCTGGTATCAGCGGCTCTTTCGTTCTCCTCACAATTGGTCTCTACGACCACCTCATCGGAGTGATAGAACGCCGAGATTTCGCCGTACTGACGGTATATGCCCTCGGGGCAGCCGTTGGATTGTGCCTGTTCAGTCACTTCCTCCACTGGCTCTTGAGCCGCTATCGCGACTATGTCATTGCTGGCCTTCTCGGACTGATGACAGGCTCGCTCCGAGTGTTATGGCCGTGGCCTACAACGGATGGAGGAATCGAAGACACACGACTTGAAATTCCCCACATCGACGAGGTACTTGGAGCGTCAATAGCGGCAGCAATGGGAGCTCTGGGTTTAGTGGGATTAGTCCAGATCGCGAGCCGATTCCGAAATTTTGATAAGGATGATGCGTTGGAAACCCCTTCGTGACCGGTAACTTCCGCGAGCAGGGCGTGAATTATTTCTGTGCGCCACAACTAGACATCTACCCAACTGATAGGGAATAACTCACCGCCGTGCCAAAGTCTCTGGTTATCGTCGAATCACCTGCAAAGGCCAAAACTATTGGACGTTTTCTAGGTCCTGATTACGTTGTCGAGTCCTCCGTAGGGCACATACGCGACCTTCCAGTCAAAGCAAGCGAACTACCCGCCGTCTACAAAGGCGAATCGTGGGCCAATTTGGGTGTCGACGTAGAAAATGATTTTAAGGCCTACTACGTAGTACCGAACCGTTCGGTGAAGCAGGTATCAAAACTTAAGAAACTGCTTAAAGGTGTAGACGAGCTGTACCTCGCAACAGATGAGGACAGGGAAGGTGAAGCCATAGCCTGGCATTTATTGGAGGTGCTCAACCCCACGATTCCGGTGCATCGGATGGTTTTCCACGAAATCACAGAAAAAGCGATTCGTGAAGCAGTTGCGTCACCCCGAGAACTAGATCGTCGAATGGTCGATGCTCAGGAAGCTCGCAGAATCTTTGACCGACTGTATGGCTTTGAAGTCTCTCCGGTCATGTGGAAAAAGGTTAAACCCGGTCTTTCTGCTGGCAGAGTTCAGAGTGTCGCCAACCGTCTTATTGTCGAACGGGAACGCGAACGAATCTCGTTTGAGACGGCCGGCTATTGCAGCGTTGAAGCGCAGATGTCTTCCGACTCGCCTTTTGAAGCGTCTCTAGTCGCTATAAATGCAGAACGAATTGCAACTGGTCGCGATTTCGATGCCCACGGTGAACTCAACCGAGATGATCGGAAGATTTTGTTAGCTAAAGAGGCCGAAACATTGGTGTCGTCACTTAGCGGAGCAGAATTCACGGTCCAGTCAGTGGAATCGAAACCCTACCGCCGTCGGCCTGCACCACCGTTTATGACGTCGACCCTTCAGCAGGAAGGCGGACGGCGGCTCGGTTTCTCTGCGGCCAGAACAATGAGTACCGCTCAAAGACTCTATGACCAGGGCTACATCACATATATGCGTACTGATAGCACCACGTTGTCCGCTGCTGCGCTTAGTGCTGCCCGAGATGTAGTTAGAGATCGATTCGGAAATCAGAATCTTCCGGTTGAAGTTCGCCTATACAAAAATAAGGTCAAGAACGCTCAAGAGGCCCACGAAGCAATTCGTCCAGCAGGAGATACGTGGAGGGCGCCCAATGACATCGGTTTCGGCGCCCCCACAGATGAAGCGCGGTTGTACGAACTCATCTGGAATCGCACTATTGCAAGCCAGATGAATGATGCCGAAGGTCAGACGGTCACCATTCGTTTAGAGGGGGCAGGAAGTGGGGCGGATACCGCCTCGTTCAGCACTAGCGGAACGGTGATTACCTCTCCAGGGTTTCGACTCATATACGGCCAACGGTCAGACGAAGAAGACGACCGAGAACTCCCCAATCTGAGTGAAGGCGATGTACTCAACGCTCTATCGGTCGAAACTACAGAGCACGAAACGAAACCTCCAGCTCGTTATACGGAGGCGACCCTGGTGAGGCGGTTAGAGGAACTTGGCATTGGACGACCAAGCACATACGCGAGCATCCTCGGCACGATCCAGAATCGCGGCTACGTATGGAAAAAAGGCTCCGCTTTAGTCCCATCGTTAACTGCCTTTGCGACCGTCGGTCTCATGGTGGATTATTTTCCCCACCTAGTTGACTACGCGCTCACTGCCCGCATGGAAGACGACCTCGACCGAATATCCACGGGGGAACTTGAGTCTGCCCCATGGCTATCTGATTTCTATTTTGGGCGTGTCGATGGAGACGGAAAGGCGCTCCCCGGTCTTCGCGCCCTGGTGTCTGACGAACATCTTAAGGAAATTGATGCAGTAGAGATCAACACCATCCCTGTTGGCATCGACGAAGACGGCCTACTTGTTGTAGCCAAAGTTGGTAGGACGAACCCGTACATACAAAGAGGCGATGAAATTCGCTCTTTACCTGCGGGTATCGCACCAGATGAGATCACCCTTGAACGTGCTATCGAACTACTTGAAACACCCGACGAACGAGTTCTTGGGGTGGACGCTGAGACCGGTCTCGAAGTCATTGCCAGGGTGGGTACCTACGGCCCTTACGTGTCTCTCGGGAGATTCCCCAAAATGCCGATGGCATCGTCCCCTGGTGGACAACTCTTAAATCTTCCCCTCCATAAGAAAGAACTAAAGGTAGCTCTCGCTTACATGCGCTGTATGACCGAACAGCCAGATGATGACTCGGTTCGTCAGGCAGTTAAGAACCCCAAACGAGGAATTGGTGAAGCTGCCATCAAACGCCTTGCCGAATATGGGAAGGAAAATGGAATCAGCCTTCTCGAAGCCTTCGAACAAGCGAAGAAAGCTGGTTCGTCAGCTCCTGCGCTTAAGGCCATTCGATCGTTTCTTAAATTGAGAAACTCGATTTCCGATATGCGCGACTCGGACGCCCCAACAGCGCTGCAGTCATGCCTAGAGCAATCTGGCTATATGGGAGAGTTGCGATCCGAGGACAAAGAAGAACGCCTCGCCAATATCAACTCATTGATAAAGGTCGCTAATGAGTTCGACAACGTTGTCGAACTTGTTGCGGAACTGGACCGAATCGACGAATTGAAATCTCAACCAAAACCCAAAACCGCCTCACTTTTTGACACGATGACGATCGAACGAGTCACTCTTGAAGACGCACTTGAACTCCTTAGCCTGCCTCGCACCGTTGGAACGGATCCTTCAGATGGCATAGAAATCACAGTTCAAAATGGCCCATACGGGCCATACCTGCTGAAGGGCGGAGAAAGCCGCAGCCTAGATAAGGAAGAACAACTGTTCACGGTCACTCTTGAAGAGTGCTTGCAACTTCTTGCCATGCCCAAGAAATTCGGTCGAGCAAAAGCGAAACCACCGCTAAAGGAACTTGGCAAAGACCCAAATAGTGGCAACCCGATTTTGCTTAAAGATGGGAAATTTGGTCATTACGTCACCGATGGGAAGACGAACGCATCGTTGAAAAGTCATGATTCCGTTGAAGAACTCTCTGCGGAACGAGCAGTTGAGCTTCTTGCGGAAAAACGAATCTGATCGCGCGGACCGATAAACGTTAATGAAAGTGATTGGGTTGAAATTCCTGACCGGTCAGGTAGCAACAGATAAAAATTATCTAATATCCTGTACCAATCCGAAATTGATCTCAGGGGCACAACCGATTTTTCAGAAGGACTCTTAGCCTTTTAAATGGCAGAAGGCTGCAAAGAATCTTGAATCACGGACATGGATGAGTTAGACGCAGACGCAGCAGACGGAACGAACCGTCGTATCGGACGATCGCACCCGGTTTTTGGAAGTCCTGGCTTCCTGCGCTTGTGGATCGCTCAGGTAGTTAGCGCGTTCGGAGACTGGATTGGGTTTCTCGCGATTATTGAAATCGCTCGACGGATTGGGGGAGACCAACCAGGGTCAGCTATTGCCCTAGTGATGATTGCCCGGGTCCTGCCCGGCTTCTTCTTAGCGTCTGTTGGTGGGGTGATCGTTGACCGGGTAAATCGAAAGCGGCTATTGATCATTTGTGATGTTCTCCGTGCTGGAGTGCTTCTGGTCATTCCGTTTATTGAGAAGATCTGGGGGCTTGTGTTGGCCTCTCTGATCCTTGAATTAGCGACCTCACTATGGGGACCAGCTAAAGAAGCAATCGTTCCGAACCTGGTGCCCAAAGAACAGCTAACAGTCGCGAATTCGTTGTCTTTAGTTGCTGCCTACGGGACGTTCCCGCTAGCGGCCGGTGCCTTTATCGGCCTCGCGAAGTTCGCTGAATTCTTGGGAGGTAGCAGTGCTGGTCAAGTTGAATGGGCGCTGGCCCTCGATGCGTTGACATTCCTGATTGCTGCTGGATTAATAGCAACCTTGCCTCTAGCAGCACGACGCCGAGAGCAAAAAAAATCGGGCTCTATCGATTTAGCCCAAGGAGTCCGGGAACTGCGCGAAGGATGGACCTTCATCGCAATAAGCCCACAGGTACGAGCGGTCATGGTTGGTCTGGGGACCGGCATGATCGGCGGAGGGATGCTGATCCCACTGGGCGCAGTCTTCAACGACGTGGTCCTAGGGGCTGGAAACGCCGGATTTGGAACCATTTTGGTCACCTTGGGCTTGGGAGTAGCCGTTGGAGTCTCGGCGTTATCAGCGATGCAACGACGATTGAACAAAGAGCACACTTTCGTGGCATCGGTCTTTGGCGCGGGAATTTGCCTTCTTTTCGCGGTGTCGAGTTCCGATACGGTCCCTACCATGTCCGGCGTTTTTGCAATGGGCATCTGCGCTGGTTCGGTATACGTCTTGGGTTTCACCCTGCTCCATGAACATGTGGAGGACCAACTCAGAGGGCGAGTGTTCAGCGCGTTGTACACACTGGTGCGCTTTTGTTTGCTCTTATCCATCACCGTTGGAGGATTTCTGTCTGATGGCTTCAATTGGCTTTTTGACGTGCTCTTCGATAACGAAATCGCTGTGGGATCATGGGCCATGGCCCTTCCCGGAGTTCGGGGCGCGTTATGGCTAGCTAGCCTTTTTATGCTCATCGCATCTGTACTTGCGTGGGTCTCCCTGCGCGCCCCTCAAAAGAAGTCCTCGTGAGTCGCCGCGGAAGATACATAGCCTTTGAAGGGTGGGAAGCCAGCGGCAAATCGACACAAGCTCGACTTCTGGCTGACCGCCTCGGCGCAGTTCTCACCCGCGAACCCGGCGGCACCGATCTGGGACTAGCCATTCGCGACTTGCTTCTGGGAAACGGTCCTGAACCAACTCAACGGGCAGAAGCACTGCTCTTCGCCGCCGATCGTGCGCAACACCTAGCAGAAGTAGTCGAGCCGGCATTGTCGGAAGGCAACGACGTCATCACTGACCGCTCATATGGATCAACTCTTGCCTACCAAGGACACGGGCGTGGGCAATCCATAGAGGAACTGATGCGACTCGTCGAATGGGCGAGCGGCGGCCTGCTGCCGGATCTCGTTGTTTTGCTGACGGTGCCAGTCGATACAGCAAACGGAAGGCTAGGAGACGAACGAGACCGAATGGAACGCGAAGACGCTGACTTCGCCGCTCGGGTAATTGACGGGTTTGCCGCCCTAGCTAACGCAGACCCGGATCGGTGGATCGTCGTTGATGGTGCCGGATCAATTGCGGAAGTATCTGAGAGGGTCGCTCACGCAGTCGGTGTGAAATGAGTGATGCTCTCAGCGAAGTCGTTGGCCAACCAGCTGCCATATCGATGCTGCGAGCAGCAGTTGCGAACCCGTTGCCTTCCTATCTCCTCGTTGGACCAGCAGGCTGTGGCGCGCGAACAATTGCCACTAGCTTCGCCGCGGAACTCTTAGCTCACGACACCGACGATTCGGAACGTCACCGAAGACTCGCCGTTTTCGAAGAGCATCCTGATTTGGTTGTGTTCGAACGCAATGGCCCCTCACTCACCGTGGACCAAGCCAGGGAGATTGTGAGAGCGGCAACAACGAGCCCGTTTCAAGGGAAACGAAAAGTCATTCTCGTTGAAGACATCCACCTAGCCTTCGGTGCTGCCCCAATGATTCTCAAGGTTCTAGAAGAGCCCCCGCCATCAACCTATTTCATCTTGACTGCGGAAGAAATCCCCGCCGAGTTAGCAACCATCGCCTCTCGCTGCACGCAAATCGACATAGCTGCTGTGAGCCCCCAAGACCTTAAAAAACTCCTACTTGAGTCTGGAATCGATGAGAAGCGTTCATCGGTCATCGCCGCAGTCTCCAACGGATCAATTGATCGCGCGTTACTCCTGGCTTCAGATGATGCTGCCCTTGAACGTTGGGCATCATGGCAACAACTTCGAACAACACTAGATGGGAGTGGGAACACAGCTACGGCCGCGGTAGATCGCTTACTGACAATGATCGATGACGCAGCCGTTCCCCTACAAGGGCGACAAGATCGCGAACGCAAAGAACTTGATGAACGCGCGGAACGTTTCGGTGAGCGGGGGTTAGGGCGTCGAGGTTTGGAAGATCGTCACAAAAGAGAATTACGGAGGTTGCGAACAGACGAACTTGTAATGGGCATCACCGCGATAGGTATCTCCCTTCGCGACGACGTCGCAACAGGCGTCCTCGATGCTGCGCGTGCTTCAACATCGTTAATTGCGGTCACCCAAGCTGCAAATGATCTACGCCGCAACCCAAACGAACGATTGCTCCTACAGAGGCTATTCATGAATCTCAACTAGTGAACAACCCTGTTGTGTCATAAACGATGGAGCCCGAGGCGGGGATTGAACCCGCGACCTGCTCTTTACGAGAGAGCCGCTCTGCCACTGAGCTACTCGGGCGCTGACTCACTGACGCTACCAGCCGACTTTGTTGACACGGCCGGCATATTCATGGGATTCACCACGAACCTGTACCCAGATTGAAGGTGTCTACGGCACGGTTAGATACGATGGCCACATGAACGCACTTGCTGCTCAAGTCTGGCATTTCTGGTTAGCTGTGCCCCTCGCTATAGGCACCGTGCTCGGAGTCCTCCAACTCGTCGCTGGGTACATCGTCAAAGTTGTGGCCCCCCGATATCCCAAGCGCTGAGTTCAACAATGACGGACGGGCCCGTCGACTGGGAATTAGCCCGCCGGATCGCGGTTCGCGTCGCAGGCGAAGAACCCTTGTCGCGTTCCTATTTAGGTAATTCATTGCACGAAGATTTTGCTCATTTCACTCCGTTGGCAGAAGAGTTGGTAGCGGCGGAAACTGGCCTGATTTCCAGCGAAGGTTCCGCCCGCGCCCAAGTGATCGACCGCGCAGGATGGATCGATGCAAACATCCGGGCCTTCCGCCGCCTGCTACGTCCAGTCTTGGCTGAATCCGGCGAAACAAACGCTGCTAGCAAAATCACCGGCAAAATCGCTGCTGCCGAACTAGGAACGGTCCTGGGTTGGATGTCTCGACGCGTGCTGGGCCAGTACGACCTGTTACTTGCCGAAGACGAAGATCGAGATGAACAAGACCTCGTGTACTACGTCGGCCCGAACATCATCTCGACCGAAAAAAAATTCGCCTTCGACCCCAAACAATTCAGGCTCTGGCTGGCATTGCACGAGTTAACGCACCGGTCACAGTTCACAGGAGTTCCGTGGCTGCGCCCCCGTTTCTTAGAACTGGTAAATCAAATGCTTGATGAAGTCGACCCAGACCCCGACCGAATTAAACAAGGATTACAAGAATTCATAAAGTTACGTCGAGCGGGGCAAGACCCGATGGCTGATGGGGGAGTCGCCCAGCTATTCGCAAATGAGCGTCAGCGAGAACTGTTGGATTCCGTTGGCGGCATGATGAGCCTGGTTGAGGGCCACGGTGATGTCACCATGTCTCGCGCAGCGGCGGGTCACGTACCCCACGCCTCGCGCTTTCACCGAGTTATGCAGGAACGACGAAATGGGGCAACAGGCGTCGCGCGGATCATGCAAAAATTTATGGGGATAGAAGCCAAGCTGGCGCAATACCAAGCGGGAGAGGACTTCATTGCAGCTATTGAGTCCCAACGCGGTCGACGCGCAGTGGATGTCATCTGGCGCGATGCAGGACACCTCCCATCAATGGAGGAGATCCGCGACCCGTCCGCATGGATGCAACGGGTGCCAGCCGGGTAACTGAGGTCCTCACATGGCAGATCTCAATCAGATCAATGCACTCCTCCAAAATTGCACCTTCCCCTCTAGCGGCACACTCCATTGCGCTGTTTCAGGTGGCGCAGATTCTTCAGCTCTTTTGATTCTTGCCTCGTTGACCGGATCGCCGGTCATCGCGTATCACGTTGACCACGGGATCCGACCAAACGGCTCAGCAGAACGCGACCGAGTGTCAGAGCTTGCCGACCGAGTTAACGCGGGTTTCGAAGCCCTGACTCTCGAACTGAAAGATGGACCTAACCTCGAAGCTCGCGCCCGCACAGCACGATTCGCAGCGCTACCCCAAACGGTTCTCACTGGACACACGTCTGACGACCAAGCGGAAACGATCTTGCTGCACCTTCTTCGAGGAGGAGGTCTTGATGCGTCCGCTGGTATGCGGCAAAAACACCACCCACTTCTCACTCTTCGACGCGCAGATACCGAGCGAATATGCGATCTGTTCGGTTGGGAACCCGTTAATGACCCGACCAACACCGATCCCCGATTTCGACGAAATCGAGTTCGCAACGAGGTCATACCCCTCCTAAACGACATCAACGAACGAGACGTGGTTCCGTTGCTGACACGCGCCGGAAAAGTTGCACAAAACGATCGCGACTTCCTTGACGAACTTGCCGAAGAGATTGACCCCACTGACGCCGCTTCCTTAACCGCAGCACCCCTTCCCTTGGCCCGCCGCGCAATTCGAAAGTGGCTCCGAGAGGAACATCCCCCAGACTTCGCCTCCGTTGAGCGAGTACTGGAAGTCGCTCGGGGAGAGATTCTCGGCACCGAAGTAACCGGTGGTCGGTCTGTACGACGAACCGGTGGCACCCTAAGAATCGAAACCTTGCCTAAAGGGCGTAGAAAAGTTCGAGATAGCGGCTAGGTTCCGACCTTGTGACGGATCAGAGCGCCCTACACCCCGACCCCGCCCTCAGCGAAGTCCTTGTAACCCACGCCGAAATCAGCACTCGGGTCCAGCAACTGGGTCAAGAGATCGGGAACGATTACGCCGGACGAATCCCCTTGTTGATAGGCGTGCTCAAAGGCGGGGCCATCTTTACCACTGACCTCGCCCGTGCCATTGACCTTCCCGTCGAACTCGACTTCATGGCAGTGTCCTCCTACGGGAGTTCTACCCGCACTAGTGGCGTGGTCCGAATCATCAAGGACCTTGACGAAGACATCGAAGGCCGAGATGTGATCATCGTGGAAGACATTGTTGATAGCGGCCTAACTTTGCGATACCTCAGAAAAACCCTTTTGGCGAGGAACCCGGCAAGTTTGGAATTCTGCTCACTTTTGGTCCGAGAGGAACAACAGGCCGACCTAGATGATCTCGTCAAATACGCAGGATTTCGACTTCCCCAGGTGTGGGTCGTGGGCTACGGACTTGATGTAGGCCAGCGTTACCGAAACCTTCGCGACATTTGGGCCTACGACAGATCAGCTAACTCCTGAACGCCGCCGCAGTGTCAGTGGCCCCTCCGATATCTGACAAGTAACATCTGCTTCGCATCAGCGTTTCTTAACGCATGCGGAATAGGGAACCGTGAAGGCAAAATGGGCAGAAGGTATTGAGCCCAGAAACTTTGTCTGGGTAATCAAGGACTCCCTCGCTATCTGCGAGCGCCCCGGGGGCTACGGGGAACACCACCGACGTGTTCGCCGTCAAGAAGAAATCATTTGGATTCGCCAAAACGAATTCGACGTCCTCTATTCACTCATTTCCGGTTCACACAACCTCCACAATTACGAAGAACTTGGCATGCCGTTCCGGCATCGACCCTGGCCTGCACATGACCAACTTGCTCAATTTATGGGGGCCATCTTTATCGAGATCCGCAGCGCTATATCGGCAGGCCAAAAAGTTATCCTCCACAAGGAACTAGTCGGAGAACGTTTGTGTGGGTTGATGGCGGCCTACTTGCTATGGGCTGGCCTTGTTCCAACCGGACCGCAAGTCACAGCAATAGCCGAACGCATCTTCCAGCAACGATTGGGACCGCACGGTCGGGAATTAGTTGAAATAGCGGTCGGTATGAAACCTCAGCAGGAGACCACATAGCAGTGACACGACCGAGCGACAGTGATTGCATCCAACTACGCGGCTTGCGCGTGGTGTGCATCGTAGGTGTACTGCCAGAAGAACGCGAGCGAGCGCAGCCGTTGGAACTCGACATCGATATCTATGCCGACCTGTCGGCAGCCGGTACTTCAGATGAATTACACGACACGGTTGATTATGGATCTGTGGCTCAAATAATTGAAGAAATGTGCCTCGAAGCGAAGGTCCAACTCCTAGAACGCCTGGCGCAACTCGCAGCAGAACGTCTGCTCGAACTTGATGGTGTCTCAACGGTGGAAGTGACGGTAAAGAAGATCCGGCCACCGGTGCCATCGGACCTAAATTTCAGCGCCGTTCGAGTGACCCGTCACCGAACATGAGGACGAAATGCCCCAAACCGTAAGAAGCTTTATAGGTCTGGGATCCAACCTAGGTGACCGTAGAGAAATCTTGACGAGAGCAGTGCGAGACATTCCCGACAAGCACGCTGTCTCAGGGCTATACGAAACAGCGCCAATTGGCGGCCCGTCCCAAGGAGCGTTCCTCAACTTAGTAGTTGAAATTCACACCTCCGTAAGCCCCTACGAGCTTCTTACTATTTGTCAACAACTTGAGACATCAGCGGGACGTGTCCGCACAGAACGTTGGGGCCCACGGACCCTCGACGTTGATGTTCTGCTGCACGGCGACTTAACACTCAACGACCCCGAATTAACGATTCCGCACCCGCGCATGAACGAAAGAGCCTTCGTTCTCCACCCACTCGCCGACTTAGCCCCCGAGCTAATGCCACCGCTATGGCGAGAAACAGTTTCAGACCAGGTGATAGTGCGAGTCGACGACCTGCTTTACTGTTAAATCGAAGCATCCGAGACAGAAGGTGACGTCGCTATCCGAAAAAGGCGCACTTTGACCCAACCGGGAAACGCCAAACTGTTAGGACAAGGATGCTTATTTAACAATTGATCGCACCACTAGCGCGATTAATGAAGCACCATGAAGCATGGTTATTGCGCGAAGTTGAGTGCGAAACCAACGAAACTGAGCGTCATTGAGGAGACATGGCCGAAATTCCCTACCGATTCGTCACTGACAGCCGAGTTGAGGAACTGATCGCAAACCATGCTGACCTTGAACCGGGTCAAGAAACTGACCATGTGGTTGCCATAGCGGGGCGACTAATGCTGCGCCGAGTTCAAGGCAAAATCGCCTTTGCCACCCTGGACGATGGTTCTGGCCGAATTCAACTCTTTGCCCCTGCAAAGACCACACCAGAGTTTGACAAGTTCTGCGATCTCAATCTCGGTGACTGGGTTGGACTAACGGGTGTTGTGATGACCACCCGACGTGGAGAACTCAGCGTAAGAGCAGATTCATGGGTTCTTCTGGCCGAGGCCCGCCGTCCGTTCCCGGACAAATGGCACGGCATCACCGACGTAGATACCCGATACCGGCAACGGTACGTAGATCTGTGGGTCACCCCCGAAGCGAGACAGACTTTTCTCATGAGAAGCCGGATGATGTCGCTGACACGATCTTTTATGGAGCACCGGGGCTTCATCGAAGTAGAAACCCCCATTTTTCATCCGATACCAGGAGGAGCAAATGCTCGACCATTCACTACCCACCACAACGCCCTAGACCTCGATCTGTATCTAAGAGTCGCACCAGAGCTGTACCTCAAACGACTAACGGTCGCAGGATTCGACAAAGTTTTCGAGATAGGTCGAGTATTCCGCAACGAAGGAGTCTCGACTCGTCACAACCCAGAGTTCACGATGCTTGAGCTGTACCAGGCGTACGCCGATTACGACGACATCATGAACCTCGTGGAGGAACTCGTCGAACATCTCGCTCTCGAGCTCACCGGCTCGACGGTATTAACGGTCGGTGACCAGGAACTCGACGTTGCTCGACCTTGGCGGCGAGCGACGATGATTGAACTAATAGAAGAGTCGATTGGGGTGACCTTGTCGCTCGATATGTCGACTGAAGAACTCCGAGCTGTTGCAGCGGAGCACGGAGTGCCGTTTAAAGATTCGTTCGGGCCAGGCAAGCTCATTTTGGAGATCTACGAGAAAACGACCGAAAGCACCCTTTGGGGTCCCGTATACGTGACCGAATACCCAGCAGAAGTTTCGCCTCTATCAAGAGAGCACCGAAACAAACCAGGGATGACAGAACGTTTTGAGGCGATCCTGGCCGGACGAGAACTCTGCAATGCGTTTAGCGAGCTCGTCGACCCTGATCAGCAACGCTCCCGCTTTGAAGACCAGGCAGCTCAAAATGCCGGAGGTGACGCTGAAGCGATGATGGTCGATGAGGATTATTTGCGTGCCTTGGAATACGGACTTCCCCCTACGGGAGGTTTAGGTATCGGCATGGATCGTTTAGCGATGTTGCTCACCGGTGCGACCAGCATCCGCGATGTCGTGCTGTTTCCAACTCTTCGCCCCGAAAGCTAGGGGCCACTCAGTCCGCGCTACGAACTCGGTAGCGATCCCTCGGGTTGATCTTCGCGCTGGATGAATAAGCCCTCTGCATCCATGAAGCGGCCTTCGGGACCATCTCCCGACCCCTTCAAATAAATTTTCCGACCGTCAGTCTGAGCGACCCAGGCACGAAACGTCAGAGCCACGCCTAAAGGTGCGGGACCCAGGTAGTCCACATGAAGGTAGGCGGTGTAAGCCTGGCGACCCCGCATACGGTTGAGAGCGCCCATTACCTCATCAATAATAAGAGCCTGAACGCCACCATGAACGCGCTCAGGAGGCCCCGCAAACATCTGATCAATTGCGCCGGTGCCGACAACACATTCATCTGATTCCTTAACGAATTTTAACCCGATTGACGCCGGATGAAACTCACCGCCCGCAATCGAAAAAGGGTCAAATTCGATCTCTTCTCCAACTTCAAGGTCAAGCGGTGTGTACTGACCGGCATAAATCGCAGCGAGGTGAGGGCGAGTCATCATGTCGTCGAGTTTGTTTCTATCGGTGCCGGCACTAAAGCGATCCCCGAGATCGTGGATAGTGCCGGTGATCTCATCGAGAGTTTCGTCAGCAAGTTGACGGCCCGAAAGTGCACGATTTAAGCGGCGCATCGCACTGGCGGCTCGACTCACTGCATCCCAAGTGCTCATGTCTCGCACGCTACCGTGCCAACTCGTCTCGCAGGCGGGCACCGTGACCCAGTACGGTCACAGCATGCGCCGCGTCATCTTCGATCAAGAACACGACATGTTCCGCGACTCCGTTCGAGCGTTTGTGGAGAAGGAGATCGTCCCCAACCACGAGAAATGGGAGCATGACGGAAAAGTCGACAAAGCAATGTTTCGAAAGGCGGGTTCGCTTGGTTTCCTCGGAATGGCAGCACCCGAGTCATATGGCGGGGGCCAGGTCGAAGACTTTCGGTATAACTCGATCATTAATGAAGAAATTCAACGAGCAGCTGTGGTCGGCTCGGGGATGTGTATCACGTTGCACAACGACGTTTGCCTCCCATATTTTCTGAACTATTGCAACGAGGAACAGGCAGATCGCTGGATGCCGGGCCTTGTTAACGGCGACCTGATGAGCGCAATAGCCATGACCGAACCCGCAATTGGTTCAGATCTAGCGTCAATGGGAACAACAGCTATTCGCGAAGGAGCCGGCTACGTCGTCAACGGCTCCAAAACTTTCATCACCAACGGCATCAACAGTGACCTCGTAATCACGGCGGTAAAGACCGACCCTTCAGAAAAACACAAGGGAATCTCCCTCCTTGTTCTTGAAGAAGGAATGGAAGGGTTTGAACGCGGGCGGAACCTAGACAAGCTAGGCATGAAGAGCCAAGACACTGCAGAGTTATTCTTTGATGACGTCTTCGTGCCAGAAGAAAACGTTTTAGGTGGAGAGGGAGCAGGCTTTTTAAGCCTTGTAAACAACCTCCCACAAGAACGGCTGTCGATCGCAATAACAGGAACAGCTTCGGCTCAGGCCGCGTTCGATTGGACAGTCGAATACGTCAGTGATCGCGAGGCATTCGGTCAAAAGATTTCATCGTTCCAGAACACTCGGTTCGAACTTGCCGAGATGAAAACCGAACTTGATATGGCCTGGGTTTTTATTGACCGCCAAATCGAGGCCCTCAACGTGGGCGAGTTGACAGCAGAGGACGCCGCTGAAGCCAAATGGTGGTGCACCGAAATGCAGTTACGGACCATCACGCGATGCCTGCAGCTGTTTGGCGGATACGGATTCATGAACGAGTACCCGATCGCTCGCGCATATGCCGATGCGAGAGTCCAGACGATCTATGGCGGCACGACGGAAATAATGAAAGAAATCATCGGACGACAAATTGCCGGCCGGTAACGCTGGAACAAAATTTGTTGCCCGTTGAGTCGGACTTTTCGGAGGAATACATCTTGTCTCGATCAATCGAATCTGTTGCCGTAGTCGGCGCCGGAACCATGGGTGCTGGCATTGCCGCAGCGAGCGCAGCCGCTGGGTGCCGCGTTCTCCTGCTCGACATGAACGCAGATGCTGTCGAAGCCGCCCTGCAACAAGTTGACCCGGACGCCCAGCATTTAGTGACAACAGGGACCGTAGAGACCGATCTAGAGGCAGTTTCAGACTATGACTGGGTTTGCGAGGCTGTCGTAGAAGACCTGTCTGTTAAACGAGAACTTTTCGAGCGTTTGGAACTGATCCGAAAAGACGGTTCGGTTATTTCGTCGAACACCTCGGGTATTCCGCTCCGCCAGATATCTGAAGGAATGGCTCCTCGATTTCGTGCCGATGTTGCGATCACGCACTTCTTTAACCCCGTGAAAGTGATGCACCTATTTGAACTTGTCCCCGGTGAAGACACCCATGACGAAGTGATCGCCGCGTTCGCCGAATTCGGTGACAAGCGCCTTGGCAAAGGTGTCGTGCACGCAAAAGACACCGTCAATTTCATTGGCAACCGTATTGGCTGCTTCTTCATGCTCTCAGGGTTACATCTCGCGAAACCCTTCCTCGCCGAAGGAATGAATCAAGAGACCGTGGACGCCACCCTTTCGGCTCCTGTAGGCCTACCTCCCACCGGGCTCTACGGGCTGATTGATCTCATTGGTCTAGACGTGATGGAACTCGTAGGGAAAAACCTCGCGACCAACTTGCCTCAAGCGGATGCGGGGCACGCCTACACGGCATTCCCGCCAGCTGAACAACGGATGCATGACAACGGCCAACTCGGCCGAAAAGCCGGTGGGGGGTTCTCTCGACAGATCAAGCTCGACGACGGTACCCGTAGGAAAGAAACCTTCGACCTCCTCAACGAAACATGGCGCGACGCGCAACCAGCGACGCTCGAAGGCGCTGCGCCAGAACTAGGTGAGGTGATCTTTGAAGATTCCCCAGCGGGACAACTAGCTTGGAAAGTTTTTGGTGGAACTCTGAAGTACGCAGCGGGTTTAGTGCCCGAAATTGCCGATGACGTCGTCAACATCGATAACGCGATCCGCTGGGGTTTCAACTGGGTACACGGCCCATTCGAGATGCTGGATCACCTGAACCCCAAGCGCGTGATCGATCGAATCCACAAAGAAGGTGGCGAACTGCCATCCATGCTCGCGGTTCTCGAGCAAGCAAAGGCCGCTTCCTTCTACCGCAACGATGGCGCCGAGTATCTTGGCGTCGACGGTGAATATCATCCCGTTGATCAGGTCGCGAATTAACTCAGTTAGATCGCACAATCGCGTCTGTCATCATTACAACATCACGCATTTCGACCCCATCGTGAACCCGGATTACGTCGATGCCCCCACAAATTGCTTGAGCGACGCTTGCCGCCGTGCCGAACAATCGTTCTCCGATATCGCTGCCTAACACCGTGCCAATAGATGACTTTCGCGACGTGCCGATGAGAAGCGGCAACTCAAATCGGGTCAATTCTGGAAGCCGACGCAATATTTCCAAATTCTGTTCAACTGACCACCCGAACCCGAACCCTGGGTCCAGGATCAAATTTGATAGCTCAATCCGAGCAGACTCACACACAGCCAGAGTTTCATCGAAGCCAGCAACGATGTCATCGACCACATCGCGATGCTCTCGACCTCGCTGGTTGTGCATCACCACGGCACCCACTCCACGCTGAGACACGAGCGACGAAAGATCGGGGTCCAGGAGAAAACCAGTGATGTCGTTAACCACCGTCGCTCCGGCGTCTAGCGCGGCGTCCGCGACGACCGCCCAGGTCGTGTCGATCGATATAGGTAGATTTACCGCGTCGCGCACCGCCTCAATTACCGGAACAACTCGAGATTTCTCCACAGCAACAGGTGTTGGTTCAGCACCGGGGCGCGACGACGCACCTCCAATATCGATCACATCAACACCACAAGCCTCAAACTCGGTTGCTAACAGGACAGCTTTCTCGATTTGGCCATCAATGCCATCACCTGAAAAAGAATCATGAGTAGCGTTGACGATCCCCATGACATACGTGCGGTGGCCCCAATCCCAAACCGGTCCGCGTCCCGGATCGAAACTCGTTGCTTGATAGCTACGGTTGATTGGCCACACCAGAAGCTCCGCAGACTTCGCTAACGGTCAAGCGTCGACAACAAATTTGTCGCCGCGTCGCGCATCCCCAAAACGCCAGGCGTGTCAGGCAACGCGTCAAGCGCTTTCACGGCATCACCGATGAAACCCTCAGCAGTTACTTTTGACGTTGCAATTTCGGCCCCGTCGACCACTGCTTGCCGAGCTTTATCCCGCGTCTGTTCGTCCAACGGTTGACCTAGTAACGCCACCACCGGATCGCCCGACGCAATCATCCGAATCACAGGCAGGGTATAAACACCTTCTCGCAAGTCGTTGCCCGAAGGCTTACCAAGTTCCTCGTCGGTGGCCACAAGATCAAGAATGTCGTCGACAACCTGAAATGCCATACCGTAGGCGTGACCAAATTCGGTCAATCGGTCCACCACCTTCCGGTCTGCGCCAGCTACGAGCCCGCCGATACGACACGAGGTGGCATAGAGCGCAGCCGTTTTTCCGGCAATCGCTTGCAAATACTGTTCTTCTGTTCGGGTGACGTCGTAAATCAGTTGCAACTCACGAACCTGCCCCTCACAGAGCCGCCCAATTGTTGCGGCAAGTAACTCAGCGACCTCGGTCCCCAACGAAGCAGCCAATTCCGAAGCTTTCGCCAAAAGAAAATCACCAGCGAGAATTGCGGTCAGGTTCCCCCAACGATGATTCACCGCTTCGATGCCGCGACGCGTTTCAGCTTCGTCCATCACATCATCGTGATAGAGGGACCCTAAATGGACGAGTTCAACCGCTACCCCGCCCCGCACCATGGCATCGGTCATGGCCTCGGGACGTTCACCGTTAGGGTCCAAAGAAAGCGCTGATGCAATTACAAACGCGGGCCGTAAGCGTTTGCCACCCGCCGGTATGAGGTGGGATGCGACTTCCGTCAGAAAGTCATCATCAGTCATCGCGGCAACTCGCAACGCTGTCTCCACTCGCTGTAGATCCTCGCCGGGATCCGCGCGGTGTTGAAGGGGAGTGAGGGAAACCACGATGCAAACCTAACTGCAAAGCTAAACGACAACTCGATCTAGCCTGAAACGTTTGATTTGGGTGCCGCCAAAAAAGTTTCATGCGGTTTGAGAGCCAACTGCTGCAAGACAACAGCATTCACCCGGTTACACTCCAGTAACGCCCGTCACCTGTGGGCACACTTGCCTCCTGGAGGATTCAGTGTTTGAAAGGTTTACCGATCGAGCCCGCCGAGTCGTTGTGCTTGCTCAAGAGGAAGCTCGCCTTCTCAACCACAACTACATCGGAACAGAACACATCCTTTTGGGGCTTATCCACGAGGGTGAAGGTGTAGCTGCAAAAGCTCTGGAATCGCTGGGGATTTCGCTAGAAGCGGTTCGCAGCCAAGTTGAGGAAATAATTGGGCAAGGCGGGTCGTCACCGAGCGGCCATATTCCCTTCACCCCGCGAGCAAAAAAAGTTCTTGAATTATCACTCCGTGAAGCCCTTCAGCTAGGCCACAACTACATCGGCACTGAACATATCCTGTTAGGCCTAATCCGAGAAGGCGAAGGAGTGGCGGCCCAAGTTCTTGTCAAACTCGGAGCTGATTTATCTCGTGTTCGACAGCAAGTGATTCAATTGTTGTCGGGATATAGCGGTTCAGGCCAAGGGGAAGGTTCCGAACCTGGAAAAGAAACTGTTGGAGGATCAGCAGATCGCGGAGACGGCCCACAAGGCGGATCAGCTGTACTTGACCAGTTTGGTCGCAACCTCACCCAAAACGCTCGAGACAAGGCGCTCGACCCAGTTATCGGCAGGATGCGCGAAACCGAACGCGTGATGCAGGTGCTCTCCCGGCGAACCAAGAACAATCCAGTGCTTATCGGTGAACCGGGAGTAGGCAAGACAGCAATAGTGGAAGGGTTGGCTCAAAAAATTGTTGCCGGGGAAGTCCCGGAAACACTGCGCGCAAAACAGCTGTACACACTTGATCTTGGCGCGCTTGTAGCAGGGTCGCGTTATCGCGGCGATTTCGAAGAACGACTGAAGAAAGTCCTGAAAGAGATCAAAACGCGTGGTGACATCATCTTGTTTATCGATGAGTTACATACGCTGGTAGGAGCGGGAGCTGCCGAAGGAGCGATAGACGCAGCCTCGATTTTAAAGCCGATGTTGGCACGTGGTGAGTTACAAACAATTGGCGCCACGACGCTTGAGGAATATCGCAAATATCTCGAAAAAGACGCTGCGTTAGAGCGTCGCTTTCAACCGATACGAGTCGAAGAGCCAACGCTGAGCCACACCATTGAAATTCTTAAGGGGCTGCGCGATCGCTACGAATCTCATCACCGGGTGACGATCACCGATCAGGCACTGGTAGCTGCAGCCAATCTGGCTGATCGCTACATAGCGGATCGCCATTTACCGGACAAAGCAATCGATTTGATTGACGAAGCTGGGTCCCGTTTGCGAATTAAACGTATGGAGACGCCACCCGATTACAAGGAAATCGAAAACAAGATCGCCGAAATCGTCGATAAGAAAAAGCAGGCCGTCGAAGAACAAGACTTCGAGTTGGCGGGTTCGTTGCGCGATGAAGAAAAAAATCTGCTGGACCGGCGTACCGAGATGATGGAGCAGATTAAATCCGACGGCGTAGATCTCTTCGACGAAGTTGACGAAGAAGCAATAGCAGAAGTTCTATCGATTTGGACAGGTATTCCCGTCTACAAACTCACTGAGGAAGAGACCCAGAAGCTCCTCAAGATGGAAGATGAACTTCACAAACGCGTGATCGGTCAACAAGACGCCGTCACCGCAGTTAGCCAAGCGATTCGCCGCACGCGTGCTGGCCTGAAAGACCCCAAACGCCCAGGAGGCTCATTTATTTTCCTTGGACCCTCTGGTGTAGGGAAAACAGAACTGGCAAAGACCCTGGCAGAATTTCTATTCGGAGACGAAGACGCGTTAATTAGCTTGGATATGTCGGAATACATGGAAAAGCACACCGTCAGTCGCCTCGTAGGATCGCCCCCCGGTTATGTCGGCTACGAAGAAGGCGGTCAGCTAACTGAGGCAGTTCGACGGCGCCCATTCTCGGTGGTTTTGTTCGACGAAGTTGAAAAAGCCCACCCCGATGTATTCAACACATTGTTGCAAATTCTTGAGGAAGGTCGACTCACCGACGCCCAAGGCCGCTCCGTTGATTTCCGTAACACCGTTTTGATCATGACCTCGAACCTCGGCACGGCCGACCTTCGAAGAGCCAACGTCGGATTCACTAAAGCCGACGAGGCAGTCAGCTACGAACGCATGAAAGACACCGTTAACGATGCTCTCAAAGCTCACTTCCGACCGGAGTTCCTCAATCGTGTAGACGACACCATCGTGTTCCACGAACTCTCCAGGGATGAAGTCACCGAGATTGTTGACCTGATGATCTCGAGAACAGCAGACCAGTTGCGAGCCCAAGGCCTCGGTTTAGAACTCACAGACGCCGCAAAAGCATGGCTTGCTCGAAAAGGCTACGACCCGACTATGGGTGCACGTCCGCTCCGACGAGCCATTCAACGACACGTCGAAGATGCCCTTTCTGAGCGGATCTTGTACAAAGAGTTCGACGCCGGCCAGATTATCGTTGTTGACACCGACGAAGACACCGACGAAATCGTGTTCCGATCAATTGACGGATTCGAACCGGGACCCGTCGAGCTTGAGGACGCCGCAACCTCAGAGTGACCGATTTAACGGCGTGTCGCTATTGAAGTGTTCACCGTGAGATGCCCTAGCGAACCCCCTTTTTGTCGAATCGCGCTATCTAAGGCAGGAATTGGACTCGACTAGTGCCAGAGTGGTCATGTGGAAGGCGCATGGTCGATTGTCTTAGCGGCTGGATCGGGATCCCGATTTGGTGGAAACAAGCAACTCGCGCAACTCGGAGACCAGCGAGTAGTCGACTGGAGCGTCACCCGAGCACGATCGTGCTGTGAAGGAGTTGTCCTCGTTGTGAACGCTGAAATGATTGGGGAACTGGAGTTGCCGCAAGTGGACATCGTCGTCGCTGGTGGTCCCACCCGGAGTGAATCGGTACGCAGCGGGTTAGAGGTGCTGCCAGAATCAGCGGAAATTGTTGTTATCCACGACGCCGCTCGGCCAGGTGCCCCAATCCCGATGTACCTAGCGGTTATCGACGCTGTGCTTGGCGGAGCAGACGCGGCTGTTCCTGGACTGCCAGTAACGGACACACTTAAACGAGTTGTTGACGCTCCTGTCGGAAAGAAAGTGGCGGCTACGGTGGATCGCGACACTCTTATGGCCATTCAGACCCCGCAAGCTTTCAGCAAAAGAATGTTAAAGAAAGCACATGCGGGCGGAGGACAGGCGACTGACGATGCCGGTTTAGTCGAAGCGATTGGTGGCACCGTCATGGTGGTTCCCGGTGATCCAGCGGCAACTAAAATCACACGTCCTAGTGACATCCTCATCATCGCCCAACTGATGGGACTTAACCCATGATGCGAATTGGACAGGGATACGACGCTCATCGATGGGCCAACGACGACCGCCCGTTAGTGATTGGTGGAGTTCACTTCCCAGGACATCGCGGCTTGGATGGTCACAGCGACGCTGACGTTGTTACCCACGCAGTCATCGACGCTGTGCTTGGCGCTGCTGGTCTGGGAGACATCGGCCAAAACTTTCCCGACGACAACCAGGCACTCGATCGTGTCAATAGCATCAAATTACTTGAACAAGCCGCCCAGCTCGTCCAAACCGCCGGCTGGGGGATAGTAAACGCCGACTGCACCGTCATCACTGACGAACCGCATATCGCCCCTGCCAAGGATGAGATGGAAATGAAACTATCCAAAGCGGCGGGAGGACCAGTCACAGTGTGTGGGAAACGAACGGAAGGCATCGGCGCTCTGGGCAGAGGCGAAGGCATCGTTGCGATTGCGGTTGCACTGTTAGAGCAAAAATGAGCGGTTCTCGAGGACGCTCAAAGGGACCAAGTCGGGGGGCCAAACCAGACAATCGAAAACCCGCTGGTAACAACCATCGCGGGCACCGCAACCGAGGCGGTTCGTCTACTCGCCAAAACAGATCCAACAAAAATGACGCTCAAGGTAAACCTCGCCCGCGATCCAGTGAACTGGGTGGTGATCACATCGAAGGCCGCCAAGCAGTTCGAGAACTATTACGAGCTGGACGACGCCGAGTTGAGCAGGTTCTTATTAGCGAAGAGGTGCACGACACGGCGATCTTGGCTGAGATCGCCGATCTTTCAGAGGAACGCAGAGTTCCCCTTCGACAACTCACTCGACGAAAACTCGACGAACATGCCCTCACTGAATCTCATCAAGGAGTAATCGCTACAGCGGAACCGATTCAACCGGTAGACCTCGACATGTTGCTATCGACCCAACAAGACGAACCTGCCCTGGTAGTCGCACTCGATGGTGTCACCGACCCTGGCAACCTCGGCGCGATTCTCAGAACAGCGGAAGTAGCTGGAGTAACCGGAGTGGTTCTGCCTCGCCATAGAGCGGTTCGACTCACCCCGGCAGCAGTAAAGGCTGCCGCAGGCGCGGTGGAATATCTGCCGATAGCACTGGTGGGTGGCTTACCCACCGCGCTTCGACGAATGTCCGATGAAGGACTATGGGTGATAGGCCTTGACGGAACCTCAAAAAATTCGATTTATCAATTACGAGTAGCCAATGAATCCCTAGTAATTGTGTTCGGTGCTGAAGGTCGAGGCCTCTCACATTTGGTGGCCCAAAGATGCGACCAGCTTATTTCGATCCCCCAAAACGGGCAGCTTGAATCACTCAATGTGTCCAACGCTGCGGCGATAACAATTTACGAAGTTCGACGCATCAGAGAAATGGATCAGTGAACGACATCAATAGTGACCCATTGGGGTTTACGCTGGGCATGCACTGCCCGAGTAGCTCAACGGCTAGAGCACCGTTCTTGTAAAGCGGGGGTTGTGGGTTCGATTCCCACCTCGGGCTCCGCGAAACCGGAAGGAAACCAATCGACGTGGAAGAAGCGCCTCATCAACAACTTAGTCAGCGAGACCGAGCCATCCTCGACTTTGAACAGTCGTGGTGGGAGTCGGCCACCCCGCGAGATCAAGCTGTGCGGGAACAGTTCCAACTCACCGAGTCGGAGTACGCAGACGTGTTGAACCAACTCATAGCTTCCGAAACTGCCCTGCTAGCAGAACCGCTACTCATTCGACGACTCCGACGCCTGCGCGACCGTCGACGTCAAGAACACATCGCCCGCCGTACCGCCGACCAGGAGGTCGCCCGATGAACGGTCCCATGTCCAGACCAAACAACGCTGCCACGATACGAGGGTTGTTGTTGGTCATCGTTGCTGTTGCAGTCGGGGTTTATTTGTTGAGAGGGACGGACACGCCCACTCTCGACACAGCGTCAACCCCAACATCAGTAGCGTCAGCGCAAGAGGAAGCAGCTACTGAACAAGAAGAAACAGTTGCTTCGACCGAGACCACCCTTCCCGGAATCGTCGTAGCTACGTCAGCTCCAGAAAACGGAGCTGCTACTGATGACTCTGATGCTGGAACGATGGTGGGCTTTGAAGGCCGGCCAAATGAAGAGGTTTCAGTTCAGGTTGCGAACTCAACCACAGTACGTGGGGCAGCTGGACAAAAAACAGACTTTCTCAAAACCAAAGGCTTCATTATCAAGACCCCAATAAATATGAAGGGCACGGCGCTCGACCGCACACGAGTTCACCATCAACCCGGGTCAATTATCGAAGCCCAAAATATTGCCCTTTTGTTGGGACTCGACGATCAAAACGACGTATATAAAATGCCCACCGACTTGAGTGCCTACGACGGGTATGACGAGCCCCACGTCCTCATTGCGTTAGGCATTGATAAGGCCAGCGCGGATTAGCAACCAACATCGGTTATTTGCCTGTGCACATAGTCATATGCCCTGACAAGTTCCGCGGCACCGCGAGTGCATCTGAGGCAGCTCACGCCCTAGGAGCTGGTCTCGTGGCGCCTGACCTGGAAGTCATCTTTATGCCCCTAGCCGACGGTGGTGAGGGCACTCTCGAAGCCTTAGGCGGAGCCAACCGAAGTAGCCAGGTGACAGGCCCCCTGGGAGACCGCGTAGAAGCTAAATGGAGGCTCTCCTCAGGTCAGGCAGTCATCGAAATGGCCCAAGCAAGCGGGCTGCTTCTCGCAGGCGGTAGCGAAGGCAACGACCCTCTTTTTGCAAGTAGCACCGGGACAGGTGAGTTAATTGCCGAAGCAAGAGCATCAGGGGCTCGGCGCATAGTTATTGGAGTTGGAGGATCAGCATCGACTGACGGCGGGTTAGGCGCAATTCGCGCTATGGAGCCACTGGTGCGTTTCTCCGGAGTCGAACTCATCGTCGCGTGCGACGTCCAAACCGAATTTCTTGACGCCGCACCAGTTTTTGGACCTCAAAAAGGAGCGACGTCTGCTCAAATTGAGCTATTGCGTCGCCGACTCTCACGTCTAGCGGAGATCTACCTCAACGAATTTGGTGTTGAAGTTCGCGACTTACCGCGCGCAGGTGCTGCAGGTGGCTTAGGTGGAGGACTCGCCGCGGTTGGAGCGCAACTGGTCAACGGGTTCGATCTAATCGCCGACGAAATTCAGCTGGCTGACGCAATAGCAGAAGCAGACCTCGTCATAACTGGCGAAGGCCGCCTGGACGCAGAGTCATTCAACGGCAAAGTTGTGGGCGGAGTTGCACTGATGGCTGACCGTTACCAAGTTCCCGTCGTCGCTGTGGTGGGGTCAACTACTCCGGGCACCACTATTCCCAAAAACTTGGAGATCTACTCGCTCACAGAGCTTTTCGACCAAGATCTAGCTTTTAGCGACACCCAAAGATGTCTTACACAAGTTGCGTCCCAGCTCTTAACGTGACAATCGAGAAATCAAAAAATCTCGGTAAACCACCAAATTTGACCGAGAATCCTGGTCCTCAGGTTGCAAATGGAGGGTGTTCGCTGATTGGCTATTAGCACTCTCACTAGGAGAGTGCTAATACCAAAAGCCTCAACGAAGACCTAGCTACCAGCTAGTTCCGGTTTTAGGTAACCGACCAACATACCAACGGAGTCAGATCCAGATGGCAAAGATGATCTCTTTCGACGACGAAGCCCGACGGTCTCTCGAAGCAGGAATGAACCAGCTTGCGGACGCAGTTCGAGTAACGCTCGGTCCTAAAGGACGCAACGTCGTTCTGGACAAAAAATGGGGCGCACCCACCATCACCAACGATGGAGTATCAATCGCCAAAGAGGTAGAACTCGAAGATCCGATTGAACGAATCGGCGCGGAATTGGTGAAAGAAGTCGCAAAAAAGACTGACGACGTCGCCGGCGACGGCACCACCACAGCGACGGTCCTCGCGTGGTCAATGGTGCGTGAGGGAATGCGCAACGTCACAGCTGGCGCAAACCCAATGTCGTTAAAGAAAGGCATTGAGGCTGGAGTCGTCGCAGCCGTTGAAGCCATAGAAGGCATGGCAATCAGCGTGACTGAATCCAAAGAGCAAATCGCTCAGGTTGCGGCTATCTCTGCTGCTGATCGCGAAATTGGAGATCACATCAGCGAAGCCATCGAAAAGGTTGGCAAAGATGGGGTCATTACGGTCGAAGAAAGTCAGACCTTTGGGCTCGAAATGGACCTCGTTGAAGGTATGCGCTTCGACAAGGGATACATATCGCCATACTTCGTCACAGACCCAGATCGACAAGAAACAGTCATAGACGAGCCCTATCTCCTATTTGTCCAAGGCAAGATCACTGCCGTACGAGACGTCGTTCCCGTCCTTGAAAAGGTTATGCAGGCAGGGAAACCGATGGCCATTATCGCGGAAGATGTAGAAGGCGAAGCTCTTGCGACAATTGTTGTCAACAAGATTCGCGGCACTTTCAAATCGGTCGCAGTTAAAGCTCCCGGCTTTGGCGACCGCCGAAAGGCAATGCTTCAGGACATGGCGATCTTGACGGGCGGTCAAGTGATCAGCGAAGACGTCGGACTCAAACTTGAGAACACCACCCTTGACCTTCTTGGCACAGCACGCCGGATCATCGTGACGAAGGACGAAACCACCATCATCGAAGGCGCTGGTGACGAAGCAGACGTCGCGGGTCGCATTGAGCAAATTAAGAACGAAATCGATAACACCGATTCGGACTACGACCGTGAAAAGCTTCAAGAGCGTCTAGCGAAGCTCGCCGGTGGAGTTGCGGTGCTGAAAGTCGGTGCCGCTACCGAAGTCGAACTCAAAGAAAAGAAACATCGCATCGAAGACGCGGTAAGTACAACCAAGGCTGCTATCGAGTCAGGGGTTGTTGCCGGCGGCGGAGTTACTTTGCTACGAGCACAAGCTGCAGTCGATGCGTTAGCAAGCAGCCTTGAAGGAGACGTTGCGACAGGAGCCAGGCTCGTTAGTCGCTCGCTAGAAGGTCCCCTCAAGCAAATCGCCGAAAATGCAGGCCTTGAAGGTGGCGTTGTCGTAAGTCGCGTGAGGGCCCTGACCGGTTCTGAGGGTCTGAATGCGGCCAGTGGCGAGTATGAGGACCTTGTTGACGCCGGCGTCATCGACGCCGCCAAAGTAACGCTCTCAGCGCTGCAGAATGCCGCCTCGATAGCGGCGCTTTTCTTGACAACTGAAGCCGTTGTCTGCGAAAAGCCCAACGAGGACGGCGGAGGCGGAATGCCTGCGATGCCTGATATGGACTTCTAGACAAACTGATTTCCTATCACCAAAGTCGAACGGGGGACGTCGCTAGATGAACCTCTGCCGCTTTGTGGCCTAATCTGAAAGCTGTTTCTCAGCGGGGTCTCAGTGCAGTTACTACTTCACGAAGCGTGCGAGTCGTTATCGATCATCCTTGGCGAATGGCGTGGAGCAGGAAGAGGCCATTATCCGACGATTGACGACTTTGAGTACACAGAAGAAGTCATCTTCGGTCACAGTGGAAAACCATTCCTTACATACGGGCAGAAAACTAAAAACGCTGTAAACGGCGAACCGCTTCATTCCGAGCAAGGCTTTTTGCGTGCTACAAGCGAGACAGGGTTAGAACTAGTGATCGCTCAGCCTTCAGGCATCGTTGAAATCCACCAAGGGTCTTACGCTTCGAACGAGTCCGCTTGTGTCATTAACCTCGAATCGATTCATGTGGCAACTAGTCCCACTGCCAAATCAGTGGAGCAAGTACATCGCTTGTTGAGAATTGAAGGTGACACTCTTACGTACGACGTATCTATGGCCGCGATGGGTCAGCCTCTACAGCACCACCTCACTGCGACCCTCGAACGCCAATAAAATAACAAGGAAGCGCGACCGCCCACTCTTGCCATGAATTCCCGGGGCGGCAGTACCCTGTCGTTATGCGACGCGGTCGGAGCGAAAAATATTTTGTGGAACGTATCCGCCGCGGCGAAATCGAACGATTTCCTGACGAGATCGTTGTCGAGGAACCGCTCGAGATTCGACTCGATGGAAATTTAGTTGCCACGACGATGCGAACACCTGGCCACGACTACGAACTTGCCGTTGGTTTCTGCGCAACAGAAAACCTTCTAGGAGACGCCGCTGTGATGCAAGTTCGGTATTGCGGAGAGGGTCCCGCAGCGGAGTATGAGTACAACGTTGTCACTGTCGACACCGGTGGGCGAGCCCCAGTCCCGCGACCTCGACTCGGTAACGTGAGCTCATCGTGTGGTCTGTGCGGATCGGCCACCCTTCTTGAGTTGGCAACCCAAATCGATCCGATAAACGACCCAACGGTCTTCACGGCCCAGACCATCACCGACGTCCTAAAAATAGTTGGTTCTCAACAAGAAATGTTTACCCGGACCGGAGGGTTACACGCAGCTGCCGTTTTTAACTCCGCTGGCGCAATCGAACTACTCCGTGAAGATATCGGTCGCCACAACGCCGTTGACAAGATCATTGGTCGTCGCGTGTTAGACAAACAACTGCGTTCAAATGAACTCGGCCTTTTCGTTAGTGGACGGGCCAGCTTTGAGATGGTTCAAAAGGCTTGGACTGCAGGGTTTGGAACTCTCGTGGCAGTATCCGCGCCGAGTGCCCTCGCTGTCGACATCGCCAAAACTGCCAATATGACCCTGGTGGGATTCGCACGGAGTGACTCGATGAACGTCTACGCCGGCCACATTGATAAATAGACCCATAGGATCACCGACATGACCCAACCCCAATATGTCACCACTTCTGTTGGCTGGGGTGTGCTCCATCTGTTCTGCAAAGCCACCGACCGCACTGACGGGCAACGAGTTGTCGCTGCAGTGAAAGAAATCCAAGACAGCGACCACCAGGTTCTTTGCGTCGCAGTATTTGGACATAAAGCAGATATCGGGTTTATGGCCCTCGGCCCCGACCTATGGCGGCTCCGTAACTTACAAAGCCAAATCCAACAAGCGGGTTTAGTGGTTGTCGACAGCTATATCTCCATGACGGAGACCTCGGAATACGCCCCAGATTTGCCTGAGGAAATGAAAACTCCTCGACTGCATCCAGAACTTCCGCCCGAAGGGAAAAACGCGTTCTGTTTTTACCCGATGTCGAAACGTCGCGAATCTGGCGGTAATTGGTACACACTGCCCTATGAGACCCGACGCGAACT
>Ga0315316_10000388_pt1 | contig 28632 bp, 27 predicted proteins | sample M160m3416metaG_FD_203702 | JGI IMG/M metagenome (GOLD analysis project Ga0315316, IMG submission 203702) | Ammonia-oxidizing marine archaeal communities from Monterey Bay, California, United States - M1 60m 3416 | ecosystem: Environmental > Aquatic > Marine > Intertidal zone | place: USA... | reverse complement strand
AGCTAAGACAAGATTGACTAGAGTTGAGAGAGATTCACTTTATGAAGGTAGATTGAATCCTATCGCAACATTCCCTGGTCAAGGTGTTACTGTATTTGGACAGAAAACATTACAAGCTAAACCATCTGCATTGGATAGAATCAATGTAAGAAGATTGTTAATTGCTGTTAAGAAGTTTATTGCTTCTTCAACTAGATACTTAGTGTTTGAAAATAACACTGCAGCGACTAGAAACAGATTCTTATCAATCGTTAATCCTTACTTAGAATCAATTCAACAAAGACAAGGTTTATATGCATTTAAAGTGGTGATGGATGAAACCAACAACACTCCAGATGTAATTGATAGAAACATTATGGTTGGTGAGATATTCTTACAACCAGCTAAAACGGCAGAATTTATAGTTCTTGACTTTAATGTACTACCGACAGGAGCAGCATTTCCTGAATAGTAAATAATGTAATAATAACAACTCCCCTAAAATAAATTAGGGGGGTTGATTATTTTTTTAAAAGAACTATATTTATATTAAAGAAATAACAACGGAGAAAACTAAATGGCACAACTATTAGACCCAACAGAAATAATGTTCACATCATTCGAACCGAAGATGTCGAACAGATTTATTATGTACATTGAGGGAATCCCAGCGTACCTAATAAAAGCCGCTAACAGACCTGAGATAACAAACGGAAAGGTTACTATTGACCACGTTAACGTTAGACGATATGTAAAAGGAAGAAGTGAGTGGAGTGATTTAACAATTTCATTGTATGACCCAGTCGTACCATCAGCAGCACAAGCAGCTATGGAATGGGTAAGATTACACCACGAATCAGTAACAGGACGAGATGGTTACTCCGACTTCTATAAAAAAGATATCACATTTAACAGTTTGGGTCCTGTTGGTGATAAAGTAGAAGAATGGACTTTAAAAGGAGCTTACATCCAAACAGCAAAATTCTCAGATATGGATTATACTGGTGAGGATTTGGCAACTGTAGATTTAACTCTTACTTACGATTACGCAATACTACAATACTAATTTACGGATTGTAATAAAAATTGAATATTAAGAAACCCTTACAGAAATGTGAGGGTTTTTTTGTTTAATTAATTATATTTACATATTTATATATGGTTAACCAATATTAAAAGAGTTTTAAAACGAGAAACGTTATGGCAAAAGAAAAATTAACAGACGAATACCAAAGTAATCTTTCCAATGATGAAATGGTGGAACTTGCTAAGAAACAATACGAAACTAAGCAAGTATCCGATTATAAATTTCCAACTGAAATAGTAGATTTACCATCTAAAGGATTAATTTATCCTAAAGATAATCCATTATCTTCAGGTAAAGTGGAAATGAAGTATATGACTGCAAAAGAAGAAGATATTCTTACTACACAATCATATATCAAAGATGGAACAGTATTAGATAGATTATTTCAATCACTAATTATAGGAAATGGAGATGGAACTCCAATCAAATACATCGACCTAACTACAGGTGATAAAAATGCAGTTATGATTGCTGCCAGAGTATTAGGATATGGTAAAGATTACAAAGTAGAAATCCAAGACCCATTTTCTGATAATAAACAAACAGAAACAATTGATTTAACTCAATTTGAATCTATAGATTATGATGGTAAGAATCAAACAGAACTACATAAGAATGAGTTTGAGTTTGAATTACCTAAATCTAAAAGAAAAATTACCTTTATGGCAATGACTGAATCTAAAGAGAGAAAAGTAAAACATCAGGTAAAGGAATTAGAGAGAAAACAAAGAAAACTCAAAGATGCAACATCAAGAGAACTAACTACAAGATTAAAGAATATGATTCTTTCAGTAGATGGTGAAGGTGATACTGCAACAATTAAAAATTTTGTAGATAATGAATTATTTGCATTAGATTCACAATCTTTAAGAGCTTATATTAACGAAGTCGTTCCAGATATGGACTTAAATTATGAATTTGTTTCTGAGGAAACAGGGGAAAGGAGAGAAATGTTACTACCTATGGATGTAACCTTTTTTTGGCCTTCCTCAAAACTATAGAAAACATTTACATTCTCATATATTCGACCTTATCTATCATGGTAACGGTGGTTTCAACTTTACGGATGTTTACAATATGCCGATATGGGTTCGGACGTTTTACATTGGTAAAATAATCGAATTCAAACAGGAAGAAAAGAAAATGAACGATAAAGAAATGAGAAAAGCTAAATCAAAATCACGAAGATAATTAAGAACCCAACTATTTGTTGGGTTTTTACATATTTATATGTACATAAAACTATTAAGGGAAAGCAATGAGTAAACTTACAATTAGAGAACAATTAGAAAATCCTAAGTTAAGGGAAAGTCTTTTAGATAGAATCCTAAAAAAAATAGCTGATAAAAAAATAAAAGCTAAAAAGGGTGAAATAAAAGATTTACTTAAAGGAATGTATGGTTCTGAAGATAAAATACCACAATATAGAAAAGATTTCTTTAACCTATAAATAAAAGGTAATAATGGCAGATAGCGGTAAAAAGCTTAGAGATAACGAAAAAGAAATGCTCGAATATAATAAGAGCCTTTCTGCGGAGTTAAGTAAAATACTCGAAACAAAAGGTAAGATTGGAAAACTTACTGAGGACGAGAGCTTAGACTATGCCATTATTATGGATAAGCTAAAGGGTAGTAAAAATTTAGGTGAACAAATTACCAAACTAACCCAAGAAAGAAATACATACATATCAGAACAAGTCCAATTAGGAAATGATATAAGTGACCAGTTAATAGAACAATTTGATACCGAACTTAAACTATTAGAAAAGAAAAAAGAATTAAAAGATTTAGAAGAACAACGAAAAGAAATAGGTAAAGATTTAGCCAAAGATTTAGGTTCAGCAGTAGGGGTATCAGGAGAATTGGTAGATGCTATAATGAAAATGTCAGTTGCCGCAGTCGGATTAGTTATTCTTAAAGAAATAGCAAGTTTTATTGGTGATGCTGTTAAGAGAATGAAGGATTTGGCCAAAGAGACAGGAGCTTCAGCATCTCAGGCAATGGCATTAGAAGGTTCTATCAAAGGTGCACAAATGTCCTTAAATCCATTTGTATATTCTTTTGAAGAAGTTGCTGCATCAGCAAAAGCACTTAGAGAAGAAACAGGTCAAATCAATCCACCTGCATCATTACTTGCAGATATTACAGAAGTAAACGCATTATTATCAGACCCTAAAGCGGCAACATCATTAACCAGAACACTACAAAATGCTGGAATTGATGCGGGTGATTTAGCAAACGAAGTAAAAGAAATAGGTCAAAGTTTAGGACAAGATGCTGGGCCGGCGATGGAATATTTCGCAGATAATCAAGCATTAGTTAGAACTTTAACAAAAGACCAACTTAAACAAAGAGCTACCGAAGTAATCCAACTGAAAAAGATGGGTATTGATATGAAGAAGATGAAGGATTTAGCATCTGAATCTTTGGATATCGAAAAATCTATGAAGGATGAAATGAAGTTGAGAATGATAACAGGTAAAGCTATCAGTTTCGATGGAATTAGAGCAGCACAAGCATCTGGTGATGCATTGGCAATGGCCAGAGAACAAAAAGCATTAATTGATTCAGTAGGGCCATCATTAGGTAGTAACTTACAATTACAAAGACAGATATCAGATGCAACTGGATTATCAGTTGAAGAAATGATGAATATGCAAAATGCAACCGCTGAAGCTGTAAATAGTGGACAAGAATTGGATTCAGGTCCTTCAGATGCATTAGGTACATTAGGAACTGTTGTAACAGTATTAGCTGCAATCGCTGCAGGTGGTTTAGTTGTATATGGTATTTTATTGTTGATGGGGAAACTACCAACACCTAAATTTCTTCAATCCAAAAAAGGTTCGAATCCTATAGCAAACTTTATAGGTAAATTTGGAAGTACCGATGTTCTTAAAGGAGCGGCGGCGATGTTATTAGTTGCGGCGAGTATGTTTGTTATGGCAATGGCGATTTCAAAAATGCCAACAGACCCAGCTCCATACTTAGGAATGGCGGTTGGATTAGGATTAATGTTAGGAGCACTTTATCTTCTTGCTAAATTTCCAACTGCAGATTTATTAAAAGGAGCACTCGCATTAGCAGTGGTTGGTGTATCATTAATTCCATTTGCATTTGCAATGAATTTAATTGGTGATATCAGTATTGGTGCAATCTTAGCCGTAGCCGCAGGAATTGTTATATTTACAGCAATCATATTAGGATTGGGTATGGTAATGTTTAGTGGTATTGGAGCAATGATATTCGGAGCTGGTATATTAGCATTATTAGCATTAGGTGCTGCGATGATTGTATTGGGTGTAGGGATAATTGCATTCAACAAAGGAGTTAGTGGATTAGGTGATAACATCTCATTGTTTGTTGAAAAAATGGGTGAACTAATTGGAGTAACTCCAATGTTATTAGCGGCGGTCATTCCTTTGATGTTATTTGGTTATGCATTAATTCCATTTGCTTTAGGATTATTGATAGCAGCTCCACCGATGTTAATGTTTGGATTGGCAATGATTCCGTTTGTTGCTGGTATAACAGCTTTAAGTGCAGTAATGCCATTATTTGTAGAAAGTTTGGCTAAATTAACAGAACAAGCTCCTAACCTAATTGCGGTTGGGGCGGCTTTTGGTGTATTTAGTGGAGCTCTTTTAGCAACAACGGCGGCGATGATTCCATTCTTCCCAACGTTCTTAGCAACAACATTGGGTATTTTAGCTTTAGTACCAGCAATGTTAGTATCATCAGTTGCAACCAATTTATGGTCATTATCACTAACGAATCTATCAAACTCAATTGAAAGATTAATGCCAAATCTAACGGCATTCTTAGGGGTGATGCCAATGATGGCGGCGATGATTATGTTAGTACCAGGATTAATTGCATTATCCGCTTCATTTATAATATTATCAGCATCATTAGTGGCTCTAAGTGGTGGGTTGGCAATAGTAACATTATTACTTCCAACTCTATTTGCTCTTGCATTTGCATTACCATTAATATCAGAAGCGTTAGGTGGTGGTGGAGATAGTGATTCAGCAGGTAGTGATTCATCATCAATGGCTGAAGTTGTGGATGAAATTAAAGGATTAAGACAAGATATACAAAACCAACCGATTATGATAAATGTAGATGGTAAAGTGGTTAGTGAAATAACAAAAGTTCAATCAAGAAAATTAAGTACCAGATTAGCTGGTTATTTTGGGGGATAATAAATGGCATTAAAAGATATGAAATCGGATTTATCTAAATTTAGGATGCCAAAGAAAGAACCTTTGAAATCTAAAGAGAATCTTGGTATAAATAAAAACTTAAATAAAACTCCTTTGAGTTCTTTAGCAGAATCTGCTCCTAAGATTCCACGTTCTCAAACTACATCTAATAAAGAAGGTGTAAATCCTCAAAAAGTTAACCAATCAGAAAAGTTCAAAGGTGAAACATCACCAACTATGGTAAATCAAACTGAAAAGTTCAAAGGTGAGACAAATCCTAAACCAATGAGTTTAGTAGAAAGATATTTAGGGCAAACAGACCCAAAGATGGTTGACCAAACTGAAAAGTTCAAAGGTGAAACATCACCAACTATGGTAAATCAAACTGAAAAGTTCAAAGGTGAAACATCACCAACAGAAATGAACAACTCAGAACAATTCTTAGGTGAAACAACACCAAAAGAGGCTAATAATAGAGTACAGTTCTTAGGTGAAACAACACCAACAGAAATGAACAATGAATCTAAGTTTTTAGGTGAAACGACACCATCTGAGATGAGTGAACAGAGTGGTGAAAAATTCTTAGGTGAAACAACTCCATCTGAGATGAACAATCAATCTAATTTCTTAGGAGAAACTACACCAAACTTAGCCAATAACGAATCGAGATTCTTAGGTGAAACAACTCCATCTGAGATGAACAATCAATCTAATTTTTTAGGTGAAACCACTCCTACAGAAATGAGTGAACAGAGTGGTGATAAGTTTTTGGGTGAAACTACTCCAAACTTGGCTAATAACGAATCTAGATTTTTAGGAGAAACAACTCCTACAAATATGAACAATGAAACTCAGTTTTTAGGTGAAACAACACCAACTTCTGCAGAACCATCAACTCAGTTTTTAGGTGAAACAACACCAACTTCTGCAGAACCATCAACTCAGTTTTTAGGTGAAACAACTCCATCTGATTTTACATTTAGTGGTAAGTTAGAAAATGAAGGTAAAGAATTTAAAGAAGTAAACAATCTTACAGATATTCACGCAAAAGGATTTAATTCTAAATTTGGTGGTGTGGAAGCTTCTAAGTTTGTTGGTGTAAACCCAAATAATACGGTATTTGATGGAACAACATCACTATTCGGAGATATATCTAATAATTCATTTACATTAGGTAAAACATATGGTGGTTCATATAATGATGCAGGTGGTATAAACTCAGGTGAAGATGGATTCGGAATTGGTATGGGCCAGGCAAAAAGGCAATCACCTTCTTTTTTAGATGAAATGTATAATAAGTTCAATCTAAAAGAAGATTCGTTCAATACAGGATTAGGATTATTTAGACATCCTTTAATTCTAAGAGGTATTCAAAGAAAAGGTATATCTAAAGGAGAACCACAGAGATGGGGTATTGGTGGTTTTGCATATGATGAAGGGCTAATCAGAGGTGGTGTAGTTACATCAACTGTAAGAGCTGCAGTAGATGTTGCAAGAATCGGTGCATGGATGGCATCTGTAGAAGGTTTATTATGGGGTGTTAAACAATTAGGTTTACAAGCATCAAATCCAAATGTAGAAACTGGATTACCATTTAATGCAGGGCCACGACTCACAAAAACATGGACACCTGTAAACTTATTAGCAAATGTTCTAACACAACATACAGGTATTAGACATAGGAGACATGGTATTACTCCATTCGACCCACTAACAGGTGGTTATACAGAAGTTCAAAATATAAAAAAGGTAGCCCAAATAGATGATATAACCTTAACCAAAGGCCCTTTAGCAAATCGATTAGGAAATTTATGGGCCAATACATTCTCAACAACTGGTGGTATAACAAAAGGTGTAGATGAGGCGGTAAAAGGACTTGCTAAATTAAAAAATGCATTTAGTGGTGGTCCTCAATCATTATATGGATTAGCGGTAGGTTTAGGTGCAAACTCATTAGGAGAAAATACCCTAAAAACCAAATTTGAAGGAAACACTTATCAAAAACAATACAAACCAGATGAGGGTGTTCCATTTGATAGAGATAAAACCGAATTAGCAGATAAAAACGAAATATCTACTCCATCTGATGTTGATAAAAAAGATTATTTAGATAAAAAATTACCAAAAGAATTAAAAAAACCAACATCACCAGATGGTAGAATATATAATACTGAAGAAAAGTATTATGAGGGAAGTAGTAAACCAGGTGATTTAAAAGAATTTGCAGATTCAACTAATTTAGGTAAAAAATCTAATGAAGGATATAATCCTGGTAATAAAAATACAGATGGTGAATCACATCCTATAGAAAAATTAGAAACATCAGATATTATAAAACAGTATGAAACTCTTGCATATGGTAATATACCAACTAGAGGTGCAGGTGATACTCAAATAAATGATTTTAGAAGTTTACTAACTGGAAAAGAAAAAGAACGTTCAGAAAAATCAAATTATACAGAAAATAATTTAGAATATAATCAAAAATTTAGTAATCCTGCAAAAAACATTGTAGGTGAAGATAGAGTTGATTATACTCCTACAGATTCACATGCTGGTAATACAAGATGGGATGCAGTAAACGCATTAAGACCTGTTTCAAGTGAAGGTGAACTAAAAGATGACTTAGTTAAGTTCTATATACAACCAATAGGAAAACAAGATGGTCAATACTATCAATTTAGAGGAACTATAACAGGATTAACAGAAACATTCTCACCATCTTGGGATTCTATTAAATTTAGTGGTAGAGCAGACCAAGGATACAAATATGGTACATTTGAAAGAAGTGTATCTTTTAATTTTCAAATGTGGGCAACATCTCGTATCGAAATGAAACCAATGTATGAAAAATTAGAAGCACTTTCAACATTTACAATGCCTGAGTATGCAGGTTCTGAGGGATATCAAGGAATGTTAGTTAAATTCACATTAGGTGATTTATATAAAGATAAACTATCCTTTATAGATTCATTAACATACTCATTCTCAGATGATGCACCTTGGGATGTAAATTTAGATAAATCTGATTTAGGAGTAAGGCCAATGGGAATTGATGTTGCTATTGGATTTAAAGTATTAGATAAGGTACGACCTCAGTATAATGCTAAAGTTTATGATTTAGGATGGAGATAGTAAATGGAAAATAGATACGAAAAAATAGAAATATTAAAGACCGAAACAGGTAAAAGATATAAAAAAACTATAGTTTATCCTAAAATGGTAAAAACTGTAGATGATAGATACATCATAGCTATACAGGGTGATAGATTAGATAATTTGGCTCACAAATATTATGGTGATGCTAGATTATGGTGGATTCTTGCAAGAGCAAACTACTTAGGTAAAGGAGATTTATCAGTTCCTATCGGTAAACAACTTAGAATACCTGAAGATTATTTAGGAATTCTTGATGAATACAAAAAACTTAATAATTAAACCAAATATAAAGTTATGATAAATTTAAATCCACCATTTCCAGGTACAGTTAGTGAATGTTTGAAAAAACGTGCTTCCTATATTGCAGGTAGAGCATTAGATTATAATTATCGTAGATATGCTTACGTTTATTTAACATCAAAATCATCTGGTGGAAAAGGTGTAGAAGATGATACCACATCACTATTTGATACATATCCTAAAGCAGAAGTTGTTATTGGGCAAGTTCCAAAGGGTGGTCATTTAGATTTATATGATAATGAAAGTGGAGTTAGAAGGTTAAAACCACAAATAACATCGGTTAGTATTAATCAAGATGGTGGTGGTGATATCTACAATTCATATATAAGGGAAGTAGAAATTCAATTTAAATGTTACTCATTATCTCAGTTAGAGAGTATAGAAGAAAACTTTTTTAGATTAGGTTCGGAGTGTAAAATTAATTATGGTTGGTTAGACCCAATTAATTCAGCAGAAACAGGTGAAATATTTATGTCTGTTTACAATTTTGGATTTTCAATGAGTTCAGATGGTTCATTTGATTGTAATATAAAAGGACTTGCAGGTGATGTGTTTCCTGGTGCTAATAGAATGGGTGGATTATTAACATTATCAGATGGTGAAGAAACGGCATTAGGTGATGAGGAATCAAATCCAGCAGATATATCAATGGCACTTATGGCAAAATATAAAACCGCATTTGGTTTAGATTCAGATGAAGATGCATCTGATAGTTCAATAGATAATGGTGAAATATTAGAAGCAACAGATGTATCAGGTAACGTAGAACTTTTTATGGCAGGTATAATGAATGCTGGTGAATCAGAATCAAGTGTTCCTTTTATGGGTGATGACCCTGTAAGAACACCATTTACAAACCTTAAATCTTTTGTTTATTTAGTAAACCAACTTTCAGGTGGAAGTGAAAATGAAACTTTTAAAATTACAACTAATTCAGAATTTAAAAAATTAGGTCACTCCCCTAAAAAAACATTAGGTTCTGCAGACCCTCGTAAGTTTATTCTTCCAGGTGTTTTTTCAGATTATGGTGATGAAAATGAGTATATGGCCACATTAGGGTCTAAACCTCTTGAAATAGGTGAAATATTAATTTCAATAGATGTAATTGCACAGATTGTAAAAGGTAAGGGTAGTACTGTAAATGACCAGTTTCAACCACCTAAAGTAATTGATGTTTTGCAAGATTTATCAAAAAGATTAGCAGAAGTAACAGGTGGTATGGTTCAGTTAGATGTTAAACCTGATGTAGGTAATGATGATGTTGCAACAGCAAATACAGGTAAGTATGTAATTCAAAATAAAACTGAAATGTTAAAAAAACAAGCTAAAGATGGAGCAAATAAATCACCATTTAAGTTTGTTTCAATAGGTGAAGATGCAATGGTAAGAGATATTAGTATTGATACTGAATTTGATGCAGATATAATGTTATATATGACTGTTGGTAATGTAAAAAACGGAAATATTAATTTAGATACCTTAAAAACAACATATCCAAGAATAGCTGATATACAAGTTGATAAAGAGAAAGAAGAATCAAAAGAAAAAGCTAAAAAAGAAAACCCATCTAAGAAAAGTATTGGTAAAGATGGTATTGATGATACTAAAGCAAATGCATTGGCCCAAATAATGCAAAAAATAATTGCAGGAGAGCCTGGACCAGAATCACCACAAGCTATATTACCATTTCAATTAAAGTTGGGAGTAACGTTAGATGGTATAGATGCACCAAAAGGTGAGAGTTTCTTTTTAGCACCTGTAACTGCAGATAGATTACCATCGAGATTTAGAGATAATGTAAAGTTTTTAGTTACAGGAGTAGAACATTCCTTTGATGGACAAGGTGGGTGGACTACTGGTCTAAAAACTGTAATGACAATGATGAAATCGTAGGTAAATTATGTCAGAATTTAGAAGAAAACGGATATACTATACTAAAGCTCAAGTAACCACAGGATTATATACTGAAGGTAACGAGTGGATGTTTATTAATGGTGAAGAATATATTGGTCAATATCACAAATACACTACTGAAGAAGTATTTTCAGAACCAAACTTTGTTAAAGATAAATCTCGTATATTAATTCCATACATTCCACCTATTGGTACTCAAGATACAATTAAAATTGGTGGAGTTCCATTTGATGCATCTAAAAATTTTGTATATGACCAGATTAAAGAAGTAAAGTTTAAAAAATCACTCACTCCTAATGATATAGTAGTAGAACCAACTGAAAAAGATTTTAAAAGAGGTTATATGGAACGATATTTCGCTCATAAAATCAATGATAAGATTGTTATTGAGTTAGATAAGGATAATTTTTCTAATATTGGTAAAGATGGTGGTTTAGATAAGAACCTTTGGGAAAAGATAAAAATAAGATGGAAAGTATCAGGTCCAGAGTATGACCAAAGAGATAAAAAATCAGGAATACTCAAAGAAAGTGGTATAATAGATACTAATCGAAGAACTACGGCTATTATTTCAGAAAAATATCCCCATATGATGGATGTTCTTGTAGATTTATCAAAATTCTCTATTTAAAAATTTAACAATTTCTTAACATTAAAAATTTGGATAATTAATATTATTGTCGTATATTAGTATTGTAATAATTGATAAATGAACAATATGAACAAAGTTAAAGAATTTGAAAAGAGTATTAAGGGTGTTAAGTTCACTCCAGCTCAAAAAAAGATTGTTGATTTAATCCTAAAAGGATATGAAATCAAAGTTGTTAATAAACACCATATGAGTGGTGGACAAATGATGTGGAAATCTCCAAATTCAGATTATTTAGAACATGCTGGTAAAGTTTACAAAGCATTCTTCAACGTTTTCTACCAAATCAAAAAACAAAAAGGAATCGAAGTTCCTACTAAATTATTTTGTAGTTAATTTGGTAAAGTAAAAAAAGTTTTGTATATTTGATATATGATTGAATTTCTTAAAGAAGGAAATATCACAATGGATAAGGTATATATTCACCCAATATGGGAGAGTATATCTGTACACCCGCATAACGATGGGTTATCTTTGTTGTATATATACGATATAAACAACGATAGAGAGGTTCTAATCAACTTAAAAAATATTGATAACCATACAACCACATTAGATAAGTTTACCTTTACATTCAACGAATCTTATGTATATGATAATAAATCATTTCTAAACATTCTTCAGATAGAAAACTCATTTGATGCAAGTTTAGTAAAATATTTACAATCGAATACCCCACTTAAATCTAATCTAACACCAACACATCTATTTTATCATCGTAGATTCAATACTCTCAAAGGTGTGAATAATCTTATTCCTATATCTAAACACATAGAATCGATAAGAGATGTGAGAGATGAATTCCTTCAGTATTACGATTTGGGTGGGGTAGAGTTCGATTGTGTGAAGAAATTTGAAAATTTCTATATAAAGCCGTTACACTTAGTAGAACAAAATGGAATACATACTACAAATGGCTTAGAGTGGACTCAGTATCATCCGTTCACAACAACTTCTCGTCCTTCAAACAATTGGGGTGGGGTAAATTATGCTGCACTTAATAAAGATGATGGTAGTAGGGATAGATTTATTAGTAGGTTCGATGGGGGTAAATTGGTACAATTCGATTACGATGCTTATCACCCACGTATTATTGGTAAGATGGTAGGTGAACCAATTCCATTGGATGTGAGTGGACACCAAACCTTAGCAGATATGTATGGAGTACCTTACAACGAATCCAAAGCAATCACATTCCGACAATTGTATGGTGGAGTACAATCGGAATATCTACATATTCCTTTGTTTTCGAAAGTTTCACACAAAATTGATAGAATGTGGATAGAGTTCAATCGTAAAGGGTGGGTAGAAACTCCATTGGGTAGAAAGTTATCAAAATCTAACCTTAGAGATATGAATGCGAACAAATTATTCAACTATATGTTACAAGCTACAGAAACAGAGTTGAATATGAAGATATTAAGTAAGTTAGTGGAGTTTTTAAAGGATAAACACTCAAAATTAGTTTTATATACTTATGATTCATACTTATTAGATATACATCCAACTGAAAATAAACTTTTAAAAGATTTTCAGATACTTATAGAAGGGAATGGATTCCCTACAAAGATTGAAATTGGAGATAAATATTCCGAAATGGAATCCTTAGAAAATTTAAACGGATAAACAATGAATAAATTTCTTAAAGAATTAGCGAGGTTATGGTGGGTAGAAGTTGGAACAGAACTTAATAATCCCATATCCGAAAAATCTATTATAGGCCTCAGAAAAGTATTAAAAGAAGAATATGATTTCGATTCAGAAGTAATCGAATACATTATTGAATCTGCAGTTAAAACACCTACAAACTTTCATTTAGGTGGTGATAGAACTTCAGGTATCGTAGTTGGTAAAAATGATACAGCTGTATCTGCACATCTAAATAGTGATGAAGAAGAATCGGTAGATGAAAACGAAGAAGAAAAGGAAAACGATGAAAAAGATGATAAACAATCTGAAAAAGGAACTCCTAGTGGGGATGATAAAGAACAAGCTATCAAAGACTTGGAACAAAGTGCTCTCACCGCTAAAGAAAAAGAAGAATTAAAAGAATATTCCGCAAGTGAATTTGAAGAACTCTTATTTGAGGCAAAGGGTGATACTGCCGCAACAACTTTCTTTCATGAAATCATATCAGGTATAGCCGCCGTAAAAGGTGTAAGTGCTGGTGATTTTCAAACAGGTGCGGATGTAAAAAAATACTTTGATGATAACACCATTCAATGTGTTGATGCTGGATTATCAACATTTAGTATCCGACAGATGAAACAGGTAAGATTTTTAGATTCTGAAGTTATACCTAATCCAAAAATAGTATCAGATGCCATAAAATCAGGTAATGCAATTAAATCTATAGTTGGTAAGTATTCAAAAGTATATTGGGCTGGGCCAACTAACGATGGTTCTGATTTCGGTGCAGCTGATATTATTTTATCTAAAGGTAGTGCTAAAGATGGAGTTGGTGTATCATTAAAATATGGTAAAGGCCAATTAAAGAATCTAACTGCAAATCAATTCTTTCAAGCTGTAATAGGTAAAAGTGATACTAACTTTATGCATACAATTTATGATTTGAATAATGATGGGTTTAATAAAATGACATCTTATTTTGCTGAATTGATGGACAAAAAAATAAAAGAACTAACAAACGATAGAAAAACTCTTAGTGCTTGGAAAAAAATGTATTCTGGTGTAAAAAATTGGGATGGATACCAAAAAAGAAAGATTGATAAAAAATCAGCAGAATTATTCGCTCAGATGCATGAGAAGATAGATGTTAAGAAATGTAAAAACGTACAGTATTTAGGTAGAAAGTTGGCAGAAATAGGGTTAGATGGTTGGAAAGAAGCCAAACAACAATATTTTGATATTTTCTTTGGTGAGTTTATTAAACAATATGAAGATATAATGGTTTCTAATTTAACAGGATTATTTAAGAGACAATTAAGTGTTACCAAAAAAGATTTATGGTATTCGGCATCAGGTGGTTCAGATTTAAAGTTGATACCTGGTTCTGAGAACTTTGATAAAATAGCACCATCTTTAGATATAACTCAATCTCATAAGTCGACAGGTTCTGGATATATGTTTATATTAACAGTAGTTAAAGATAAAAAAGAACTAGGAAATATAAAAGTTACTATTAGATGGAAAAAGGGTCAAATGGCAGGGTATCCTGATACAACATCTGCATCTAAGTGGAATATAGATAACAAAGAGTGGGCTAAAATATTTAGTGGTAAGTAACTACGGAGAGAATGAGTGAGAACACAATTATTATGTACTTTTACAACAGAATCTTCGTTTGAGGGTTTATTAACTAAGATATTCGATGGATACGAACTATTCAGTAGAAAGATATTCATACTGAAATTAGAACCATCTAAAGAATTGGTGATAAGTTATAATATCATACCAAACAAAGAACATAGATTCTTACCTAATACCATTATGGTACATAGAAAGAAAGAATCAAATACAATCTATACAATCAATGCATTAAATCGATTGATTAGTGATTTGAATGGTGGTGTAATAGATAAATCATATCAGGTAAATTGGAATGATTATCGTAATTCAGTAATCCTAACCGATGGTGAAGGTTATAAGATAATGACAACAAAATTGTTCAGAATAGTTGATGTTAACTAAAAAATTTTAATATTTATAGTATATGGAAAAGTGTAAATGTAGTGAATATGATTACCCAGCTGGAGTAACTCCTTGCAGTTGTGATACAAGAGATGAATGTTCTTCTAAAGGATGTGAGTGTTGTAATCATGGCGGTAAGTGTAGATGTTATGAAGATGAGTAAAATATATTTGGTCGTTTAAAATATTTTTTGTATATTGTAACCAAATCAGCACTTGGGATTAAATATGTGTTGAAAATAAAAAGTGAAATATTACTTGGAAGTTTGAAAAAACTTTCGTATATTTACATAAATAATAATTAATAATAACTAAAAAAAGGTAAATTATGGCAATTGACTTAAATGCAATCCGAAACCGTTTGGACAGTCTACAAACGAAAACAACAAAGACTGACAATTTGTGGAAACCAAAACCTGGTAAACAACAAGTAAGAATCGTTCCTTACGTTCACAATCCATCAAATCCATTTATCGAACTATTTTTCCACTACAACTTTGGTGGTAAGAATATTCTATCTCCATCAACACATGGTGAAGCAGACCCTCTATTAGAGTTTGCAGACCAATTGAAATCGACTGGTGATAGAAACGATTGGAATCTTTCAAAACAACTTACTCCTAAAATGAGAACTTATGTTCCTGTATTAGTAAGAGGTGAGGAATCTGAAGGAATCAAATTTTGGGGATTTGGTAAAACTGTATATCAAGAACTTCTTGCTTTCTTCGCAGACCCAGATTATGGTGATTTAACAGACCCAACAAGTGGTAGAGATATTACTGTTGAGTTCAAAACTGCAAAAGAGTTAGGTAAGAACTATCCTGAAACTTATATCAGAGTAAAACCAAACCAAACTCCAATTACAGAGGATAAGAATGTTTTAGAAGTGGTAAAAGACCAAATCGAACTTCCAGGTATGTTCAAAAAATACTCATATGATGATATGAAAGGTTTATTAGAACAATGGATGGAAACAGGACAAGTTGGTGATAACAACGAAGAGTCAGAAACTCAACCAACTCAGACGAATAATCAAACTACAAACGAACCAGCAAGTGTATCTAACTCATCTACATCAGATGTAAAAGATGCATTCGAAGATTTATTTAATAATTAAAAAGTTACAGTATGTCCAAAACAAATCGTGATGAATTATCATCGATTTTAGCAGATAATCTTAACAAAAAATTCAAAGGACAATCAAAAGTAGCTTACTTCCTTGACGGCTCCGAACAGACACCCACCGATTTAACAGAGTGGGTGTCGACTGGAGACGATATGTTAGACTTAGCTATATCGAATCGACCAAATGGTGGATTTCCTGTTGGAAGAATTGTAGAGGTTACTGGCTTAGAAGCGAGTGGTAAATCTTTATTAGCAGCACATACATTAGCAAATACCCAAAAGAAGGGTGGTTTGGCGGTGTATATAGACACAGAAAATGCTATTAATCAAGAATTCTTAGAAGCGTTAGGTGTTGATACCCAAAAGTTACTTTATGTACCTTTAGAAACGGTAGAAGATATCTTTGATGCTATGGATTCAATTATCGAATCAGTTAGAAAATCTGATAAAGATAGATTAGTAACAATAGTAGTTGATTCAGTTGCGGCTGCAACTACTAAAGTAGAACTATCCGCTGATTATGACCAAGCGGGTTATGCTACTCAAAAAGCAATCATTATCTCAAAAGCAATGAGAAAAATTACAAATCTTATTGGTAGAGAGAGAATATTGGTTGTATTTACAAATCAACTTAGAGTTAGAATGGGAGTATCCTTTGGTGACCCTTATACTACATCAGGTGGGAAAGCATTAGGTTTTCACGCATCTTGTAGATTAAGAATGAAACAAATGGGTAAACTTAATTCTAAAGTAGGTGGGGTTGACCAAACTGTTGGTATTAAAACCAGAGTTCAGGTTATTAAAAACAGAATGGGCCCACCACTAAGAGCAGTAAACTTTGAAATCTACTTTGATAGGGGTATTGATAGATATGGTTCGTGGTTGAATACTATGAAAACATATAAGTTGATACAAATAAGTGGAGCTTGGTATACTTGGGTTGATGAATCTACAGGTGAAGAAATCAAATTCCAAGCAAAAGGGTTTACAAAACTCTTAGAAGAACGACCAGAGGTAAAAGAACAAATGTATAAACAAATCTGTGATGCCTATATCTTAGGATATAAAGAAGCAACTGAGAACGCAAATACAGATACAACACAACTGAATGACACTCACGAAATCTAATTACAAAGAAATGTTAAATAACTTATCTGAATCATCCGTTGGTGATGTTAATGATAAGGTAATGATTGTAGACGGATTGAATTTGTTCATCAGATGTTTTGGAGCAGTTCCAACTCTGAATGATGATGGAGAGCACGTTGGGGGATTAACAGGTTGTCTGTTATCCCTCGGCGCTCTTATTCGTAAAAACAAACCAACTAGAGTGTTGGTAGTTTTTGATGGTAAGGGTGGTTCTCAACGTAGAAAGAAGATGTATAAGGGATACAAAGAAGGTAGAACAGGATTAACCAAAGTTAATAGATTGGTTGGTTACGAAGATTTAGAGGACCAACAAGAATCTATGAAACGTAACTTTAATGCGTTAATCAAATATTTAGAGTTCTTACCTGTTGATTTGTGTTATATTGATTACATCGAAGCAGATGATATTATGGCATACGCTGCCAGACATATATTTAAAAAAGAAGTTATGATAATTTCCTCTGATAAGGATTTCTTACAATTGGTAGATGATAGAATTTCAGTATATCTACCAACTAAAAAGAAACTTATGCATAAAGAGGATGTAAAAGAGTTATATGGAGTTCCATCAAAAAACTTAGTATATTATAGAATTTTTGATGGTGATAAATCCGATAATATTCCTGGTGTAAGGGGTATCGGGCCAAAAACACTAATAAATAAATTAGATTTCCTTCAATCGGATGGATTAACATTAGATACCTTATTCGAAAGGGTATCTCAATTGGATGATGAGAAACTGAAAAACAAAATATTGGAACATACCGATACTTTGAAATTAAATTACGATTTAATGCAGTTATCAGAACCAATAATGGGTTCAGCGATTACATCAAATGTACGAAATATCATTGATTCACCAATCAACGGTCTTAATTCTTTTGGATTCAAAAAAGAGTTTATGGTCGATAAATTATACACTGCGTTTAAGAATGTAGAAACGTGGTTGGTAAACACTTGGGGTGATTTGGATAAATATTCAAAACAAACTAGAAAATAATTTGGTAGTTACAATAATAATTCGTATATTGGTACAATATGGATAAGTTCGGAAACAAATTTGGTACATCTTTTCAAATAAAAATAATATCTTCTTTATTATCAGATAGGATATTCTTACAACAAATGTATGATATTCTTAAACCTGAGATGTTCGATTCAGAGGCAAATGAGTGGATAGTAACCAAAACATTACAACATTTTGATACATTTTCACAACTACCAACGTTAGATGTCTTTAAAAACGAAGTAGATAGGGTTGAGAGAGATGTTCTCAAACAATCTATAGTAGATAACCTAAAACAAGTTTGGAACGGTTTAGAATCAGATGATTTAGAGTACGTTAAAGAACAATCTTTAGAATTCTGTAAAAATCAAACTTTCAAAAATGCTATCTTAGAATCAGTAGATTTATTAAGTGATGGTAAGTTCGATGTAATCAAATCTAAGATAGATGATGCGATGAAAGCTGGACAAGATACTGATGTTGGACATGAGTATAAAGAAAACATTATTGAAAGATACGAATCTACTGTTAGAAACGTAATTTCTTGTGGTTGGGATGCAATCGATGAATTAGTAGATGGTGGTTTTGGTAAAGGTGAATTGATAATGTTCGCCGCTCCACCAGGTATTGGTAAATCGTGGGCATTAGTAAATGTTGGAATGGCTGCCGCCAAAAAAGGTAAAACGGTAGTTCACTATACATTAGAACTTAATGAAGGTTATGTAGGACAGAGATATGATTCTGTATTGACTGGAATCGCAGTACCTAATCTTAAATTTAATTTAGATGATGTTAGAACTCAGGTAGGAGAACTGAGTGGTGATATCATTGTAAAACATTGGCCAACTAAATCTGCAGGATTGAATACTATGAGAGCATCTTTGGATAAACTTAAACTACAAGGTAAGAATCCTGATTTGATTATCGTAGATTACGCTGATTTGTTAAAAGGTAATAGTAGAAAAGAAAGACACGAAGAATTAGAAGAAATCGTAGAAGGTTTGAGAGGTATTGCAGGTGAATATGAAGTACCATTGTTTACAGCATCACAAATTAATCGTAGTGGAGCTGAAGATGATATTATTACAGGTACTAAAATCGCTGGTTCATTCTCAAAATTGATGACTGCAGATTTTGTAGTATCATTAAGTAGAAAGATTGAAGATAAATTAGCAGGTACAGGTAGATGGCACGTAATAAAAAATAGATTTGGGCCAGATGGAATGACTTTACCTTCAAAAGCTAATATGAGTAACGGTAGAATCAATATTTACAATGATGATTCCATTGATGGTAAAAAAACCCAAAGTGATATGAATAAAGGGGGTGAGTTAGTGAGAAAGAATTTGTTACAAAAATATAATGAAATGAATAAAGATATTGATTTTTAATCCATATATATTATAACCCACAACAATACAAATAATAAAAAAATTACAAAGATATGAAACAACTATTTACAGAAAGAGTCCCATTTAAACCATTTGAATATCCAGAATATTACACCGAAGGTTGGTTAAAACAAGCACAAGCATTTTGGTTACATACAGAAATCCCAATGCAAGGTGATATTAAAGATTGGAATGAAAACTTATCTGTAGAAGAAAAACATTTAGTTGGTAATATTCTTTTAGGATTCGCACAAACAGAATGTGCTGTATCTGATTATTGGACAACTATGGTAACTAAGTGGTTTCCAAAACATGAAATCAAACAAATGGCGATGATGTTTGGTTCACAAGAAACAATACACGCCACAGCTTACTCATATCTAAACGAATCATTAGGTTTAGAAGATTTTGAGGCTTTCCTACACGAACCTGCAATTGCAGAAAAATTTGAATTCCTAACCGCTACTACGGCAGATTGGACACATGAGGATTTACAAACAAATCCTACGGCACGAAAAGAAGTAGCTCGTTCATTAGCGATATTCTCAGCATTTGCAGAAGGTGTATCTTTATATAGTTCCTTTGCAGTTCTGTATTCCTTCCAAATGAGAAATCTTTTGAAAGGAATCGGACAGCAAATGAAATGGAGTGTAAGAGATGAATCACTTCACTCTAAAATGGGTTGTCAATTATTCAGAGAAATGTGTAATGAATATCCTGAACTATATGGAGAAGTTAAAGATGATGTAATCCAAGCAGCTAAGTATATGGTTGAGATGGAACATAAATTCATTGATAAAATGTTTGAAATGGGTGATTTGGAAAATATGAAGGCTGATAATTTAAAAGAATTCATCTCAAAGAGAGGTAACGAAAAATTAAAAGAATTAGGTTACGAATCTACATTTGAATGGAATGATGATAAAGCTTCTGAATTAGATTGGTTCTACCATTTGACAGGTGGAACAACACATACAGATTTCTTCGCAGTTAGACCTACTGATTATAGTAAGGCAAACGAAGGAGAAGATTTCAACGATATTTGGTAAAAATAATAAAAAAAAGTTATGACAGAATTTGATAAATTAATTACAAACGTAATTGGGTGGGCTGATGAAAAAGGTATCTTAGTAAAAGATAACGCACCCAAACAAATGTTAAAAGTTTTGGAAGAAGTGGGTGAAACCGCTGGAGCATTACTTAAAGACGATAAAGATGAGATAGTAGATGGTATCGGAGATTCATTCGTTACACTAATCATACTATCAATGCAGTTAGGATTACATCCTTCAGAGTGTTTAGAAGCTGCTTGGAATGAGATTAAGGATAGAAAAGGTAAAACTAAAAACGGAGTGTTTATAAAAGAATGAAAAACTACGGAGCTGAATTTGATTGGGAAATAGACGTAGATTTTCCATCTTGGGCAAACACAGAAATCTACGTTAAAACAATCTCAAAGGGATATTTGTTAGATGGTGAAAAACCTAAAGATGCATATTGGAGAGTAGCAACAACAGCCGCTCGAAGATTAAATAAACCTCAGATGGCAACTAAATTCTTCGATTATATTTGGAAGGGTTGGTTGAACTTAGCAACTCCTGTACTATCAAATACAGGTACAGATAGAGGATTACCAATCTCTTGTTTTGGTATTGATGTAGCCGATTCTATTCAAGATATCGGTACTAAGAATTTAGAAATGATGTTACTCGCTAAGCATGGTGGTGGAGTAGGTGTTGGTTTGAATATGATTCGACCAGCTGGTTCTAACATTACACAAAATGGAACATCCGATGGTGTTGTTCCATTCGCTAAGATTTATGATTCAACAATTCTCGCTACCAATCAAGGTAGTGTAAGACGAGGGGCAGCATCTGTTAACCTTAATATCGACCACGAAGATTTTGATGATTGGATTGAAATCAGAGAACCAAAGGGTGATGTAAACAGACAATGTTTGAATTTACATCAATGTGTGGTTGTTGGTGATAAATTTATGAGAAGATTAGAAGATGGTGATTCGGAAGCTCGTAGAAAATGGGGTAAGGTACTTCAAAAGAGAAAAGCAACTGGTGAACCATATGTGATGTACAAAGGCAACATCAACAAAGCAAATCCACCGATGTATAAAGATAATGGATTGAAAGTTCATATGACTAACATATGTTCTGAGATTACATTACATACAGATGAATCACATTCATTCGTTTGTTGTTTATCTTCATTGAACTTATCAAAGTATGATGAGTGGAAACATACCGATTTAATCTATACTGCAACTTGGTTCTTAGATGGTATCTTATCAGAATTCTTACAAAGAGCTAAGAATATGAGAGGATTCGAAAACGCAGTACGTTCTGCAGAAAAGGGTAGAGCATTAGGATTAGGTGTATTAGGATGGCATACATATCTACAACAAAAAGGTATTCCATTTGATTCACTACCAGCTCAGTTTGAAACTCGTAGAATCTTTTCTCAATTAAAGATTGAATCCGAAAGAGCAAGTAGAGATATGGGTGCAGAATTAGGTGAACCATTATGGTGTAAAGATAGTGGTATGAGAAATACTCACCTAAGAGCAGTTGCACCAACTGTATCAAACTCAAAATTAGCAGGTAATGTATCACCAGGTATTGAACCTTGGGCTGCAAACGTATTTACTGAACAAACTGCAAAAGGTACGTTCATTAGAAAAAATAGAGAATTAGAAAAAGCACTTAGAAAGGCAGGTATCAATAATAAAGATACTTGGGATAAAATATTATCAGATGGTGGTTCTGTACAAGATATCAAAGAATTAGATAAATGGGTATATTGTGATGGTAAACTAACAGAGGTTGATGGTGATATTGATACTACTAAGTGTGATAAGGTAAAAGATGTATTTAAAACATTCAAAGAGATTAATCAATTAGAATTGGTTAGACAGGCTGGAGTTAGACAACAATACATCGACCAATCAGTTTCATTAAACTTGGCATTCCCATCAGAGGCAACTCCGAAGTGGATGAATATGGTTCACTTAGAAGCGTGGAAACAAGGTGTAAAAACATTATACTACACCAGAACTGAATCGGTTTTAAGAGGGGATATTGCTGCACAAGCTATGGACCCTGATTGTATAAGTTGTGATGGATAATTTTAAATTTAAAGGAGTAAGAAAATGAAATACTTATATTTTTCAGCAGCATGGTGTCAGCCTTGTAAGACGTTATCACCAATTATGAATGAAGTATCGGCTCAAATCTCAGTTGAAAAGATTGATGTTGATTTAGATTATGAAAGAGCTCAACAATACGGTGTTAGAAACATTCCAACAGTTGTATTAGTTGATGGGATTACGGAAGTTAAAAGATTTGTTGGAGTACAACAAAAACAAACTTATCTAAATGAAGTTAGATAAAACTTGGATAATTCAAAAAAAAGTTGTATATTAGTACAATAATAGTTACATTTAATGCAGAAACAATTCTTAGATTACGGATATAACGATATCCAGCATGATATTCAGCTACCAAAACCAACCATTATGGAATATGATGGGTTTACGGTGGTAAGAGATGATTTGTTGGATGGTGGAACTAAACGTAGAGCGTTTACTGATTATGTTCAATGGGTTAAACAAACAAATCCAAATGTAACTGAACTTGTTTATGCATCACCAAGACAAGGATATGCACAATTATCTTTAACATATGCTTGTAACGATTTAGGATTAAAATCAACAGTAACCGTACCGCAAGGTAAACATACTTGGTTAACAGAAGAATCTATTAGATTGGGATGTAATATCATCGAAGTTCCGATGGGATTCCTTACAAACATACAGGCTAAGGCCAGAAAATATGTAGAAACAAATGATGGGTGCCAGTTAGTACCATTTGGTGGTGACCATCCTATCATTATTGAATCTATGAAAAATGCTGCTTTATCACTTGATATAGAACCACCAAAAGAGGTTTGGACTGTGATGAGTAGTGGTGTATTGAGTAGAGGGCTACAGAAAGCTTGGCCAGATGCTAAAGTTTATGGTGTACGAATCGGACACAATACAACAGATAGAGAAAGAGGTAGGGCTGAAACATTCTTATCGAAATATAAATTTCATCAAGATTGTAAAGAATCAGAACGACCACCATTTCCATCTTCACTAACCTACGATAGTAAAGCATGGACTTGGATGAAAGAACACGCATCAGAAGGTGCATTATTTTGGAACGTAGGAAAATAATAATTAATAATTAAAATATGAAAATATCAGAACTAAAATTATTGGATTGGTTGAAGGCTGTTAAAAATGAAAATACAAGACCAAAGTACATCTCCGTTATAGATGATACAAATTTTGAAAAACCATTTGGAATGGTTGCAACTGTTTACAAATATACAAATCTAAAAAATGGTAGAATTTATATAGGAATTCACTTAGAATCACATAAACCATATCATACATCAAGTAAGGATGAAGATTTTTTAAAAGATAAAGCTGAAAGAGGAGCTCAATTTAAGTTTGAAATATTAGATTGGGGTTCGTTTGAAGAATGTGAAGATATTGAAAATAATCTTTTAGAATCAGTAGATGCGGCAAATAACCCACTTTACTATAATAAGTGGAATGGGAAGCCTGGTGTTAAGAAGAAAAATAAAGAATTTCAAAATCAAGTTACTAAAGAATTATTTTTACTTAGAAAAGGTAAAGTAAATGCTAAAGTAAAAATTCTATCTAAAGAATGTATTCAAGAACCCAAAACTTTTTTAGACCTGTATAATGAATATGATTTAGTTCAAATTAGAGATGAGCAAATTAATAGTGATAATGTAGAGGATATTAAAGATGCTATTACTTATAATTATGGGGATGTTGATTATCCAATTTATCTTCAAAATAGAATGTTTGAAGGAGTATTTTATCCATATCTTCTTATAAGTGGTAATCATACAATTTACACACCAGTATCTATGAAAGAACATTATCAATTTGAATCAACAGAGTATATTGTAATACCTGAAGATATACATAAAAATTATACTGATGCTGATTGGAGAGCTGTTGCTAATAATATGAATGTAAAAACACAAGTAATAGGTAAAACATATGATGAGTGGGATGCTCTTAAAGAAGCAATTGATGCCTATGAAGATGGTAATTCTTATTGTACCGAAGATGATTTTGCAAGGTGGAGACTTATGGGTATTGGTAAAAAAATAAATTGGATTATTAAAAAGATTACAGACCATAAAGAAGAAAAAAAACAAAACAGTAAAGGGTTGGTTAGAGTTAACTACAGTACACCTGAAGGAACTGCTCTGTTATCTAAAAAAATAAAAGAAAGAACAAAGGATAAAAGATTGATTATTGATATGGCATCTGGTACTCCAAGTTTACATAGAATTCTTAATGAATATATTAACAGACAAAAAGAGAGATTTGATGATGGTTTGGAGTTATACAATGAAATATATGTGTTTGTACATCATTCTAGTAGAGCTCAAATTGAAAGTTTTAAAACTCTTAAAAATGGTGTATTAAATCACAAAGAGTTTTTTAATGATGTTAACATAGATGATGAATTTAAAGATAAAATGAAGGGTAAGATGATTACACCTAATATTGAGTTTGAAGAACTTCCTTTATATATGAAGGGTGCAAGATTAAAAAGTTTATTATCCAAAGAACTAAAAGTAGCATAATGAAAGTAAAGAAACATTTTTTCTTTAGTAATCGGTTAAGAGGTGAGAATCACCCAAAAGCAAAACTAACTAACCAAGATGTACTACAGATAAGAGAACTCTATTCAAAGGGATTCTCTACTTCTGTAATCGCAAGAAACTATAAAGTTAGTAAATGGAACATAGAAGAAATAGTAAATAATAGAACATGGACACACTTATGAAAGTAACAACTAAGGATTACTTAGAACAATTTAAAGATATGGAGCCATACTTCGAAATTAACGAAGAACAATGGACTTATATAAAAGAAACATTTCCGAAGGATGAAGTAAAGGAATGTTTGGCGGATATTCTTATGGATTATGAACTACCAACTGCAGAAATATCTGAGTTGGATGCATATAAGGATTTTATGAAGTTAAAAGGAATCCGTTGGAATGAATTACTTAGAGAAAATGAGTGGTTTCAAAGAAAGGCAAGTGAATCAACGTATCCACTAACATTCAGAGGTAAACCACAATATATTCGTAGATTGAACTCAGGTAATAACGCATCAAACTACTTCCAACAAGAAAATCGATGGGGTGTTGATGGAACGGTATCACCTGGTCCAAAGAGAACTTGGGAAACGAGAAAGTTTATGGTAACACTTATGGGTGGATTATATACTCTAAAGTTTCCAAAGGTAACAAGAAACGAATTAAGAGTTTGTTTAAGTTTGAGAAAGTATATATGTTCGGCATTCAAACCGAATGTAGCAAAAGTGTTCTATGAAATGATGGAATCTGAAAACGTATTAGATTTTAGTGCAGGTTGGGGTGATAGATTCGCTGGATTTATGGGTGCATCAAACACTAAACATTATGTTGGGTTAGACCCACGTAAAGAGAATCATCCATTATATCAAATGCAAGGTGAGTTCTATAACAAACACTTAGGATTCTTTGAAGAAGATAAAAAGTGGGAGTTCCATTGTACACCTGCTGAGGATTTTGATTTTACTCCATATGAGAATCATTTTGATATGGTATTCACATCACCACCGTATTTCTCAGTAGAAAGATATTCATATGATGATACTCAGAGTTGGATTAGATATAAAACAATCGATGAATGGAATAAGAACTTCTTACACGCAACTTTAGAAAGAATATGGCCATCGGTTAAAAAGGGTGGTTATATGGCAATAAATATTGCAGATGTATATGGTTCATCAGGTGGCGAGAGACGGTATTTAGAAATTACTAATCCAATGAACGACTTTATTCAGTCACTCGGCGGTACTTATGAGGGGTGTTTGGGTATGGAAATGGCTAAACGACCTGGTTCTGTAGGAGCTGGTCTAGTGATAGAAGGTGATAGGGATAGATACACCGAAGAAGAACTAAGAAAACACGATGAAAATGTAGGTAAAACTTTTTGTGAACCAATATGGATTTGGAAAAAGTAAAGATATTGAAATACATAGAGAATGTTACTCTATGTTAGGGGAATAGTTCCTCGACTAACTAATTAAAAAAAACAATTATTATGAGAAAATTATTATTAACTTTAACGCTAGTAATTGGAATGATTATTTCAATGAACGCTCAAAATGCAAAAGGTGATTGGTACATTGGTACTGGTGACATTGCAAATGTAGCATGGACTGATTGGGCTGTAGCTCCAACTGTTGGATATGCGTTTACAGATAACCTAATGGTAGGTGTTGATGTATCACAAGCAGATTCAACTGAGGACTTAAGTATTGATGTTCACGCAAGATACTTTTTTAAAGGATTCTTTGCGTATGCTGCTACTGAAGGTTTTGAAACTGATGCTCTTAAATTAGGAGTTGGTAAAATGTTTACATTCCACAAGAGTGTATTCGTTGACCCAAAAGTAGTTTATGATTCAGCATTAAAAACAACAAACCTTCAATTAGGAGTTGGTTTAAAATTCTAATGATGAATATTAAGAAGTTTAGGAAGGCCGTTTCAATTATGAAACGGCTTTCTTAAATTAAATTTGGATATATAAAAAATAATTCGTATATTGTGGTAACATTTACATTTAAGGGTAAGACTTATGAAATCATATCAAATGATGTTATGAGAACACCAAAAGATTTACTTAGAGATTTTAAATATTGTTTAGAGGTTAACGATTACCAAACAATTAAAAATAGAATTACAAATGGCCTTATGTGGGGTTGGTTAAAAGAAATAAAAAATAGTTAATGTATCAAAACTTATATTACGAAAAAGATAACGGTATCATCCATTGTTGGGATGACCAAAAAGGTTACTTTACTTCTAAATTCCGTAGATATGCATATTACAGAGATGGTAATGGAGCACATGAATCTATACATGGGGAACGATTAAAGAAAATAAATTTTTGGAAAAAAGAAGATAATCTGAAACTATATGAATCAGATGTTAATGAGGTTACTCGTTTCTTAATCGATGAGTATGGTGATTCTGATGAAGTATCAGTAGGACACGTTACCTTAACATTTGATATTGAGGTTGAAATGAATAGTGGATTGCCTAATACTGATGAAGCAAAGAATACTATGACATCTGTAGCATTTCACGATTCAGCAACTAATGATTATTCAGTTTATGTATTGAATGAAGGAAGTGAAATTAACAAAACTATAAAAGGAGCTAAGGTTCGTTCATTTAGAACCGAAGAAGATATGTTGGTAGCATTTGTAAATGCTTGGGAAGAAATATCACCAACTATAATCACTGGGTGGAATATTGATTTCTTTGATGTTACCTATCTTTACAACAGATTGAAAAGAGTATTAGGTACTAAACAAGCAAATAGATTATCACCAATTGGTAAAGTTCATTGGAACAAATATCGTAAGAGATATATTATCGCAGGTGTATCCGCTTTAGATTACATAGCACTTTATAAAAACTTTACATATACTCAACTACCAAACTATCGTTTGGATACGGTGGCTCAAAAAGAGTTGGGTAGAGGTAAGATTGAATATGAGGGTAACTTAGACCAACTATTCAGAGATGATATTGAAAAATTTATTGAGTACAACTTAGTAGATGTTGAATTGGTAGTGGATATGGATAAGAAACTACAATTCATTGATTTGGCGAGAGCCATATGTCATGCAGGCCACGTTTTCTATGAGGATTTCTTATTCTCATCGAAATGGTTAGAGGGTGCGATTTTAACATTCCTTAGAAGAAATGGAAGGGTTGCACCTAATAAACCACTTCGTAAAGCTCGTAACGAAGATGGTTCAGAGGGTGAAGATAAATTCATAGGAGCATATGTAAAACAACCAAAACCTGGTCTTTACAAATGGGTATATGATTTAGATTTAACTTC
>Ga0315316_10000387_pt1 | contig 28743 bp, 26 predicted proteins | sample M160m3416metaG_FD_203702 | JGI IMG/M metagenome (GOLD analysis project Ga0315316, IMG submission 203702) | Ammonia-oxidizing marine archaeal communities from Monterey Bay, California, United States - M1 60m 3416 | ecosystem: Environmental > Aquatic > Marine > Intertidal zone | place: USA... | reverse complement strand
GAAGTTACTGAGATAGCAATAAACAAGATCTTCTTGTGCACACCAATCCCACGTGTCGACTGAGCCACCTCCGGGGATCCATATCGGCGGATGCGGTTGTTGGACCGGGCGGGGCCACACATTGACGTATCGGAGTTTGTTGTACTTACCGTTAAAGGAAAATACTTCGTCTCGTGTCCAGGCTTGCCGGATGAGATCTACCCCTTCGTGATAACGCTCGCGAATCGTTGCCGGATTCTGCCCATAGGCAAAAATTGTGTCCATAGGGGAACCGACAGGAAACCCGGCGACCATGCGTCCGCCGGTGATGCCGTCCAGCATCGCTATTTCTTCGGCAACTCTCAAGGGTGGGTTATACAGCGCGACAGAGTCTCCTAAAACCACGATGTTGGTATCGGGACAATTGCGGCTCAAAGCAGCGGCGATGATGTTGGGGCTCGGCATCAAGCCATACCCATTTGAGTGGTGTTCGTTCACACCTACAGCGTCGAACCCGCAATCAGCGGCGAACTCAAGTTCATCCAGGTATTCGTTGTACGTGCGATTGCCGACCTCTGGGTCGTAGAGGGCAGGGTCAATGTCGACCCATACAGATCGATGCTCCTCTGGAAAATCAGGTGGCAACTCTGGGTACGGCATGAGGTGGAAGAAAATGCTCTTCACGGTGGCTCCCTAGAAGCAGTGGTTCCAAATGTAAATGTAGCCCCAACAGCACTTTCTTGGTTCCTTACCCGCAGAGATGGCATCCTGATTGAGTGCTCAATGCGACATTCAGACTGGATCTCGAATCGATTTTTCGTTGAACATTGAGCGAAGCAACGAAAAACGTGGGATTCCAGCGGCTGCCCTGGCGATGGTGGGATGGGCAGCATCGGGGGTTATTGCTAAAGGAATCACAGAGTTAGGTCCTCTTGCAGTGGTTTTTTGGCGGATGTGGGTTTACGCCGTGATCGTCCTCATTTTTTTGAAGCTGCGCGGGACCCCTCTACGAAAAGAATCACTCCGAGTGTCTTTGCGTGGGGGCATTTCTTTGGGCGCTGACATCATGCTTTTCTTCACGGCTATACGGTTGACCACCGTCGCGAACGCGACGGTTATCGGCTCATGTCAACCACTAGTGATGCTCCTCATTGTCGGACGCATCTTCGGTGAGCGCCCTAAACGCCATGACTGGATTTTGGCGGTTATCGCCATTGCTGGGGTCGGAATAGTCATGTTTGGTTCGACGGGTGTTCCTGGCTGGAGCCCCCGAGGTGATCTCTTGGCGGTGGCCACGGTTTTGGCATGGACGGGATACTTCGTCTTTTCAAAATTAAGCAGCCAACACATTGAATCTTCCCAATACACCGGTGCAACAGCGTTGATCTGTGCACTGTTTGCAACCCCATTCGCTGTGGCTTCTGGTCAGGTGTTCGATATGCCTTCGGCGAACGCCTGGATGTGGCTGCTAATTCTTTCAGTGGGCCCCGGGTTCGCTTCCCACATGTTGATGAATTGGGCGTTAGTGCAAATACCGGCTTGGTTGGGGTCGACGCTGACTCTGGCTATCCCTGTCACGGCAACGTTAATGGCCTGGGCTTTTCTCGGCGAGCAGATAGCTGTTCTTCAGCTTGCGGGAATGGCGGTTGTACTTTTCGCGCTGGGCGGCATCGTTCTTGGCCAACCAAAGTCCACAAAAAGCGACGTCGACTGAGGTCAGCGACCCTTCCATTCCGGTCGACGCTTTTCGGCGAAGGCTTTGGGCCCTTCCCGCGCGTCTTGGCTTTCCATCATCGATATGACAGCTGGATACTCGGCATAAAAAGCGTCCCCAAGCGGAAGATCAAGACCTCGCATCGAGGACTGTTTGGTAGCTCGAATTGAAAGTGGAGCACCGAGCATGATGTCATCAATCAACTGATCTACTGCGCCGTCGAGCTCTTCATAGGGCACAACTTCGTTGACAATTCCCATTGCCTGTGCTCGCCCGGCTGTCATCGGCTTACCTGTGAGGAGGTACTCCATCGCTAGCTTCAGGGGAATCTGTCTCGGCAAACGGTGAACTCCTCCACCTCCTGCATAAATGCCACGTCGCGGTTCGGGCAGCCCGAATTCAACATGTTCGGCCGCGACTACCAGGTCGCATGCCATTGCAACTTCAAAGCCGCCACCGAGCGCGATTCCGTTGACGCGAGCTATGAGCGGTTTGGGGTAGTCAAATCGCTCAATCAACTTGGTTACTTGGCTCATCAGTCGTGAATCTGCCTGTTTCTCAGCTTCAGAGGAATGTTGAATCTGGGACAGGTACTTAAGATCGCGTCCTGCACAGAAGGCTTTATTACCAATCCCGGTCACCACGACGATCCATACGTCGTCGTCCTCGGCGGCGTGATCAAGTAGATCGCTCCATTCTTTATGGGCGGGGGTGTTGATCGCGTTTCGAACTTCTGGACGGTTAATAGTTATTCGGGCTACATGTGGTCGAGGCATTTCGTAAAGGAAATATTGGGGGGTCCAATCAAGCTGCTGCATGAGTCGATCGTAGGCAGCTACGCACCGTCTAGGTCGGACGTGCTGGACTGGAGGTATGAGTACAGAACAAACACGATCGTTAATTGAACGATTTTACAGTGCACTGACCAACGGGGATCGCGAGGACCTCAGAGCTTGCCTGAGTAGCGATGTGGTTTGGAGGCTTCCACAGACAGCAGGAGAAACAGGCTCCGGGGGCGCAGACCAGGACGGCTGCGTGCGCGGGCGGGAAGCCGTCGCAGCTGAACTCGGAGGTCGCACAATCAAAGATACTTTTGATATCTCGAAACCGTTTGCCCTTGAGATCCGAAACATGATCGTCGACGGCGAACTGGCAGCTGTCCAACAGCGACTCACCGCCACCACCAAAGCAAAAGGCGCGGAGTACGACAATCAATATTGTTGGGTGTACTCATGCCAGGACGGCGAGATCAGTCATATCGAGGAGTACGCCGACACCCTTTACGCTGCTCGAACAATGGGTTGGAAACTCGAAGGAGAAGAGCAGTGATCGAACAACATCTCAGTATCGATACCGGTGAAGGCGAGATGGCGACATTTATTGTCCGCCCGGAATCGGCTGAAGTTCATCCCGTGATCTTGTTTCTCATGGACGCTCCAGGGAAACGCGAAGAACTTCACGACATGGCCCGCCGAATCGCCGCCACTGGCTATTACGTGATGTTGCCCAATCTCTACTATCGGGATACTCCGTCGTTCACTATTCATCGAGAAGATCCCGCCAGTGCGAAATATATGGCCCAGTTGATGGGCAATCTGTCAAATGCGATGGTGGCACGAGACGCTGCTGCGTTGCTCGGTCACGCAACAGCAGACCCGTTAGCCGACGAACAGACTGTCGGCACCACGGGTTATTGCATGAGTGGACCCTTTGCTTTGTGGTTGGCTGCCGAATACCCGGAAACAGTGAAAGCGGCCGCTTCAGTACATGGAGTTCGACTCGCCACAGATGCTCATGATTCGCCACACACAAGAGCCGGCGACATCACCGGTGAGATACTTCTGTTGGCCGCTGAGGTTGATGACTGGGTCGATCGACCTCATTTCGAACGGATTGTCGCGGCGTTAGACGACGCGGGAGTAACCCACCAGTCCGAATGGATCGAAGGTGTCCATCACGGGTTCGTGTTCCCGCAACGACCAAAATACGACAAGGTCGCCGCCGAGCGTCATTGGGAATTGCTGCATTCGATGTTTGATCGAACTCTAAAGTCGCGCTCATGACAGTCGTGCCCGCATCATGTGTCCGTATAGCCGTCGCTGACCCACCCGAGGTCTCAGCAGCCAATCCGATTCACGATGAGAGCGCTACGGGATACGGCTACGCCGGAGGAATTGTCGCGGGCATCCACACCTACGGGTGGATGGTTCCGGCAATTCTGGATGCTCTAGGCGAAGGTTGGCTATCTCATGGTTGGTCCGAATTTCGACTTCCTCGTCCCGTCTACGCGAAAGACGAACTACTTACTGAGGTCAAGCCGGCTCCCGATGACCCGAATGTCGGCGTGATAACTCAAACTGTCGTCTCCGATGGGCGCGTCACTATCGAGGGAAAAGTTGGTCTTGGCGACGCGTCGTGGAAAAACGATTTCGTCTTGCCAAGCGACCGCTCGCCCGTGGCGGAAGCTGACCATCGACCATTTCTCGGTCTCGATGAAATTCCTAGCGACCTTGATTACCCAGCGATGTCGGTTCCTTTCGATGCGAATGACGCAAGAACTTGGATGAGTGAAAGGATCCATGACGACGACCCGTTGTGGGTTAAGGGAAACACGCCACTGGCACACCCGTCCTGGGTTTTGGGTCAGATGACACCGTTGATTAGACATTCCTACCGGATGCCGGCTGGCGTTCATGCTTCAGGACGGGTCCAACATCTAAGCCCGTTTAAAGCAAACGGTGCGGTAACGGTAGCCGGCCGTTGGGGTGACGTGGAGATGCGAAAAAGTAAACCTTGGTCGACGAGTGATGCAGTTTTTATCGATTCGCGAGGCACGGAAGTTGCCTTGGTGAGGCAGGTCGCTGTGATCCTTCCTTTACTTCCTCGTCGCTGAGTAAGAACACCAGGGGCAAGATGTTGTAGAACGGGCATGCCAAAACGTCTCTCGAGGGGGATTGGAAATGCCCGTGGAAAAGCTCCTTATTGCTAATCGCGGTGAGATCGCCATACGTATCGCTCGAGCGGCAGACGAACTCGATATCGCCACGGTCGCGATCCACAGCGAAGACGACGGATCGTCATTACATACTCGAGCAACGAACGAATCGATAGAGCTGAACGGTCGCGGTGTTGCCGCTTATCTCGACATTGATCAGATCGTCCAAACGGCACTTGTCGCGGGTTGCGACGCGGTCCACCCCGGCTACGGCTTTTTGGCCGAGAACGCGGACTTTGCTCAAGCGTTAGAAGCTGCGGGGATCGTTTTCGTCGGGCCATCTGCCGAACAGCTCGCTCTCTTCGGCGACAAACTTGCCGCCCGAGCCCTAGCTGCCGAACTCGACGTGCCCCTCGTTCCCGCCACGCAAGGAGCTGCGACGCTCGAAGAAGTCGAAGCTTTCCTTTCCGAGCATCACGCAATCATGATTAAAGCCGTCGCTGGGGGCGGAGGTCGCGGAATGCGCGCCGTACTACAGGGCGATGACGTAGCCGCTGTATTTGAACGATGTCAAAGCGAAGCACAGTCCGCTTTTGGTAACGGCGACCTTTACGCAGAACGCCTTGTAGAGCGTGCTCGTCATGTTGAAGTTCAAATCATTGGTGACGGAACATCCGTGGTTCATTTAGGTGAACGAGAATGCACGTTGCAACGACAGAACCAGAAGATTATTGAAATCGCACCGTCTCCCTCTATCGAGAGCACAACACGAGACTTGTTGACGAACTCATCGGTGCGTATGGCTTCTCACGCTAATTACCGAGGGTTGGGTACCTGGGAATTTCTTGTTGATGCTGAAAACCCGTCCACAGTCGCATTTATCGAAACTAATGCTCGGCTGCAGGTTGAGCACACAGTGACTGAAGAGGTGACTGGAATTGACCTCGTCCGCAATCAAATTCTCATAGCCGGGGGCGCTTCGCTCATCGACTTAGGTCTTTCACAAGATGAATTGCCTAGTGCGCGGGGATACGCAATCCAATGCCGGGTGAATACCGAAACAATGACCGAAGAGGGATTAGCGAAACCCACCGGAGGAACAATTGCCACTTTCGAGACTCCCAGCGGTCCCGGCATTCGAACCGATACATACGGGTATCAGGGCTATTCGACCAATCCCAGCTTTGATTCTCTCCTCGCAAAAATCATCGCATACTCCCCCACCAACAATTATGGGGACGCCATCAAAAGAGTTAGACGGGCTCTTTCTGAGTTCAGAATCGAAGGTGTTCTCACCAACATTCCTTACCTCCTGGCTTTGTTGGATCGGCCTGAAGTTCAATCCAATGAAATCACCACAGGTTTCATCAACGAATACGGCGCTGAGCTAGTTCACGCTGCTGAAAAAGTGGGACACAACAGTGTTTCGCAAACTTCTTCCGATCTTTTAGGACCGTCGTTAGCAGGGGTAAAGGTCAGCAGTGACCCCCTGGCTGTACTCACACACGGCGACATCGAAGGCAGGGAGCCGCCTCCGGTTTCTGGCTCGCTGGACGGTTCCTCCGCTATGGGCCCAGACGGCACTCGACCATTAGAGGCGCCGCTTCAGGGCACCATCATCTCGATTGACGTGTCCCCAGATGACGAAGTCGCTGCGGGGCAGCCAGTTGCGGTAATGGAGGCGATGAAGATGGAACACGTCATTGCGTCAAACGTCACTGGCATTGTCAGAGCCTTGGGCGTCAGTGAAGGCGACACCGTCTATGAGGGTCACCCGTTGCTATTTATCGAAGAAGCGGATCTGGACATCGAAGCCAGTGAAGCCGAAGCAGCGGTTGATCTTGACTTAATCCGTCCAGACCTGCAAGAGGTCTTCGATCGTCACTACAGGGGAACCGATGAAGCCAAACCGTCGGCAGTGTCAAAGCGACACGGCCGAGGACATCGCACAGCACGCGAAAATCTTTCGCGACTAGTTGATGAAAATACCTTTGTTGAATACGGCCCTCTTATGGTCGCCGCTCAGCGCAGGCGACGCAGTCTCGACGATTTGATCGACAACACTCAAGGCGACGGTATGGTCGCAGGAGTCGGGAGTGTCAACGGTGATCTCTTCGACGAAGCAACTTCACAAACCATGGTGATGTCATATGACTACATGGTTTTGGCGGGTACTCAGGGGCTTCAAAATCATCGAAAAAAAGATCGGCTCTTCGAAATTGCTGAGGACAACAAACTTCCAACGGTGCTACTAGCCGAGGGCGGCGGCGGACGGCCAGGTGACACTGACACGATGGGTGGCGCTGGCTTGGACTGTTGGGCGTTCACCTTTTTCGCCAAACTTTCCGGCCTGGTTCCACTCGTCGGAATCACGAACGGCCGATGTTTCGCCGGCAACGCCGTTTTGCTCGGATGTTGCGACGTGATTATCGCGACGAAGGGATCAAATATTGGCATCGGCGGCCCCGCAATGATCGAAGGCGGTGGCCTCGGGGTGTTCCGCCCCGAGGAGGTAGGTCCTGTCGAGGTCCAATACCCCAACGGAGTGATCGACGTTCTCGTCGAAGACGAAGACGAAGCAATGGACGTCGCAAAGAAGTATCTGTCGTATTTCCAAGGTCCGATCACGGACTGGACAGCACCTGATCAACGTTTGTTGAGACACATAGTTCCCGAGAACCGTCTGCGCGCGTACGACGTCCGCGAAGTTATCGAGACGATGTGCGATGTCGATTCGGTTCTAGAGATTCGTAAGGGTTGGGGGCCAGGGTGTGTCACTTCGCTCGCTCGAATCGAAGGCCGGCCTGTAGGCATCATCGCAAACAACAACCATCATTTAGGTGGAGCTATCGATGCCGATGTAGGGGATAAAGGCAGTCGGTTTATGCAACTCTGCGATGCGCACGATATCCCACTCATGTTTTTGTGTGATACGCCCGGCATCATGGTCGGCCCGCAGGCTGAATACGACGCAACGGTTCGTCACGCCAGCCGGATGTTCGTTACATCGGCAAGCGTCACCGTTCCCTTCATGACCGTCGTTTTGCGGAAGGGCTACGGATTAGGGGCTCAGGCAATGGCCGGTGGAAGTTTCAAAGCCCCACTGTTTTGCGTTTCGTGGCCAACCGGCGAATTTGGTGGAATGGGGTTAGAAGGCTTCGTCAAACTCGGATACCGCAAAGAGCTCGAGGCAATAGAGGACCCCGAAGAGCGAATCGCGTATTACGAGCAAATGGTGGCAAAGCTGTACGAGAACGGCAAAGCCGTCAGCACAGCTACTTTCTTCGAACTCGATGACGTCATTGATCCCGCAGAGACCCGTACTTGGGTATCGATGGCACTGCGCTCGGCTCCTAAGCCAACAGAGCGAGAGGGCAAGAAACGGCCAATGATCGATACTTGGTAGTTAGTTGGGTTGCTCACGCGTGATTTGGTGTGCGACTGCTTGTCGTTATTCGAGGAGTTCGGCGACAGCGAGTTCCGCAATGCGGTCGGCGTCGTAGCCTACGCATTCCATCAGAATCTCGAACGTGTGTTCACCAAAGATCGGACCGGCATGTGTGACCTCAGCCGGGGTGCGGGACATATGGAAACGGGTGCCGTCCACGTAAAAGGGTTCATGACTCGCGTGCGCGACTTCTGTAAAGCAGCCGCGATGCGTCATTTGGTCATCGGCAACTAGTTCGGGTGAGTGTTGGACAATGTGGGCCGCTACTCCAAGCGCTTGGAGTTGTTCCATGAGTTCGACGCCATCTTGTTCAACTGTCCAGGAGGAAATCAGCGAGTCGAGTTCGTCGTGTCGCGTATGTCGCTCATCAACTGTTAGGGCTACAAGGTCCTCGCGGTTCATTTCGTGTGCCAAAAGCTGCCATTGGTTGTCATCTTTACAAGAAATCGCAATCCAGTTGTCGTTGCCGCTTGTGGGATATCCACCCTGTGGGGCAAAAACAAAATCGCGGTTACCCGACCGTTCCCAAATGTTTCCGTTGATCGAGTATTCGAGGAGTGCCGGCGCCATAAGGTGCAACGCTGCTTCGGCTTGGGAAAGGTCTATGTATTGACCCTGACCTGTTCGCCTTTTGTGTTCAAGCGCGCCCATAACGGAAGCGACGAGCCAACGGGGTGACGTGTAGTCGGTGTAGGCGCTGTACGGACCAGTCGGTGCGCGATCTGCCCAGCCAACCGGGTAGAAAAAGCCCGATATTGCAGCGGCCATGGTCCCGAAACCAGCCAACATCGCCAGTGGGCCCGTCTGACCCATCAGACAGCTTGACGCCATGATGATGTCTGGGTGACGCTTCGAAATCTGTTCGTAGTCGATACCCCAATCTGCCATCGCTTTGGGTGAGAACGATTCCAGTACTACATCCGCCCACTCGATGAGATCCCACACGACGTCAATGGCACCCGGTTTAGACATGTCAAGGGCGAGACCCCGTTTTCCGGCGTTCATGTTGTGGTAAATCCCGGACTTGTCGGGATCTCCGACATCAGATGGAAACGGTGAAATGGTTCGCACCGCATCAAGTTTGTTCGAAGATTCCACTCTTACAATCTCGGCGCCATAGTCGGCCAACACTCGAGACGCTGCTGGCCCCGCCATCGCCCACATAAAATCTAGAATTTTGACGCCTTTAAGAGGGAGATCTTTTGAGGGCACGGGCTCCGTTACCACGACATCAGCCGCGCGCTCGGGCTGACTTAGAACCTCCGCGGTGTGTTCACCTAAACGAGGGGGCTCGGTCAATACTGTGAGCGGACTTTTGGCAAACTTCGCGAACGCGCCCGGGTACATGACTGTTGAGCCGTCGCGATGTTCCACCGTCTCCCAATAGTTTCGAAAGTCCAACTGTTCGCTGTTGACAACTTCTTCGGTGGTCGTAACTGGGGTAATAAGGAGACGGCGCGTCATCGCCGCTTCCAGAAGCTCAGCTTTAGTCTTGGTGGCAAAGAATTCGGTAAGGACGTCTCTGACTCGCTGGTACTCGTCCAGTGATTCTCTACCGTCAAGGAGCATCATCGCGTACTCGACCCAATCCTTGTCTCGGGTTGCCTCGTCGCAGAAACCTTCCTCGCATATCCAAGTCATAAGGTTCTTTGTGAAAGGGCCGAAGCTCGGCCCGAACAAGAAGCTGACTGACGCGAATCCATCAGCGCAAGGCCACATCACTTGGATCCGGATCCCTCCAAGCTCGACTCCCCCTGCGAGCCTGGTGGGCGGCGTTGCTCCCAATGGGGTTGCTAAAGACATCGACTGGGTGCATTGGTTCATGGAGTGCTGTGCTGACACGTCGATGTGTTGTCCCAGCCCAGACGTTGCCTGTCGCTCATAGAGAGCTATTAACGCGGCGCCCGCTGCCTCCGACGCGGCGTTACCAAATGCCTGAGGCAAGGTACCTCCTGCTCGTAGCGGAGACCGGTCCTCATCACCAGTCAGCACCATGTTTCCCGCCGAGGCTTGAAGTGTTAAGTCGCTGTACTCCCAGTTGGCTTTAGGTCCATCGTCGCCAAATGCCGTAATAGAAACGTTAATTATGTTGGGGTTAAGTTCAGCAATGTCTGAAGGGGTAAGCCCCATTGAGTCCATGACTCCCGGGTCGAATGAGTCGAACATGATGTCCGCCCCCGCTATCAAACGGCGAAGTTCGCTCATGCCGTCAGGTGTGTCTAAATCCAAGACAACGCTTTTTTTGCCGCGGTTGTAGGCCCAGTGATGCAGCGAGTGTTCGCCGTCATCGATTCCGTCAGAAAACGGTGCTAGTTGACGTGCATGCGACCCTGAAGGCGGCTCAATCGCTATGACCTCAGCTCCCATCTGGGCAAGCATGAAAGCGGCAAGATGACCGCGTTCGTCGGTCAAATCGAGCACTCGGTATTCACTGAGCATCGCTCCCCCTCAAACTCCCAGTAGTCACTTGGGACGTTAGCGCCCCCTAGGGGGCGGACCTGACTACGGTGCTTACATGTCCTTACCTCCACATCGCGTTGACTATTTGCCGATGGCTGACCGACCAAACATCAGTTGGCCCAATGGAGCTCGCGTCGCCTTGTGGGTCGCCCCCAATGTTGAACACTATGAGTACTTGCCGCCGCGCGACCCGCGTCGTAATCCCTGGCCTCGATCTCCCCATCCTGACGTTCAAGGCTATTCCCACCGTGACTACGGAAACCGGGTTGGGTTTTGGCGAATGCTTGAGGTCCTCGATGAGCACAATGTTCGCTGTACTGCTTCGACAAACCTCGCTGTTTTTGAACATTATCCCGACGTCGGCAAATCGATGGCCGACCGAGGTTGGGAAATCATGAGCCACGGTATTTACAACACTCGCTACCTCTCTTCGATGAGCGAGCAAGATGAGCGGGAGTTTTACCAAGATTGCATCGACACCCTGCATCAACACACCGGTCAGAGGCTGCGCGGCATGCTGGGACCCGCGGTTTCAAACAACCTCGGCACCCCCGACCTGATGGCTGAAGCTGGTCTCACTTATCATGCTGATTGGCTGCACGACGATCAACCTGTCCCGATCAGGGTTAATGATGGCTGTCTAGTTTCAGTTCCCTACAGCATCGAGTTAAACGATGTTCCGGTGTTTCTTCATCACCACGACACATCTGACTTCGTTGAAATGGTGAAAGCGCAATTCGACACGCTGTATGAGGAGGGAGCAGCCTCGGGGCGGGTTATGGCTCTGGCGCTTCATCCTTATTTGATGGGTATGCCCCATCGAATCGATGGCCTTGATGAGATGCTGGATTATGTGTTGGGTCACGAGTTGGTGTGGCAAGCCACAGCGTCGGAAATAGCTGACCACTTCATAGAACATCATTACGAAGATTTTGTTGACCATGCGGTGTCACTGCAGGCGGTTAACGATGCCCGCTGATCGCTCACCAGGCATGGATCATCCTCATTATCCGTATTCACCGCTGCCAAGCAGAAACGTCCTTGAGTGGCCAAATGGAAAGTCTCTTGCCGTTGGGGCCTTGGTGCTGTTGGAACATTACGAGTGGGATCCGCCACAAGACGCTTACAGCCTCAGAAATGCCAGCGGCGGACTCATCAAATTGCCAGCTCCCGATTACGTTCAATTAACTCACCGGGAGTACGGCCACCGTGTAGGGATTTTCCGCCTACTCGACACTTTGGAACGTTACGAAATGCCGGTCACCGTCGCGGTGGACGCGCTGACGGCGCTGCATTATCCGTGGCTCATGAAACACCTCGGTGAACGCGGTTGTGAGATCGTCGGGCACGGCATATCAGCCAGCAGACTTATTACGTCGAAGATGGATCCTGGCGTTGAAGCTGAAGTGATCACCAACGCTCTTGACACGCTTGAACAAGCGACCGGGGTTCGCCCCATCGGATGGTTTTCGCCTGAGGGTGTCGAGTCGGCTCGAACACCAGAACTATTGGCAGCGGCTGGAATTCAATACGTATGTGATTGGCCCAATGACGAGCAGCCGTACACCATGACGACTCCGAACGGAAATTTGACGTCTCTTCCATTGTTCCTCGAGATTGACGATGAGTTTGCTCTTTGGAATCGGCGAGCAAGTCTCGATAGCTGGGAAAACATGATTGTTGCGGCGGCTCATCGACTCCACAGCGATGGTCGTCGTTCAGCTCGTCACATGATGTTTACGTTGAGGCCTTGGCTCACAGGTCAACCATTTCGCATTCGTACATTTGACCGGGCGTTAGCTCAGGTAATGAGCCTCGAAGGGGTGTGGCCAGTCAGCGGGAGCGAACTCATTGCCGCCTTCAACAACGCCGATAACTAGGTCATTGCCGCCATGCGCCTGGCTGGGGCTGAGATAAACCAAGATGGTCGCGTAGTGTGTTGCCCGAATATTCAGTGCGGAAAAGGCCTCTTCGCTGCAGTTCCGGCACCACGAGCTCGACAAAGTCTTCAAAAGCGCCAGGCATATGTGTCCCCGCTATCACGAAACCATCACATGCTGGAGTCGTGAACCACTCTTCGAAATAATCAGCTAGTTCGTTAGGGCCACCGACGACCGGATGGGCGAGGCGTCCCCGCCCAGAAACTGTTACAAAGTCGCGAACAGTCGGATTGTCTTTACCGGTTGCTTCGATGACCTGGTTTCGAATTCCCTGGATACCCGTCATCGCCGCAACATCTTCAGGAGAAAGTGGTTCGTCGAGTTCTTTGTCGGAGAAGTCGAAATTCAAGCCCTCCGAGAGCAGCGAAAGGTCGTCCACGAGGTTCGGGAGGAGATCATAGGCCGCCCGTCTGTCCTCAGCTTCAGACAGTGTTCGACCCACTACCGGGAAAGTCAAGTTCGCTATTTTGACCTGCTCGGGGTCACGGCCTGCGGCAACGACGGCAGACTTAACGGCTTTGTAATTTTCGGTAGCCCTCGAGAGATTCGGGTTTGCCATGAACAGGAGTTCGCCCCAGCGTGAAGCGAATTCGATACCTCTGCCGCTTTGACCCGCCTGGATAATTACCGGGTGACCTTGAGGGGTGCGCGGCACGGTAAACGGTCCACGTGAGCGATAGTGCTCACCGTCATGGTCGAGTCGGTGGACCTTGTCGCCGTGTGCATATATACCGGAGGCGCGGTCAGCGACAATTGCATCGGCTTCCCAGGTGTCCCAATGCCCGTGAACAATCTCCATGAATTCATCTGCTCGGTCGTATCGAACATCGTGGGGAGGGGCTTCTAGGAGCCCCATATTGCGCGCCTCGTTGTCGTTGACCGACGTCACGACGTTCCATGCCGCTCTTCCTCCAGTCATATGGTCGAGCGTTGAGAACACCCGAGCAACGTGGAAGGGTGGGAAATAAGTGGTTGAGTATGTCGCTCCTAAACCAAGCTGAGAGGTAGCCATCCCCATTGTGGTGAGAACGGTTACAGCATCGAGCTTCACACACCGGATCCCTTGTTCAACAGTGTGACGATGATCCCCGCCATACATATCAGGCATGGCCAGACGATCGTCGAAGAACCCGAGATCAAAGAGCCCGCTTTCTAAGACTTTCGCTATATGTCGATAAAAATCAACGTTGGTGACATCATGGCGCGCTTGAGGGTGTCGCCACGCTGCCGGAATTGTCGTGCAGTTTTGTGCCTGAAGAAACCCAATGAGAGATATCTGACGGGTTGAGTTCACGACAGACGGGACTTGACCAAGTCAGCGATAACTCTTCCTTCTGCCCGACCGGCAACTTCTGCATTAACCGCCTTCATGGCCTGACCCATATCTGTCATCGTTGAGTAGTCACCTTCGGCTAATACGCGTTCAACTATTTCCACCAACGCGTTTTCGGATAGTTGTTTGGGGAGGTATTGCTCTAGAACCAAGAGCTCAGCTCGTTCGTCTGCTGCTTTTTCTGCTCGGTCACCCTGCTCGAATGCTTCTGCTGCTTCAACCCTGCGCTTAGCTTGAGCAGCGATTACTTTCTCGATCTGTTGATCATCGAGCGTGGTTGCTTCAGCGCCTGCTACCTCTGCTTCCTGAACGGCTGCGACAACTGATCTCAGTGTTGAAACTGTGAGTTTGTCCTTGGCTTTCATAGCCGCTGTTAGGTCGGCTCGGATTTGCCCTAACAGGCCCATGTGCCTGTTGGATGTCGTTCAACATCGTCGCTAGGGATCGCGTCGATCCGGTGGTTGATCGCTAATTCTGAGGCGGGTTCGCCCGCTATCCTTGTGTGCCACATGCGTCGCGGTTCAGTCATATCGAAAGGCGTTCCGCGATGTTGTAGCCGTCGGTTATCCCACAAAACGGCATCACCCTCTTCCCATTCATGGTGATACACGCGAGGTGGTTGACAAGCCCATTCGTTGAGGTCGTCGAGAAGTGATTCGGACTCAGCGGGGTCCATACCCACGATGTCGTGGGCGTGGCGACCGATCAAAAGACTTGACCGCCCTGTAATGGGGTGAACCTTTACGAGCGGCCGAAGTGAGATCTCCATGTCGTGATAGCCATAAAGGTTGTAGGTGCCATCTTCATTGCGCTTGTTGGGGAGATTTCCAGCCCGTCCCTGGCTGTAGAACAGCGAATGGTGCGCTTGGAGGTCAGAAATACGTTCGCGGGTTTCGTCATCGAGTTCGTCGTATGCCGATCGCATGTCAGCCCAACCTGTAGCCGCTCCTGAACTGGGGACAATTTCGGCAGTGAACACCGCCCCCTTGGCCTGCATTGGCATGTAGGTACTGTCGATATGCCAACTTTCGTTACCTTTCAACGACTTGACGACCTCATCGTCGCTCTCGTGATGCACTTTGCCGTCTTTACCAATGTTTGAGATAGCAGCGCGAGGAAACTCCAGGTCGCCGAATCGGCGGGCGAAAGCGTCTTGGCCTTCGGCACTTAGAAACGCACCGGGAAAGATCAATAGGGCGCGATCCATCCAGAGGTCGTGTAGTTGGTGCCATGTGGAATCATCTAATTCTTCGAGGTCGATTTCTGTGACGACCGAACCAAATGTCGCTTCTTTGAGGTGCTCCACTTTCATTGTTGTCATGGGTCCTTCTCGGTGCCGATATCTCAAGCGTAGCGAGCCCACGACGAGCCGTGCTGTGCGCGAGACTGCTCGCGTGACTAGCGAAGTTCTCTTCGATCTTTCATTGCGGCGACGCTTGCGTTCGAACCTAGACCGCCACAAGGTTCGTGAGCATTCAGACGAAGGTTTAGCTCGCGCTGCCGTTTGTGTGGTTGTGCTTGACAGCGACGCCATCATTCACGGGGTTGACCCCCTAGCAACTGGCGAGTCGACGTCCGATCGTAAACGGTTGTTGGCTGAGATCCCTGGGAGTGCAAATGATGTCGAATTAACCGGAAATGTTGAAGGCACTGCGGGTGGTGCCTCAGTTTTACTTACTCGGCGAGGGTCGAGACTTAAGGACCATCCAGGGCAATGGGCGCTTCCTGGAGGGCGCGTTGATTCCGGGGAGACTCCTCTTCAAGCCGCCATGCGGGAGGCCTCCGAAGAAGTCGGCTTAAATTTGACTTCCGACAACCTGATCGGGCAATTAGATGATTACCCCACCCGTTCGGGTTACGTCATCAGCCCGTTTGTTTTTTGGATCGATGGTGAGCTCGAGCCGGTGGCAAATCCTGCGGAGGTAGCGTCGATTCACCGAATTTCTATTCGAGAGTTAACGCGACCAGACTCACCACGTTTCGTGAAGATTCCCGAAAGTGACCGCCCTGTCGTACAACTACCGATCGGCGGAGATCTGATTCATGCTCCTACGGGAGCGGTGCTCTATCAGTTCAGGGCAGTCGCTTTCGATGGGGATAGCGTCCGCGTCGATGAATTGGAGCAACCGGTTTTTGCCTGGCGTTGAGGGCGTAAATCGACCCGCTCGTTCAGCCATGCACTGACATCGATGATTCCGGATTGATGGTTCGGCTGCGACGAAAGTTACCCATGTCGATAGTAAGACCCGTGTGAAGACCGGTGACCGACACCGGATCTGAATCGTGGTCTCGACCATTTTCGACGGCGTCTATGAGTTCAGACATGCAATGCCCAGCGATCGCCGCGTTCTTAAACTGGTTGCCGCTCGTTCCAATAGCTACGTAGAACCCATCAACACAAGTTCGGTCATAGATGGGTATCCAGTCATCGGAAACGTCATATACCCCAACGATTCCCCGTCTCTGATGAGGAATGCCCACTGCTGGTAGTCGACGGTTTAGGCGCAAAACCTGCGCCTCCCACTGCTGAATGTCTATTTGCCCTTCGTAGTCAGGGTCCACCCAATGCAGGGGATCGCAATCAGGTTCGGTGCTTCCCACCAAAACGTTGTCGCCCAAATCCGGTCTCACGTAAATGCCGTTGTCATCGTCTGCGATGCTGAATCCCCGGTTTTCGAAATCAAGTTCGACTGGGGTGGGAACATGATGGACTTCTTGACGAAGAGGGGTTGTTCGTATCGACATATCGTCTAACGCTCCAGCCATTTCATTGACGAATCGACTGTGGGGTCCTGCAGCATTGACCACAACCGGAGTCGAGATGAAGCTTCCATCACCTAAGCCAACACCAGTGACTTTGCTATCGCTTCGCGTAATCGCAGTGACTTCAGTTTTGAAGCGAAATTCACACCCCAGTGTGGATGCCGCGCGATAAAGGTTGTCTGCCGCCAGTTGCGGGTCGCTTACGTAGCCAGCTTCGGGTGTAAACAGTCCTCCTTCGAGGAGCTCACTAGGTTCCTTCCAAAATTCGTTGTCGTCAGGTCGTTTGGGAGGACCAAATTTGTGGAGATCGAGCTCAGGCAGATGAAATTCGAATGCTTCGAGATCCCAGTCTTCGTAGGGAATCCCGATTGAGTCAAAGTGTGGCACCACTTTGAGATGGTGCCCTCCGACAGTTTTAAGAGTCACCATTCCACATTGTCGAAACTTTGCGAGATCAGCACCATGAGGCAACTGAAGATGGTCCGCCCAGTTCTCCCAGTAGCGCAACCCTTCATATGACATGGCAACACCTGGGTACGTGGAATAGGTAAAGCGAACAATTGCCGAAGAAAAGCTAGTAGACCCCAACCCGGCGCCACCATTGCGATCAATCGTGAGTGTGCGCATTCCCCGTCGTGCAAGCTCATAGGTGATCGACGATCCGATAACTCCTGAACCGATCACTACAGCGTCATAGGTTTTCCCAGACATCGTGACAGTCTCCCACCTAGCAACTAAATGATCGACGGATTTTCATCCGATTCGAAGAGGCTTCGCTATAGCTCCGCTCAGTACTTCCGGCTCATCGTTAGTGACGTGAATATCATCTTCGATTCTGATTCCGCCAAAGCCGCGCAGGGGATCAACGGCGTCCCACACCACTTCCGCTTCGAATTGTTGACGCACAGAAGGATCAGCAAGAATTGCGTCGATGAAGTAAACCCCGGGTTCGACGCTGGTGATCATCCCAGCTTCGAGGGTTCTGTCCGTGCGCAGGTATCGCGACTGAGGGTGGGAGCCAGGCTCTCGCCCTAGCGGGTAACCGCCAGCGTCGTGCACAGTGAGCCCTATAAGGTGACCGAGCCCATGGGGATAAAAAAGGGCCACCGCGCCCGATGCGACCAACGCATCTACTTCACCACGCAAGATCCCAAGCTCAACGAGGCCTGAACCAATTACCCGAGCCGAGTCGAGGTGCACCTCGCGCCACTCCTCACCCGGCCGACAGCGGTCGATTGCTAATTCTTGAGCGCGAAACACTACTTGCCAGAGAAAGGACTGAACGTCAGTGGGTTCGTCACCCACCACCATGGTGCGCGTAACGTCGCTGGCGTATCCACCGAACTCACCTCCCGCGTCAATGAGCAGCAGTTCTCCCTTCTGGATGGTGCGGGTGGCCGGATTCAAACTGTCGTCTTGCCCGTAGACGTAGTGGAGGTAGGCGCCGTTCGGTCCGCTGGCGACAATGCTCGGATACGCAGTTCGTACCGCTCCGGCGCGAAAGAACTCCGCCTCGATGCCAATCTGAATCTCTCGCTCGGTCATACCCACGCGCGCGTTTTCATAAACCCAGGAAAACCCTGCTTCGCTCGTCACGGCAGCAGATCTCAAAGCCGAAAGTTCCAGCTCATCCTTTTGGAGCCGGGTCTCGGCAATTCCCGATTGAATTTTTCTGTCATCCCAGCCCTCTATGAGGGGCTGGCGTTCACGACTGCCGAGCCAGTCGTCGAGGTCATCTACTGGCAACCCGATCTCGTTTGCGGGCTGATGCCACACCATGTCATCCGCTGTGGATCGAGGACCAAATAGCTGCCATTGCCGGGCCTTCGCGTCATAGGCCAAAACTGATTCTGGTACGCCATACCCAGCGAGATAGGCGAAGTCGGGGTGCGGTCGAAATTCATGGTGGAGATCGCTTCCCGCTATTGACAATGCTTGCCCGGAACGAACCAATACGACTTCTTGTTCGAGATTCCACTGCTCGACCACAAGTTGACGACGGCGTTCGAGTGCTGCTTGACGGTCGCTATTGGCCATAGAGCGAATCTACTAGGGCGACAGTGATTGACTCACCGTGTCATTGTGTTCTTATGAGTACTTTGATTACTGGTGGCACCGGGTTTATTGGAGCTGAAATTGCTCGAATGCTTGTCGAGAGTGACGAGGACGTGCATGTTGCGCATAGGTCGGGGAATCTTGGTCGACTCGAAGGCATAGCGGACCGTGTCCAACTTCATCAATTCGACCTGTCAGTTCCGGGAAGCGCCGCAGCGCTCTTGTCTGAAGTTGCTCCTGATCGGCTCTTTCATTTCGGTGCCATTCTTACTGCTCCCGGGGAGGACGACCCACAAGCGTTACTGCAAGCCAACGCTGTGGGCTTCATCGAAACCATTGAAGCGGCGCGGTTGGCCGGAACCAGACAGATGATTTTTGCGAGTTCCATCGGGACCTATGGTCGCGACACCGGTGGAGGCATCATTAATGACTTGACTCTCCAGAGACCCGGAAGCGTCTATGGGGTCACAAAAGTCTTGGGTGAAAACCTCGGCGCCTACTACCGGCAAAAATACGGGTTGGATTTCCGAGGTTTGCGGTACCCCTCCATCGTGGGACCTGGCGTCACTACCTGGAGCGTGGCCCAATACACCAGTTGGATGATTGAGAAACCGGCTTTAGGGGAACCGTTCGACGTGTGGGTACCGCCCGAAGCGGTGGTGGCCGTTCTTCATTACCAGGATGCGGCCCGAGCCGCTATCGAGTTGTCTGATGCGCCAAGTGACGCTGTTAGATCAATTAATTACCTTGTTGACGGTGTTCAACCCACCCCTACCGCTGGTGAATTAGCTGATGTGGTTCGCTCGCGAATCCCTGACGCCGAGATCAATTTCTCTGCACCTGCGGACGCTATTGCAGGATCAGTCCGAATAGACGACAGCGCAGCGCGCGATGAGTGGGGCTGGCGACCGAGTTTCGACACCGAGGGCATGGTCGATGCCGTTATTGCTGAGGCGACTAGCTCTTAACTACGTGGTAGCTCCGACCAAGGGAGCTCTCGTTGTTCTTTCTCGCCGGGTTCACGCGGTAGTCCGTGAACCCGTTCGCCCACGATGTTTCGCTGAACTTCATCACTTCCGCCTGCAATGGATTGAGCTGGAGTGAACATCGAATAGGCGTGGAAAAGGCCGCCGCTGGGTGCATCTTCCCCGTAAAGCATGCCGTGAGGTCCCATCGTCTCTAGACCCACGTCGCGGATTTGTCGCCCCAATTCAGATCCAAGAAGCTTCAGAGTGGACACCTCGGGGCCTGGCTGACCGCCAGATTTCGCGCTTGCAGCGGTGCGCATACCTGACCACGTGGAAGTCCTGCGCATTTCAATGATTTTGGCCATTCGCTGTCGCGTAATTGGGTCGTCTAATGCGTCGAACTGGCGCGTGACGTCGTCAAGTACTTTGGTGATCCCTCCGCTTAGGGCGAGTGAAAAACCATCGATCTTTGAGGAAAGGGCTGAGCGGTGGTCGTTCACGGTCATGTCAAGGTCAACCGAACCGAAAGCAGCTGTTTCGCCCAATCCCACGTTATCGGGGTCTCGTTCGTGGGACAGCGTCGTCATTGCCACGCGCCAACCGTCTCCAAGGTCTCCCAAGCGATCGCTTTCAGCTACTCGGGCTTCGTTAAGAAAGACCTCGTTGAATGCGGCGTCGCCTGTCATCTCTCGCAGGGGACGAACATCCACACCTTCTTGCTCCATATCGATAAGGAAGTAAGTAATTCCACGATGCTTGGGCTGTTGTGGGTCCGTTCTCGCGATGAGAATGCCGTATTTGGCCCACTGGGCACCTGAGTTCCATACTTTTTGTCCGCTAACGACCCACTCATCGCCGTCGCGGATTGCTCTTGTAGCTAATCCGGCCATGTCCGACCCTGCGCCGGGTTCCGAGAAAAGTTGGCACCAAAGATCTTGACCGTTCACTATCTGGGGAAGGTATTTGGCTTGTTGGGCTTGTGTCCCGTAATGCATGATCGTTGGAGCGGCCAAGAACGTCGCCACACCATTTGGTGGACCAAACGCTCCTGCGTCGCGGCGTGCTTGTATCACCGCTTTGGTCGCGCTAGCTGACAGCCCTCTTCCACCAAAGCCTTGTGGCCATGACGGGAACGCCAAACCTGCGTCCGCGAGAAGCTGCCACCATCGACCCAGTGGGAGTTCTGGATCCCAATGGTGTTCAAACCATTGCGCAGCGTCGGCTTTAACTGCGTCAGGAGTTGTTGATTGCATGACAACATCATCGCGCTAATGCGGTCCGCAGATCAGGCCAGTGAGCTAGAGGTCGCTTTTTGTGAGGACATCAAAATTTCGGCCCATAGGGTCAGGGGGTGTCGAACAGTAACTTCCGCCCGATGTCTCTGAAGTGGTGGTTCGAAGATAGAACCACCGGGGAGATTGTGATCGCTCAACGCCCAAATGTGTTGATTGCAGCGTGTATCGCCGGTTTCGTCTCAACGAAGTTATTCGGCAATCCCAGTGTTGTGATGGTCAGTAAAATCTTGTGGTTGTTGTGGTCTTGCGACGAATTATTTCGCGGCGTCAACCCGTGGCGTAGATCGCTCGGTTTGCTGGTCGGTACTGCCACGATTTTTTGGATAGCTGCAGGCTGAACTCGGCATTAGAAAGTCCTGAATCAGTTCACGGTCAGAAGGTCTAGTTCCCAGGGCTTGGTCGTGGTCGCAGTCGAACTAGGGTCCGCTATCGGATCATCGGGGTTACTTCTAAGGGGATGTCATGGACGCAAAGCGCTCTTCCGAGGTTATGGGGATGTATTTGAGGGAGGTCCTTGGAAAACGGAGGTTTGAATTAATTCCGGACTTCGTGGCTCAAGATATGCTTGACCACGCAACCGGTATGCGCGGACCAGAAGCGCTTCATACCCATGCAACCGGGTTTTGCGACAATATTCCGGGTGTAGAAATTGAGGTCGAAGATATCTTCGCCACTGAAAACGCTGCATTCGGTATATGGAGTTGGAAGGGCGAACCCATTCAATCAATGGGAAATTCATCCAATGGGAACCCTGTGTTTCCGCGCCGTGTTCTCAGCGTGTTTCGGCTTCGCGAGGGCATGTTGGTGGAGTACGAAGCGTTTGTAGATGCGGGCCAAGTACGGGCTCAAATTTCGGCCCCCTAAAGCCAACTGAGATCCCCGATTTCTGTGCGACACTCGATAACGGTGTCGATGGGGTAGCACTGTTTTGATATGGAATTCCTCGACAAGTCGTTTCTTATCTAATTCTCATGAAGCTCTCAGTTTGCGTTCAGGTTCGTTCGAGAAGGTTTCAGGTGACGGAAAACCACACCTAGGAGTTCAAATATGATGCGATCTTCGACACTGAAATGGGCAGCTCCAATCGTTCTCGCTGGAGCTTTCATCGCAGGCGGTTCTGCGGCCATCGCCGCCGCGCCGTGGAGTAGCGACAGTCAGGGCGATGTAACGGAGAGTTCTTCGCGGTCGAAGCCAGCAAGAGTTGACTTCGAAGCTCGTAAGGCTGAGATGCAAGAGCGCTTAGCCAGCAGAGTTGAGTCCGGCGAGATCACCCAAGCCGAAGCAGATGACATTCGCGCCAAAATGGCGGACCGTAAAGCGAAAATGCGAAGCGGAGATCGACCATCGGAAGCTGACTTCGAAGCTCGTAAGGCTGAGATGCAAGAGCGCTTAGCCAGCAGAGTTGAGTCCGGCGAGATCACCCAAGCCGAAGCAGATGACATTCGCGCCAAAATGGCGGACCGTAAAGCGAAAATCCGGCAACGTATAGGTCAACGATAGGAGCCCAGGCCCAGTCGTTTAGTTCAAATTCACTGCCCACGGAGGTCTGGGCGGGGCCTCTGTGGAGTCAGGACCTTAGAAGTCCTGAGTCCATTCGTACAGGCGTGTTTCTTGCTGCCTTCTTCTTGGGTCAGTCCGACTTATCGCGACTAGTCGGAGCTTTGATCTTCTTCGGTGACAATGACCCAGCTTCCGGTGGGAATCATGTCGAATGACGACAGATAAAGGGTTGCCGGTCGCTGGGGCGTCCCAACTTCCATCCGGAAAACCAAACGGCGCGCTAGCCGTGTCAACCATCCATCTTTTTTTGCCACTGATTTTTGTTGACGAACTCCTCGCTGACCTCGCGGGGAGATTGATGCAGGTGGTATTTCCAACATGAAACTAACTTAGCAAACGTTTAGTAGGTGGTGGTACCACCGACTGGAATTGTCAATGTATGCAACACTTGCCGGCTTCGACCGAACACTCGGGCGAATAACGAGGGAAACAACATGCCTGCAGCAGAGTTAGTTCATATGTGCACGATTAACGCCCAAGTTGGCCCAATGATCGAAGTGGGTAATGGTCCCAAGGGGACACGAATAGTCGCTAACGTTCCCAGCCTCTCGGTAACTAGCGAGCGATTAAATGCACAACTTGCGACGGACGACGCTGCCGACTGGCTCACCATTGCGAACGATGGAACGGGCCTTCTTGATGTTCGATTCACTCTTGAGACTGATGACGGTGCCTTCATTTACGTCGAATACCAGGGGCGCGCCAATATGGCCGAGGGTCTTATCGCTACCGCTCCAACATTCCAAACCGGAGACGAGCGCTATCTCTGGCTGAACAGTGTTCAGGCCGTTGCGGCTGGCCAACTCAATGGGGATACAGGCGAATTGGTGTATGAGGTGTACGAGGTCAAAGTCACAGCCTGAACCCGATGCGAGCCAAGGCATGCTTTTAGAGGCATCTCGTCCACACCTGAGGCCTACCATCACAACATGGACCAAGATCGAGCCGCCGCCGCTCATGTAGCTGGCCATGGTGTGGTCGGTGAACTTATGGGCTTCGAATGTCTCGGCCTAACGATCCGTTGGACCGACCAACATCTCGGAGTCTGTCGATGGCCAGCCATGCCAGAAACCGTGTTTCAACAACTGCAATTTCAAAGATATGTCCCCACCGATCATCAATTCGATGAGATCGAAAACTGGGTCACACACAGGATCAAGTCCTATTTGGCGGGTGCTCTCGCCGAAGAAATGGTCACCGGTAGCTACAACGTGGCCTGGGCCACTACTGACTTGAACATGATCAGTGTCATTATCCGCAACGTGTTCGGAATACAAGGCCCGCATTTTGACGAACAGCTGACTAGCGAGATCTATTACGACGTTGATCTCGGCATGGAAATCGAAGATCTGACTCGCGTCTTGCTGCGTGCGCGGGAAAGGTGGGACGACGAGGTGAAGGCCGAACTCGCAGCAAATTCGAGATGGGTGGATGAAGTCACCCAACTTGTTTTGGAACACAAAACCATCAGCGGAAACCAGATGCGGTCAGCCAGGCATTACAACTAATCGACGGCTGCGAAAAGAAATTGAGCTTAGGATCGTGCGATGACTCCTTCCACTGACCCGCTAATGCTTGAGCTACCGGACGTTGAGACCTGGGGTCTTGCAGGGAAAGTTGTTTTAATCACAGGCGGCGCTTCAGGCATTGGGGCTGCGACTGCGCGTTTAGCGTCGGCGGATGGTGCCCAAGTCCTGGTATGTGACCTTGATGGAAGCAACGGACGAGAAATCGCCGAAGAAACGGGTGGGCGATTCATTCCTCTAGATGTCACCTCGCCCGAGGATTGGGCTTCGGCTGCCGGTGGGTTAGATCAACTCGATATCGCAATTCTTAACGCTGGCGTCGAATTTAGGGATCCAGCGGATTTCGCGAGAACGCCGGACGATCCCGGCGAATGGGATCTTGATCTGTACATGCGGGCCCGGGGCGTGAATGTCGATGGTGTCGCCTTTGGCCTACATGCTCTCGTGCCAGTATTCGACCGCTTAGGCGGCGGGGCTATTACCGTGACGGCGAGCCTCGCTGGGCTCATTCCGTGGTCACCGGACCCTGTTTACAGTATGACGAAATGGGCTGCTGTTGGCTTAGTTCGCGCAGCAACAACTTCCCTAAGGCGAAAGAGCATCACCATTAACGCTGTGTGCCCTGGGGGCGTCGCAACACCGATGACCAGAGTGTTCGATGGCTCTGTTCCGGAAGGGATGGCAGACCCTCGACATATAGCTGCCGCGCATTTGGGCATCGCAACATCCGGGCACTCAGGTCGCGTTATTAAGGCCGTAGTCGGCTACCCGCACGCGGCCCACCAGTTTGCCGAGGTCACGAACACGTTCTAGAACCCTGCGGTTGGGGCTAGTTGAAGGGTTCGCCGCTGCAGGTAACAGCGCACCGATATCTGCGTATCTGACTCAAGAGTGATGACCAGCGACACTGGGCAACGTGGGGAAGCGATCACCTAATTTTTTGCGGTAGACGCCGCGGTCTGACCACTACCTGATCTCGAAACCAGCAGCGAGGACGGGAGCCAAAAGATTGAACTGACTCGACGAAGCAGAACTACGAAGGAATGCGCGTTGGCCAACAACTACGATCAAGCGCGGTGACCCTAGAAGTTCAACGTCCCTCTGACTCCCCAGGAGTGGTACGGCTGGTTTTGTCTAACCCACCGGCCAACGCGACATCCATCGAAGACCTCCGTTCTGTAGCGGACACCATCGAAAGCGTGACCCAAGAAGACAGGGTCATAGTGATTTCTGCTAGCGGAAAGGGTTTCAGCGCAGGCGGAGACTTAAAGGAAATGGATCGGCTTGACGGCCATGAGGGCATCTTGGGTCAATGTTTAGAGTCGGCACGAGCATGTACAGCCATATCTCGCTGCCCTGTGCCCGTCATCGTTGTCGTGCACGATTACTGTTTGGGAGTCGGGATAGAGATCGTGGGCAGCGCAGATATAGCTCTATCGAATGAAGCCGCTCTCTTCCAATGGACCGAAGTCGATAACGGAACTGTTGGAGGCGCAGCTCAAGGCTTTCGCATGCTGCCATCTCAGGTCTTACGCCACCTCATGTTCACCGCTGAGCCGATAACTGCCCGAGAGTTATGGGCCCGAGGGGCGCTCACCGAAGTATTGCCACTTTCAGATCTTGACGACAGAGCACAAGAAATAGCTCGAAGCATTGCCAGTAAACCACCCAACCTTGTTCGACACCTCAAAGCATCGATGGACGCCATCGAAGCGTTCGACGTGGAAAGCTCCATGCGTTTCGAACAAGGATTCATTTTTCAGTTAAATATGGAGGGAAGCGGTTCCGCCGCTAGGGCGGCCTTCCTTGAGGGCACCCGCAAAGGAATCAAGGGGCGTTCCGCTCTGCCCGACGCCTAGCATCTCCTCAACCCTTGACGAGGAGAAAACATGGACCGCCAAGATTTCTTCAAAAACGCTGACGAAAACAGCACCGGACCACTCCAAGGCCTCCTGGTCCTCGAAGCAACTACAACATGGTCCGGCCCTATGGCCGGATGCGTTCTCGCTGACCTTGGAGCCGACGTCATTAAGGCCGAACTCCCTCCTGGCGATGTGGTTCGGTTCGCTCCACCCCTTCTTCCCGGCACCCAGCTTTCATTCGGTCACCAAACCGTCAACCGCAACAAACGATCACTCGCCTTAGACCTACGCACAACCCAAGGAGCCCAAATATTTCTGAAACTCGCAGCCCAAGCAGATGTGATCATCGAAAATTTCTTGCCGGGAACCATGGAATCTTGGGGACTTGGTTTCTCAGATATTCAAGCTGCGCGACCGGACTGTATTTACCTTTCCATCTCCGGCTGGGGCCAGTACGGAGAGCTTTCAGATAGACCGGGTTACGATCCGGTTACCCAGGCAGTAAGCGGATGGATGTCTTTAAACGGAGAGCCCGAGGGGGTAGCTGTTAAGGCACCGACCTTTCTGGCAGACGACTTAGCTGGACTCCACGGCGCGGTCGCGGTTCTTGCAGCACTCCGACACCGAGAAGTCTCCGGCGAAGGCCAACATATTGACGTGGCATTGCTGGATTCGCTGCTTTTCCAATCGAATGGTTTCCTAACGCTAGGAGCAATGGACGCTCCCCTACCTCGCATGGGATCCGAAGTGGCGGTAGCCGCGCCATGTAACACTTATCGTTGCACCAACGGCGATGTGTTCGTCGCGTTGATCTTAGACACCCATTGGACCGCTCTCGCGAATCTCATGGGTCGGGAAGATTTAGCGAATGATAGAGGACTGGCCTCCAACAAAGGTCGAGTGACTCACCGAGATGAAATCAATCAGGCCGTCTCGGCGTGGTTCGCTACACATACCGTCGAAGAATCTGTACGTCTTGCCGCCGAGAGGGGCGTAGCTGTATCGCGTGTCAATACATTCGCTGATGCAGCTCAGATGCCTCACGTCGCTGAGAGAGGAATGTTGCAGGAAGTCGAATTGGAAGACGGAACCATCGCGCCAATAGTGGGTCCGGCTGCGAAATTTTCGCGCACACCAACCACAGTTCGTAGCGCTGCGGCCGAACTGGGTGCCCATACCCAAGAAATTTTGTCCGAGTTCGGTTTCTCACTTGAAGAAATCGAAGAGTTTGAACAAACGAACATCGTGTAACAAGGCCGCTCCAAACCGCTGGTTTGAGTCGAAAAATGGGAAAGAGTCCAGCAGGCAGACCTGCCGGACCCTTTCCCGTTTTACTTGAATCTCAAAATATTTCGACTAATACCTAGCGGCACCCACCATTAGCTTTATCCCAGGCGCAGTTAGCAGTTCCACCATTAGCGTCGACAATGTCGCCTACCTGGTTCCAGGTCTGAGCCACGGCATCAAATTGACTGAAGTCCGATCCCTCAACGAAATACGCATCTTTAGCTCCGTACATTTCGTTCACTATCCCATCCATCGTCATGGGGTGGTAGATCCGGAAGTTTCTTTGAGCCAACATGAAGTTGGTCCTCGTGAGACCTCCCGGTAGTTCATTAGCGACGCGCAGCGCCTCAACGTATGGGTAGGCGAACATGTACCCGGTCCCCAGAAGAGAAATCCCCGGATCCAGTTCAGCTGCCACCAAGTTGTCGTTCAAGAAACTGATGAACGGCTCGCTCGTGTACTTGGGATCGGTCGTGTCTTTCAGACCACCCCCTACTACCCACCATTTGTCGGCTGCCATCCCGGCTGGCGCCATGTACGCGGCAATCGCCTTACATACCGACGGAGTAAACGCGGCTGACATTGATTCCAGTAGACCCGCGGCCTCCACCTCTTGTATCGCCAGAAGACATGGGTTACCCGCAGTCATCGATATAAACACGTCAGGATCGAACGCTGCGATGGTCGTCACCTCGTTAGTAAGCGTGGGTGCTGCAGGGTCGTGCCGAACCGGCAAATACTCACTCACGACGTCCGGATTCGCCTCCGCATAATTTTCGAAACCAATCTCATAGGCGAGACCAAAATCGTTGTCCATAACTAAGCCAGCAACTTTGACCGGTAATTCGTCCGACAAGTTGCTCTTGATCCATGTGCCCCAAAGCATCGCTTCAGTCGCGTAGGACATTTGCATTCCCGTGGTCCATGGATGATTCACCGGGTCACCCCAGGCCGGGTGGCCTGAAATGTAGAAGGGGTGAGGAATGCACTCTTCATTGATCTTGTCGTATACCGCTAGCCCATTAGGTGATCCACCGTTTTGGATGGCAAACACGTTCTGAGATTCGATCAGTTCGTCGACATATTCGATCGTTTGCGCGGCCACGTAGCCGTCGTCGCGAATAATCATATTGATCGGTCGTCCGCCGATACCGCCATCATTTTCGTTGACCCAATCAAAGTAATTGAGCATTCCGTGGGTGATGTTGCCGTAGGCGGCTAGGTTGCCCGTCTGCACCAGAGTCTGCCCGAGCCTTAACTCCGCTCCCGAGACGCCCTGAGTGTTACTCCAATCGGAAGGGCAACCATTCAAGTCAATTTCGAAGTCCCCTGGGCCACGCAGAATGTTGTCATCCCCAACGCCCCAATCTCCAGATTCGATACCGGCAGTGAGTTCCGCGACCATTCTGGCTCTGTTGTGGGCAGCTTCTTCCCACAGACCGTCAAGAGTTGAACGATCGAAGGTAGGAGCGTCGTCGTCAACTTCCTCTGCCTCGTCACTTTCACCAGATACAGCCTTCTCCACAGCATCTTGAGAAAGACCACCGCCTTCATCTTCGCCTGATTCTTCCTCAGCGTCGTCATCTCCGCTATCGGATGCTGTCGCTTGTGCCGCGTC